>Ga0209749_1002866_pt1 | contig 10456 bp, 10 predicted proteins | sample EPASupsiteSAE347_FD_187267 | JGI IMG/M metagenome (GOLD analysis project Ga0209749, IMG submission 187267) | Bioremediated contaminated groundwater from EPA Superfund site, New Mexico - Sample SAE3-47 (SPAdes) (version 2) | ecosystem: Environmental > Aquatic > Deep subsurface > Groundwater >... | reverse complement strand
ATTCATGAAGTCTCCCGGGGAAATCGAGTGACCATTGCTGAATAATATCTTCTGATATGTTTTCATTTCTCTTGATTTGAAGGAGATCGCTATATATGAACCAAAAGTCTTGAGCCAGATTATAAACTTTTGAGGGACTCTGATTTAGTGCCAATCTAGCCGTATCATCCCATTCGAGAAATACATCCGATAATTCATCCATTTCACTATATGGATAAATTTTTATAAGATTATCTAAATAAACTTCTACTTCTTCCTTAGATACATTGTATGATTTAAATTGACTCAAAATGATAAAAAATCCTCTATTGAATGTTTTTTGAAATTTAAATGGAGCATATTTATACGCATCGTCCAATAGGAGGTCAAGATAACCAGTTTTATATTGTTCTTTTTCTTTATATTTCCAAATAAGTCTCTGAGACTCTTGTTCTATTATCCCGAGATTCTCTGGCGAAATGTCGTCGGATGAGGGATGTTCGATGATACGAACCGAACCACTCTCGGGGGCATAATAGGATAACGGAGACCCTACTTGACGCTCAAATTCTAATGAATTCATGAATGGGCCATAGCGATACCAGCTATATGGTAATTTGAGATTAATATTCCTCTTCTTGAGTCTCACATAAAGCAAGAACATCATTTTATGGAAGGCCGTTGCTCCAAAATAGGATTCGCGACTTGAATTTGCGTTACTTAATAACGCCTCTACTGCGGCTTTCAAATACGGATTTTGAACCACGAAATCTCAACCTCCTCGGAGACGTTATTTGTAGGGGAATCTATTTCATTTGTATTAATAGATTTTCCACAAAACGGATAATGCTTTGCAGACTGAATTGAGATTAAATACTCGCAGAAGTTATTATCATATTAAATATTTGATTCAGATTCATCTACACTAATTTAATTTTTGCATTTATTAAGATATTTAGTTTCGTTTCAATTTGATAACGCTGTTAATTCTCTTCTTAAATCGCGACCTCCTTAGACCACCACAATTTTTTAGGAATCGGCTTCCGAAAGAGTCTTTTTCGAAAAAGATGAGGCCGCTCTGGGCGGATGGGGAAACGGGCGTGGAAGGAATCGCTACACCAAAACGCATATATGTTTGTAGTGTGCTTTAATAAATTGGATAGGTAAGTCCTTGGGAAACCGTGCCCGTTTGGGCGAGAGGGGCTCATGCCTGATTGGGACTACCAAGGGACTGTCCAATTAATTTTTATGGCCAATATAACCGTTCTCCGCGGAGAATATATTTCGTTTTCAGCATCTCAACATAAGAGCCATCATTGTGAGTATATTTGCAGTTGAATGCGCCCGCAACCAGGTCGACGGCCCAGATGCCTGGTTCTATATGAGATGCTCGGGCTTGTGGACCTGGCAAGTGTCCATCATACCGTTTTATCCCCATGCGTTCAAAATATTGGTCTTTTCCACTGAGATATTGCTTAAACTCCTCCGTTTGGGATGGGGATAATCGACCAGGATCGTAGAGAATTGTATACAGGCCAAGAAGAGTCTCACACGTTTAGTAGTACTAGATTATCTGTAAATTACTAAATAATCTAGTACTATTAGGTCCTCGGTATTCATAATATTCAATCAACCGAAGAGCCCTAAACCACCTCCAGCTTCTCGATTCCTACCTTCTTGACACTTGGCTTCCAGATCTGTGCAGGCATCCACGCAGGAGCATCCTTCGGCTTCTTTACCTGCTTGCGCTCTCCGGTGAATATGTGCACTTTCTTGGTCCCACGCTCTCTCAGCTTGATATCCGTATGGCCCCGATTCGCGGCCTTTAACGCTGCCTGCCTGGGTGATTTCCCCGTGAAAACTCCTATTTCGTTGCCATCTTTGTCCCTGAGGGCAAAGTTTCTCATTTCGTTCTCGGCCATAATACATCTCCTATATCAAAGATCGATATGCTCTATCGACTTGCAGGTATAAATCGATTTCCTGCGCCATGCATCCCAAAGAATGACATAAGGCGGGCCTCTCGGCGAAACGGTCACCTGACATTTTCATAACATGATCAGAAGAGACTCATCCTCTGTAAAGACCATATTTTTCGGATTCAATATTCTTATCTAGTATTTATATATAATTTTCTATTAGGCACACACATCAAATGGAAAGATATATATACAGAAAACGTGATTATTATTTACTAGAGCAATCGCATTTCGAGAAATTGCCCCCTGATGCAAAGACGTGGCGACCTTGGAGGGAGATGGATAAAGGGACGACCAAAGAAAAACAAGGAATTACTGATCGGCAGAGCCGGACGAAACGCCATTGAGCGTGAAGATATCACGAGGGAATCCATCCGATGGCAGCGTAGAAACGAAACAATAGCGCGGCTTCGAGGAGAAACGCAATCAAGTGCAGAACTGAATTGAGATTATAAGCGGCTCAGGTCTTACTTGCTGAGGGTAGCCCTGGGCCGTTTATTACCCTAAGAATATCTCTGATGATATTTAAACATTATCTTTATTCTGCATAGGTAATAAAATAGATCAACAATTAGGCAGGCTGAGATTTCATCTCACTAAAATCGTATCCCCATACATTTGTACGGGAGGGAATCCAAGCCTATTGTTCTTGCTATGTTTATAGAAAGGGAGCAAACGGCCCAGGGAAGGGATTTGCCAAAGGGAGTGGCTCCTGAGCCGTTATGGGTAGCTTTACTACCTGATATTAATAATATGTGAGTATTCGTAATAGTATTTAACTCTTTCTGTATTCAGAGAATGTTATTGAATGAATAGTTTACATGATATTTCTGGGCTGCATAAAAGAAAGTTCCATCGCAATTGTATCAAATAAAATAAAGTGTCATAGAACCGATCTGCGGGGTCGACACGAACTACCAGCCCCATTCAGAACTGGCTCGCCATATTGCCTCTCTTTGATGGTGAAGCCCTAAGCAGTCCTCTTAACGAGAGGCCCAAACTTGGAGAGTCATGGGACCACAAAAGGATTTATAGCGTGATCAAATTAATAGTGAGACTGATGAAAAGAATCGCTTCTATTGCTGCCGATACTGACAGAGATGCATCCAAAGCCGACATTGTTTCAACCACTGGGAACCCTGTGATTTTGAAGAATGAGGTCCTATTGAACAAAGATGACATGAATTATACTGAGTTAAGGCATATAATCCTTAAGGGAACCAATGAGCAGATTGGCAAGGCCCTTGGAGAAATCTCCCAGAAAGATTATAATGCGAAGCTCAGCAAGTTCGCCGATCCTATATATGCCAAGGCCCGATTGGAATATTTTAAGAAGAACTACCCCGTATTCTACGAACGGATCAAGGGGGTAGCAGAGGCATACCGCGTCTCCCTCGGCTCTACTGACCTGGACCTCAGTATTTTGCCCTACGATGCGGGATCTATGGGCTGCTCAGTGATCTTCTTCCCCCCAACTGCGACATATAATGGTCATGCTATGACCAGCAGAAACTTGGATTATCGGATAGTGCCAATGGACGTACTTCTTGGAAAGGTTATTACATCAAATGAGGCCGGCTTGTTCGCCCGGGCCCACGTGTTGGAGCTTTACCCTACAGAAGGCTATTCAAGCCTTGTGATTGGCGGCCACGATCTGCTGGAGACGTTCTTCCAGGGATTCAACTCTCAAGGCCTGGCAATAGAGATGCTGGCGGATGAGAGTCCCCACATTGTGATGACGCCCCTGAATGGTGGTCCCAGAGCCAGCGGTATTTCATATATGTTAGCAACGAGGATGATCCTCGATACCTGCAAGAATGTGGAAGAGGCGAAACTTGTCTTTCTCAACAACAGGATATACTTCCCATTCATGGGATGCCATTTCTTAATATACGATAAGTTCGGCCACTCCACAATAGCAGAGTTCATGGCTAACGATGATAGCGTCCACTTTGCAGATGCTGCTGGATCCATTCGCGTGATGACCAATCATCCAGAATGCCTGTACCCAACTGAGGATACATTCCCACATACAGATGCCAACACCAGTTACTACGATTCATTCGTGCGCCATAGGACACTCACAAACATCACATCGAACCACAAGGGGAAGTTCACAAAGCTGGATCTGGAAGATATCCTCCGGCCTGTTTATGCCGAGGTGTGCTTTGGGTCGCTATCCTCCGAAAAATCCTCAAAGGCAAACATACCAGAGAGAACCGTAATGAACTCAGTGCTGGACCTAACAGCTGGAACCATCTCCGCAAGGTTTTATCTGAGGGACGGGCCTATCGATCCAATGCTTGGAGGGCCAACCAATGTCTTCTCGGAGTTCTTCAATTTCACGCTCTGCGTGACATCGAGGAACTCATGAAGCACTATGATGATGCGAAAAAATAGTGAGTCTGCTAAGGCCAATGGAGTCCATCCAAAACCTGATGGAAATGATACTGAATATCTCCGCGCGACAGGGCGAGGGAAGATCGCGAGGCATGGAGAGGCCACCCCAGACAACGTGTACCCCTGGGGCGTAATGATGGCCCGGTAGTAATTCTGCAAGTCCTTCCCTAAAAAAAGTGGGGACGCTTGAAGCGGATAAGACGAAGTGGGGAAGGGATTGCGATATTGGCCCGTGTAAGGCTTGGGGAAAGAGTGAGGATCTTGTCCAGACGAATACCCAAGGTACGGGCCGCAATCAATGTTCAGTTTTTCGCAATCCTTATAGCCCAATAGCGTGAAGTAGCTATCATGGCAGGTGCAAAAGAGAAGATCGTCATCCAGGGCGCAAACGAGGCAGCCCTTCAGGAATTTGAGGCAGGCCTTGCCCGGAGCATCAGTCAATACAAGGCAGGTTTAGTCAAGACTTTTAAGACCAAAGAAGAGTTCTTGAACCACTTGAAAAACCTTGAGTAAGCTATATGGATTACGATTCTACACCAGAATTTGATGATCAGTTTTTAAGGCTCACCAGGAAGAACAAAGCTCTTGAAGCAAGGCTTCTCAAGAAAATCGGCCAAATTCTTGATAATCCTCTGATCGGAGACCCGAAGCGGCATGAATTGAAACATGCTCGCGGCTCTCATGTAAATCCTTATGTAATAATATATGTGGTCAAAGGTGATATAATAACATTTCTATATGTAGATCATCATGATTTTGTCTATGGAAAAGCAGCGGAAATCATGGTGAAATGGGAAAGAGAGCTCGAGGATTAGATACCCAGCTGAGGTATCGCTGCCAAATAGGCTTCCTTCAGCTCCTTGAGGTCAATGTGATTGTATAGGTCAAATGCCTCTTTCCTGCTATCGCCCCTCAGCTCCTTGATGTACTCTCGCCTCATCCCGGCCCGGAAGAGATGAGTACAGTACCAGTGCCGGCAGCAGTGTGGCCCAAAGTGATCTTCCAGCCTCTCGGAAGCGGGATCATGTAAGCCCACACGCTCAGCCGCCTCGACCACCAGGTTGTAGACACCGCTTCGGTTAAGTCTCTCTCCTTCTGCATTCAGAAAAAGGGCCGTTAGATGCTTCTTATTCATGCCCTCGCGGATCTTCAGCCAACGCCGGAGGATGAATGAGCACTCATCATCGATGAATACCGTTCTGTTGGTCCTCTTCGCGGTGGGCTTCAGCCTGATCTTCATCTCGATCAAGTCCACATCTTGGGCATCCAACTCCACCAATTCATGTCGCCTTATGCCTGTCTTCGCCAGGAGAGTGATTACCGCCTTATCCCTAATATCGAGCGTAGAGTTGATGAGCCGCGCCATGTCTTCGACAGATATGAGCTTCCGGGCCTGGCCATCGTCGTTGTCCTTGTAGCGCTTAAGGTAGCGCTTTCGGACTGCCAGGACGGGATTCTTATCTACAATCCCTTCATAGGTTAGATATTCATAGAAGCTCGATAGGACTGAGAAATAGTTTTCAATGGTCTTTTGGGTCTTTCCTTGGGCCCTTAGGTAGCCGATGAATCCCCGCAGAGTCTCTTTGTCCACATCCGATAGGGCTTTCTCCGCCAGGTAGATGCTGAAGTTCTTCAGGCAATAACCGTAATGCAGAGCGGTTATCTTCGTCTTGCCGCTAAGGTCGAGGTCCTGCATGAAGTCCTCGATCAGCCGATCCACAGCCAGGACCTCCCATCAGACTTGATAAGTTTGTAGCCCTCGAGCTCTTCCAGTTGCTTGGAGACAGCTTTGACCAGCTCGGACTCGCGCGGATCGATGCCCAGGGCCTCTAATAGCCTGTAGCTATCCACAGAACCGCGTTTCTTGAGTATCTCTATCAGTTCCCCTGAATAGGGCCTGACACCCTTATAATCCTCTTCGAGGAATGGTTGGGCACGGTAACGCTTCAACTCGGACTCGTAGCGCTCCAAGACCATCTCCTTTTGCCTCAGATCGTCGCGAAGGGCCTTGTTTTCCGCCTTCAGGGTCTCCAGCTCTTTGGCCGCGCGCCGTGGTTGATGCTCCTCATCTTCGGCCAGCCTTTCCTCAATAATCGATATGCAAAACTTAGATAATGGGGTTTTGGCCTTTTCCGCCAGGGCATGCCAGCGTTCCTTATCGGCCTTGGAAGGCAGATAGAGCCAAACATATCGCGATCTATCTGGTTTTACCATTTAATGTTCACCAGATATTGAAATGCGTCTCAAGGTATATAAGCATTACCTGTAAAATCAAGCGAATATCTCACCCTCGGCGCTAAAATTCCATCAATTTTTAATACGCTTTTCTTATTAATTTGCAGCTTGATTTACGATTTCTTCATTATTTCGCAGATTGGTGGCGATGCCTGTAATCGAGAAACAGTCTCTTGCTTTCTCGCCAGAAAGTGCATCCCCATACTTAACGGAAAAGTACTCATAGTATTAATTACACCATTAATAATGAGGTTTTAGGTGTGGAAGCATTTCTGGCAACCATAGTCGTCTTCTGGGGCCTGGCCTTCTGGATAATCTCCGGGCTCAAGGGCCTGGCTAGAAGCTGACGGCTCCTCGAAAAAACCGAAGGCTGTTGATGCGGGATGGAAATGCAAAAAATGCTCCGGCTCATATTGGATGATAAGATTGGAATGCTGCGCTATAGATTCGTATTCATTGCAGCAAGCATCTGCGGATGCATATTCTCCCACCGTTCGCAAGAAAAATTAATCCTCCTTCATGGGGCCGGGGGCATTCTGAATAGAAGGTGATTGCATGGAAGTATCAAAAGAAAATATGATGGACCCATTTAATTTGGGCATTTATGTCATCGAAGTCGGAATGGTCGCAGCAATCCTCTACGGAATGGTAGTGCTGGTTTCATTATTCAAGCCTATGACATGATCGCAAAAGAACCGATAGTTGGGTCGTCCAATCGCTTATCTCAATTTTTGAATGGCGAAAATGAGAGAATGTAGCGGAGCCAAAGATAAGCCCTCCTCGCCTCCGCTCTCATATTCGCCCATACTCAGCTTTTATGCTCGGTCCAGTCCCGGTAGGTGTATGTCTTGGCATCGTAGCCCCTCATCTCCAGGGCAAACCAAAGCACGGATGCCTTCATGCCGGTGCTGGTAAAGACGACTACAGGCTTGTCCTTGTTCAGGATGGCGAAGACCCTATCCAGCGATGCATCATCCTTCAGCTTCTTTCCGTCGAGAACGCTGGTGTAGGGTATGCTGATGGAACCGGGGATTGTGCCGGATGCATATTCCTGAAGTGTTCTGGCATCGACTATCTGAGCCTGGCCGCTGCTGACATATTCATAGGTGGCATTGTACTTCGTGCCATCCTTTGGGGTGTAAACTGTGTCGGAACGAATCTCTGCTTCGTCCGAGGTCGCGCGTCCTGATGCCGCCCAGTCGTCTGCAGTGCCGTCCAGGATCTTAACCTTTTCATGCCCCAGACCCTTCAGCATAGCATAAACGTAGGCCGATAGGAACGGGCCTCCGCCGCAGGGCAGGCATTCTCCGTAGATTACCAGTGAATCGCCATTTGAGATGCCGTTATCTCCCAGGATCTTGCAGATCTCGGATGTGTCCTTCAGGATGCCGGCTTCCTTATCGAACTGCATGTAGGGGATGACCACCGAGCCTGGGATATGTGTTGTGGAGTTCTCGCTCACGTCCAAGAGGACATCCGATTCAGAGATGTCCGCGATAGGGAGCAGCATCAGCTTGTCACTCTCGCTCCTCTCCCCGGTTGGCTTGGCAACCGGTGCTTTGACCGTCGTTGTATTTTTTACAGTCTCTGTGGCTGCTTTCCGGTCTGCAGTCGTGTTGTTTGCGGCTGCGCTGCTCTCATTGCCGAATCCGTAAGCAGGCTGGTCCCATCTGGCCGTTCTCGATTTCTCCGGCCATTTGGTTCCAGTGGTATCAACTTTTCCGGCATTGGGATCTCCAATCTCGTCCAGCTTCTTTGAACCGTCCCAGCCGCTGCTGTCGTCGCAGGAGGCTCCCAAGGATGCACATTCTGCTCCGGCATGAGCATTTTCGGACGATAGCACAATAACCGCCAGGAATGCCGCGCATACCCCGCAGATCAGTATCAGATTCCATTTAGGCAAACTCATTCGATTTCACCTGATTCCAATGATGGGCTCAATTAGCATTTTCCCCCAAATGCTTGCCCAGAAAGGCCAATTGATATGGATATTATCGCCTTTTTGCCCATCCGTTGTTTGTCGTTCTAATCGCTAATACCTTTGAAGATATAAATGCTTAGCATGATAATTCCTCTTTAACCTTTTTCACAACCTGCTCAAAATCACCCGGGTTCAAGGCCATTTCATGGGATTTTTCAATTCCTAAATCTGTTACGATTATCTGGATGGCGGGCTCAATTTCGGCATGCTGCAAGGTCTTTGCCGCACATTGCACCGGGCATCCGTCGATGGATATCATCAGATCCGCGTCTTTGCCCGATTTAACCATTCCCTCTATGTGCGCCCCGACTCCGGCCAGGCAGAAGAATCCTGCCACCTTCTCTCGTGCCAGCTCTATAGCGGCATTGTTGGCTATCTGTCCTACATTTGATGCCCCGGAGCATGCCACTACGCGCACGTCCGAGGAGTTGCACATGCATTTATTCTCATCCATTGTCATTTCTCCTTCATCCTTTCAGCATTCTCTTGATCTCTTCCACGGTGGCCGTTCTTCCTGCCATCTTGGACTCGCCGTCTATCATGAGCGCGGGTGTCAGCATCACGCCGCGATTCATGATCTCCTGGATGCTGTCCACCTTGACGATCTCGGCCTGGAGGCCAAGCTCTGCAACCGCTTTTTCCACATTTTTCATCAGGCTCTTGCATTTAGCGCAGCCTGTTCCCAAGACTTCTATTTTCATCGAATTCAATCTCCTGAATCTTGTTTATTTTTATTGCAGTATCAATGCTTGCGGCGGCGGGGTGCGCCGACGCCTTTTGACTAGTTCTTGTCCCTCTCTTTGTTTTATTTCTCTCTTTTCAAGTCATCTCTTGGTTCATTCACTTGGTTCATTCATTCCGTCCATTCTTCAGCCGATTCTACGCAACAGCTCCGTACAACATGCCGACCAGGGTTGAGATCAGGATCACCAGGATAATGTAAACGCCGCCTTTCTTGAGGCCGATAACCCTTGTGATCACGATCATGCTGGGCAGGCTCAGGGACGGCCCGGCCAGGAGCAGAGCGAGCGCGGGCCCCGGTGCCGTGATGCCGCTGCTGTATCCAAAGAGCGTTCCAACGATCGGGACCTCCAGAAGCGTGGGCATGTAGAGCAGAGCGCCGATCACGGAGGCGACGAAGCAGGAGAGGAAGCTGCTCGTCCCAAAGATGGTGCGAATCCACTCCACAGGCAGGAAGTAGCCGATCATGCCGGTGATGAAAGTGCCCACTACCAGCAGGGGAAAGATCTTCTTCGCCAGCCACCAGGTTTCGGAGAGGAATGCCTCCCGCTCCTCCGGCTGGTAGTATGTTTTCATCAGATATGCGGCCAGGAGCGTCAAAGCTGCTATTATTGCCCCTTTTACGGCCAGAATGAATAAGCTGGAGGTCGCGATCAGCAAAATGGCCACCAGAACTGCCATGAAAAGACCGGTGATGTAGCCGGGGCGGCTCTCTTCAGTGGAGGCGGGCTCCTCGCCGGCTATCGATGATCCGCCTATTGACGAAGCTCTTCCCTCTGCATCGCATTTTTCTTCAGATCTCTGGAATATGGCGACCATGATGAGCCCGATGATAACCGCCATGATGACTGCGGCAACTGCCCTGGCTATGCCGATATCCAATCCCAAAACTCTGGCCGTGAGGATGATGGCCATGAGATTGATGGCGGGCCCCGAGAAGAGAAAGGCTGTGGCGGGTCCTATTCCCGCTCCTCGCTTCTCAATTCCTGCGAACATGGGCAAAATGGTACAGCTGCAGACCGCGAGGATGGTACCTGATGTGGCAGCAACGCTGTAGCAGAGCCATTTGGGCGCATCGGCTCCGAAGTATTTCAGCACGGTCTCCTTTTGCAGGAGTGCGGATATAGCCCCGGCGATGAAA
>Ga0209749_1002865_pt1 | contig 10461 bp, 10 predicted proteins | sample EPASupsiteSAE347_FD_187267 | JGI IMG/M metagenome (GOLD analysis project Ga0209749, IMG submission 187267) | Bioremediated contaminated groundwater from EPA Superfund site, New Mexico - Sample SAE3-47 (SPAdes) (version 2) | ecosystem: Environmental > Aquatic > Deep subsurface > Groundwater >... | reverse complement strand
GGAAAGCGAAAGCTGAGTCCGTATTTCATCGTGCCTATGGCCGGGAAAGACGTTGATTATACGATCGATTGTCTGAACCGCTCCTATCGTATGCAAGGTTGAAAGTACAAGATGCCCGGTTTCAGCCGCCGTGAGCGCCATTTCTATCGTCAGAACATCACGCATTTCACCTACTAAAATAACGTCGGGATCTTCACGTAAAGCATGTAAGAGCGCGGCTTGATAATCATTCGTCATCAACCCGATTTCCCGTTGCGTGAAAACACATCGCTTGGGTCGATGAACGAATTCAATCGGATCTTCAATCGTAATGACGTGTTTCGGGCAGTTTTTATTGATTTCCTGAACCATCGCGGCCAATGTGTGCGTTTTCCCGCTGTTAGCGGGCCCAGTTACTAAAAAAAGGCCGCGCGGTCGAAGCGCCATTTCCTTCAATTTAGGTGGAAGTTTTAATTGATCTATATTGGGTACGCGCGTCGGTATGAATCTGAAGGCGCCGGATAGGCATCCTCTTTGTTTAAATACGCATACTCTTATTCGCCAGCGGTTCTGATAATTCATCATGAAGTTGGCTTCCATTTTTGACCTAAGTGATTCCTGCATGCGTAGGTCAAGAAGGGGAAGAAAGAGATTCGGCATTTCCTGCTGCGATAACGGCTCTTCCGGTAATACGAGAAGCCTTCCGCCGACGCGAAGGGTAGGGGGACTGCCCGCTTTCAAATGGAGATCCGAAGCCTTTCGCCTTATCGCGATATCAAAATATTTGTTGATGCGAAGTATGCTCATTACAAATGGCTTCCCTGAAGAAGTTTTTTCAGCGCCGAAGGATTTGGGGCAAACGCCATGGCTTCTTCCGCTTTTACCTTGGCTTGTTTGATCAACTGCAACATGGATGATTCCAAAGATATCATACCGTATTCCGCGCCGGTTTCCAAAAAGCTTGGGATAAGATGTATTTTTCCTTCCGAGATGAGGGCGCGTACGGCGGAAGTATTTATTAAAACTTCAAAAGCGGCTACTCTGCCGCCTTCAATTCTCGGCAATAAGCTTTGCGAAACTACACCGCGAAGAACCATCGAAAGCTGATGAAGAATTTGCCGCTGTTGGTTTTCAGGGAAGACATTTACGATTCTTTCAGCGGTTTGTACAGCCGAGGTGGTGTGGAGAGTCGCCAAAACAAGTTTTCCGGTTTCCGCCGCATTAAGCGTTAGGGAGATTGTTCGCGGTTCGCGCATCTCTCCGACGACGACGATGTCGGGGTCTTGACGTAAAACAGTTAACAATCCGTCATGGAAGCTTAAGCAGTCGCCGCCGATTTGCCTTTGGTTGACGATGCTCATTTGATCTTCAAATTGATATTCGATCGGATCTTCTATCGTTACTATATGCCGTCGGGCGACCCTGTTCACATACGAAATGAAGCTTGCCAAAGTAGAAGTTTTTCCCGCGCCGGTCGGACCGGTTATGAGAATCAAACCGTTCGGTTGCTCGATTAATTTTTGTGCTGAAAGCGGAAGTCCGATTTCATCGAAACTCATGACGCGGTATGGGATAACTCGAAACACTGCTCCGACGCCGTTGAGATCTCGGTATAAATTCACTCTAAAGCGGCTGATGCCCTCCAATGAATAAGCGAAGTCCAACTCATTTGTCTCGTTGAATATTCTATCTTCCTCGGGGGTGAGCAAAGCCTCCAGCATTTTAGCGAATTCAAGTCTGTTGAATTTGATTCCCTCTATATGCGTCATCGCACCGTCTATTCTTATCGCGGGATGCTGTCCAACCTTGAGGTGAAGATCGGATCCCTTTTTTTCTACGGTCAATTTGAGCAGTTCATATAGACTTTTTTCGTCGGCCATATGGGCATTATACCATGGAAGAATTCCTTCACAAATCAATTCTCGGAAGACACAACAAATATATTCCCGAAATTTCGGTAGTGTCCTAAATTAACTGAAAAATTCAACGCAGAGCTTCTGAGAAGGTGTGAAATAATATATTTCTTTAAAATGTACCACCTCGGATAGCCTCATTTGATCAGCACCATGATTTTAAAAATGCTCATTTTTTTCAATTTTTGTCGATTATTTCACACCTTCTGAGATGCAGAGAAAGCTCATGAAATTCATAATGATTTTCTTCTGTGCCGCAAAAAAAATTAAAATATGACACCACCGAAATTTCTCGGAAGATAAATTATCTGAAATCTTCTCAAAAAAACGTGGTATATGCTCTCTTATGTCATTCCTAACGAACTATTGATGCTGCAAAATGAAAGCCGGTTTTCGGGTAGGGCGGATTAGGCGCTAGCGCCGTAATCCGCCGAGCTTGAGGAGTTTTCGAAAGGCAGGACTCAATAATTAGACAGCCAAGGGTGTTTTCGAAAACCCTGCGAAACAGGGTTGTATATTTGCTCTTGAAGTGAGGCTTGCAGAGATCGAAGTCGGCAACTATTTTTATTGGGTTAACAACGATGAATTATGATAAAATCGAATGGGTAAATCCCGCGTGGTCCATAAAATGCGATATAGGCTTCTATCAAAAGGGGAGTTAGCGCGGAAGTCGTTGTCCTCGATAGGATTTCCCGCTAAAAGATTAAATTATTCATGGAAATTAAGTGAGTCCAATAAAGAGGGAAAGAGAGTCAGATCAGGGTTTGATTTTTAGCGAAGCTAATGGTAACGGTATCGAAGATCTCGTTTCAAAAAAACTCCTGGAGATCCTTTGTGCTGTATCTCTACCTACCTCAACGAGGGTTATTGCACGGTATTTACGGAAAGAGGGTCTTGATATCCCTGAATATCGGATAACCAGACATCTTCGTATGTTCCTTCGCTCAGGCCATGTGGAATATAAACAAAATGCCTGGCAAATCGCTGACAAAACCAAATGTGATAGCAGAAACCTGGTATTTTTCCGTGATAGATGTCGTAGGCGTGTTAACAGACAGTGTCAATCCACGTGATTATTGGTTCAAAATGAAAATTCGGGTAAAAAGCGAGGATGGACTTGAACTGTCGACAATCTGTCGACAGTTCAAAATGCAAGCGCCTGACGGCAAAATGCGCGAGACCGATACTGCTCATGTAGGAGGAGAATAATGATACCTGAAAAGTCTTTGGCCGTATTTGAGAGTAAAAAAATCCGCCGCTATTACGATGCGCAAACGGAAACTTGGTATTTTTCGGTTATTGATGTTGTAGAAGCGCTTACCGTTTCAATAAATCCGACCGATTATCTGAAAAAACTCAGAAAAAGGGATATAGAACTTGGCACCTACATAGGGACAAATTGTCCCCAGGTAGAAATGGTAACAGAAACAGGCAAAAAAAGAAAAACTCTGGGAGGTTCTGTTCAACATATTTTGCGGCTCGTTCAGTCAATCCCTTCACCCAAAGCCGAGCCATTCAAGCAATGGCTGGCAAAGGTAGGATACGAACGATTGCAGGATATGAGCGACCCAGCCCGTTCACTCGATCGCGCCCGTGAATACTGGCAACAGCACGGCAGAAGCGAAAAGTGGATACAACAGAGAATGATGGGTCAGGAAACCCGTAATAAACTTACATGTATTTCATTACCTGCTTGCCGGCACACAGCCGATTATTATGACCTTGGCGCGAGGATTGAAAGAGAAAATCGATACGGAGTTGAAAGCGGCAGTCGATGCCGGAAGATTATTGATTGTTACACCGTTTGAGAACAGTGTAAAACGAGTAACGGCAGAAACCGCTGAAAAGAGAAACCGGTTTATGATTGAACTGGCAAATGAGGTTGTCATTGGCTATGCCGGCAAGTGCGGTATGTTGGAGAAGCTGGTTGCAGAAGTAAAAGTTAAGAAAGTAATCAGGATTCAAGAATGAAGAGAGGGCGAGTGGAGTTAATAAAATGGGCTAACGGGCAAATTCATCATATCACCCAAAAAACTTTTATTAAGTTTTATTCCATGTTACACTTTTGGGAAGAATATATAATTAATTTATGGTGACATCGTGGCAAAACAGGAACTTGAAGCTGTTTTAACCAAACTTAAGCCGCTTTTGCAAATCTTGATCGATAATTTTAGAAAAGGTGATTACTCGCAAAGGCGCGAGTCGGCTATCGCCCTTTCCAAATTCAAGGGAGAACAAGCTACCGACTTTCTTTTGCAAAATTTCGAGAGCGACAACATCCAGGATTTTATGGCTCTTGCCCTCGGAAATATCGAGAACAAGAAAGCCGTTTCGCTTCTCGTCAACGCTCTCAACGATTCACAACAAGAAGTAAGATTCAATGCCGCACGCGCTTTAGGAATGATTAAAAACGAGGAAGCATTCAATGTTTTAATGGAAGCCCTCAATGAATATGCCGATACGAACGTTGTCGGCAGCTCTCAAGGAACACCCGGCAGAATCTTCTTCGAGGAAGAAGCTATTATCTCGGCGATTACCGCCCTTGGGAAGATAAAAAATCCGCTTTCGGTTCCCTTGCTCAAAAGGTTGTTGGCTCAGGAAAAAAGTCCCCGCATTCGAGCGTCCATCATAATGGCTCTTGGGATGATGGCAAACGAACGGATGTTGCCGATTTTTCAAGGAGCTCTTCGCGACGAAGATCCTAGAGTGCGGGCTAACGCAATCGAAGCCATCGAGTCAATAAAGTCAAGTTCCATCGTAGGTATTATTCAACCTTATCTCGAAGATCCGAACAATAGGGTTCGCGCAAATGTCGCGAAAGCAATCTGGAAATACGGCGATTTCGATGTTTCCGAAACTCTAATTCAAATGCTGGCCAATAAAGATAAATTGTATCGAGCTTCAGCGGCTTACGCCATGGGTGATATCAAGGATGTACGTTTCATCCAGAAGCTTGCAGGCTCATTAAAGGACGATGATCCCGACGTTAGAAGAAACGCGGCAAATGCATTGAAAAAGATTGAATCTCCAAACGCGCTTCCTTACCTCATGCCCTTATTGGAAGACCCAAATTACGATGTTCGCGTTCAAGCGGTTTTAGCCATAGCAAGGTGCGCTCCATCAAAAGCCGGCGATGTCCTTGTCGGAAAACTCAAAACGGAAGCAAATTCAATAGTCAAGGCGACTTTGGTTTCTTCAATCGGCGATACTAAATTTCAGAGTTATCGATCGGCAATTACACCTTTTTTAGACGATGAAGATCCTCGAGTTGTTTCCAACACAATTGAAGCGATACAAAAATTATCGGTTGAGATTCCTGAACAAGATTATATCGATCGTTTCAAAAAATTGCTTTCGCACGATGATAATCGCGTCAAAAGTAACGCCATAAAAGCTCTTTGGAACTGGAACGTATATACCGTTCTCGATAATTTGAATGATTTATTTGAGAATCCCGATCAAAAATTTCGCCAATCGGCTATTTTTGTTCTTGGAGAAATCGGCCGGGCTATCAGTCAAGACCATGGATTAACCAAGTTGGTTAATCAAGTTATTGCACAACTCATCGGAACTCCTGAAGATACACCCCCGATCGTGGAATCCGCCAAACCGGATGAACCTGTCACGCCCGTCATGCAACAGCCTGAAGCGCCGAGTTTGGAAAAAACGCTCGAAAGTGAGTTGGAAAAAGCAGCCAACGCGCTAAATGTTAAAGAATACAAGCAGGCTGAAAGAATTTACCTTAAAGTTCTTGAACTTCAGTCGACAAATTTGAAAGCCATAATGGCTTTAGGCAACCTCTATTTTGTACTAAAAAGGTATTCTTGTGCTTCGTCATATTATGAGAAAGCGCTTGAATTGAACCCGAATCTTGTGAAAGCGCACTATAACCTCGGTACGATCAACTACTTCTTAAAAGATTACGGAAAAGCAAAGGATCACTTGGCAAAAGCTTTGAATCTTTATCCGAAACTGCTTGGAGCCTATCTTATCCTGGCTCAGATATTTCAGATCGGTGGTCGAACTGAAGAAAGCATAAAACTGTTATCAAAGGCGATTGAACTATCTCCTAGAAACCCGATTCTTTATCAGAAACTTGCGGTTCTTCACGTTCATCTTAAGCAATTCGATCCCGCAATCGGAGTTCTTGAAAAGGCCGTACAGTTGTCGCCTCTCGATGTCGAATCAAACCTTTTGCTGTCGTTCTGTTATCACCTCACTCAGAAATCTCAGGAAGCATTCATTTCGATTGACGCTACCCTCAAAGCTTGCGCTCAATCCCCCCAACCGGAAGAAGCCCTGAAGACTTTGCTCCAAAGCTATCTTTTTATTAAATCAACGGTTGAGCAATAAATGAAGTCGGGAAGTAAGGAAGAGACATGCCTCTAATTAAAGTTAACCGATGTTGGAATTATAAAACGTTCGATTTAACACCAATCGCCGGTCCTGATTTCCTTGAGAAGTTGGGCAATATATTGGATGATGCCGGGAAAAACGGCTGGGAGCTTGTGCACATGACCGACCAATATATGGTCTTAAAACAGCTGTTCGTTCAAAAAGACTGAATCAACTTTTTTATCCGGTATAATTTTTTCCCCAATCGTATCGTAAATGACGAGAACTCCGCAAATACTATTGAATTCTCCGCTTTCGGAAATTCCAGGAATCGGACCTTGTCGCGCCGACGCTTTGGCAGCGGCGGGTTTGACAGTTGTTTTAGATTTATTGCGATTGAAACCTCGACGATACGAAGATCGGACAAAACTGAAATCATTATCGGAAATAATTCCGAATTCACCCGATCAAGGCGTTTTTCGAGCAAAATTGAATTCATTGAACATCAAGCATTTCGGAATGAGGAAATGCCTGGTATCGGCTACGTTTTCCGACGACAGGTCTACGGTCGCGGCAAGGTGGTTTAATCAACCGTATTTGATGAAAAACCTTAAACCGGGTTGCGAATATTTTATTTTTGGAGGGGCTGTCGAATCACAAGGTCGTGTCGTTCTCGATAATCCCGAACTTGAGAATACCGACCAACCTTTCGTCCCACCCGTTTCTGATGCGCTGACTCCGGTTTATTCGTCAAACAAGATTCTATCGACCGTTAAAATATCGCAGAAAGTTTTAAGAAAAATCATCTCACACATCTTTCAATATCTAGCCTGGGACCAATCTTTCCCCGACCTTTCAGAAGGCGGGCCTTTGGGAAAAGTCAAAAAGGCTCTTCTAGACCTGCATTGGCCTCTAAGCTTGCCTTGCGCTGAGAGAGCAAGGAAAACGCTTTCTTTTTTCGATCAGGTGCTTTTCCAGTTGGGCGTTTTTAAGCGCCGCGAAAAACTTACCGGAAAAATCCGTTCAACCGGGGCAAATATCATGGAATTGCCGCAAATTCCATTTTCCTTGCCGTTTCATCTAACCACTGATCAAAACAAGTCATTGAGGGAAATATTAACGGATATTTCCTCTGAAAACAGCGTTGAAAACGGCCCCATGAATCGCCTTCTGCAAGGTGAGGTCGGCTCCGGAAAAACAATGGTGGCGATGTTGGCAATGAGGTTTTTTTCGGAAAAATATAATATCGGAGAACAATGCGCTTTCATGGCGCCGACTGAGATACTGGCGAGACAGCACCATGAGGTTTTTTTGCGTCTCTTTCCCGATTTGGAAAAAAGAACCGCTCTTTTGACCGGCAGCATGCGTTTGTCTGAAAAGCGTGAAGCGATTTCCCGCATGGCAAGCCGTAATTATTCTTACATTTTTGGAACGCATGCGTTGTTTCAGGAAGACGTGTATTTACCATTCCTTGGATTTTGCGTAATCGACGAGCAGCAAAGATTCGGAGTCGAGCATCGCCGAGCTCTCCTGGAAAAAGGGAAAAACATAAAAAAAGATAATCATTTTAACCCCAATTGCGCTTTCTCTCATCCCCATCTTCTTTTGTTAACCGCGACACCCATTCCGAGAACTTTATCTTTGACGATATTCGGTGATATGGAAGTCAGCATAATCAAAGAACTTCCGCCGGGAAGAATCCCGATTCAAACGTCCATCGCTCATTCATGGAGCGAAACCCTTCCTATCGTGAAAGAGCGTGTGGAAAAAGGAGAACAAGGCTATTTCATCTGCCCGCTTATAGAGAAGTCAAGCAAGATCCAATGGAGTTCCGTCAATGATACGGCGGATAAACTAAGATGCGCGCTTCCCGGCATATCACTTGGCTGTATTACGGGAAATCAAAAAATCGCGCAGAAGGATGAGACGATGGCGAAATTTCATTCCGGCGATGTGTCCTTGCTCATCGGGACCACGCTCTTGGAAGTCGGGATCGACAATCCCAACGCCACTTTCATGATAATAGACGACGCGGACCGATTCGGGCTTTCACAGCTTCATCAGCTTCGAGGTCGCATCGGTCGGGGAAACAAGGAATCTGTTTGCATACTTATTGCATCTGCCGATACGGATTCCGAGAGGCTAACCGTGATGTCTTCCACGAATGACGGTTTTGCGATTTCTCTCGAAGATCTGCGAATCCGTGGGCCGGGAGATTTGATAGGAACGCGGCAAAGCGGTCTTTTTCACCCGGCTTTCATGGGGCTTGAGAATCTCGATACGATAGAATTGGCGCGGCGAAGAGCTTTTGACTTGCTGACTCTCGATTCGGCAGTCGTTAGAAATTGGTTTCTGGAAAGAATGGTTGAAAGTTTCGGATCAAGATATGAAACTTTCATGGACGGAGGCTGAAATATGCGCATAATCAGCGGAACCGCTCGTGGTCGGGTATTGAAAATGCCTAAGGGTGGAAAAACGCGACCCGCGATGGATAGAGTAAAAAGTTCATTGTTCTCTATTATTGCGGCTAAAATACCGGGTTCGAGGTTTTTGGACCTGTTTGCCGGGTCCGGTAATATCGGAATTGAAGCGCTGTCACGAGGATCTGAATTCGCCGCCTTTGTGGACAAATCCGCGATGTGCTGTGAAACGATAATGGAGAATCTCCAATTAACCAAATTAACCGAAAAGGGAATGGTTTATCGCGAAGACTGTCTCGAATTCATAAAAAAACGGAATTTGCCGGCTTTTCAAGTCGTGGCCATTGACCCCCCGTATTTAAAGGGTTTTCTAGACCCAATTCTCGATGTTTTGGCGAAATCATCAATGTTCAACGAAACAACTTTATTTGTTATTGAAAGACAGAAAAAAGACGAACTTGAATGGGAAAAACGCTCCGATCTCGAACTGATTGATGAGCGTTGTTTCGGAGATACGGTTTTAACCTTTTTTAAATTATCACCGGCAAAGAATATCGATCAGAACGGTGATTATTGAGTCCTTTCGAAAACTCCTCAAGCTTGGCGGATTACGGTGCCGGCGCCTAATCCGCCCTATATCGCCCAGGTATGGCGTAGATACTCGAAATGCGCCCGGATGGCTCGCTTTTTCGGGTACCCGAAAACCGGCTTTCATTTTGCAGCTATCAATAAAGAATCATTTTGATTTTCCAAGAAAAAAGATCGCGACAAATTTCGTCGCGATCTTTTTTCTTGATAACCTGGTAATTCTATTTCACTGTTCCTGAAGTTGTTTTGATATCCATATATTCTTTGTAAGCATCTTTGTATTCCTTCAACGCGGTTTTAATATCTCCGCTTCCGCCCGTGGTGACGAGTTGAGTGTATTTGGTATATGCCGCTACATATCGATCGTGAGCTTGTTTGATTGAATCAGTCGATGTTGAAATCGTTTGCGTAACAGTTGTATCCGCGGTATCCGCTGTAGTATCGGTTGTCGCGGCCGTCGTAACTGCCGTCGCACTATCGCTGACCGCCACTTCACTGCTTGAAACCGCAATGGTATCGCTGTCTCCAATGGTTATCGGATCGGATTGAGTCATCGGCGGAATGCAAGGATTCATGTCGTAGTCACCCGGAGTAACAGATATCTCATCGCTTCCGGAGATGACTGTCTGATCTGCTTCTTGATTTTTCTTATATTGCCTATAGGCATAAATTCCGATGATGACGGCGGCTATGATTATCAATGCGGGGATAAACAACGGACTGGCTACGATCCCCGCAAGGAAGGTCAAAACTGCTCCGCCTGCAACACCTACTGCAGCACTGACGGTCCCGACAACATTCAATAACACTCCACCGGCCACCGTTGCTCCGCCGACGATGGCGGTTCCGATTCCAGCTATTCCACCGGCGGCACTAACGGCACCGGCTATGGCTGGAGCTGCCAGCACGATTCCGGCACCGGCGGCTACGCCTACTCCGGCTCCGATTAATACGCTTTCCGTATCCACCGCGTGAACCGGCGACGGATTGAAAATCGCGAAGTCGATGCACATAAGCAATGCCAACACCAGGCAAATTGGAGTTCTTACAACGCTTTTCTTCAACATAATTGAACCCCCTAAACCATTTTTCCTATTGTACCCTTGAGGATTTAACTTAATTTTAACAAAGGAAATAAATACCGTCAAGGAAAGGAAGCAATCCGGCAACACTTTTTTTATTTTTTTTGACAATTATATTATCGATAATTACAGCGTTTTAAATAA
>Ga0209749_1002862_pt1 | contig 10480 bp, 13 predicted proteins | sample EPASupsiteSAE347_FD_187267 | JGI IMG/M metagenome (GOLD analysis project Ga0209749, IMG submission 187267) | Bioremediated contaminated groundwater from EPA Superfund site, New Mexico - Sample SAE3-47 (SPAdes) (version 2) | ecosystem: Environmental > Aquatic > Deep subsurface > Groundwater >... | reverse complement strand
GCGGCTTGGTTGATTATCTCATCAATATATGGCTGTTGGTTGGTCTTATTTTTGGGGGTTTCTAGGATTATAAAAAGTCGCCCATGCTCATGGGAGTCACTGGTGTAGACCTCGGATATTTCTCGGGCATTTAAGGGGTCATGAGTAAAGATTTTGTGGTATTTCAGGCTCATGATTTTACATTTGTAGCAAATAATATTATACTATATTTAGCTATTTAAGTAAATAAAATTCCTAGCTTTTTAGGCCCGATTATATGCTTGAACAAATTTTTGGCTCAAGTGCCCGTACCAAGATCCTCAAGTTTTTTTGTATTAATGCCCAACAGCAGTTTTTTGTTAGGGAATTGGCTAGGCGTTTGGATTTACAACTCAACTCCTTAAGGCGTGAGTTGGATAACTTGGAAAAGTTTGGTTTCATAACTTCTGAGAACAAAGACGGTAAAAAGTTTTATCTTACTAATCGTAGCTTTCATTTATTCCCAGAAATTAAAAATCTGGTCTTTAAATCCTTAGCGCTGGAGGAAATGGACATTGCCAGCAAGATGTCCCGTATTTCCGGCCTCAAGCTCTTGGTTTTTACCGGCATATTGACTGAATCACCAGCCGGTACAGATGTGCTGATTGTCGGCAAGGTGGATAAATCTAAATTTGACAAATATCTGAAGAAAATTGCTGAAGGCATGCCACAGGAATTACGCTATAGCTTTTTGCCCTTAAATGAATATCTATACCGTTTGGATATTACGGACAAGTTTATCTATGATATTTGGGCTAATGATCATGTAGTAGTAGTTGATAAACTGTCAAAAGATTTTAATAAAAACATTTTTGATGATTTTAACTTTAAGCATTTTAGACAAGAATAAAGCCTCTTGGTCTCTGATAGATAGGGGACAGGCCAAATTTTCTTTGGCTTTTTCTTTTGAAACAGGCACTGACCAGACTCTATTTTATTTAGATAAATTTTTGCAAAAGCACAAAGTCAAGCTGTCTCAAGTGACAGGTATTGTGCTACTAGTCAAAGAAGCCGGTCTCACTTCAGTTAAGATATTTACAGTGATTACCAATGTCTTGGCTTGGCAGCTTAATGTGCCGGTTGTTGGTAAATTTTACTTTAAAGAAGCGGAAGATAAAGTCTTGGCAGGTTTGTTGGCCAAATTAAGAAATACTAAGAAGTTTAAGCCTCTTAAAGTCAATTATCAAAGAAAAGCTGAGATAACTATTAGCAAAAAACTGCAAAAGTTTGTAATTCAGAGGTAAATATGGAGTGGATAAAATTTACTGAACGGGAGTGTGATTTATTTACTGCCTACTGTATCATGATAGGCTATCTTAGAAATTATGAGAAAAATATTGGTAAAAATTTAAAAAATTTTTTGATGATTAGCAAAGCCGGCATAATACACTCTTGGAGGTCAAAAACTGAATATGACGATTTTTTAGCTATATTAGAGAGGAAGAATTTGGAAGTTTTTGAGGGAATACTTGATAGATTAAATAAGCAAAATGAAAAATTAAAAAAATTTTTGTGGTATAAAAAATTAGAAAACTATAACGATAGAGATTTACTAAAAATTTTTAAAGAATTTGTTGATGTTTATCAAAATTATTTCCCTTTGTTCACGTTACCAAAATATTTTGGTATGGTATTAGATGAAAAAAAATTATCAAAACGACAAAGAAACAAATTAATAAGAATGAGAGGCATTGCTGATTATGAAAAAATCCAAAAACAGTTTTTATTGACATTTTTTAAAGAGTTAGGGAAAAGGAAAAAAATTAATGATGATTTGTTGTTTTATGCTTTGCCAGAGGAAATTGTCAATTTGTTGGAATTTGATAAGAAAATAAGAATTGATATTTTAAAAAACAGAAAAAAATTTGTTATATTTCTGACTAAAGCTGGAAGAAAAACAATAATTGCTACTGGCACAAAAGCAAGTAGAATTTTTAAATCAAATATCAAAAAAGAGGCAAGAGGTGTTAAATTTATAAAAGGCAAAGTGGCTAACAGAGGGTTGGTTAAGGGGATTGTTCAAATAGTTTTAAGAGAAACAGATTTAAAAAATCTTGATAATAAAATTATAGTTGCTCCAATGACATCTATAAAGTTTGTTCCATACTTGAAAAATATTAAAGGCATAATAACTAATGAGGGTGGTATTGCTTGCCATGCGGCCATTATATCCAGGGAGTTAAATGTTCCTTGTATAGTTAACACAGAAGTCGCTACCAAGATTTTACGAACCGGCGATATTGTTAATATGGATGCTAATACCGGAGTTGTAAAAATTATAAAAAGAGCCAAAAGTTTGTAATTCATAGGTAATTTGATAAATTGACAAAACGTGATTATTTTGATAATTTATAATTATAAATTTTATTCATTAATGTAAAAATTATGGATGAAGCACAAATACCACAAGAGCAAGTTGACCAACAAGCTGATCAAATGTATGAAGGGGCAATAGATATGCTAAAAGAAGTAGTGATAACAAAGGTGAATGCTGCTGGATCAATGGAGGAGGGCAGAGAAGCTCTTGATGATTTTCTGGTTTTTGTTAGGACTGTAGATGCAATAACAAGAGAACCTGAAGACACTGCACCTATTGATTTTGGTGTTCTTCAGGAACAAATTGACAAAATTGCGCAAAAGTATGGGCTAGCAGCTGATTTTTTCTCGGTAGAAAAATTTCGCGGGTTAGTTAAGGATATTAAAATATAACAATTTTAAAAACAACCCCCTTGATTTAGGGGGTTGTTTTATTTTGTAATTATTGAGAGTTCTTGTGGATAACTGGGCTCTTTATTTGATTGACAGAGTAGAAGTTAGTGGGGTATAATGTATTTAAAGGATATAAAAGTGGTGAAAAGTGGGGATTTAGAAACTTAGCTGTGGATAAGTTCAATTTTATATGTTTATAGGTGAGTATAAATATAGTTTAGATGTTAAAAACCGCTTGGCTTTGCCAAGTAAATTTCGTAAGTTGTTTGATGATGGAGCAGTTATCACCAAAGGGTTGGATAACTGTTTATTTATTTATACTAGTAAGGAATGGAACAAATTAGTAGAAAAGCTGGCTAATTTGCCAATTAGCCAAGCAAAATCTCGGGCTTTTTCCCGCATGATGCTGGCTGGGGCTATGGATGTTGATTTGGATGCTCAGGGCCGGGTGATTTTGCCTGATTATTTAAAACAATTTGCTAATTTAAATAAAAAAGTAGTAATTGCTGGTTTGTATAACCGTTTGGAAGTTTGGGATGAAAAACTCTGGAGCCACTATCAACGCACTTCTGAAAAGGATAGTGCCGAGATTTCTGAAGGCTTAGGTGATTTAGGCATTTAGATTATGGCTGATTATCAGCATACTAGTGTACTTAAAGACGAAATTGTCCAATATTTGCGGCCAAGCAAAAATCAGCATTTTGTTGACGGGACACTGGGCGGCGGAGGACACAGTCAAGCCATTTTAGAAAAAAATGGGCCGGCTGGCAAAGTCTTGGCTTTTGAGCTGGACGAGCGCGCCATTAGTGCCGCCAAGGATAGATTAAAGAAATATCAAGATAGAATAGTGATTGTCCGCAGTAGCTATGTTCATTTAAAAGAAGAATTAGATAACCATAAAAAAAATTTTCCGGAAATTACTGGCATAGTGTTTGACTTAGGGCTTTCCTCTGATCAGCTCATGGCCTCCAATCGCGGTTTTTCCTTTAAAGATGATGGACCACTGGATATGCGTTTTGACACCAGAGGACAGAATCTCACAGCATCTGATATCATCTTGACCTGGCCGGAAAAAGATTTATTAAGAATATTCACGGAGTATGGTGAAGTAAAACAGGCCCAGCGCCTGGCTAAGGGAGTAATCTCTTGGCGAGCTGAAATAAAACAAAAACAAAAAGAGCTCAAAACTTCCATGCTTGTCTCCGCCATACTCCGGATATTGAAAATATCAGAGGATAGTTTAAAAAGATATAGAATTCATCCCGCCACGCAGGTTTTCCAAGCTTTAAGGATTGCGGTCAATGGCGAGCTGGATAATTTGCAAAAAGTTTTGCCCTTGGCTTTTTGGGCATTAAAACCGAGTGGGCGGCTAGCTGTGATCAGCTTTCATTCACTGGAGGATAGACTGGTCAAAAATTATTTTAAGAGTTTGCTAGGCGCTTGTATTTGTCCACCGGACTTGCCAATTTGTGTCTGCGGGCACAAACCTTTGGCTAAAATAGTGACCAAAAAGCCAGTGCGGCCAAGCCCGGCCGAAATCAAGGCTAATCCCCGGAGTCGTAGCGCAATTTTAAGAGTCATAGAGAAATTATAAAATATATTAAATAATACTTCAAAAACAAAAACAAAAATGTCTATCAAAAAGTTAAATTATCTTGGCCAAAAAATCAACCGTTTCAATGGCTTGATGCTAGCTTCAAGCATAATCATGGTTATGATTATGCTCATTACCACCAATTATGCCAATAGCCAGATTCTAGAGAGAAATGATTTGTCCAAACAGCTCAAAATCGCTGAAGATGAGATGAGGCTTATAAATGCTACGGTAAGCGAGCTTCAAACTACTCAGCGTATTGAGAGCGAGAGTCAGCGGCTCAATTTAGTCAAAGTCCAGACTAACGATGTTTTTTATCTCGATGATAGCCGAGATACAGTAGCCTTAAAGTAAAGCTTTGTTTATAAATATGGCATTATTTTTTCGTACCAATACTTATCAGGTATCCAGTTTTAGGATTAAGGCCCTTGAGGGGGTCATTTTTTTCTTAATTATTGCTATTTTTGGTCGTTTATTTTATTTGCAGATTATAAAACACGATATTTATCTAGCTCAAGGATTAAGTCAGCGAGGAGTTATTACAGACGTTAGTCCAGAAAGAGGTAGAATTTTTGCTTTGGTTAATAATGAAGCCGGCAGTGAACTATATCCTTTGGCTATCAACAAAGTATATTACGAAGTTAGTGTTGATCCATCCAAAGTCACTCAGCCTCAGAATTTCGCTAATATTTTTACTGAAGTTTTGGGTTTGGATGAGGCGGCTAAAACCGAAGTTGTGGCCAAAGTTAAAAAGACGGATCGTTTTTATGAGCTAATTGCTAAGGACGTAGAGCAAACAAAAGTTGATCAGCTCCAAGCTAAATTTGAAACTTTGCGTTTGGATATCAATGAAAAATTATCTGACAAAGATCAGATAAAAACTCTGGAAGCCTTGGGTGTAAATTTTGTAAAAAATGTTTTGAGGTTTTATCCTGATAAAGAAGTTGGCGCTCATATCTTGGGTTTCTTAGGTTATGATGATAAAGGCACTAGCCGAGTGGGTAAATACGGCTTAGAAGGTTATTTTGAAAATAAGCTAGTGGGTTCTAGCGGCATGATAGTAGGGGAAAAAGACGTAGCTGGCCGTTTGTTATCGGGCAATAGTGCTAAAGCTCCAGAAAATGGCGCTGATATTACCTTAACTATTGATAGGACGGTTCAGTACTCAGCTTGCAAGGCGCTAGAAAAGGGCGTAGCTAGGTCAGGTGCTAAAAGCGGCACGGTTATTGTCATTAGTAGTGAGACAGGAGCAATCTTAGCAATGTGCGGTTACCCTAGTTTTGATCCCAATGCCTATAACAAAGTAGCTAGTGCTGATGTTTATAACAACAATGCTGTTTACCATGCTTATGAGCCAGGCTCAGTGATGAAAGTGGTAGCTATGGCTATTGCTATTGATCAAGGCAAGGTTAGGCCGGATACAGTTTTTAACGATACCGGTGAAGTCAAATTTTCTAGTGGACAAGTAATAAAAAACTCTGACCTCAAAGGGCATGGAGTGGTTAGTATGAAAGATGTTTTGGTAGAGTCATTAAATACCGGCATTGTTTTTGCTACTGCCGAGGTTAATAACAAAATTTTTGAAGATTATATAAAAAAATTTGGTTTTGGAGAGCGCACAGACTTGGATATTAGCCAAGAAAGTGTTGGTGATATTTCTTCTTTGTCCAAACGAGGGGATATTTACAAAGCCACGGCTTCTTTTGGCCAAGGCATTACAGTGACGCCGCTACAGATGGTAAATGCTGTTAATGTGATTGCTAATCGTGGCAAACTGCTTAAGCCGTATTTAATAAGCCAGATAAAATACAGCAATGGCTCTAGCGAAGAATTTAAGCCTACTGTAGTGCGCCAGGTGATAGATAAAGCGACTGCTTCTCAACTGTCGGCCATGATGGTTAATATAGTTGATAATGGCCATTCAAAGACAGCCGCTGTGCCGGGTTATTATGTAGCTGGCAAGACTGGTACGGCTCAAGTAGCCAATCCAGACACTGGTAAGTATTATGCTGACCGCACTATTCATAGTTTTGTTGGCTTTGCGCCCAACGATAATCCAAAATTTACGGCCATTGTTGAATTGGACTATCCTACCTCAGCTCGATTTGCTGAAGGCACGGCCGCGCCAATATTTGGTGAAATTGCCAAATTTTTGTTAGAATACTATCAGGTGCCGCCTAGCCGTTAAATTATATAAAAATTTATCCCGTTAGAAAATTATGGATAAAATATTTAGAACAGAAGTAAAATGGCGTTTTATAAATTTTACATATATAATAACATTGTTAAGTGATCTTCTAACAGGATGAAGCCAATCTTACATTTTATCTTAAAAATACTAGCCAAGCTGGTTATAACCAAATACAAGCCACAGGTGGTGGCCATTACTGGCAGTGTTGGCAAGACTTCAGCTAAAGAAGCTATTTTTTCGGTTTTGTCAGATCGGTTTAAGGTTAGGCGCAATAGCAAAAATTTTAACAATGAGATCGGCACGCCGCTTACCATCTTGGGCCGTAAGGAGAGTCCGGGTAAAAATATTTTTAAGTGGATAGCGATTTTTTATGGCGCTCTCAGGCTGATTTTTAGGAAAAATAAAAAATATCCCCAGATTTTAATTTTAGAGATGGGGGCTGATCATCCTGGCGATATACATTATCTCACTTCTATTGCTAGGCCGCACATTGCCGTGATTACTACTATTGGTCAAAGCCATTTGGAACATTTTGGCACAGTCAAAAATATTGTTAAAGAAAAATCTAAAATTTTGAAGCCCCTAGATGTTGAAGGTTGGGCCATACTTAACTATGATGATGATAACCTCAAGGATGTAATTAAAAGCTTTAAAGGCAATCTCAAGACTTTTGGACGCCATCAAGGCGCTGATGTGCGCTTAGATGAAGTAAAAATCACGCAAAGAGAGGGAGTCTATGGCACTAGTTTCAAATTATATTATCAAGGCGCTGAAGTGCCTATGTTTTTGCCAAATGTTTTGGGTTGGCAACATGCTCAAGCCGCGGCCGCGGCTGCCGCTGTGGCCTTGTCCATGGGTATGAATTTGGTAGAAATCGGGGCTGGATTACTTAACTATACGCCAGCCCGCGGCCGCACCAATCTGATTCCGGGCGTAAAAAATACTTGGGTTATTGACGATACTTATAATGCTTCACCGCAGTCGGCCAAAGTGGCTTTGGAGATTCTGGCAGAGATGCCAACTACTGGCCATAGGTTTGCGGTGTTTGGCGATATGCTGGAGTTAGGGTCATTGTCTGAAGAAGGCCATCAGCAAGTTGGTAGAGAACTAGTAAGATTAGGTATTGATTATTTATTTGTTATTGGCGAGAGATCCCGTGATATTGCCCGTGGCGCCAAAGCCGCTGGCATGAGTGAGGACAAAATATATCATTTTCCTTACACTATGGAGGGTGGCACTTTTTTACAGGAAAGGTTAAGAGAGGGTGATGTGGTTTTGGTCAAAGGTTCACGTGGTGCCAAAATGGAGCAGGTAGTTTATGAGATTATGGCCAAACCTTGGTTGTCACGAGATTTATTAGTTGGCCCAGTAGTTAAATAGATTATTTGCAAGGTCATTATTCTTGATCCTCCTTCGTCCCACTTAGGGTGACTTCGGAGGGCGGGACAATTATATTTTAAACATTTGTAAAAATAAAAGTCATAATATTTTTAATTAGTTTCTACTTGTTTTTCTTGACTTTTTCTTTTATTTTTGGTAGAAATAGGGGAGTTTTTAGTTTTATAAGGCCTTATCCCACTTTCGCTAAAGCTTCGACGGGCAGGCGTCCAACGTTTTTTATCTAGCTTTTAGCGCATAGTTTTATAAGAGGCCCCATCGTCTAACGGTTAGGACACCAGGTTCTCATCCTGGCAATCAGGGTTCGATTCCCTGTGGGGTCACCAAATTAGATTTTTTATCGCCATAGTCCTGATTAAGCTTGTAAATACTAGATAAACCAGCGTTTCCAAATTTTTGACCATCATATTCAATTTTTTCATCAAATATAAGTTTTTGAAACTGTAATTTAGTCTGGTAATCTGAATGGAGCCAGGTTTTTGTTGTATTACTAATAAAATTAAAGCAATAATTTAGAGTTTCTTCTATATTAAATTCTTCGTGCCAATTATTTCTTATGGAATATCTTTTAGTGGTTATTAATTGGTTTATACGTTGTTTTTGCTCTTGAAATTCTTCATCTGTATATTTCCCATCCCTATGAAAGTCGAATATCTTATTTCGCTCATTAGCCAGGTGCTTTATCTCTAGGTTTATTTTATCATTTTCTTGGTTAAGTTTTTTGTAGCTATTTTTCCACACTTCAGTTACAATGGCTTTGAACATTTTTTCATATTTTATATCAGGGGTTATTTCTTTAAGTCTATCGACGAATTGTTGTTCTAAAATTTGTTTAGAAATAGATTTTGCCTTAGGACAGCCTTGTCTGTGGTGATGATAGTAGGTATATTTTTTTCCACCTCTACCCGTCGAAGTACTACCTGTTAGCGTGCCACTACACTCGGTACATTTTATAATACCTCTTAAGGGGAACAGATCGTTATTTGCCTTCCTGAGGCCACTGTGCCCCGAATACGCTTGTTTTCCCTTTTGACATATACAAAATAGCTCTTTTGATATTATTGGCTCAAAATTGCCTTTATTTTCCTCACCAAAGGCTCTTATAATGCCTGTGTAGATGGGATTTTTTAAGAATTTTTCTACTAATTGTTTGTTTATTTTACCACCCTTGCTCGTTGTAAGGCCCTTTTTGTTTAATAACTCTGCCAAAGATTTATAAGTATATATACTTTTGGCATATTCCTCAAAGGCAAATTTAATTAGTGATGATTTTTCTCGATCAAGATATATATTAGAATCTCCTGGAATTTTTTTATATCCAATTGGGGTTGGCCAACACCATGCTCCCTGTCTAACTCTCTCGATCATTCCATTTTTTGTTCTTTCTATACGTATGTTGTTATCAAGTTCCGAAAAGACTGAAAGCATACCCTCCATGGCCCTTCCTATGGGAGTATTGTCAATTGGTTCTGTTACAGATTTTAACTCTATATTTAATTTTCTTAGAACAGCCCGCACAGCAACATGGTCATCTTGATTCCTAGCAAAACGATCAATTTTGAATACAATAAAATAGTTAATTTGGTGTTGTTTATTATTGCAGTATTTTAATGCTTCTATAAATTTGGTGCGATTAGCGGTTTTGGCCGATTCTCCTTCCTCGCGGAATATTTTTAATATTTTAGTATTATTTTTTTGAGCGTAGTCTAGACAGTATTTTTCTTGCATGTCTAAACTAGTGTTTTCAATTTGTTCTTTTGAAGATACGCGACAGTATATAATTCCAATTTTTTGTATTATTTCTTCCATGTCTATATAATATCAGAACTTTTTCTATTCGTCAGTAGCCTAAGTTGACTTTTGGAAACATTCTTTTGGCTAATAAATTTATCAAATGCCAACTCTATAACCTGATAATACAGCAAACGAGCCTTTTCGACTTCTTTGTCGGATAGGTTTTGTAATTGGGGTTCAAGGATTTTTAGTTGCTGTACAGAAAGCATATAACAAAATAGAAACCTAAATCGGTTCTATTTAGCTATTATATGCACGTGTATTATTTTAATAATACCATATTAGATGCTCTTGTCAAATAGGTCAATTGTTGATAAATTATATATAACAAAGCCTAAGTCCAAATGGATATGGCGTAATAAATCCCACGTTAATAAAGATGGTCTTCCGACCGCACTTATTAACGTGGGTCCATACCTGAAAGGGTGTGGGGCAGTCCGAAAGGATTGTCGCGGTTCGGGGGACCTTTTTTGTATTTAATTATTTATATAAATTTTATGGAAAACAAAGAAGAAAAATACGTATATTTTGTCATCATTTTGATAACTTTGAGCTTATTCAATTATTTATTAATGCAGAGCATAAAAGAAGATATTAAACGCATTGATAATAATGTTATGAGTGTTTATGATGAGTTGGAGTGTTTAAAAAAAGGAGACTGCATGTCTGATGAGCAGATATTAGAAGAATTTTTAAAATCTTAAATAATATAATAAAAAATAAAAATGAAAAAAAATAAAAATTTAGAAAAATATAGCAATATTGATAAGGACACA
>Ga0209749_1002860_pt1 | contig 10482 bp, 12 predicted proteins | sample EPASupsiteSAE347_FD_187267 | JGI IMG/M metagenome (GOLD analysis project Ga0209749, IMG submission 187267) | Bioremediated contaminated groundwater from EPA Superfund site, New Mexico - Sample SAE3-47 (SPAdes) (version 2) | ecosystem: Environmental > Aquatic > Deep subsurface > Groundwater >... | reverse complement strand
ACAATCAAAATCCAGCCGGTGTTACAATACATAAAATACCCAATAATATTTTCAGGTTTGTTATCAATGTAATGACAAGTCCTGAATATAAAAAAAATTGGTATGATCTACTTTCAAAGCATTATGCGAAATCTGATGCAAAAAGTGATTCTCCAGTATGGAAAGTCAGTTATAATAGGATTCATGATTCTTTATTAAAAAATGAAAGTATATTATGGGCTTTCAGAGATGATACCGAAAAGAAACCTACTTTACCGTGGATTATTGTCGAGTCCTATATGGAGTTAGTGAGAAATATGAATAAACAGAGAATTGAAGCAATCAAAAATCTGGCTGATAAAATCGCCATCTGCATCGAAGAGGGTAAAAATAAAAAGAGAATTAACGACATTATTTCAGCCAGAGATTTACCAACTTTTAGAAATCAATTGAGGTTAGTTTTCCGGGATTGGCAAAAATTGGGTAAGGAGCAACCGATGATAACTTATGAAGAATATATCTCAACAATCATCCCGGAAGATTATTCCAATTGGAGAGAGGTACAGGATTTGATAATCATAAGGTTATACGAAAAATTGCACAATATGTTATCGAGTGGAGTAATTGATGATGTCGAACAAGAAAAATCAAAAGGTGATGAAGAATGAAAACTATAATAGGAACTTACTTAATTGATGCGCCTTTTTCGGCGCTGAATAATCGAGGAATAGATCAGAGAGCAGCGAACGAGAATGAAGTAGCAACCAAAGTAATTCAATCTCCAGAAGGGATTAGGCCATACGTTTCAGCACAGGCGTTAAGATACTGGTGGAGAATGGTTTTAGAAAATAAATTTGGATGGAAATGTTCGCCAGTGGAAAAAATTGGTAAAAATCAAGCTGTTACTAAAGGTGATCCACTGGAATACGATGATGATGATATTTTTGGGTATATGAGCGCCAGAAAAATTGAAACTTTAGAGAAAGATACAAAAAATAAGCCAAAGATGGAAAATGTGACTGTTACAAGGGTATCTCCATTAAAATGCTCGCCTTTAATTGGATTTCCAATACGACCCACTTCAGATTTTGGTGTATTAGTGAGAAAACTTGAAACAGATCCAATACTTTTTACTCATCAATTTTATAGCAATATCTTTAAAGGTATTTTTGCGCTGGATATTGATTCAGTGGGAAAATTCACAACAATAGATAAACCTGGTAGCAAAAACTTATCAAAAGATCTTGCAGAAAAATATGAACAAAATGGATTAAAAAAAGATGAAAAAACATATGCACTTCCTTTAGAAAAAAAGAAGGCGAGAATTTCTGATACCATTAAAGCCTTGAAGTTTTTGAATGGCGGGGCAATGCAGACATTGCATCACACTGATGTAACTCCCAAGTTAATTATGCTGGCAGTATTGAATAATGGAAATAACATATTCATGGATGTAATGCCTCACAATAAATACGATAATGGATTGGTCAATATCGATGCATTATCTGAGATGTTGGAGGATTATAAGGAATCACTGTTGAGCAAAGTCTATATCGGTAAATTATCGGGTTTTGGATCAGATAAAGACAAAGAATTAGAGAGTTTCAAAGCACCATCGGAAGTTAATGTTGTGATTACGACTCCAGTTAAAGCAATAGATCAATTCATAGAGGAGATATTAACTAATAATAAAATTATAGGCGAGTAAAATGGAAGCTCTTCGTGTTGAAATACGGGCGATTACAGCCTCATTTAGATATCCTATGTTTGTGGTATCTTATCAGCCTACATATAAAATTCCTCCAATATCTACGATATACGGTTTGCTCTCCGCTGCAAAGGGTGAAAAAGTCAGTATTTATGATTTATCTATTGGTTATGATTTTACATCTAAAGGAAGCGGTGTTGATTTGGAGCGCATTCTGGAGTTCGGTGGAGGAGACAAAAATAAACCTGTTTCCTATCTTGGCAGTAATATAATACACAGGGAATTTTTATATGATTGTATATTGACATTATATATATCCGATTTGGATTTTAAAGAATATTTGGAGAATCCACGCTTTACTCTTTTACTTGGTAGACAATCAGATTTAGCTAAGATAACAACCATAAAAGAAGTGGAATTGATTCCTAAAGAAAATGTGGAGATTAATAATACAGTTATACCTTTCGATGGAAAAGTGCCCGGACAAATCGTTGCTTTACCCTCTGATTATACCGATGAAGCTGAAAGAAAACCCCTTGAAGTAAGAACGTATTGTATCGTGGAATCAAAACAACAAATAGAAAGAGGACATTATGATTCCGAGCTAAATAAGGGCGTATATATGCATGAGTTCAACGATAAAAGCAAAAAGTAATGGCGAATCACTTGAAGAACATATAAATAATTGCCTTAATATTTTTGCTCAACTAAAGGATATTTATCCAGATTTACAAAAATTTACAAATTATCCTTCTTTTTATAATGATGCTTTTGATGCGTTGTTTTTTCATGATTTTGGCAAAGCTGCAGAAGGTTTTCAGAAATCATTATCTCCAAAAGGAGAAGAATGGAAGTATAGGCATGAAATTCTTTCAACACCTTTTATTAATTGCCTGAACAAAGAAAATCTCGATTTTGTCAAGATCTTAGTACTTACTCACCATAAAGATGTTAATAAATTAGTCGAATATATTGAAGATAGTGATTTTTTAGGCATTCGTTATGAAGAACGATTGGAGGAAATCAAACCTAATATAAATGCACTGAATGAAATAATAAATAAATATCCAGAAATCTCTAAAAAGATATTAGGCTCAATAGAATACAAAGTCGATCTTATAGAGAAAATATCAAAAGATAAGTCGATATGGGAGGAAATAATACAAAAGAAAAGAATGGACTTTTCATCAAAGATAGGAATCTTTGGAAAAGGGATGATAAATTCTTGTGATTATTTAGCTTCAAGTGGGATAAAAAAGATCCTTAAACCACTACCAAGCTTGAGTGAAGTATATAATTTTAAGTCCTTTACGAGTGTTCAGGAAAAATGTTTATCAACTAAAGGTAATGCAATAATTATTTCACCAACAGGTTCTGGAAAAACTGAAGCATCTCTATTTTGGGCTACAAATAATCTCGATAAAACACAAGGAAATAGAATATTTTATGTTTTACCCTACACTGCGAGCATAAACGCAATGTATAGGCGATTATTGTTGAAATTAAGCCCATATTATTCAGATGATGGTTGTGTATCGCTATTACATGGAAAAGCGACTTATTTTTTATATAAGATGTTTGAGGATGGTGATTTTAGAGAAATACGTAATTTGTCTAAAAAAATTTATAGTCCATACAAAGTAATGACGCCTTTTCAGTGTTTAAAACACTTCTTTTCATTGAAAGGATATGAGATGGGATTATTAGAAATGTACCGCGGGAGATTTATTTTTGATGAGATACACTCCTATGATGCCAAAACAGCGGGATTGATATTGTCAATGTGCGAGTATTTGATAGAAGAGAATGATGCTAAGATATTGATAATGTCTGCAACGATGCCATCATTTCTGAAAAATATGTTTTTAGACAATCTTCATATTGAAAATGAAATGGTTATGGATAAAAAAGAATTGAGCAAATACCTTCGCCACAAATGCAAGATAATCGATGGAGATATCCTTGGAAATATTGATTTAATAATAAAAAGATTGCAGAATAAAGAAAAAGTATTGGTTGTATGTAATACAGTAAATAGAGCCCAGGATGTTTATAAATTATTGAGAAATGAAGTTATTGACTCTGCTTTGTTGCATGGCAGATTTATCTTGAAAGATAGGGAAACAATTGAAAAAAATCTTGAAAATCTGAATTTATTAGTGGGTACACAAGTCATTGAAGTTTCACTGGATATCGATTATGATGTATGTTTCTCTGAACCAGCTCCAATTGATGCTTTAATTCAGCGATTTGGAAGAATTAATAGACGAAAAAACAGCGATGGATTACCACTCAAAGGCATTTGCGATGTATTTGTTTTTTCAAAAGGTTCTGAAAATGATCGATATATCTATGATAAAGAGATTGTAAATAAAACTTTAAAAGTTCTCAATGAAATTGATTTATTGTTTGAAGATAAATTATATGAAGCAGTCGATGAAATATACATTAATGGTTTTGGCGATAAGCAAAAAGAATTTGAAGATACCAAGACTTCATTTAGAAAAATGATAGATCGTATAGTCCCTTTCAATAATTCAAACACAAAAGAATCAGACTTTTATGATTTATTTAATTCCATAGAAGCGGTTCCTGAAAAATATCGGCAGGAATATCTTGACTGTATCCGAAATAAAAAATTATTCGATGCTATGCAATATTGTCTGCAATTAACGAAAGGTCAATTTCAAAAATTACTCAAAGAAGGGCGAGTTGATTTCGAAAAAAAGATTTTTATCGACGCAAAATATGATCCAGAATTGGGATTATTGATTAATGAACATGAAGATAATCAAAATATAATATAAAATTGCAGCAAAAAACTCAGATTCCTTTTACGGAACAGCGACGCCCACTATCATGCTCTCCCCGCCCCCCCATCCTCCTTCACCCCCCGCGCCGCCTGCTCTTTGTTGACTCTGCGCGCTTTGCGGTGATGCCTCCTGATTCTTGCACGGCGCCTCAGATAAAAACAGCCTGACGTGTGCGATATATGCCCGTGCAATAAATCTGCGTTCATCCGCGTTCATCTGCGGTTCCGTTTTTCGCAGAAGCGCCGGAAATTTATCGTATATGATTTATAAAATTTCACCGTAACGATCGCCAGGAGCGCCGCCCCTCCTGCCTGCCCTCCCCCGCCCCGCCTCTGCGCCCTCAACCTCCGCCATGAACACCAGGATAGCGAAGCGCAGCCGGACTTTGCGGACTCTGCGCTGCGGTGGGCATGATTCGTACTAATTCATACATATCCCCTCTTACAACCAAACCGAGGCGCGCGGCTGGATGAGGAAAACTCCCGGTTTTCCATTATTGACACTTAAGGTATCCCACAGGAATAGTATATAAATGCATGAAAAACCATAAAAGACTTAATTAGAGGTACAATATGCCCAGGACAAAGACACTGCATGCAATATTTGACGGTAATGTGCTCAGACCCGAAGAATCGGTAGATCTGGAGCGAAATGTTCGCTATCTCGTGACCATCGAGAAAAAAGAAGAAAAAGGTCAGCAGAGCCTTTGGGATACACTCAAAAAATTCTCAGGAAAAGTCGAGGGACCGGAAGATTGGTCAAAAGAGCATGACCATTACCTGTATGGCGTATCAAAGCGAGAAAAAGGACGCATTGAATGAAACCGAACAGGTTTTTCCTCGATACAGCTTATGTATTGGCATTGCTCAATCCAAATGATATCTAAAAAATGAAAAGATAACCATGAAGAGTTTTTTCCCTTCAGCTATTTCTCTAATATCCTGCGCACAAATCCCAGTACACACTTCACATTTTCCTCTATTGTGTTATCAATCTTGGTTACCGGATCCTCAACTACATTATCTTCTTTTTCGATATGCATATGTCTCGGATAGGTCAAAAGCTGGCGGTGATGAGGCGCAGTATCTATCCTGATTATTCCATCTTCACGCTGCCAGTGGAACGAATATTTAGAATCAACAGGGTATCTTATGTCCATATATGAGCCACCAACAAAAATAAGCCTCACCTTATCGCTGTAAATTATTGGCGCCTCGTTCAATATATCAGAAAAATGCTTCTCAGCACATTGAGCAACAATGACCAGCCTGTGCATTATATTCTCTTTACGAGATCGTCCAGTAGTTTTTTAAGATCTTTTATATTCTGTTCGTAAGATAGTGCTGAAAGGTAATCTTCATATGCCGGATGTTCCTCTATCTCTCCCTGCTCAATCATTTTTTCAATAGCATCAGGATTTTTTGCATTATATTTTATTAATATGCTTTTTAAAAATTCCTTTTGCTCTGAGATTTTAGATAATATAAGAAATGTTTCCGTCTCTACACCTCTTATATGCGGGCTAATTATCGTCGATTGAGCTGCTTCTGATGCGCCGTGCATAAATACACCTTTGAACTTACATTTAGTATGTCCGGGTATATAAAAAGATGCCGGGGCATTTATGTGTGGGCACCAACCTAACTCAACCCTTCCGCCCTCCTGCGTGCTTTGCAGTTGGAATTCTACGTTGTCCCATTCCTGTGTTCCCTGCTCAGCAGCTCCACCAGCCATTTTTTCAGATGCAGCACAACATTATTAATATATGTATTGATAATATGAATTTACTGGGTTAGGATGATCCAACCGAATATAACACCGGAAGATACAGAAAAAGCCCCGCCTGAAGGGATCGTTACAGGTGGCATGCGCATCAGCGGCGTGAAAGTAGCATACTATTTCATCTGCCACACAAAACTCTGGCTCTTCTCGCATAATATCACCCTTGAAAAAGAGAACGATAACGTAAATATAGGAAAGCTCCTGCATGAGGACCGCTACAGGCGCGACTCAAAGGAAATCACCATAGACCAGACGATAAGCATCGATTTCATCAGGAAAGGAGATTCGATAGTCCTCCATGAGATAAAAAAGACAAAAAAGATGGAAGAAGCACACCACTGGCAGATGCTTTACTACCTTTTTTACCTGAAATCAAAAGGTATCACGGCATCAGGCGAAATCAATTACCCGCTTATCAGTAAAAGAGAGGAGGTTATACTTTCGGAAAAGGATGGATCGGGTATAGAGAACGTGATGAGCGAAATCAGGACAATCGTAACCGGCAGGATGCCTTCGCCTAAAAAGATCAGGATATGCCCGAAATGCGCTTACTTCGAGTTCTGCTTTGGAGATGAAACATGAAGGATGATTTCTATATCACACAGGACGGCAGCCTGATAAGGCATGAAAATACGGTCTATTTCGAGAACGAGAACACAAAACGCGCGCTGCCGATAAACAAGATATATTCGATCTATGCATACGGACGGCTGAGCTTTTCCTCAGGCGTGGTGGATTATCTCGCAAAGAACGGGATACCGATACATTTCTTCAATTATTACGGCTTTTATGAAGGCACATTTTACCCGCGCGAAACACTGGTGAGCGGCGACCTGGTAGTAAAACAGGTTTCGAATTACCTCGATAGCGGGAAAAGGATTTGCCTTGCAAAATCCTTTGTGGAAGGCGCGTGCGGCAATATCCTGAGGAACCTGAGATATTACGCACGGGAAAAGCCTGAACTGGAGGCGCACATCACTAACATTGAATCTGAGTTCGCAAGACTACCTGCGACAGCGACCATTCCTGAAGTCATGAATGTAGAAGGCAGAATAAGAGATATTTATTATAATGCTCTTGACGAGATATTCCCGGAAGATTACAGGATAATCAAAAGATCAAGGATGCCGCCAGGAAATAAGATGAACACGCTCATCAGTTTCGGCAACTCTTTAATGTACACCACTGTTCTTTCAGAGATCTATAATACCCAGCTTAATCCTACAATATCCTTTCTTCACGAACCATTTGAGAGACGGTTCTCACTGGCTCTTGACGTGAGCGAGATATTCAAGCCCATCATAATAGACAGGATAATCTTCAAACTCGTGAATAAAAACATGCTTGATGAGGACTGTTTCAGGGGCGAGATAGGGGATATGCTGCTGAGTGAAAAGGGAAAAAAGATGTTCTTGGGAGAATATAATGAGAAACTATCAACTACGATAAAACACCGAGGGTTGGACCGAAACGTTTCTTTCAAGAGACTTATCAGGCTTGAACTCTATAAACTGGTAAAACACTGCCTTGGTGAAAAGGAATACAAACCTCTTGTAATGTGGTGGTAATTCTGTACGTGGTAATCGTATATGATGTAGGGGTGGAAAGGGTAAATAAAATAAGGATTTACCTGAAGCAGTATCTTAACTGGGTGCAGAACAGTGTTTTTGAAGGTGAACTTACCGAACCCGAATATATGAAAATAATGAATCATCTCAAAGAGATAACCGATGAATCATTGGACCATGTAATATGCTATAAGAGCAGGGATAAGAGATATCTTGATACAGAGGAGATTGGTACCAGAAAAGCTGAAATTTCAACAATAATCTGATTTGAGACCTTAAAAATCGTGGATCTTTATAAAGGTAATACAAAACCTGACATTCACGATAAAGATTTTCTTTTTACCAAAGGTTTTTGTGGAATGAGTTCGATTAAGATTCGAGGGAAAAACAATAGGTAATTCCCGTAAAATTGTCTTGAAACTACCAATAAGTCAATTGAAAAATTGGCTAAAAAAAGCTTGGTTAAAATCAGACCTTAGAGGGATTGAAATGACAATGGAGGGATTTGTATGTTTCATCTGGAACGATGTTAAAATCAGACCTTAGAGGGATTGAAATGCTCCTTTTCTGAATTTGACCATATGATCTCGTCTTGTTAAAATCAGACCTTAGAGGGATTGAAATCAAAATCTTGCTTGAAGATATCGAGTGGTTTCATATGTTAAAATCAGACCTTAGAGGGATTGAAATGGATGTGCAAGCCGCATTCGTGCTTGTGAAAAGGCAGTTAAAATCAGACCTTAGAGGGATTGAAATCACTCTGGGAAACCATTCTCACCAACATCTTGAAGGGTTAAAATCAGACCTTAGAGGGATTGAAATACGACTCCGGAGACCATCACGACCGCTGAGGCTACGGTTAAAATCAGACCTTAGAGGGATTGAAATTTCTGAATATCCGCATCTGCATTCTGTGCTATTTTTGTTAAAATCAGACCTTAGAGGGATTGAAATCAATGAAACCTACAACGAACGGATCAGGATTCATATGTTAAAATCAGACCTTAGAGGGATTGAAATCGTTCATGAGATTGTAATCCTCCTCCGGCATCTTCGCGTTAAAATCAGACCTTAGAGGGATTGAAATCTGTTTTTTTCTGCATTGGGCACACAAACTGTACCTGTTAAAATCAGACCTTAGAGGGATTGAAATCTGGCCGGTGGGGTGATGTCGGGGGACTTGGAGTTTTGTTAAAATCAGACCTTAGAGGGATTGAAATAAGTGTCTGTTTCTGTTGATCCGGCATTCAGTGCCATGTTAAAATCAGACCTTAGAGGGATTGAAATTGTCGTTTTGGGGGGCGGTTGAGTTCGGATCATTGAGGTTAAAATCAGACCTTAGAGGGATTGAAATTATTATGCTCATCATAGTGAGCAGGTAAGGAGATTGGTTAAAATCAGACCTTAGAGGGATTGAAATGATATTTGGCATCTGATGGAAACTTCGCAGGACGTTGTTAAAATCAGACCTTAGAGGGATTGAAATAAATTCGCAAGTACTGCATTTCCATTACTGTAGAATGTTAAAATCAGACCTTAGAGGGATTGAAATGTATATGGCAAGTTCAGGATACGGGGGCGATTAACCGTTAAAATCAGACCTTAGAGGGATTGAAATAAAAGTCTATGTTTCAATTTGAGTAATAAAGGAATAGTTAAAATCAGACCTTAGAGGGATTGAAATGACGAACCATGAGCAACATCACAATTGCCCATAACCGTTAAAATCAGACCTTAGAGGGATTGAAATGTCGTTATCTCCAAGGGCAACAATTCCAATGTTCTGGTTAAAATCAGACCTTAGAGGGATTGAAATCAGGGAGTATTCAACCATCTCTCGACAAAAAAGCTCGTTAAAATCAGACCTTAGAGGGATTGAAATGTTAGCAGTTCTGCTTATGTTGCTTGTTGCAACGGTGTTAAAATCAGACCTTAGAGGGATTGAAATCGACATGTGGGTTACAACGTCTTCGCCGTCGATTTCGTTAAAATCAGACCTTAGAGGGATTGAAATCCATATCCCGCAAATCTGTTTGATGTAGCATTCCAGGTTAAAATCAGACCTTAGAGGGATTGAAATACAGACCTCTGGGGGAAGTTCCCGCCTATCTGCTCAGTTAAAATCAGACCTTAGAGGGATTGAAATCGATGCTCAGTCACAGAGCCCTGATACAAAAGTAGAGTTAAAATCAGACCTTAGAGGGATTGAAATGGATACGGATACAATGTCAGAACGAAGACTGCAAAGGTTAAAATCAGACCTTAGAGGGATTGAAATGTACTTCGGGAGTCGCATATCCTCCTGCTACATCGGGTTAAAATCAGACCTTAGAGGGATTGAAATCCAGTCAGAATCAAAGAGGCTCATCGATTATACCCCGTTAAAATCAGACCTTAGAGGGATTGAAATCTATGACGCTGATGGGGTAGTTGCTGCTTGCGTCCAGTTAAAATCAGACCTTAGAGGGATTGAAATGTCATAAGTTAAGATCTTGTACGGGGCTGTTCTGTTTAGTTAAACTCACGTTTCAAAGAAACGTGAATTTCCTCTAATTTCTTAGCTAAAACCGTTACGCTTTGCCAACCTTGCCGTTTTAGTTCTGTATGGCCTAACTTTTAAATTCATAATATT
>Ga0209749_1002857_pt1 | contig 10487 bp, 12 predicted proteins | sample EPASupsiteSAE347_FD_187267 | JGI IMG/M metagenome (GOLD analysis project Ga0209749, IMG submission 187267) | Bioremediated contaminated groundwater from EPA Superfund site, New Mexico - Sample SAE3-47 (SPAdes) (version 2) | ecosystem: Environmental > Aquatic > Deep subsurface > Groundwater >... | reverse complement strand
TCCTTTTTTCTTGCATTCGTTATTTTATCAACTTAATTTTCTTATAAGGTTATAGAAAACAGTTAAAAGTGTTGCCCCGTTTTTTCAAAGGATTTTCAAATGAAACTCCCCCCTGGTTCGGTTTCGCTTAGCATCTTCCCTGCTCGTCAGGTATCTTTTCCGAATGGCTTCCAGGTTTGTCCGAATCCTCTCCGCCCGTCTTTCCGTTGCCGTATCCATCGGAATAAGTTTTCAATCCATGAGAACGATAAGATCGTCTAAATGAACAACCGCTTAAACATAATGAATTACTTCCCGGTCATAGCGAACAACTGGCCGGGTAAAGAGAATAGCCGGTTGGGTAAACAGAATGATTGTCCGGGTAAATGGAAGAACTGCTCCGGTAAAGCGAACGACCAGTCGGGTAAATGGAATAGCGGACCGGGTAAGAAGAATAACTCGCTGGGTAAAGAAAATTATTCTTATAACGGAGATTTTCGCCTGTCAGTCCGCAATAAACACAGATCGCTCCGGAATTATGATTATTCAGTGGTAATATTGCGGAGCGTTTCAATACTGTCAGATAGTCTTTAACAAAATAAAGGAGGTTATTATGGCATCTTCGTTGAGTTATGAACTCCAGGACGGCGGTGTTCTGCTGGTCGTGGCGAATAAGTACCAGGCAGAGCTGATCGTCGTCGGTTCGACGGAAGCGGACACCCGGCACTTAGAGACGGTGATCGCTTCCCTGACCCAAAAAGACATCGGCCACGAGCAGGCTCAGAATCAGGTCGCTCAGTTGACCCGCGAACAAAATGTTCTGATTAAAAGAAGTTGGAACGAGATCGGCAAAATCAGGGCGGCGGCTAAGGTGGAATTCTATGGCGACAAGACTACTCAAAAGGAATTTCATGTCGGCGTTAAAACCCATGAAAATGTCGCCGAAACATTAACCGAACTGGCTTATGTAAAAAGCCTGACGACGACCTATGCCACCCGCCTGGCAACGCGCGGTATCGGCGAAACCGATGCTACCGAAATAACCACTTGCTATAGCGAGTTGCAGGCCAAGGACGCCGGGCAGGAGAACGCCAAACGCACGCAGGTCGCTCTCCGGAATGAGCGCGACGTCCTGCTGAAAGACCTTCTGGATTCCAAGCGTAAAATCCGGGGCTCGGCCGCAATTTGCTTCAGAGGCAATCCCGACATCTTGAACGAATTCAAGCCCCTCAGCCGGAAATCTACAACCAGGAAATCCGATACTACAGATACTTCATCCGATACTGCCACCGAAACCCCGTCCGCCGGCTGATACCCTGTTTTCATCTCTTCCAAACAGGCTTTCAAAACCGAATTCCAAAGTCTTCAGAAGATTAAAACCTTCCAAAACAGGAAATTTAATTACATTTCATTCTGACCGAATGAAATGAGCGAAGAATCGCTGATGTCTTTATGAAAAGCCTCGGCTTGGTCGCTCCGAGTACATAACGGGACTAATGACAATTGAGTGACAGGCTCCGCTTCGGACCGATTGACTTATTGTCTTATTGACTTAATGACCACGCCAATGGCGAGGTATGACCATCGAATGACAATCGAGTGACCATTGAATGACCGCCCTGACTGTTTCTTTTATCACTTCCTGTGCCGTTTTTCGAGCACATTCATAATATCGTCCAGCGCCACATCCTGCGCGGTCAAAAGTACCAGCAAATGATAAAGCAGATCGGCGGTTTCTTCCGCCATACGGTTTTTATCACCGGACACTGCGTCGATCACGACCTCCGTCGCTTCCTCGCCGACTTTCTGGGCGATGCGCTTGATCCCGGCGTCGAATAATTTGTTGGTGTACGAACCGTTCTGTGGATGAATCCGGCGGTCGCGGATGATTTCTTCCAGTTCATAAATGAATGACTGCGGCGCGACATTCTTCTCGTTGAAACAGGTGTCGGCGCCGGTGTGACAGGTCGGCCCGGCCGGTTTGACTTTGATTAAAAGCGTATCGCCGTCGCAGTCGGTCAGGATTTCCCGGACATCCAGAAAATTCCCGGAGGTCTCGCCTTTGGTCCAGAGCGCTTGGCGACTGCGGCTAAAGAAAGTGACCCGGCCGCTGGCTACGGTTTGTTCGTACGATTCGCGGTTCAGATAGCCCAACATCAGAACCTTGCCGGTTGCGGCATCCTGAATGACAGCCGGAACCAAACCGTCGTTTTTATCGAAATCAATATTCATAGTCGTACCTCGATCTGATTATCTTTTAAGTAACGTTTCAAGACCGGAATCGGGATTTCGCCGAAGTGGAAAACGCTGGCCGCCAGCGCCGCGTCGGCCTTACCTTCCCGAAACACTTCCGCAAAATGCGCCAGCGTGCCCGCTCCCCCCGAAGCGATCACCGGAATCGGCAATTGTTCGGACAGTTCGCGGGTGATTTCTAGCGCAAAGCCGCTTTTCGTGCCGTCGTGATCCATCGAAGTCAGCAGGATTTCACCGGCGCCGAGTTCGGTAACCTGCCGCGCCCATTCCTGTGTAATGCGATCAGTCGGCGTGCGTCCGCCGTGAATGTAAACGATGTCGCCCTGCGGCGTGTGTTTGGTATCGATCGCCACCACGACGCACTGACTGCCAAAGCGGTTGGCTATTTTCCCGATCAGATCCGGCTGATTGACCGCGGCTGTGTTGATGGTAATCTTATCGGCTCCGGCATTCAGCAGGCGGGCGACGTCATCGGCATCCCGCACACCGCCACCGACTGTAAACGGAATATTCAGCTGCCGGGCAATTTCCTTCACCAACGCGACGAATGTGCCGCGCTTTTCAACCGAAGCGGTGATGTCGAGAAAAACTAATTCATCGGCGCCCTGCTCGGCGTAAGCCGCGCCGAGTTCGACCGGATCGCCGGCATGCCGGATATTGATAAAGTTGACGCCCTTCACCGTCTGGCCGTCCCTGATGTCGAGGCACGGAATGATGCGCTTGGCTAACATAAAAATCCTTTCAGTTCCGGCAGGCGGATGCGCCCTTCGTAGAGCGCCTTGCCGATGATAACGCCGTCGATCCCATCGTCCTGCAATTGATAAATATCGTCGATCCGGCTGATGCCGCCGCTGGCGATCAGCGTCAGTTTCGGAAATTGTTGCTTGATCTCGCGGTAAAGTTCAAAGGCCGGGTTGCTCAACATCCCATCGCGTGCAATGTCGGTGCAGATCGTCTGCCGGATGCCTTGTTTTTGGTAATCTTCCAGAAATGGCAACAAATCTAATTGAGCGCTTTCCTGCCAGCCGTGAATGGCGAGTTTCCGTTCTTTGACATCCGCACCCAGAATGATTTTATCGCCGCCAAATACTTTCAGCCAATCCAGTACTTTCGCCCGGTCGATGACGGCAATACTGCCGGCCGTTATCTGTCGGGCGCCGCTCTCAAAGGCAATTCGCACATCCTCGTCCGTGCGGATTCCACCGCCGAAATCGACCTGTAATTCAGTGCCACCGGCAATACTTTCCAGAACTTTCCAGTTGACCACCTGTTTCAGGCGGGCGCCGTCCAGATCGACTAAATGCAAGCGCGTTATCCCGGCGTCCGCGAATTGCCGGGCGACCTCCAGCGGATTTTCGTTGTAAACTTTCTGCGTTTTATAATCGCCGCGGCTGAGGCGCACGCATCTGCCAGCGATAATATCGATTGCCGGAATGATCGTAATCATAATGCTAAAAAATTCCTCAGAATCTGCGCGCCGGTCACGCCGCTCTTCTCGGGATGAAACTGTACCGCGTAGAAATTATCCTTCTGCAGAGCCGCCGAAAACGGAACGATATAGTCGGTCTGCGCCGCGGTGAACGGGCTTATTTCCGCGTAATAACTATGCACGAAATAGACATAAGCCTGCGCCGGGACATTTTGGAACAGGTCACCCTTTAAATTGTCCAGCGTGTTCCAGCCGATATGCGGCACTTTGTCCAATGGAGGAAATTTCCTGACCGCCACGTCGAAAATGCCGAGACATTCCGTATCATTCTCTTCCGAAGTCCGGCACATCAGCTGCAAGCCGAGACAGATTCCCAGCGTCGGCTGACGCAAAGTCGGTAACAGATCGGCGACGCCGTTTTCCCGAATATGACGCATCGCCGAGGAGGCTTCGCCTACTCCCGGGAAAATGACTTTATCGGCGGCGCGAATGACGTCCGGATCGCCGCTGACCACCGGATCGACTCCTATCCGTTGCAGCGCCAGCCGCACGGAATGAATGTTACCGGCGTTGTATTCGATCAACACGACGTTCATAAAACGCCTTTCGTGCTGGGAATTTGCCGGTTAGTAGGGTCGCGGCGCACGGCCATTTTCACCGCCCGACCGACTGCCTTGAAAATCGCCTCGACCTTGTGATGTTCGTTCTCGCCGGTAGCTTTGATGTGCAGATTGCAGGCGGCGGCATCGGCAAACGATTTGAAGAAGTGACGCACTAATTCGGTCGGCATCTGCCCGACATATTCACGCTTGAATTCACATTCCCAGACGAATTCCCGTCGCCCGGAAAAATCCAGCGCGACCTGCGCCAGCGATTCGTCCATCGGCAACAGAAATCCATAGCGCTCGATGCCTTTCTTGTCGCCAAGCGCTTTCAGTAAACCTTCACCCAGCACCAGCGCGACATCTTCGACGGTGTGATGTTCGTCCACCGCCAGATCGCCTTTAGCCGTCAGTTCAAGGTCACAACCGGAATGAGCCGCAAACAGGTTCAGCATGTGGTCGAGAAAACCGATGCCGGTGTCGATTTGATTCTTACCGGTTCCGTTCAGGTTAATTTTCAGGTGAATGTCGGTTTCATTGGTCTTGCGGGCGATGACTGCCGTCCGGTCGGAATTGAACAGAAACCCAAACACTTCCGCCCAATTCTGCGCCTTGAAATCGGCGGCGATGCTTTCATCATTACCGAGATAAATCGCCTTCGCGCCGAGATTGTGCGCGAGTTGCACATCGGCGGCGCGGTCGCCGATCACAAACGAATTGGCCAGATCGTAGTCGCCCTGTAAATATTTGGTCAGCAGTCCGGTGCGCGGCTTACGCGTCGGCGCATTGTCCGCCGGAAGACTCCGGTCGATCAAAATCTCGTTGAAAACGACGCCTTCGCCGGCTAATGTCTTCAGCATCTTATTGTGTGCCGGCCAGAAATCCTTTTCGGGGAATGCGGCCGTCCCCAATCCATCCTGATTGGTCACCATAACCAGCTCAAAATCCAGTCCGGCGGCGATCTTGTGCATGGCCATGATCGCGCTGGGCACAAACTCCAGTTTTTCCAGCGAATCCACCTGCTCGTCGGGTGGTTCGACGATCAGCGTCCCGTCCCGGTCGATAAACAGTACTTTCTTCAATTTTCAAATTCCTTCAGTTTGGCGATTAAAAGGTCATTCTCAGCCGGTGTGCCGACCGTGATCCGCAGGCAGTTCTCGCAATGGGTGGCCTGCGAGCGATCGCGCACGATGATCTTATTGGCGATCAAATACTCAAATACACGGCGCGCTTCCTGAAATTTAACCAACAAAAAGTTGGCGTCGGACGGATAAATCTTTTCGACAATCTTCAGATCGCCGAGTTCCTGGATGAGCCGCTTTCTTTCGTTCAGGATGATGTTCACCATTCGATCTTTCTGTTCAGACCGGTTCAACGCCGTCAGCGCCAACTCCTGAGTGAGGCCGTTGACATTATACGGATATTTAATGCGCGACAGCCAATCGACGATCTGCGGGTCGGCGAAGGCCATTCCCAGCCGCAGATTCGCCAAACCCCAGGCTTTCGAAAAGGTCTGCATGACGACCAGATTGTTGAATTCTGCCAGCCGCGTCAGAAAACTCTTCTCCGGCGCGAAATCAACATAGGCTTCGTCGATCACAACGATGCCGTTGAAACTTTCGAGCAGTCCGACGACATTTTCTGCCTGCAGGCAATTGCCGGTCGGATTGTTCGGCGAACAGAGGAAAATCATCTTGACTTTAGCAGCCTGATTCAACACCGCCGGAACATCAAGTTGATAATCGGGCGTCAGCGGTACTTTCACAACCTCAATATCATTAGCCGCGGCGCTGACCGCGTACATGCCGTAAGTCGGCGGCAGGATCATCAGCCGGTCGCGACCCGGCACGCAAAAGACCCGGATCAGCAGATCGATGACCTCGTCACTGCCATTGCCCGGAAAAACCTGTTCCGGCGAGACTTTTTTAATTTCAGATAGCCGCTCTTTAAGTTCACGCTGATGCGGATCGGGATAGCGGTTGAATGCCCTCTCGGTCACACTGCCCAGCGAATTTTCATTGGCGTCGAGAAAGATGCCGATCTCACCGCTGTAATCGTCGCGGGCAGTCGAGTACGGCTCCAGATTCATGACATTGCGGCGAACGTATTGAGTCAGGTCAATCACGGCGCGCTCCTTTTTCAATGGCATTCAATCGGATGTGGACAGCATTGCGATGCGCCTGTAATTTTTCCTCGGCGGCTAAGCGTTCGATAGTCGGACCAATGGCGGTCAAGCCGTCTGCGGAAATCGACTGGAAGGTGACTTTCTTGATAAAACTGTCAACCGACACGCCGCTGTAATTGCGGGCATAGCCGTTGGTCGGCAGAGTATGATTGGTGCCGGAAGCGTAGTCGCCAGCCGACTCGGGCGTATAGGCTCCCAGAAAAACCGAACCGGCATTGACAACTTTTTCGGCCAACTGTTCCGGATTCTGCGTCTGGAGGATCAGATGCTCCGGCGCGTAACAATTCACGAAATCCAGCGCTTCATCGAGATCACTCATCAGAATCATCCGGCTATTGGCCAGCGACTTTTCGGCAATCGCACGGCGTGGTAATTCTGCCAGTTGATCTGCAACGGCCTGTCCGACTTTTTCAATCAGACCGGCATCGTCGGTCACACAGATTACCTGACTGTCGGCGCCATGTTCGGCCTGCGAGAGCAGATCGGCCGCCACGAAATCCGGATCAGCCCGGCGATCGGCCACGACCGCCACTTCCGAAGGCCCAGCCGGCATATCGATCGCCACGCCCTGCGTGCTGACCATTTGTTTGGCGAGTGTGACGTACTGGTTGCCGGGGCCGAATATCTTATCGACGCGCGGAATGCTCTGCGTGCCGTAAGCCATGGCCGCAATGGCCTGCGCACCGCCAACCTTGAAAATCCGCTCGATGCCCAGAAGTTGCGCGGTATACAGGATCACCGGATTAATGCATCCGTCTTTGCCCGGCGGCGTGCATAGCACGATCTCCCGGCAACCGGCCAGCCGCGCCGGAATTCCCAGCATCAGCACTGTCGAAAACAGCGGCGCCGATCCGCCCGGAATGTACAGCCCGACGCGTTCGATCGGCAGGCTTTTCCGCCAGCAAACGACGCCCGGCATTGTTTCAATCCGTTCAATTTCTTTAATCTGAGACGCATGAAATTTAGTGATATTCGCTCGTGCTGTTTCAATGGCCTGACGGAGGTCGTCATCGATCCCGCTCAAAATCGCGGCGAATTCTTCCCGCCCGACTTCGATCTCATCTAACCGAACATTATCGTATTTGCGGGATAATTGGCGCAGGGCTGTGTCGCCATTCGTCCGGACTGCCTCCAGAATTTCCCTCACGGCGTTTTGCAGGAATTTACTATCGATGACCGGCCGTCGGATGAGTTCCGGCCATCGATCTCGGGATGGATATTTTACGATCTTCATGGTGCTCCCTACATGATCATTTTTTCAATTGGAATGACTAAGATGCCCTGTGCGCCGGCGGCTTTCAGCGCCGAAATACGTTCCCAGAACTGATCCTCTTCAATCACGGAATGCAGGGAACTCCAGCCGGTTTCGGCCAGCGGCATGACCGTCGGGCTTTTCATGCCGGGTAATATCGCGCAGATGTCGGCGATGGCTGTGTTGGGGGCATTCAGCAGAATATATTTGCGGTTTTGGGCGGCTTTAACCGACCGAATCCGTAAAAGCAATTGATCCAGCAGGTCATTTTTATCCGCACTCAGATTTTCACCGGCCACCAATACGGCTTCGCTTTGCAGGACGGTCGCGACCTCTTTCAAGCCATTGGCCAAAAGCGTACTGCCGGTGCTGACAATGTCGAAGATCGCTTTCGCCAGCCCGATTCCCGGCGCGATCTCGACCGAACCGCTGATCTCGTGAATCTCGGCGTTCAGGTCATTCTCGTCCAGAAAGCCCCGCAGGATGTTCGGGTAGGAAGTGGCGATGCTGAGGCCGTTCAGATCGTTCAGCCCTTTATAATTAAACTCCTTAGGCACGGCAATTGCCATCCGGCATTTGGCAAAACCGAGCCGCTCGACGATCTTCAACGGGCGCGCTTTCTCATAGTAAACATTCTCACCGACGATACCGATGTCGGCGATGCCGTCGGCGACACATTCCGGGATGTCGTCATCGCGCAGAAAAAGGATCTGCATCGGAAAATTGCGGGATTCGGTCTTCAACCGGGCCGCGCCGCCGTTGCCGAAGGCGATGCCGCATTCGCTCAACAATTTGGTCGTATGCTCGCTCAACCGACCTGATTTTTGGACTGCTAAAGTAATCATCGTATCTCCTGTAAAATAAAAAACCCGGCTCGCTTGCAGAACCGGGTCGATTTACACATATTTGTAAATTGCCTACCTCATCCCGGTTCCGATCCTGGAATGATGAACATGTTGGCTATGATGCAGGCTAATTCTCATATCAAATCTCAAATCCGGACACAATATAAAACTATCTCTCAAGAATATCAAATAAATTTTCTAATGGGTGCTATTGAAGCCTCGTGGAATTATCCGGAGAAAGCCGGACAATCTCATTTATAAAATTTTCTTGCTCTTAATCCCGATTATTGGTAGCATTTAAAAAGGAGATTTTATGGAAAGACCGATCTTAAACAACAAAGACGAATACCCGGACGATACTGTTCTGCTTCGTTACCTCGCTGAAACTAAAGACGTCTGGGATGCATTCCTTGAATTTATCCGGAAAGATCATCCGTCAATCGCCGGTGAATGGCGCTATTATAACGACGGCAAAAGCTGGCTTTTCAAGGTTACAAAAAAGGCCCAAACGATCTGCTGGGTTTCCGTCCGGGACGGTTTTTTCAAAGCCACTTTTTACTTTGGCGACAAGGCTGAGGAATTGATTCTTAGTAGCCTATTAGATAAAACCTATAAAGATCAGTTCCGCGACGGTAAAAAATACGGTAAAATCCGGGGCATTACCGTGGAAGTCAAAAAGGCCAGTGACCTGGAAGCCGTCCGGCAACTCATGGCCATCAAAGAGAAAATCAAATAAGCCGGCAAATATGCTGATCGGAAATATCACTGACTGCCCGGAAATAATCAATCGCGACCGCACCATCATCCGCGAACTTCTGCCGATGATAAGAGCAGACCTTAATCTCCGTTATAGTTTAGCCCATGCCATTATTCGACCCGGGCAATCTTCCCTGCCGCACCGGCTGATCTCTTCCGAAGTGTATTACATCCTGGAAGGCAACGGCATAATGCATATCGACGAGGAACAGGCCGAGGTTCATTTCGGCCAATTAATCTGCATCCCGCCGAATAGCAAACAATATATTGAAAGCAGCGGTATCGGCGATCTGAAATTCCTGTGCCTCGTCGCTCCGTCCTGGCGTTCCGACAACGAAGAAATCCTGTAGCATTTTTCTGATTAAGGCGACACGGTGTACCACGAGGGAAACCCAGAGGATCGCGGAGTGTCTTAACAACAAAACCGGTTTTTCCTAAAGAGACGCCTTCGGGGTGCGCCACATAACTGGTTTTCAGCGCGGACTGCGCTACATTCAGCACTGGAAGATAACGCCGAAAAACCAGAAGAATATCTATGCCGGAATATTTTTCTTGACAATCGCTATCGTGAAGTATATATTACGAACGCATTGCGGTGATAGAGATGGCGGTAGAAATATTTAAATGCAGGTGGATTTAAATTTGATCTGAGCGGATTAATGCGCAGGCATTGAAAAGGAAGGAGAAAGTAATTAAAAATGCAGATTCTAATTTAAATGGCCAAATACATCATTATTATCGTTCAAACGCTGAACATAGTGCTCAATGCTCAGTGGTCGGATGATCCATCCGTCAATACCACGATTGTCAATTCCTTCGGCGGACAGGTTATGCCGATGGCTGTATCCGATGGTAAAGGTGGCGTTATCATTTTCTTTCACGAATGTGGGTTGGAACTCTATGCCCAACGCATCGGTTGGGATGGATATTTGCGCTGGGACTCGGCCGGTGTGCCAGTGTGTACCGCCCCCAATCCCCAATTCGCCGAGGCAGTTCTCAGTGATGGGAATGGTGGTGCTTTCGTAGTCTGGATGGATTACCGCGAATATGCAGGTTCGCCGACCTTTAATCTCACCACCAATTCCCTTTATGTCCAGAGAATTGACAGTAACGGTATTTTTTTATGGCAGAATAATGGTGTCCTAGTGCGTTCTTTTCTGAATATAGAAGAAAAGCCCACATATGG
>Ga0209749_1002856_pt1 | contig 10488 bp, 9 predicted proteins | sample EPASupsiteSAE347_FD_187267 | JGI IMG/M metagenome (GOLD analysis project Ga0209749, IMG submission 187267) | Bioremediated contaminated groundwater from EPA Superfund site, New Mexico - Sample SAE3-47 (SPAdes) (version 2) | ecosystem: Environmental > Aquatic > Deep subsurface > Groundwater >... | reverse complement strand
AATGATTTTACTCATCATCGGCTTTTTTGTTTTTGCCCTTATAAAAGTATTTATAATGAGGATTTCATCCATAGCGCCGTATAATATATGCATAGCTTTTACCGGAACTTTTGAATTAGTATCCTCGGTAACTTTTCCGTTAATAAACTTTTTCATTTTGATATTAAAGCCGATTTTCGCGCTCTTTGGAAAAGATATTCAAAAAGAGGCCCCTCTTTACGGCGAAGAAGAAATTAAATATCTTGTTAAAGAAAGCCACCGCCGCGGCATAATTGAAAAAGACGAACACGAGCTTATATATTCCATATTTGAGTTTGGCGACACAATAGTAAAAGAAGTGATGACCCCGCGTCCGGATATGATATGCGCCGAAAGCAATATGTTGTTAAAAGATTTCATAACATTAGTAAAACAATATGAATTTTCAAAGATACCAGTCTGTGAAGAATCTGTTGACAATATCGCCGGGATTATAAGCGTAAAAGATATATTCATATCCGCCGACCTTTCTAATACCGACATAGCAATAAAAAACTTCATGAAGCCCGCGCATTTTGTGCCGGCGAACAAAAAAATAAACGAACTTTTAAAAGAAATGCAGAAAGATAAAATAACAATAGCGATAGTAGTAGATGAATACGGCGGCACTGAAGGGTTAGTGAGCCTTGAAGACATAATAGAAGAAATCGTAGGAGAAATATCTGATGAATATGACGATGTTGTCTATGATTTTCAGCAATGCGATGACGGTTCTTGTGTAGTAAACGCGAATCTTGTTATTGAAGACGTAAACAGCAAACTTAAATTAAATATACCTACCGATCAATTTGAAACAATCGGCGGATTTGCTTACGGATTATTTGAAAAAATACCCGTTGAGGGCGACAGCGTCAGCTTAAAAGACTTCTCTCTTAAAATAGAAAAAATTTCCGGCAAAAGAATAAGAAAACTGCGGATAAAAAAGACCGGAGGCGTTTAATGAACATAAATATAGAAAAACTTATCGCGGAAGCCAGTCTTGCCCGCGAAGGCGCGTATGCCCCTTATTCAAATTTTAAAGTCGGTTCCGCGCTTATAACCGAGGATGGCAAAATATATACCGGCGCGAATGTAGAAAACGCTTCGTTCGGGCTTACAATATGCTCTGAAAGAAACGCCGTTGTTAAGGCCGTAAATGACGGGGCAAGAGTGATAAAAGCAATCGCCATAACGGCTGATTCCGACATTATGCCCACGCCCTGCGGCGCGTGCAGACAGGTCTTAAGCGAATTTTCCCCAAACCTTGAGATGCTTGTCATTGTTTCAAATACAAAAGGAAAACATTTTACAAGAAAATTAAGCGAACTTCTGCCCGACGCGTTTATGTTCAAATAGTAATTAGTAAAAGTGGTAGGGGCGGACCCATGTGTCCGCTCTTGCGGTAGAGCGGTAATACGCTAAACGCTATACGCTATACGCTAATTTATTCCAGTAATTTTCTGGCTTTTGTTAATATTTTTTTCTCGCTTAGATAAGTAACTTTACTTGCCGCATCGCCTAGCGTGAACCATTTTACTTCATCAGCTTCCGTGTCGTGTTTGTCCTGCTTATCTGACATAACCGGCATAAGATAAAAAACAACGCTTTTGTTATAAAAAACATTTTCTTCTTTTAATAAAAAAGAATAACTTACTTCATCTATTTTTCCTTTTACTTCACAAGTAAACCCGGTTTCTTCATGTATTTCTCTTTTTGCCGTTTCGGTCTCGTCTTCGCCTTCTTCAATTCTACCTTTGGGAAGCGCCCAAACCGCCCCGCCCTTTTTTGAGATAAGAAGAACTTTGACTTTCTTTCCTTCTTTTTTATACACGATGCCGCCGGCGGATTTTTGGGTTTTTATGTCAAATTCTTCTTCGTCGATTAAGCCATCGTTGCTCGTTGCTTGTTGCTCGTCGCTCGCTAATTGTCGCTCGTTGCTCGTTGCTCGTCGATCGGGACCCTCTGACTCTCGACTATCAAGCGCTTCATTTGCGAGCAAATCCGCTTCTTTGTTTTTTTCTCTTTCAACGCTGATGATATTTATTTTAAGCCCGCGCGCGATGCCTTTCGCGTAATTAAAAAGCTTGCGTATTTCTTCGTTCTTAACTTTATAAGCGCCGTTCCATTGTCTTTCAAGAAGCTGGCTGTCGGTATAAATTGTTATGTTTTTTTCCGTGCCGCTTAAAAATTCCAGCGCCTTTATTAGCGCCGTATATTCCGCCTGATTGTTTGTGGCAATGCCTATATATCGGCTTATTCTTTTTACAATATTGCCTTTGCTGTCCTTAATCACGGCGCCTATCGCCGAATGGCCGGGATTGCCCCGCGACGCGCCGTCTATGTTAACCGTATAAGTCACATCTACCTCCGTTCGCAGAGGACAGAAAACAGAAAACCGAAGACAGAATTCTTTTGGAATTTTTATCCGCCGTCGGTCTTCTGACTTCCGTCTTCTGTTCCCTATTCACTAATATCCAAAACGCCCATGTCAACCAAAAACCAGTCAAAAAATTCTTTCAATTTTTCTCTTTGCTTGTCCGGTATGTAGTTATAGCTCATAACCCTGTCGGTTATCTCCCAGAAATGTGATTCTGTAACCGACAATATCTCTATTTTAATCTGAAGAAGAACATCAACAGGTATCCTTTTCATCTGTGAATAAACTTTTCTTGCCATGACAACTTCATCTCTTAAAAGAAAAAAACTGCCTAAAATAGCGTAAGATTTCCACAGGCTTTTTGCGAGATCCGGATACCTGTGATAATCAACTTTATATTGAAACTCCAGAAAATCATTTAGAAATTCCTGCAGATTTTTCACTTTCTTTTTGTCTGCCCGTTCATTTAACTTTCTTAAATCATAAACGGCGGATTCAAAATTCTGCCTTATGCCGTGTTCAACGAATAGAAGCGCATAATGAGACAGATAATAAGCTATCGTTTTTGAAAAATCCGGATATGCTTCTATTATGCGCTCAGCAAATAGCCTGTACTGATATAAGGTGTCGTTATTGGCTCTTATGTCCCTTGAATTAATCGTAAACCTTAGAAGCGAATTTATGAATTTAATTACCAGGTCTATTACTTCTTCGTCTTTACTTTCCACGGCGGCGGTGCCTATGGCGCGGTACGCCTGCGCGACTGCCGAAGAAACATCCGGCATTTTGTTTTCCGCGACCATAAATATCATCAGCATCTGGCGCATCGCCCTAAATTCAAGCCATGCCTCAATTTTAACCACTTCATCTATAACCGTTTGAGACGTGCCGAGCATCTCCGTTTTATCAACTTTATACCATTCTTTATGAAGATGCTCTTTATTAACAATGTATATATCAACTATGCTCTGAAGCGCCCACACGCTGTGATGCGCTATTTCGGAATCCGTCCTGTGAACGGCGCTTAAAGCAATATCGGTTATCTGCTCAAGGCGTATGTTAATGATATGCTTCGCTCTTAAATTATATGAAGGATCTTTTTTAAGGCGGATAATGGCGTCTATGGCTTCTTTTCTTATCTGATTAATGATTGTTATAGGTTTAAGCATGTTGAAAAGATGCAAAAAATACGGAATGATGAGACAATAACAGATAGTCATAAGCCCCATAGATGTAAGAGCGCTGTATCTTGGCAGGTAATCCTCGTTTATGCTGTGAGAAACCCAGATTGAATAAACTATTGATATTATAAAGAGCGATATGAGAAAAAGATTGCTTCTGTGAGTAATAAACAAATCAACGACTTTAGGCGTGTATCTGTTCGCGGTTAGCTGTACTATAAGAAGAACAACGGCCACCATAATGCCCAAAGTAGCGGCAAGAGATGTGGCCGCGGCTGTTATTGAATACCTGAAAGTATTGGCGTTTCCCCTGAAAAAATTATGCCATGAAGAAAAAACCGACCCGTTGTGGTAATAATCAAAAAAATAGCTTGTAATAAATAATACCGCAGTTATTCCCAATATGCCGATTATGGGTAAAAACCAGGTTTTAAGTCTTAATTTTTTTATCATGATTTTAGAAATTCTTTTTATAAAATGTAAATCCTTCTACAGTAAGTTATAAGCGATAAGCGGTAAGCGGTAAGTAAAATACAAATACAAGAATAAGCCGCTAGCCACAGGCATAAGAGCTGAGTAACTGGCCAAATCAGGAAAAATTACTAAGAAGGAATATTTTTGTAACATATATAATAGTAGTAGGCGACGGTTGGAATATTTTCTTCTTACCGCTTAACGCTTAACGCTTACTACTTGTTTGGGGAGGAATACCATGAATTTTGAAAGCATTTTTAAGTTTAAAAACGATGAGATTGAAACCAAGAAAGAAAACGTCAGCTTAAACCTGCCGTTATGGACAAAAGAAGAAGAAGAAGAAGAAGAAGAACCGGCTCCAAAAGAGGCCTCAAAAAAAGAAGAACCTTTAAAAATTATGGATATAAGGCCGGGAATAGTAAATCAGGTGTTTGAAAAAATAGATACGGCAAAATTCAAGGGTTTGCCGAAGTTTAAGCCTTTTAACGAAAGAATATCTTTTCAGATGCACGAAAAAATAACAAAAGATCCGTCATTCCCTCAGATTTCAAAAGCGTTCGCGGATAAAATAGCTGAAAAGATAACCGATGACAACGACGTAAAAGACACTCTTTCATGGTTATTTCAAACAATAAGAATTTTTAATCCCGCAAAATCTCCGGATGTAATACTTAATGAGGCAAAAGAAGCCGAAGCGATAGGCGAATTAGTGAGAGCCAAGTTAAGATACATGGATCTCGCGATTTTCGCGCTTGTAGAAGGAGACGCCACACAGCTTTCAAGCTTGATGCAAAAACTTCACGAAATCACAAAAAGCGAATCAGAAAAAAATCTAAAAAACCCTCTTAACGAAGTTTATATAAAACGATTTTCTATTGTCTCCAATCAGCCGAGAGAAACAATAAATACCGTAAACGAACATTATCCTAAATATGAGGAAGAGCTTGTAAGGCATATTGAACATGTAAGATAAGGGACTAGCGGCTGGGGACTGGGGACTAGTTCTTGGACAAATCACTTCGTGATTTATCATTTTATAAAAACACAAATATTTTAAAAAATCCCGCCGAAAGCGGGATTTTTTTTACAATTCCTTAGTCCCTAACTACCAGTCCCTAGTCCCTGTCTTTATCCCGGGCTTGAAACAATTTGTCCGTCTCTTAATATAAGCGTGCGGTGAGCTATCTGCGATAAAATCGTGTCATGAGTGACTATTATAAATGTCTGCTGAGTTTCCCTGTTTAACCTTTTTATAAGTTCGGCAAGCCGCTGGCTGTTTTCGGTATCAAGCTCGCCGGTTGGCTCGTCGGCAACAATTATTTCAGGATTATTTATGAATGATCTGGCTATGGCCACTCTTTGCGCTTCTCCGCCGGAAAGCTGCGACCACTGAAAATTCATTCTGTCTTTTAATCCCACAAGCTCTAAAAGTTCAGCCGCCTGCATCAATCTCTGTTTTCTTGGAATATTCATATACTTCAAAGGAAGCGCCACATTTTCAAGGGCGGTAAGATGAGGTATTAAATTAAATTGCTGAAATATAAAACCAAATTTTTCTCTTCTGAAAATAGGAAGTTCCTCTTCGCTTAACGCCGTAAGTTCGGTGCTTTCAAGATAAACTTTACCGAACGATGGCTTATCAAGGCATCCTATAATATTTAAAAGTGTCGTTTTGCCGGAACCGGATCTACCCCATATACAAAGTATTTCTCCTTTTTTAACTTCAACATTTACGCCCTTAAGCCCCCATATTTCATTGGCGCCTTTATAAAAGACCTTGCTTACATTTACCGCTTTTAGAATATACATCTTAACTCCTCGTTCTTCGCGCCCTCGCACCCTCGCGCCCTCGCGCAATGTATAATCCGCCTGCGGCGGATTCATCCATAAACGAGTAACGAGGGACCGACGAACGACGAACGCTAATTTTTAACTATCTCCTTATTGCCTTGATAGGGTCAACCGTTGCCGCCTGCCATGAAGGATATAAACCCGAAAGAACTCCTATGCAGACAGACCATAACAAGGATAAAATAAGCACTCTGAATGTGACGGCAAAAAGTGAAATTCCCAATCCCGCTATATAATGTTCAAAAAGTTTGATAAACAACGCGCCGAATAATGCGCCGACAACCCATCCTGAAAACGACAAAATTAACGCTTCATATAAGTATTCCTGCATAATCTGCATCGATGATGCCCCTATTGCCTTTTTAAGCCCTATTTCAGGAACTCTGTCGTTAACCGCTATAAGCAGTATCATTATTATGCATAACCCGCCGGTTATCGCCGCCAGTATTGACGTGCCGAGCGTTATGATATTCCATATCACAAGGCTTTGCGCGAGCTGGTTTTCAAAATCATTCGGGGTAACAACTTCAACATTCGTTACCTGCGATTTGATTTTTTTCGCGAAATTATCAAGATCAACGCCCTTTTTAGGCGTTACAGCTATGGCGGTTATAAAAGACTCATGTGAAGTTATTATTTTAGCCACTTTTAAAGGTATTATGGCCTGTTTATCTTCTATTGAATTTGTTTTTTTCATTATGCCCTTAACCGTAAACGGGTAATTGTTAAGGGTGATTTTATCATTCTCTTTTTTCTTGTATTGCTTGGCTATATCCCATCCGACGGTAGCTTCATATTCATTTTCTTTATCTATCCACATACCCTTCTGCAGATATTTTTTATCATAGAGCATATCCAGATCCTTCGGCTCTATGCCTATTAAAACTTCCGGCGCGCCCATAATCATTAACTGTTTTTTAGCCATCGGAGTAACAAGCATCGGGGCTATCCGCTCGACGCCTTCTACCTTGCCCACTTCGGATATTTTGCTTATATGCAGCACGCCTTCGCCATACCAAAAGTCGGCTTTCTGACATACAAAAACCTTGTTCGCGAACATGTTTTTATAATGCTTGCTGAGAAGATTGAAGTGTTCAGCCATGGCGCCAATGACAAGAAGCGAAAATACTCCTATGCCTACGCCTACTATTGAAAAAAGCGTGCGTGTTTTTCTGCTTAGTAAATGTTGTAAAATTTCAAACATATTAACCGCCAAATATAAATTTTTTATTTGCAGGAAAAAATAACCCTGCCGAAGAAAGATATTTATAGACCAAATTATATACAAATATCGGGAATAATACAAGCCTCAAGCTTTTAAGGTGTAAATATGCGTAAAATGAAGGTAGATAAGCTGGGTATCGACTTAATAACAAGAGACCCTGTTGTCATATTAAAAGATGTGGAAAGTCAGCGATATTTACCTATTCTCATAGGCCCTTTTGAGGCTACCGCTATAGCTTTAGCGTTAGAAGGCACCCCCGTGCCAAGGCCGCTTTCGCATGACCTTATGAAATCCATTGTTGAGGCCTTAGGCGGCAAAGTCCTGCGGATAGTTATAGCCGACATACAGGATAACACTTTTTACGCTAAAATAGTCGTTGAACATAATTCAAACACTATTGAAATAGACGCGAGGCCTTCCGACAGCATAGCTATCGCCTTGCGGACAAACGCCCCAATATATGTTTCCGAAAAAATAATATTGGAAGAAAGTATCGTGGATAAGGAGACCGAAGACCAGGATTTTAAGAAATTTAAAAAATATCTCGAGAACCTTAGCCCTGAAGATTTTTTAAAGAAAAGTAAAGAAGGCAAAGAAAGTAAAGATATCAAAGAAAAAAAAGAGAATAACGACAAAGAAAAAGGTGACGATAAGTAAGGGCGAAGGGCCCTTCGCCCCTACTTATAAAATAAACCAAAAAGAAGGAACGCCTACGGGCGTTCTATAATTTTAGAGACAAGATTACACGGATTTTGTAGGGGCGGGGTTACCCCGCCCCTACGGATTACACAGATTACTAATGCGGAATTAAATACTACTAATGGAGGAGATAATTATGAAAGAAAAATGCGATATTGGGATATTCGGCGGGTCCGGTTTTTATTCTTTTTTTGAAAATGCCAAAGAAATAAAAGTTGAAACGCCATATGGTTCGCCCAGCGATAAAATAACGATAGGAGAAATAAAAGGCAAAAAGGCGGCTTTTCTGCCGAGGCACGGTAAAGACCATACAATATTGCCGCACATGATAAATTACCGCGCCAATCTCTGGGCATTTAAAGAGCTAGGCATAAAGAAGATAATCGCGCCTGCCGCGTCAGGCAGCTTGCAAAAAATAATAAAACCCGGCGAATTTGTTATCTGCGACCAGTTTGTTGACAGGACAAAAAACCGTAAAGACACCTTTATCAACGGCCCTGTCGCGACGCACATAAGCGCGGCAGACCCGTATTGCCCGACACTGCGCGATTTTGCCGTAAAAACAGCGGAAAAACTCAATATCCCGCATCACCATATGGGAACAATGGTTATTATAGAGGGCCCGCGGTTTTCAACCCGCGCGGAAAGTAAGTGGTTCACGCAAATGGGCTGGGATGTAGTAAACATGACCGGCTACCCTGAAGCGATTCTCGCGAGAGAGCTTGAAATATGTTATGTAAATATATCGCTCATAACGGATTATGATGTGGGGCTTGAAGGAATGGCTCCGGTAAGCGCGCAGGAAGTCGTAAAAACATTTAAAGACAATAACGAAAAAGTAAAACAGCTTATTTTGAAAATGATTGAAGAACTTCCGACAGGCCACGACTGCTCGTGTCAAAGCGCGTTAGAAAACGCGAGTTTATAAAAACAGGGAATAGAGAATAGGGCATAGGCAATAGTTCATGGTAGAAATTTTATCCTAATGGATAAAATTTCTAAAACAATTTAAGTTAGAATCTATCCCCTATACCCCATTCCCTATCCCCTAACAACAAGGTGGATTATGAATATACTATATCTTGCTGCTGAATGCGTGCCGTTTGCGAAAGTGGGCGGATTAGGTGATGTTGCCGGCGCCCTGCCGAAAGAATTAGAAAAGCTTGGCAATAAAGTGCTGATGTTTTTGCCCAAATACGGCACTATAGACGAAAATATGGTAAGGGCACATTGCAATGTGCCCCTACAAAAAACAAAAATACAATATGACATAAAAATAGCCGGCAAAAAATACGCTTGCGCGTTATGGCGCGCGTATAATATATATTTCATTGAAAATAAAAATCTTTTCAGTAATGGCGGAGTTTATGACGGCAAAAACCTTCTTTTAAAATTCTCGCTTTTCTGCCATGCTTCATTGGAGGGCGCAAAAAAAATCGGATTTAAACCCGATATAATAAACTGCAACGACTGGCATACAGCGCTAGTTTCGGTTATTTTAAAAACCATATTGAAAGACGATGCCTTCTTTAAAAACACAAAGACCGTCCTGTCAATTCACAATATAGGTTATCAGGGCGAGTTTCCGCTTGGGGCGTTGCCGGATACAGGTTTAGACAAATCTTCTTTAATCTTATTGGAACATAATAAAAAGATTAATCTTATGAAAGCGGGCATTGAGACATCGGACGCAATAAATACTGTAAGCCCGACTTACGCGAAAGAAATAAAAACAAAAGCGTATGGCTGTGGAATGGAAAAACTTCTTGCAAAAAAAACTATTTACGGCATACTTAACGGCGCAGATTATGAACACTGGAATCCAAAAAATGATAAATACATAGCAAAAAAATACGACAAAAAAAACTTACAAAACAAACAACTTTGCAAGTCCGACTTGCAAAGTTGTTGTGGACTAAAGAAAGAGGACATTTTTCTTCTGGGAATGGTAACCCGTCTTGTTGTTCAGAAGGGTTTTGATATTTTGGCGAAAGTGATTGATGGCATTTTAAAATTAGATCTGCAAATCGTGATTTTGGGAACAGGCGAAAAAAAATACGAAAAACTGTTTACGAAACTGCAAAAAAAATACCCCGATAAGGTAAGCGTAAATTTAAGATTTGACAACGAACTCGCGCATAAAATTGAAGCGGGCGCGGACGCCTTTTTAATGCCTTCAAAATACGAGCCGTGCGGGTTAAACCAGATTTACAGCTTAAAATACGGCACTCCCCCTATTGTGCGCAAAACGGGCGGACTTGCCGACACTGTAATTAATTTTGACCCGGTAAACGCCGCCGGATCTAAGGACACCAGTGTCCGCGGCACAGGTTTCGTATTTGAAAATTATGACGCAAAAAAACTTCTCACCGCCGTCCAAGTGGCTTTTGAGATGTATGAATTCAAAAAATCGTGGAATAAATTGGTCAAAAACGCAATGAGCGCTGATTTTTCTTGGAAAAAATCAGCAAAAGAATATGTGAAAATGTATAGGGCAGTGGTAAGCGTTAAGCGGTAAGCGGTAAGAAAATGCAGATTATATGCCCGCCTAGAATGGGAAAAAATTTTCACCGCAGAGGTCGCAGAGTACGCAGAGAAGAAATATTGTAGGGGCACGACATGTCGTGCCCCTACGGATAAACACTACTTTGCTTTATGTGGTT
>Ga0209749_1002855_pt1 | contig 10490 bp, 9 predicted proteins | sample EPASupsiteSAE347_FD_187267 | JGI IMG/M metagenome (GOLD analysis project Ga0209749, IMG submission 187267) | Bioremediated contaminated groundwater from EPA Superfund site, New Mexico - Sample SAE3-47 (SPAdes) (version 2) | ecosystem: Environmental > Aquatic > Deep subsurface > Groundwater >... | reverse complement strand
AACAGGATATCCCCGCTTCTCAGGAAGCTGCGGTAGAATTGCGCCCGCTCTTTCTTCCCCGCGGCCAGAATGACGACCCTCCGTTCGCCTTTCATGCCGGCGCCACCCCGGCCCTGGCCAACCTCGCCGCCATCGGCGGCAGAAGAAGGAGTGAAACGGCCAGCTCCGGCAACATATAGGAGGCATTGTAGATCAGGGAATAAACGGCAGCCCGGGGCAAAGCCGCGGGTGCAAAATACTGTATGAACAGAAAGCCGGAAAGAAAGTGACAGAAGAACCTGGCCCCTACCGCGACGAAGATTCCCACCAGCGATCCGGTCAACGAGAGCCTACTCTTGCCCATCAGGCCGGAAAGACCCAGGACCCCGAAAGCCAGGGGATAATCGAGCAGAAACTGCAGGGGATGGTATATGGTCGCACCCTGAAGCGCATGCAAAAGACCAAAAAGCACTCCGGTTGCAATTCCCGTCCGCGTTCCTCTCCACAGACCGACCAGGAGAATGGGAAGCATTTCAAGAGAGATCTCTCCGCCCTGCGGCATTCTGAAAAGCTTGAAAGCGCTCAGCACAAAAGCGAGGGCGATCGCAAGGCCGGAAATGGAAATATCTCTCGTCATCTTCATCTACTGCCCCCTGGCCGGTAAAAGCGCTTCAACCGCCCCGCCGATGGCGGGGCGATCCGGAGCAGAAAAAAAACATCAGTTCGGAACCTCGCGAATCGCGAACCGGCCTAAAATCTCCACCACTCTTTCGGGTGAATAAGGCTTGACTATGTAATCCTTCGCACCGGCATTAATGGCCTCAAAAACCAGCGTCTGCTGTCCAAGGGCGCTGCACATGATGATCTTGGCCTCTGCATCGGCCGCCAGAATGTTTCTGGCGGCTGAAATCCCATCCATCACCGGCATGACGACATCCATAGTGACCATATCCGGCTTGAGATCAATATATTTACGAAGAGCCTCTTCTCCGTCTCCGGCCTCCCCAACCACCTCAAAGCCGGCCTTTGAGAGGATATCCCTCAGCATCAACCGCATGAAGTAGGCATCATCAACTATTAAAACAGTCGCCATCGTCTCTCCTGAATGATTTTTCTGCGAAATTACATGTCTTTCCTGCTGTAGACCTAAGAATGCCTGAGAAAGGGATTCCTTATTTTTTCCGAACGGATGGTTGAGGATGGGCCATGGCCGGGGCAGACGATGAGGCCGTCTTCAAGAAGAGCAATTTTTTCATTCAAACTCCGTGAGAGATCTTTCCCGGAGCCTCCCGGAAGGTCGGTGCGTCCCACCGTTCCGGCAAAGAGGGTGTCTCCGGTAAAAATATGTTCAGGGCCCACAAAACAGACTGAACCCGGAGTGTGGCCGGGGGTGTGAAGCACGGAAATTTCCACATCACCAAGATGAAAGGCCTGTCCCTGCAATTTTTCGGTGAATGGCGGATGGAAGAGGCTGATATCGGCCTCATGGAGAAACGCCTTGGCCCCCGTCTCCTCAACCAGGGCCGGAAGCGCCCCCACGTGATCCGGGTGCCCGTGGGTAAGAAGGATGCAGGTCACCTCCAGGTTTTCACCCCGGAGAAGATCCAGGATTTTTTCTTCCTCGTCTCCAGGATCAATGACTATCGCCTTTTTTGTCTTTTCATCGGTAAGAATATAACAATTTTCTTCCAGAAAACCCAGTGCCAGCGTCCTGACCTGCATCATTTCATCCCTTTCCGTAAGAAGCTCATTCATATTCGTTTAATCATACGACCAAAATTTGCGAGGCCGCAGCGGCATTATATCCGCGCATCAACGAAGAGGCATCCCGCTCAGAACTGTTTCTTGCTGTCTATGAGCAGAGTTACCGGCCCGTCATTTACAAGGAAGACCTCCATATGCGCCTGGAACTCGCCCTCTTCCACTTTCCTGACAAGGCGGCTCTTCAGGGATTCGACAAAAAGACGGTAAAGACGGTTTGCCTCCTCCGGCAGAGCGGCCGTAGAGTATCCGGGACGCCGTCCCCTCCGGCAGTCCCCGTAGAGGGTAAATTGCGAGACCACCAGAATCTCCCCGCTCGTCTCCAGCACGGAGAGATTCATCCGGTCGTCCTCATCCTTGAAAATTCTCAGGTTGACTATTTTATCGGCCAGGCAGGCCACGTCCGTCTCATCATCCCCCTGTCCCACGCCCAGGAGAACGAGAAGGCCCGGCCCAATCTCCCCGGCAACACGGCCGGCGATGACAACCCGGCTCTCGGATACCCGCTGAATGACAGCCCTCAAAAAAACACCGCTTCCAACAGAATTACTTTTACCCCGCCCCCAGACGTGTCACCCGCTTGACCTCAAAGACCCCGCTTAAGCCTTCCAGCATCTTCATCATATCCTCAAGCTGCTGCCTTTCGCAGACTTCAAGCCCCAGCTTTACCCTGGCCCGCTCCTGGCGGAGGCGGCGGGCATTGCAGGAAGTTACCGGAACTTTTGCTTCATTGATTATATTCATTATGTCGCTGACCAGTCCGGTGCGATCGAAAGCATCCACTTCGATATCCACGGAATAGCAGGCATCCTTACGCGGGCTTCCCCACGAGACTTCGAGGATTCTCTCCTTCTGCATATTCAGAGCGGCAAAATTGGGGCATCCCACCCGGTGAATCGAGATCCCTTTTCCGAGGGTGACATAACCGAAAATCTCATCTCCCGGAACCGGAGAACAGCACTTGGCAAACTTGGTCATCAGATTATCCAGGCCCCCCTTGACGATGACCGCCTGTTTGGAGGATCTCCTGCGGACCGCTTTGGGAGGGATCGGCTCCGGAACCGTCTCTTCCTTGGGCTGCATGGCCCGAATTTTGTTCAGAACATGAGTGAGGCTGGTGCCGCCGTAACCGATCGAGGCGAAAAGATCCCCCTTCTCAAAAAAGTTGAGGGATTCCGCCAGCTGGCCCAGAAATTTTTCGTCCTTCCCGACCGTCTCCAGGCGGTTTCTCTTGAGCTCCCGCTCCAGCATGTCGCGGCCGCGAATGACGTTCTCGCCGCGGTTGGCCTGCTTGAACCAGTTCTTGATCTTGTTTTTCGCATGGCTGGACTTGCTGATCTTCAGCCAGTCGCGGCTCGGAGTGGTGTGCTTGGAGGTGGTTATCTCTACAATCTCTCCGTTCTTAAGCTCATAGTCCAGCGGTACTATTCTCCCGTTGACCTTGGCGCCGGTGCAGTGGTTGCCGACTTCCGTGTGCACCCGGTAGGCAAAATCCAGAGCCGTCGAACCGGCGGGGAGTTCAATTACATCACCGTGCGGCGTGAAGACGAAAACCTGGTAGTTCAGAAGATCCAGCTTCAGGCTTTCCACATATTCCCTGGCATCCTGCGAATCCGCCTGCCATTCCAGCACCCGCTGGACCCACGGAAGCATATCCTTGATCAGTTCAATGTCCTTGTTGCCTTCTTTGTAGGCCCAGTGCGCCGCGATACCGAATTCGTTGACGCGATGCATCTCCCAGGTGCGAATCTGGATCTCAATGGGCTTGTCCCCGGGCCCGAAGACCGTCGTGTGAAGGGAGCGATAGTTGTTCGTCTTGGGAGAGGCGATAAAATCCTTGATCCGCTCCGGCAGCGGCCTCCACAGGCTATGAACGGCTCCAAGAGCAGCGTAGCACTCTTCTACCGTGTCCACGATCACCCGCACGGCGATGAGATCGTAAACCTCATCGAAATTCCTCCCCTTTTTGTTCATCTTCTGGTAGATGCTGTAAAAATGTTTGGGGCGGCCGTCTATGTGAAAATCGAATCCCTGCTCCTTGAGCCGCCCGCGGAGTGCCTCAATGACCTCTTTGATATCCTCTTCCCGCTCGGCCCGTTTGGCCTTGACGGCTTCCACCAGTTCCTCGTAGGCCTCGGGATCAAGGAACTTGAAGGCCAGATCTTCCATCTCCGACTTGAGATGCCACAGTCCAAGGCGGGAGCTGATGGGAGCGAATATTTCAAGGCTCTCGCGGGCAATGAACTTGCGGCGATGCTCCTGGAGGGAGGAGAGAGTCCTCAGGTTGTGCAGGCGATCAGCCAGCTTGACCAGGATTACCCGGATGTCGCGGGCCATGCTTAAAAAAATCTTCCGCAGATTTTCGGCCTGCGCGTCCCGATCGGCCATGATGGGAAGATTCATGGCGTCTTTCTGCTCCTTGGAGGAGCTGATGGCGGAAAGCTTGGTGACCCCTTCCACCAGGTCGGCCACTTCCTTGCCGAAGCGTACCAGGATCTCTTCGTAGGGAATCTGGGAATCCTCAATGACATCATGAAGAAGAGCGGCCGCCAGGGAGGTTGTATCCATGCCAAGTTCCGCGAGAATGACGGCTACGCTTATCGGGTGCAGAACATAAGGCTCACCGGAAAGGCGGGTCTGACCTTTGTGGGAGTTGACGGCAAATTCCAGGACCTGCTGGATAAACTCCAGGTCCTTGCCATGCTTTCCGTCCCGCACCTTCCGGTACAGTTCAGCGGTTGCCGTCTCAATCATTTCCTGCGGCGTCATATCTTCACATCCGGCCTCTTCCATACAGCATTGTGCATTATTATATCACAACAAATTCTTAAATTCCAACCGCCCTCATCCGTCCTGAGGCCTATCAGAGAGATGGGCCGGGAGCAGCACCACGTTGGGAAGAGCGGTCCTTAGATTTTTCTCCACCAGGGTCCGGGCTCCATAGACCCGGGCGATGGACTCCTGCGTGATTACCTCGGCCGGCGTTCCGGCGGCGGCTATTACCCCTTCCCGGAGGAGGAGAAGGCGGTTGCAGTAGAGGGCGGCCAGGTTGAGATCGTGCAGGACGACGACGATGGTGCGCCCCTGCTCCCTGTTCAGGCTTTTTAAAAGGTCAAGAATCTCAAGCTGGGAAGCAATATCGAGGTGGGAAGTCGGCTCGTCCATCATCAGAATCTCACCTTCCTGAGCCAGCGCCTGAGCCAGGATTACCCTCTGCTGTTCTCCTCCGGAGAGATCGGTGATCGGGCGCCGGGCCAGGTATTCGGTCCGCGTCAGGTGCATTACCTCGTCCACGACGGCCAGGCCGGCCGCATCCTCAAGGCCCAGCCAGCCCAGGTGAGGGAAGCGCCCCATGAGGACGATCTCCCGGCAGGTAAATGGAAAATCCAGATACGTGTTCTGGGGCACAAAGGAGATGCACCTGGCCACCTGGCTCTGGGGCAGGGATGAGAGCGGCTTCCCCTGGAACAGGACCCTCCCCTCCTCCGGCATCAGGCTGCCGCTCAGAATCCTGAGCAAAGTTGATTTTCCCGAGCCGTTGGGACCGATGATCCCGAGGAATTCCCTGGCCGCGATGTCCAGGGAGATCCCGCCTACAGCCAGAAGAGTAGCTCCCCTTCGGTAAACGGCATAGCGGTAGCTCACTTTTTCGGCGGTCAGAATTCCCATCAGAACCTCTTTTTCCTGTCCCTGAGAAGCCAGCAGAAAAACGGCGCCCCCAGCAGGGCGGTGATGACGCCGACCGGCATCTCCTGGGGCGCCACCACCAGGCGGGCCGCCGTATCGGCCCACACCAGGAAGATGGCGCCGCCCAGGGCCGAGGCCGGTATGAGAACGCGGTGGTCCGGCCCGACCAGCATCCGCACCACGTGGGGAATCATGAGGCCCACAAAGCCGATGAGGCCGCTGACGGAGACGGCCGCCGCCGTCACCAGGGAGGCCGCCACGATGATCCAGATTTTGACCTTCTCGACGGCCACGCCCAGGTGCCCGGCCGACTCCTCGCCCAGCGTCATGACGTTCAGGTGGTGGGCAAAAGCGGAGAGTATCAGGCCCCCGATTACCAGGTATGGCAAAAGAACCAGCACGTCCCTCCACTCGCGGTCGGCGACGCTTCCCATGAGCCAGAAGACCACCTTGGGGAGGTCCTCCCTGGCGATGGTCAGGGAAAAGGAGACCAGGGCCCACATGAAAGATCCCACCACCACCCCGGCCAGAAGAAAGGTCTCGACCGGGACTTTCGAATCCACGCGGGCCAGCCAGTAGATGACGAACATGGTGAGGATTGCCCCGGCAAAGGCAAAGATGGGGACGAAAGACATACCCAGGAAGGAACCCCGGATGTTCATAATAATACTGAATGCAGCGCCCAGAGCCGCTCCGGCCGAGGTCCCCACGATGTAGGGATCGGCCAGGGGGTTCCTGAGAAGGCCCTGAAAGGCCGCTCCCGCCATGGAGAGCGCGGCGCCGACCCCCGCCGCCAGGAGGATCCTCGGCAGGCGGATTTTCAGGATGATTACCTCGTTGGCGCCTCCCAGGGATCTGAAAGGATGGAAAAGAATGTCCCAGACCTCGCGCAGGGAAATCGAAGTCGTGCCCAGCGCGACGGAAAAAAAGATTGAGAGCAGCAGGCCCAGGAGAAGCGCCGCCAGGATCTGAATTACTTTTTTAAGAAGGTCAATTCCTCGCATGGAAAAAACACATCCATTGCGCCGCCATCAAAATGAAATTCCTGAATAAAACCAGCGGGCCAGTTGGACGAGGCCTTGAGTCAATCTCGGAGATGGCCGGACCAGGATGTCCGGGTCTATCTTATAAACCCGGCCGTCCTTAACCGCCTTGACCTCACTTAAAGGCTTCCGCTTAAGCATATCTTCCCTGGCGGAAGTCGTCAGCACGATGATGTCCGGGTTCCTGGATACCAGAGTCTCCTGGCTCAGCCGGGGGAAACCGCCTCCCAGATCGTTCCCGATGTTGACGCCTCCGGCCAGTTCCACCAGTTCGCTGACGATGGTCCCCTTCCCGGCGGTCATGAGGGGCTCATTCCAGATCTCCACGAAGACCCTGGGCCTCCTGGCGACTGTAACGGATTTAACTTTTGACTGGACGGAGGCAATGGTCTTCTCCATCGCGGCCAGAATGCGGCGGCTCTCCTCCTCAGTCTGGGTGGCCTGCCCGATGATTGCCAGGCTGGCCTTGAAATCTTCCAGCGTCCGGCAGCGCACCGAGAGGACGCGGAAACCGAGACCCTTCAGTTTATTCGCGGCCTCCTGGCGGACGGTGTCTTCCGAGACGATGAGATCGGGTTTGAGTTTGATGACCTGCTCATAGTCCAGGTAGATGTCGCCCACCCGCGCCTTCTTCGCGCACTCCGGCGGGTAGTTGCAGTTCTTCGTCACTCCGACGATGCGATCGGAAAGACCCAGCGCGTAGAGGATCTCCGTGATGCTGGGGGCCAGGGAGAGGATGCGCTGCGGCCTCTCAGCGGCGGCTATTGCCTTAGGGACGTTCACGGCGGAGGCACTTTTCGGGCTTACGGCTGACAGAGCTCTCCATCCGCCGCTCGCAAAATACAGGAGAACGAGGGCGCCATAGACGACGAGGGAAGAGATCATCGCCAATCTGAAGATTCTTTTCTTTTTAGCTTTCTTATCTTCCATGCCTTAAATTTCTGCTTCAGCAGCGCAAAAACCTTTTCCTCCGCTCACAGCCAGGAGGCGACGCGCGTAAGGATCGCGGAGAAGCGATCCTTGACGGCGGTACAGTCGGGGATGGATTTAAGAAATTGGCGCCCGTAGCGCTTGGAAACCAGGCGGTTGTCCAGGACCAGGATCACTCCGCGATCCGAACGGGAGCGGATGAGGCGGCCGAACCCCTGCTTGAATTTCAAGACCGCCATGGGGAGGGCGTAATGGGTAAATGAACTTAAACCCTGCCGCTCCATCTCCTCGGAGCGGGCCTCTACGATAGGATCGGTGGGAACCCGGAAGGGAAGGCGGGCCAGGACGACGCACTCCAGGTCCCTACCCGGAACGTCCACCCCCTCCCAGAAGGAATCCATTCCGAGGAGCACCGCCCGCTCCCGCTTCTTGAACTCCTCCAGAAGCGCGTGGCGGGGGAGATCACCCTGTACCAGGAAAGCCATCCCCGCCTCCTCGAGAGGCGTGCGCAGTCCTCTGGCGAAACGACGGAGCATTCTTACCGAAGTAAAAAGAATGAAGGTCCGCCCCTCCATGAGGGTGATGAGTTGAACGAGACCGTTAAGAGATTCACTTAAATATTCCTCCGATGAGGGATCTGGAATATCGGTGGGAATGCCCAGGAGGACCTGCTCCTTGAAATTAAAGGATGACGGGAGAACGGCTTCGAGGACCCTCCCTTCCGAAAGAAGCGAAATTCCGCTCTGCTCGTTGAAAAAATTAAGACTCTCGCCGACCGCCAGGGTGGCCGAGGTAAAGACGCCCCCCTTTAGTTTTTGAAGAAGCGCCGAAGAGATTTCTTCGGCGACCCGAAGAGGCGCGCTCCGAAGAGTGATCGCCGCGGTTCGGGAACCGCTTCCGGATTCGAGCCAGTAAACATGGGAATCCCCCGCCTGCTCCAGGATAAACCGCAGGGAATCCTCATGCCTCTCAAAACGCTTTTTCAGGGAGCGGGTCTCGGCCAGAGTTTCGTCCATCTCCTCCCAGGGGGATGATTCCAAAAGAGACAGCTCGTGGTATATATCCCCCAGGAAAGAGGCATACCTTTTCAGGGATTCTGCCAGGGTCAACCCCTCTTCCCTCAGCGGCGCCCACTCCTGAGCGGCCGTCACCTCTTCCGTGAGGCGCACTTTTTTCTCCTCCAGGCCCAGGTGACCGCGGCGGGTCAGCCACCGGAAGACCATCTCCTCAAAGGAAGAGCCCCGTTCCCTAAGAGCGAACAGGCCGGGAATGAGATCCTGATCGAGGCAGTTCCTGAGCCTGTTCTGAACAGGCTCCTCCATCTTCGCCCCTGAAATGCAGTTACGGAGAACGGCCAGGAAACCGCCCTCACCCTCGCCGCTCTCCCTGCGGTAGAGGCCATTTAGAAAGACAAAGAATTCCCCGGAGGAAAAGCTCTTCCCGAGAAATTCCGTGGCCACGTCCTCAAGATGGTGGGCCTCATCCATAACCAGATAAGAATAGGGAGGGAGCACCCCCTGAGCCGACTCCGAATCCCGTCTTAAGGCCAGATCCGCCATGAGGAGGGAGTGGTTGACGACGATTACCTGGCTCTGCGCCATCTTTCGCCTCTCATCGTGCAGATGGCAGCGGGAGAAAAAGGGGCAGCGATCCCTGAGGCAGACATCCGCCTCGGCGCAGATCAGCGACCAGAGCGAATCCGAGGACTCAACAGGCAGAGCCGAGCGGTCGGCCACAAATTCACCGTTTTTCATCCTGGACATGATGGCGGAAAGCTCTTCGTACTCTTCCGAATTGAGCGCCCTTTGTTCCGAACGCATGAGAGAGTAGAGACGTCTCAGGCAGAGGTAATTCGACCAGCCCTTGACCAGGCAGACCGAGAATCGCTCCGGAAAAAAGCTTCTAAGAAAGGGGATGTCCTTGCAGTAGAGCTGCTCCTGAAGGTTGATGGTGCGGGTGGAAACGACAAGGCTCTCCCCTGAGAGGAGAGCCCACTTGATTCCGGGGACCAGGTAGGCCAGGGATTTTCCCGTGCCCGTCCCGGCCTCAATGACTGCAATTTTATCTTCGCTGAAAGCCTCTTCGACGATCCGGGCCATCCGGAGCTGTTCCGGACGGAACTCAAAGAGGGGCAGATCCCTCGCCAGAAGACCGTCTTTACTGAAGAATCCTTCCGGCGTGAGAGAATCCATCAGTGATAGAAAGCCGGTTTAATTCCGGGGCCGTCTCGATGGTCCCGACGAACGGGATCCGGAGCGGCCGCCCGATGAGGAGGTTGTCCTCCTGGGGCCGTCAAAACCGCCTTCCCTGGGGCGTTCCTCCCTCGATTGCTCGTCGAAGCCATTGACCAGGCCGCGCCGGGTGAGATTGATTCTTCCCTGGGAGTCAATCTCATGTACCTTCACCGGGAACTCATCCCCTATGGCCACCGCATCCTCAATGCGCTCGACCCGCTCTGAGCTGATCTGGGAGATATGCAGGAGGCCTTCCTTGCCCGGAAGGATTTCCATAAAGGCTCCAAAATTCATAAGCCGCATGACCTTCCCCTGGTAAACCTCCCCGACCTCGACGTCCCGGGTGAGACTCTCGATCATATGCAGGGCCTTCTCTCCGGCCGCCAGGTCCACCGCCGCGATGTACACCTTGCCGTCAGGCTCCACGTCTATCTTGACGCCCGTCTCGTTGATGATCTTGTTGATCATCTTGCCGCCTGGCCCGATGACGTCCTTGATTTTGTCGGGTGATATCATTATTACGAAGATTCTAGGAGCATAGGGCGAGAGGCTGGGCCGCGGTTCGGCGATGCATGCTTTTATTTTACCGAGAATGAACAGGCGGGCCTCCCGGGCCTGCTTCAGGGCTTTTTCGAGGATCTCCATGGTGATGCCGGTAAACTTGATGTCCATCTGGAGGGCGGTGATGCCGCCGGCCGTGCCGGCCACCTTGAAGTCCATGTCGCCAAGGAAGTCCTCCATCCCCTGGATGTCCGTCAGGACCGAGAAGGAGTCGCCCCTGGATATGAGTCCCATGGCCACCCCGGCCACCGGTTCCCGGATGGGGATCCCGGCGTCCATGAGAGCCAGGGTGCTG
>Ga0209749_1002851_pt1 | contig 10509 bp, 10 predicted proteins | sample EPASupsiteSAE347_FD_187267 | JGI IMG/M metagenome (GOLD analysis project Ga0209749, IMG submission 187267) | Bioremediated contaminated groundwater from EPA Superfund site, New Mexico - Sample SAE3-47 (SPAdes) (version 2) | ecosystem: Environmental > Aquatic > Deep subsurface > Groundwater >... | reverse complement strand
AGATCTGCTTATGAGGAGAAAGGGCTCCACCCTAGGATGCTCTCACGTTCGCTCGAGGACGCAGGTACTCTCCTGTCTGTTCTTATCCCGTGGAACACTTGCGGTGCATACCATACTACGGTTCTTGGTGTGCCGACGCTTGAATATGCTCCATATGCGTTCCTGAACTACCTCAACCCAATAGTAGCAATCCTATTGACCTACATGGGTATTGGTATTGCATGGCGCGGCAAAGAAGGCGAACCTGTAATTTCAAAGACGCGTCCTGCGAATCTGGTTTAGCAAGATAAGAGCAGTTTAAATTGCAGGGAAAACTGCCGGAACTTGAAAATCTCCTGGTCTCAAGATCAGGAAGGACCACCAGTAACTATAAGACCGCGACCTTTGCAGCAATAGGCATCTATCTTATAGGAGGCACTCTCTGGAGATATTATTCTCTTGGCATTACAGATAAGGTGCTGCCAAACATCATTCTGGGTTTTGCAAGTTTTTTTGCGCTCAAGTATCAGAAGCTTGTATACTTATCCCCGTTAGGAATGGTAAAGGAGACGCACACCTGGATAACCCACCACCGAGAAGTGATGAAGTGGAAAGAAATAAAATTTATCACTTTGATGCACAAAAGGGTAGAGACCATGGTATTTCTGGAGAGGGACAGCTTAGGGTGGAAAGTGCTTTTTGAGCGGGATCAGGTGGAAGATCTCAAGAGAATTTTTAAGCAGTATATCCCGGATATTGAGATCAACGAGATAGACCGGTAGTTTCAAACACAGAAGCAGCCCCCCGATAACTAAGGTTTCGGGGGGCTGCTTTTATCTTGCCATATAAAATCAGCTATTTATTTGAAGTGTTTTTTTACCGCTTCTGCAACATTCTTTCCAAGCAGTCTGCACTGATCGAGATCTTCCTCTGTAGGACATGATTTGACTTCGACCGAAGGCTGTATAAGGGTCCAATCCCCGCTCTGTTCAGCAAAGAGCTGGAGTTCTGCCAGGGCGCCTTTGCTCCAGCTGTAGGAGCCGCATATGCCAAGGATCCTGTTTTTCATCATTTTGTTTGAAAGGGATCTGCAAAGAGCTGCCATCGGAGGATAAAGCTCCGTATTGTATGTACAGCTGCCCAATACCAAGCCCTTGTACCTCCATATGTCTGCTACCATGAATGAAAGGTTGTCCCTTGAAACATCATGTACGAATACGTCTTTTATCCCGGCCTCTGATATCGAACGGGCTATGGCGTCGGTCATGAATTTGGTATTTCCATACATGGAACCGTATACTACCACGACTCCTTCATCGGTATCATGCCTGCTCCATTTGTCATAAAGATCTACTATGTGCTTCGGGTTAGTCCTGTGTATAGGTCCATGTGCCGGGCAGATTATTCTCGGATCGAGAGTCCGTACCTTTGCTATAGCCTTTTGAGTCGGTGAAGCGTATCTTCCGACTATGTTGGCGAAGTAACGGAGTATTTCATATTCATAGTGGATCATATCGAGTTCGTCATCGAATATTCCGCCCTCAAGAGCGCTGAATCCACCAAAGGCGTCCGTTGAAAAGAGGACTTTTTCAGTCGTATCGTAGGTTACCATGCTCTCAGGCCAGTGTACCATCGGTATCATTGCAAAAGTCACCTTGTGGTGCCCCAGGTCAAGGACGTCCCCCTCTTTGACCTCAATTATGTTTTCCGTGATATTGTAAAAGGCGTCGATCATTTCCACAGTCTTTTTGTTTCCTATGATCTTCATCTCTGGGTAAAGGTGGCGAAGCATCCTTATGGAACCGGAGTGGTCTGGTTCCATGTGGTTTACTATGAGGTAATCTATTGTCCTTCCTGTCGGTAGGACGGAGGTGAGCCTTTCTATGTAGTCAGAAAGGTTGCCACTTTTGATGGTGTCGATTATCGCAATTTTGTCATCGTTGATCAGATAAGCGTTGTAAGATACTCCCTTTGGAAGAGTCCAGAGACCTTCGAAGAGATCGGTTTCGCGATCGTTCCCGCCTATCCAGTAGATATTTTTTGTTATTTTTATCGCTTTCTGCATAGCCATACCTGCCTTTCATGGTTGTTTGTATTTACATGTGTTTGATAATGATACAGCAACATCAAGGATAGGATAAGATAGCAAAAAATCAAACTAAAAACATTACAAATAAGATTAAGTGGTAATTTTCAAACAAGAAAGATTATTCTGACATTTCAGGATGCTCATTTTTTAATCAAGGCTTAATCAATTTTTTAGCGCCTAAAAGAAGGTGAAACACTTCACGTGAAGGCAGGCTTCAAAGTATTTTACGTTTATTTACGAAAAAGCTTCCATAATCGATATATTTTTCCGTTTGATCAATATGTCTGAAATGACCTGTCAAATGTTGCAATTTTCGTAAACCTGACTGATAATAGTACGGTGTGATTTTTTACAACCCAAATTAAGTGTGCAGGTGATCTGAATAAAACGGTCACGAAATGTTTCATAAGGAGGCGGAGTAAGTGTTTGACCCAAAACAGCTCCAGGAAGTGGCAGAAGGCAGCACGTGCTATGAATCATCAGTAGCTAAGACTTTGGCGAAAAACCCTGAAAGGAAGGAAAACTTCACAACAGGTGGAGGGATACCCCTCAAGAGAACATATACCCCAGAGGATCTTGAAGGTCTTGATTACTCAAAGGACCTTGGCTTTCCAGGACAGTACCCCTATACAAGGGGAGTTCAGCCAACGATGTTCCGCGGCCGTTTCTGGACGATGCGCCAGTATGCCGGTTTTGCAACAGCAGAAGATTCCAACAGACGCTATCGTTATCTTCTGAGTCAGGGGACGACCGGTCTTTCAGTTGCATTTGACCTTCCCACCCAGATAGGATACGACTCAGACGACCCAATGGCGATAGGAGAATGTGGAAAGGTCGGAGTAGCGATCGACAGCCTTGCTGATGCAGAGATCCTTTTTGATCAGATACCGCTCAACAAGGTCTCAACATCAATGACGATAAACGCACCTGCATCTGTCCTGCTTGCCATGTACATAGCGGTAGCAGAGAAACAGGGCACCCCGATGAATGAACTTTCAGGGACCATTCAGAACGATATCCTGAAGGAATACATAGCCAGGGGAACATACATCTTCCCTCCCAAGCCGTCGATGAGACTCATCACGGACATTTTTGAATTCTGCAGCAACAACATACCCAAGTGGAACACGATCTCAATTTCAGGCTATCATATCAGGGAAGCCGGATCGACAGCCATACAGGAAGTCGCATTTACTCTTGCAGACGGTATCGCTTATATCGAAGCAGCAATCAAAGCAGGTCAGGATCCTAACATTTTCGGAAAACGCCTCTCCTTCTTCTTCAACTCGCACAACGATTTCCTCGAAGAAGTTGCGAAGTTCCGCGCTGCACGCAAGATCTGGGCGAAAATCATGAAGGTACGTTTCGGCGTAACAGACAAGAGCGCCCAGATGCTCCGTTTCCACACTCAGACAGCAGGATGCACCCTCACAGCACAGCAGGCGGAGATCAACATCGTTCGCGTAGGCATCCAGACAATGGCAGCCGTATGCGGAGGGACACAGTCTCTCCACACCAACAGCCTCGACGAAGCACTTGCCCTTCCGACAGATAAGTCGGTCCGCATTGCTCTCCGCACTCAGCAGATTGTAGCCTATGAATCGGGCATCACCAACACGGTAGATCCTCTTGCAGGCAGCTATGCTGTTGAAGCTCTCACCAAAGAGATCGAAGATGGCGCCTGGGAGTACATCAACAAGATAGATGAGATGGGCGGAATGATGACTGCTATTGAAAAAGGATATCCCCAGAAGAACATCCAGGATGCCGCATATCAGTATCAGAAGTCGATCGAATCAGGCGACCGCATTATCGTCGGCGTCAACAAGTTCCAGGTCGAAGAAGACATGTCTGAGCGCAAACTCCTTAAAGTCGATGCAAGCGTTGGAGTCAATCAGATAAAGAAACTCCGTGCAATGAAGGAAAACCGCGACAACGTAAAGGTCAAGGACTGCCTTGAAGCAATACTCAAGGGAGCGCAGGGCGAAGAGAACCTCATGCCCCTTATCCTTGATGCGGTCCGCCATTATGCAACAGAAGGCGAGATATGCGGAGTTCTTCGCGGAGTGTTTGGCGAATACAAGGAAAACGTGGTTCTTTAGGATCTCTAGAGAGCTGATAAGGAGGAAAAAAAGATGGACCGTAAAATTCGCGTAGTTGTTGCGAAACCTGGACTTGATGGACATGACCGCGGCGCAAAGGTCGTTGCCAGAGCATTCAGGGACGCAGGCATGGAAGTAATATATACAGGACTTCGTCAGACCCCAGAGCAGATCGTAGCCACCGCTATCCAGGAAGATGCAGACGCCATTGGAATAAGCATTCTTTCCGGAGCTCATGAATATTGCTTCAAGACGATCCTTGATCTCCTCAAAGAAAAGAATGCAAGTGATATCATAGTTTTCGGTGGAGGAGTTATCCCGGAGTCAGACTATCCTACGCTTCTGGGATTCGGAGCCGGAGCCATATTCGGTCCCGGCACACCCACAACAGAGACAATAGCCTGGCTTGAAAAGGCAGTCGCTGAAAAGAGATCGAAAGAGGCATAGGTCATGAAACCAACAGTTATCGACCACATCGGAATAGCAGTAAAAAACATCGATGAATCTCTCAAGCTCTGGGAAGCCACTCTGGGTATCAAATGTCATGGTGTGGAAGAAGTTGTCGAACAGAAGGTAAAGACAGCATTTCTGCCCCTAAAGGATACTGAAGTCGAACTTCTTGAAGCCACAAGCCCCGAAAGCCCCATAGCAAAGTTTATCGAAGCAAAGGGCGAAGGCATTCACCACATGGCTATAAGAGTAGACGACCTCGAGGCAACACTTGCGGAACTTAAGGAAAAGGGTATTCGCCTTATCGATGAAAAACCGCGCCTTGGCGCCGGCGGTGCAAAAATCGCCTTTATCCACCCCAAGGCGACCGGAGGCATTCTGCTCGAACTGAGCGAACGCTAATATAGGGTTAAGAAGGACCCCCGTGCTGTATATGCAGCACGGGAGTCCTTGCTAAAAAAGTACCGAAAGTTCCAGAACATCAAGGAGGTTAGTAGTAATGGCGGACAAGACGATTGACGAACTGTGCGCAAGTCTCGTAGAAAAACGGGAAAAGGCCGCACAGGGCGGTGGAGCAAAGGCCATTGCCAAACAGCACGAGAAGGGCAAGATGACCGCACGTGAGCGGATCGACGCAATTCTCGACCCCGGAAGCTTTGTTGAGATCGATGAGTTTGTTGAACACCGTTGTGTAAACTTCGGTCTTCAGGACACAGTTTTTCTCGGAGACGGCGTAGTTACCGGGTATGGAAACATTGACGGGCGTATCGTATATCTATTTAGCCAGGACTTCACAGTAATGGGCGGTTCCCTTGGCGAAATGCATGCGAAAAAGATCTGCAAAGTACTCGATCTGGCCCTTACCAACGGAGCTCCCTGCATCGGTATCAACGATTCAGGCGGCGCACGTATCCAGGAAGCGGTAGATGCCCTTTCCGGATATGGAAACATATTCTTCAAGAACGTTAAGGCAAGCGGCGTTATCCCTCAGTTCTCCATAATAGCCGGTCCATGCGCAGGAGGAGCTGTTTACAGCCCCGCGCTTACCGACTTCGTGTTTATGGTCGACAAGATCGGTATCATGCACATCACCGGTCCTCAGGTCATCAAGGCCGTAACAGGTGAAGACGTTACTTCAGAGCAGATCGGCGGAGCCAGGGCACACAACGGGACCTCAGGCTGCGCACATTTCTTCGCGAAAGATGAAGCCGAGTGCTATGCACAGGCGAGAAAAGTTCTCAGCTATCTGCCCAGCAACAATATGGAAGAGCCTCCATTCATAGAAACAGGTGATGATCCGGCAAGAATGGATCCAGCCCTTCGTGAGATGGTCCCAACCAACTCCAACAAAGGGTACGATGTCCGTGATGTCATCAAAAAGATCGTTGACAACGGAGACTTCTGCGAAGTCCAGGAAATGTATGCCCGTAACATCGTTACCGGTTTTGCGAGAGTAGGCGGAAGATCGATCGGTATCATTGCAAACCAGGCCAAATTCATGGCCGGATGCCTTGACATAGATGCTTCTGACAAAGCAAGCCGTCACATACGCATATGCGATGCATTTAACATTCCGATCGTTACATTTGAAGACGTTCCCGGATATCTCCCCGGACTCAACCAGGAAATGGGCGGTATAATACGTCACGGAGCCAAACTGCTCTATGCTTACAGCGAAGCCACAGCCCCGAAGATCACGATAGTACTTCGCAAGGCTTACGGCGGATCATACCTCGGTATGTGCAGCAAAGACCTTGGAGCAGATGTTGTGCTGGCATGGCCGCAGGCACAGATAGCAGTCATGGGAGCCGAAGGTGCGGCGAATATCATTTTCCGTAAAGATATCGAAGCAGCAGAAGACAAAGAGGCTATGAGAGCTCAGATGATAGATGAATACAAAGAAGCCTTTGCGAACCCCTATTGCGCAGCAGCCCGCGGTTTCGTTGACAGGGTCATTCTTCCGGAAGAGACCAGGCCGGCACTTTATCAAGCTCTCGTAATGACAGAGTCTAAGTGCGAGCTTCGTCCGAAACGCAAACATGGCATCCTGCCTAACTAAGGGGGAGAATTAAATGACTCAGAGTGCAGTAGCTGCCCATTTTACAGGCGTTGGCGGCGGACTTGTTATGTCTCTGATAGCTTTCAGCATCGTGTTCATCGTCATTATGGGTCTCATGTTCATAATGATGGGAATGAAGCATGTCTGCAGAGCTATCGACGGATGCAAAAAAGCACCCGTAAGTGCACCTGCAGCACCCTCTGCACCGGCATCACCCGCTGCAAAAGCGGTAGCCGTTCCTGCAGTTGGAGATGACGGAGAACTTCTGGCCGTTATTTCGGCAGCAATTGCAGCTATGTGTGGAAGTGCAGCAAGAGTGGTATCTTTTGCCCCTGCAAAAGCCCCTGCGGGATCCAGCTGGAAATTTATAGGCAGGATCCAGAACGCTGAAGGTTTTCAGGACTAACAACAAACTTTTACATAATATTTGAGGAGGTTTTTCTCTGATGGCACGCAAGTACAGAGTTACAGTAAATGGTAAGGCATACGACGTAGATGTAGAAGAGATGGGAGCAGGAGCACCGGCAGCAGCACCTGCGCCCGCAGCAGCCCCTGCACCGGCTGCCGCCCCAGCACCCGTAGCGGCAGCAGCACCCGCAGCAGCTCCTGCACCGGTAGCCGGCGGAGCCGGTTCAATCGAAGCTCCGATGCCCGGAAAGGTCCTAAAGATCCTTGTTTCGCAGGGAGCTCCCGTCACAGCCGGCCAGCTTGTTCTTATTCTTGAAGCAATGAAGATGGAGAACGAGATCTATGCGCCTACGGCAGGAACAGTCACTCAGGTTGGCTGTAAGGAAGGAGATTCTGTCAATACTGGCGATACTCTCCTCGTTATCGGTTAGTCTGCGTTAGCAGCACTTTCCAAGGAGGGAAATTACATGGATCTATATATTACCGCGCTAAAAGGCGTTATAGAACAGTCAGGGTTTGTAGCCCTTAACACGCCAACATTGATCATGCTGTTGGTCTCGTTTGTACTGCTCTACCTCGCCATAGCAAAGGGTTTTGAACCTTTGCTCCTGTTGCCTATTGCTTTTGGATGTCTGCTTGTCAACCTGCCTCTTTCAGGCATCGTTGATCCGGGCGGATTCCTCTATTTCGTAAAGTTCGGTATCGACCATGAGCTCTACCCAGTTATCATATTTATGGGCATAGGCGCTTTGACTGACTTTGGACCGCTTCTCGCAAACCCGATAACATTCCTGCTCGGCGCAGCGGCACAGATAGGCGTATTTTTCGCTGTTATCGGCGCTATGTTTATGGGCTTTACTATTCAGGAAGCAGCAGGTATTGGTATCATTGGCGGAGCGGACGGACCTACAGCAATTTATCTTTGCGCAAAGCTCGCAAGACATATCCTTCCTGCCGTTGCAGTTGCTGCGTATAGCTATATGTCGCTGGTCCCGCTTATTCAGCCGCCTGTCATCAAGCTTCTGACGACTAAGAAGGACCGTGGAATCAAGATGGAACAGCTCCGCCCTGTAACAAGGACAGAGCGTATTCTTTTCCCGATCGTTTCGACTATGGCCTGCGGACTTATCCTTCCTGCATCAGTTCCTCTTGTTGGGATGCTAATGTTCGGCAACCTTCTTCGCGAATGCGGATGCACCGAACGCCTTTCGCTTGCGGCACAGAATGAAGTGCTCAATGCCACAACGATATTCCTCGGAATTTCAGTTGGTGCGACAATGAGCGCGGAATCATTCCTTACTGTCGCGACACTTAAGATAATCGCATTGGGACTTATCGCGTTTATCTTCAGCACAGCAGGAGGAGTACTTTTTGGACAGCTTATGAAAGTGCTTTCGGGTGGAAAGATCAACCCGGTAATTGGAGCTGCAGGTGTTTCGGCAGTTCCAATGGCTGCACGCGTCTGCCAGAAGGTCGTATCCAAGGAGTTCCCCGGAAGCTACGTCCTTATGCACGCAATGGGTCCCAACGTTGCCGGTGTTATTGGAACAGCCGTGGCCGCGGGAGCTATGCTTACCCTACTTACTAAGTAAGCTGAGCACCGGCAATAAGCAACGCTAACTTCACAGCACTACAATGGGATCACTCGGCGTAATAATATACGCCTCGGGTGGTCCCTCTTTTCATGCTGCTTCGTTATCGCCACTTCTAGACAGCGCTCAGAACGTTAGTCAGAAAAAATATTGTGAATTAATTGTACTGATGACTAGATTTTGGTATGCCAATAGTGTAAAATTATACAATATGCCATTGGGAGGTAATAATAGTGGAAGACAAACCGTTATCACTTCAAGTCTATGAGGCGATAAAAAAAGATATAGTTTCTTTAAAATATCCTCCGGGTTCATATCTAAGGGAGAGAGAATTAGCAGGAAGTCTTGGTGTAAGCAGGACTCCGGTGAGGGAGGCCATACAAAGGCTTTCTCAGGAATTCTGGATAATTTCTGGAGACGGGAAAAAAATGCAGGTAAGGCCGGTTACTGCGGCGGACGTTCGTGAGATAATCCAGATACGAAATATCATTGAATTTTCAGCTATTGACTGGCTGGTTAGTGAGGGGGAGCCCAGAGTCGTTGCTGGACAGCTTGATTCGATACTGAACGAAATGAAAAAAACAACTGAACAGTATGTTTTTACAAGCCTTGACCTTAGTTCACACAGCCTCATAATTAAAAGTATGCAAAATGAAAGATTGATAAGATTCTGGGCGAAGATACAGGAAGAAGTAGTTAGAATGGGACTAATGGCATTAAGAGGGGAATACAGGTTTGAAGAGGTAATACATGAACATGAGATACTCGTGAACGCACTTTGGAACAAAGATGCAGAGGAAGTCAGGGCAGCAATGAAAAATCACCTTGAAAAAAGTTTTGCTTCGCTTCTTGCACATCTTGACATCCCAGATGGATCAGAGAATTGTAGATCCAATGATCACACAGGCAAATAGACTGTTATAATTTCACGGCGTGACATTATTGTCATGTCATACTATAAAACGAAATATTGATAAATATAACAGACGAATTCATCCGTTTTTTATAAAATTAGCATATTTTTAGGCAACGAGAAGATTTATTAGGCGTTCTCGTTGTCTAATTTTTTTGTGAATATCGCTTGACATAAATGTATCCAATTGAGATAATTGGCATGCCAAAACAAAAATAGAATGTAATTTAAGGTATTGCATGTCAAACCACTTGATCGTTAGGTTCAACAAAAAAGGAGAGTGCGGATTGGATGAAGTTTTGTGTAAAAGAAAAAGACGGAAATGAAAAAAACATTGATTTTATGCCGGTACATATTATTAACGCCGGATATACAGGAAGGGATCAGTCGGCAGTTAAGGCCCACATAGACGAGCTTAAGGGAGAGGGAATTCCAGCTCCTGATAAAACACCAGTTTACTTTACCAAATTTGAAAAGAGGATCACGCAGGAAAACTCTTTTGAAGTCCTTGATGAAACAGACCATTCTGGTGAAGCGGAGTTTACCCTGCTGTTTGACAATGGAGAAATATATGTTGGAGCGGGCAGTGATCATACGGACAGGAAGCTGGAGACAGTGGATATTCCAAAAGCCAAGCAGATATATCCGAACACGATCAGCAGGGATCTTTGGAAACTTTCTGATGTTGTTGACCACTGGGACGATATTATAATCCGCAGCTGGATCAAGATCGACGGAGTAAGAACACTCTTTCAGGAAGCAACACTCACTGCTATGCTTGATGCCAACGATATCATTGATCGCATAAAAAAACTTCTTGTTGATCCCGAAGATACTCTGGGCCTTGTGGTTTATTCCGGAACTGTTGCATCGATAATTAAATCAGAATACAGTCCCTACTTTGAGGTGGAACTGGA
>Ga0209749_1002849_pt1 | contig 10517 bp, 9 predicted proteins | sample EPASupsiteSAE347_FD_187267 | JGI IMG/M metagenome (GOLD analysis project Ga0209749, IMG submission 187267) | Bioremediated contaminated groundwater from EPA Superfund site, New Mexico - Sample SAE3-47 (SPAdes) (version 2) | ecosystem: Environmental > Aquatic > Deep subsurface > Groundwater >... | reverse complement strand
AGGGATACGAGTGGCGTTTTTGTGCCCTGATGATGCCTGTCGGTTCTATGAAAAGAAGTTCCCGGACCAAGTGGTGCCTGCAATACCAGAGCGCGGGCAATGACCGACTTCTTCCGCTTTCCCCACACCCCGCACATCGCTTGGTTGGCGCAGGGTGAGCCGCGCGACGACAAGGTGTTGTCGTCTCATGAGGCAACCGAAATGCTGAGCGCCGACGTGGTGGTGGAAGAAAAGCTCGATGGTGCCAATCTGGGCTTTTCGCTGTCGCCGGATGGTGAGTTGCGTGCCCAAAACCGGGGTCAATATTTGCACGCTTCCCATGCCGGTCAGTTTGCCCGCTTGCCGGATTGGCTGGCCGTACATGGAGACAAGCTGCGCACTGAACTGGCGCTGCACATGCAGTCCAATCTGATGCTGTTTGGCGAGTGGTGTGCCGCCCGTCATTCGCTGGACTATGACCGTTTACCCGATTGGTTCTTGCTGTTTGATGTGTACGACCGGACGCAGGGCCGCTTTTGGAACACGGCCCGGCGCAATGCGCTGGCTGCAACGCTGAGCTTGAGCACTGTGCCACAGTTGCAGCAAGGCAAATTTACTTTGCAGCAGCTTAAAGACTTGCTGATCTGCCAACACAGTCAATTCAGACAAGGCGCGCTAGAAGGTGTGATGATTCGGCGTGAATCTGCTGACTGGTGCGAGGCACGGGCCAAGCTGGTCCGTCCAGATTTCACGCAGGCCATTGCTGAGCACTGGAGTCGCCGGCGAATGGAGTGGAACCGTCTGGACTGGACCCATGCGAATCTGAATTGATATGCACACCAAACGGCCTTTGAGCGAACCCCGCCGACGCAGTTGGGCGCTGGCCGATGCGATGAAGCGTATCGGTGTGGTGGCGCGATCCGGCCGGGGCGTGGACACCATGACCTTGCCCCTGCCAGCCTGGTTTGCGGCCAACGGTCAGATGTCAACAAAGTAGTTGGCCGCAGCGGCATCAATGGTGTTGATGCTCAGGGTGGGTTGGTGGCGTTCGAAACGGGCCTGGTCGATGATCTGCTCCACCAGGTCGCGCGGGTGGCTGCCGGCAAAAGGCCGGTTTTTATCGCGGTAATAGGTTTTCACCAGATGGGCAGCCGCCTGCGGCTCGTATTGGATGCCATGCAGCTGGCACAGGCGCTGCAGGATGTCCAGGAACTCCGCTTCGGACTGGTGGGGCACCTGGATCTTGTGCCGGATGCGGCGCAAAAACGCCTCGTCCACCAGTTCTCGGGGGTTGAGGTTGGTGCAGAAAATGGTGATTTGGTCGAAAGGCAGTTCCAGTTTTTTGCCGGTGTGGAGCGCCAGAAAATCGGAACCCCGCTCCAGCGGCACGATCCAGCGGTTGAGCAGCTGGCGCGGCGGCACCAGCTGGCGCCCGAAGTCGTCCAGGATGAAGATGCCGTTGGCGGCCTTCATCTGCGCCGGGGCTTCGTAAAACTTGCTGACCGGGTCATATTCCAGATCCAGGCTCTCCAGCGTGAGTTCACCACCCACCATCAGCACCGGACGGCGGCACCGTTGCCAGCGTGGGTCGTGTTTGACGCCGGACTCCAGGTCCAGGCTTTCTTCGCCGGCCACCGAGGGGTCGGCCACCTTGATGTGAACGGCGGGGTCAAAAATGCGGATGATCTGGCCATCGACCTCGACCGCATGCGGAATGTAGATCTCGCCACTGAGCGCGCGGCCCAGCGCCTCGGCGACAGAAGTCTTGCCAGTGCCCGGTGGGCCGTAAAGAAAGATCGATCGCCCCGAATTGAAGGCTGGCCCCAATTGCGCCAGCAGCCGTGGGCCGATGACAAGCTGGCTCAGGGCACGGCGCATCCAGTCGGCGTCGATGTCGATTTGCCGCACCGTCTGGTGCGCCAGCATCACGCGGTAGGCCGCCAGCGGCACGGGCGCCGGCCCGGTGTACTGTGACTGTCGCAACGCCATTTCTGCCCGTGTCTGGCCAAGTTCGGTCAGCACGTAGGCCTGGCTCTGGCGGCTGAAGCCCTCAACGGAGCGGGCGGCCAGCAGGTGCTCGATCTTGGCCTGTTCGGCCAGTTCATCCATGACGCCGAGCGGCAAACACAGTTTGCTCGCCATGTCCTGCACCGAAAACGCCTGCCCTTCAAAGTAGGCTGTTTTCAGCATCAGGTCAGTCAGCCGGGTTTCAGACAGACCAGTCTGTGCAACGCTGCGTGGCACCGGCGGCACGGTGTGAAAAATGCGTTCCAGCGCCTCGGCGCTCAGAGCGCCTGTCGCCACCAGTGCGTCCCCCAGCCGCCCGCCCGTTTGCTGTTGCTGCGCCAGGGCGACGTTGAGCTGTGTCCTGGTGATCAGGCGATCACGTACCAGCAACTCACCGAAGACGATACTCATAGTGCCTCCAGAAGCGTCCAAGCGTCGCGCCAAGCCTCACCCTGCCTGGACGAGTGGATCAAGGGGTGCTCAGCTTGCGCGGACGAGAGATATCCTACTCCCGCATTGGCCGTACGTCGAGGGCTTGGAGTTAACCATGCAGTTATGGCATAAATTGGCCTCCAGCCCGGGTGGAATCTACCTGAAATGCTATTAAAATACTAGCAAACGATTCGGGCACCTGACATAAAAAAACGGCCCGGAAGGGCCGCTTTTTTTTAGGGGGCATCAACCGCCCTTGTGGCAACGCTTGCCGGGGTTCTTCTTGTTGTTGGTGGCTACGCCGCGCTCCAGGCTGCGCTTTTGGCCGCGGGGGGCGGTGAAACACACGCCCTTGGGGGCGACGGGGCGAGGGGTTGCTTTGCGATCCGCTTCGGTACGGAATTCTTTGGCCATGAGAGGACTCCAGAGGGTTGATAAAACCCATCATTATCCCTGCTTCGCAGCGATCTGGATTTGCCGGTATTGTTTTGGAAGCTGATTTTTTGGGTCAGATGAGAGGGTCAGAGCGCTCAACTCCGTTTTGACCATCACGCGTATCACACAAGTGTACAGATACACTTCAATCATGAGTACCGTACCAACTCCGATAAGCACCATTGAGCAAGCCCTGAAGCGAGCGTTCGTTCACCACAACGCTGGTCAACTCAGAGAAGCTGAGCACCTTTATCGTGCCATCCTGCAAGTGCAGCCCCGTCACCCAGCCGTCAATCACAACCTTGGCATCATCGCAATCGGCGTGGGTAAAGCGGGTGCTGCACTGCCTTTTCTGAAAACTGCACTGGAAGCAGCCCCTGAACAGGGCGAGTACTGGCTGAGTTATGTCAAAGCGCTGCTGGCCGCAGGGCATGTACAAGATGCTCAGATGATCCTGACGCAGGGCATGAAACAGGGACTCTCTGGACCGGCGGTTGATGTGCTGATGGCGCGTGTCAAGGAGATGGGCCAGACGGCATCGGCTACATCCAATGCGCCATTTTCAGCAGGTTCTGTGAAAACAACGACTCCAGCCGACAAGGTCGCTGACCTTTTTGCTCAAGCTGGCCAGTATGTTCAATCGAGCCGATTGGCCGAAGCGGAGGCACTGTACCGCCAGATTTTGTCCTTGGATGCCCACCATGTTGACAGTCTTCACCTGCTTGGTGTAGTTGCCTACCTGACAGGGCGCCATGAGTTGGCGGCTGAGATGATTGGCCGGGCGATTTCATTGAATGACAAAGTTGCCGAATTCCACTCCAATCTGGGCAACGCACTCATGGACATGGGCAAGCTGACTGAAGCCATTGCCAGTTATCAGCAAGCACTTATCATCAAACCGAATTTCCCGGAGGCGCTTTATAACCTCGGTGACACATTCAGAGATCAGGGAAAGTTGGCTGAAGCCATTGCTTGTTATGAAAAAGCCCTATCTGTGAAACCAGACTCTCCAGAGGTGCTGCTCAACCTTGGCAATGTACTCACGACCCAAGGCAAGTTGACGGAAGCCATTGCCTCTTATGAAAACGCTCTATCTGTCAGGCCAGTTTTTCCAGAAGCCCTGCTCGCCCTTGGTAATGCACTTATGGCCCAGAGCAAGCCGACACAAGCCATTCCCCATTATCAACAAGCGCTTGCCATCAAGCCTCAATTTCCGGAGGTCCTCTGCTGCCTCGGTAGTGCGTTCATGGCTCAAGGCAAACCAACGCAAGCCATTCCCTGTTATCAAAAAGCACTTGCCATCAAGCCAGATTTCCCCGAAGCCCTCGGTAGCCTCGGTACAGCACTCATGGTCCAAGGCAAACTGACGGAAGCAGTTACTCACTACGAACAAGCGCTTGCCATCAAACCTGATTTCCCAGAGGCTCTTTGCGATCTCGGCAACGCACTCATGGGTCAAGGTAAATTGACTGAAGCAGCCGCTCGCTACAAACAAGCACTTGCTATCAAACCAGACAATATAGAAGCGCTCTGTAACCTCGGAGCCACACTTATGGTCCAAGGCGAACTGACTGAAGCACAAGCCTATTATGACCGGGCCATCGCTATCAAGCCTGATTTTGCTACCGCACACTCCAACCGTTTACTGAATATGCAATACATGCCCATGGTCACTCCAAGGGAACTGTTCAACGCCCACAAACATTACGCCCAATGCATTGAAGCGCCACTCAAGAGCCTCTGGCCGAAGTATCAGAACAAAGCCGATGCCCATCGGCGGCTCAAGGTGGGTTATGTTTCTGCGGATTTCAAAAACCACCCAGTAGCCTATTTTATTGAGCCGATCCTGGCGGGGCATGACAAGGCGGTGATAGAGGTTTATTGTTACTACAACAACAGACGTCGCGATAGCTACACAGACCAGATCATGCGCCATGCAGACCACTGGCTGGACTGTGCCGAGATGAGCGACGAACAACTTGCTGAGCGCATACGGGTTGACAGCATCGACATTCTTGTCGATTTATCCGGGCATACTGCGGGCAACCGATTGTCCGTTTTTGCCAGGAAACCTGCGCCAGTGCAGGTCACCTGGATCGGTTATGCCGGCACGACCGGACTGAGCGCCATGGATTACCGCATCACAGACGCCTGTATGGACCCCCCCGGGATGACTGAAAAGTACCATAGCGAAGCATTGATCCGGTTGCCAGGCAGTAATGCGCCGTATCGTCCTGAGCCACATTGCCCGCAGGTCAATGCCTTGCCAGCGCTGACCAGTGGCGAGTTTGTATTTGCCTCGCTGAATAATCTGGTCAAAATAAATCAGACGGTGGTGAATCTGTGGAGCCAGATCTTGGCCGCCCTGCCGCATGCCCGGCTGATGCTGGGTAATGTGACTGATGACATCATTAAGCGACGGGTGCTTGATTTGTTCGCCCAGGCCGGCGTTGATGCGCAACGCCTGATATTGAAGCCCAGAATGTCCTTGCTGGACTATCTGGCGCTGCATCATCAAATAGATATGGCGTTGGACACCTTTCCCTACAATGGCGGCACCACCAGTATGCACTCGTTGTGGATGGGCGTGCCGGTACTGACCTTGGCAGGTGAACACACCATATCGCGTGTGGGGGTTGCTGCACTGACGGGTGCTGGCCTGGACAAGTTCATTACCCACAGTGAACAGGAATATCTGCAACGCGCAGTGCAGATCGCGCAGGAATTGCCAAGCTTGAACCAGACACGGCAATTGTTGCGTGAACGCATGGGCGGCGGTACAGTCAGTGATCCGGCGAAAATCACCCGCCATCTTGAAGCGGCTTACCGGGATGTTTGGCGCCAATGGTGCAAGACTCGTGATTAGTGCCTTACGCGTTCACCTGAATAAACAATGCACCACCCATGACAAAAGCGGTTTTCACTTTGGCACTGTGTGTCGTCAAAAATTCATCACCAACTCGCCGAGGGCCGTCACCAAATGGCCAAGTGTAGTCGTCCATAACGATCCAGCCGTCGTTGACCACCAGCTCACTCCAGGCAGCCATGTCCGCCTGGGCATTTTCGTAACTGTGATTGCCATCAATATGCAGTAAGGCGATATGGCCGGCATAGTTTGTTTTTCCGAAAGCCGGCGTTTCCACTTCTCGCTGAGATTGGTAGAACCTGGCGCCGTCTGTAGACGGCATGCGCAAATAATTGACATCATTGTTGCTGTATGGCAGCAAATTGATCTGAAAAACGTCTAATGCTTCTTCTGCACTGAATTTTGCCGATGCTAAATCCACCAAACTATTTTTGTCATTTTGAAGCAGGTGCGCGTCTGACCAAGGATCCACGCACAACAGGTTCCCAATGTCAAAGCATTGAGCCAGCCGTAAAAAAATGAAGGCGGACTTTCCCCACCAGCTACCGATTTCGACCACGTCACCGGCCGGGCAATAACGAGCGACTTCATACAGGGCCCGCACCTTTTCATGGTCGCACATGCCCGGAATGGCTTCCACATGAAGATAGAGAGATGCCACCTGGAGTTTCGTCAAATCAGGCTTTGCATCTTGTGCAACAGCCAGTGGCAACGATTTGGCGAGTAGTTCACAGGCACGTTCTTGAGCGGCACGGTAACGATCCAACTCGGTGTTTGCAGGCGAGTCATTGAGTAAGGAGACACCCGGGGCAATGTGCTGCAGTGTCCGGTTCAGGTGGTCCCAAATCACAGGGTGTGGGGTATAAATGCCACCTATGTTGAAAGTGTGAAGGACGTGAGCCAACTCGGTATCAAACGTGTCATGGTTGATATAGGGCAGGGTCAGCCAAGCGGGGTATTCCTGGCGCGAAGGATCGTAGGGGAGCGAGGATGCACCAATGACCTCACGCTGCTCACGCAGACATTTGCCAAGGAACTCCAGGGCACGCGGCATCCCGGTCGGGAATATAAGAACAGCTTTACCCACGGTCATGTTTTTCTGCCAGAAGTCGAATTGTTTGACTGTTCGCACATCAGGAAGATGCTGGAACATAGATCTGGATATTGTTGCCCGAGTTGGTAACATCCCTCCAGGTATTCTTTGGAGATGATGTCTGTCTGTAATAGGCGATCCCATTGGAAGTTAGCCAGCGCTTTGAAGAATATGCCGGATCGGTGAACCACTTTCAAGCCCGCGGCAACTGCATCGCGCTCCAAGGTGTCAAACGTGTATGTGCAACGGTGACCATGCTTCGCCTCTGCAGGGGTGACTGCAGTGTTGTGTGTGATCAGACCCATCTTGACGGCGATTTGCCGGGAGGGCGCATTGGCATTTGGACAAACCAGAAAGAGTCGCCCATCCTCAGTGAGCCATTCCTCATTGATACGTTTTAGTACCAATACGGGGTCGTCGATATGCTCCAGCACATGCGTCAACACGATATTGTCATAACGCTTTGGCAGTGATACGGTCTCGAAACGTGAGTGCACGTAATGCACCTTGTCACCAAGGCTGCTTCTTGCTTCCTCAATGGCCACTTCAGACGCTTCCACACAAGTTATATCGTCAAAGTGAGACAAAAAACGCTTGGTGAAAGAACCCTTGAAGCTCCCCAATTCAAGCAGGCAGCCTTTCCTGAAGAAAGGTTCAAATGCCTTGATCATGTAAGGGTGCATGACATCGTAGTCGAATGAGTATGCGTATTGACGTCCACACTCTTTACTATCCGAGTCGGTAAATTCTTCGTTGAAATTTCTTTGCTGTTCCATGAATTTCCTCGCACAAATTAACTATTTTCAAGAACTGCAAGACCGAAGCCATATCGACCGAATTCGTTGCCGTTATATAGCAGGTACACAGCTCCATCGCACTCGAATATATGTGGATAACACTGCATATATGCATCCCATCCCTCGGTGGATACGTCTATGCCCGCCAGACTGTCGTCGCGCTCCCAGTTTTTCAGGTCGATAGAGCGGGCGTAACCAAGGCGGTAGGCTCGACGACTATCCTGACGAAAACCATAGGCCTGGCGGTAGCAGAAATACATGTGGTAAACGCCGTCCAAACAGATCACGGTGGGGAGCGCCTGACATTCGTCGGCATTCAGTCGGTCGCTAATGATCTGCTGCCCGTCGCGCCGCCACTCGATGCCGTCAGGCGAGGTGGCATGGGCGATTTTGTACACCCGGTCAGGTGTCGCCTCGTCATTGAATTTTTGCCACTTGGTGCCATAGATGTACCACATATGATATGAGTCACCATAACACTGTACAAAGGCGTCACCCACTAGAAAAGGTTCTTGCAATGAAGCACTCATGACAGGCCCTGTGCCACTTCGCTCAAAAGTCAGCCCATCGTCATGGCTGATGGCCAAACCAATTGACGCGTCTGCCGATACCGATACCTTGCGGTTCCAGCCAGTGGTGTAGGCCAGCACCCGGTCACCATCACGCAATACATTGATCGGAAAGATGCCGTGTTCGTCAAAACAGCCTAGATCACCTAGCGGAAGCACTGTCTGACTGGATACACCGAGTAATTGGCGCATATCTCGCGAGAAATCGGCGAAGGCAACATGGCTGAGATACTTGCCAATGCTGTCACGTTCGCGAGTGGAAAAATACACCCGAACCCGATCTTCTAGCACAAGCGCCTGGGGTGACTGAGCAAATTCCAGGCAACGATTGGGTAGCGTGTGTCCGGTTGGATCAAAAATTTTCCCTAATTTATGCCACTTCATGCTTTCCTCCAGGCCGTTGCCGATTCCAGCACCGCCAATCCAAACCCGGCGCGTCCCATACCATTGCCCTGGTACAGCATGTAGGTTGAACCGTTGAGCTCAAATACGTGCGGGTAGTTGATCATCTCCGAATCCCAGCCGGTTTCGGACAGTTCAATATTCACCATGCTGTCGTTACGTTGCCACTGCAGCATGTCCGGTGATGACGCGTACCCGATGCGATAACCACCCTCGCGGCTTTTGTAGTTACGAATGTCCCGGTAAGAGAAGAACATGTGGTAGAGGTCATTGCGCCAAGTCACATCCGGGCATGCCTGGCATTCGTGCTCTCCCAGTACATTTGTGATCAGATCTTTCCCTTGCTTTGACCAATTGATACCGTCGTCTGAGGTGGCCAGACGTATCTTGTACACCGGTTCTGGTTTGCCGTCGATCACCAGCCATTCCTTGCCAGCTACGTACCAGAGTTGCCAGCGTCCACCAAACCGGCGAATGCGAGGGCTTCCCAGTAGAAATGGTTCGTCCGGGCTGTAAGACAACACAGGCCCATCACCTAGCCGTTGGAATGACTCCCCACCGTCACAACTGACCGCCAGACCTATGGCCGCGTTAAACGGAACGGATTCACAGCGTGTCCAACCCGCATAGTAAGCACGAATCTCATTACCGTTGCGAATCATCGATACCGGGTAGGTGCCAAACTCATCAAACGTTCCGTACTTTCCCAACCCCAGCACAGGTCGTTCGCAAACTCGCAGGACGTTGAGCAGATTGGTGCGATCCAGATCAATGAAGGAGATGTAGCTGAGATATTGCCCCTCTGGAGTTGGTGCAGGGCGTGAGCAAAAGAACACCCTGACATAGGTGTCTTCGATCAGCACCGAAGGCGATTGTGCGAACTCGTGCATCCAGCTTGCAACGGTCAGATCCTTGGGATCGAACACCTTGCCCAATTTTTTCCATTTAAACATGCGAACCCCGTATCATTCATTCAGACGCCGCAGATTGCGCGCGCCGGTCTTCAGTCCACCGTAGTAATAATCGTTGAAACCTGCGGCCTCCATCAGATCGAACACGATCTGCATGTCATACTCAACGCGGTGTAAGGAAAATTCACCATCCTCATACACAGCAAACGCCGCACGCGGATCACCGTCCCTAGGCTGTCCAACCGAACCTGGATTGCAATAGACCTTGTTACCGAAATGTTCTACTGTTTGCAGATGGGTGTGGCCAGATACAAAAACACGTCCGAGAACGCGTTCGAAATAGTCAGCACTGGGTTTGAGATATTCGTCGATGGGATCTGCCCAGCCGCCATGTACCAGTCGTATCTCACCAATCTCGCGCTGTACCGGAAAAGTTCGCAACCAGTCCAGATGGGATGAATCGATGATGGTGCGTTGGTAGGCCAGGCAATCGTTCACACTACGCGAACGCGGGCAGAAGCCGCCGCCTGCCAGATACCAGTCGTGATTACCCATCACGCAAGCAATCTCTCGCTCGCGTAAAGCACGACAACATTCGTTGATTTGTGGGTAGTAGCCAACGACATCGCCCGCGCAATAAATGTGCTCCACGCCCAGACGATCAATTTCAGTTAGCACAGACTGGAGTGCTTCGTAATTGCCGTGAATGTCAGAGATAAAAGCCGTCTTCATAAAAAATTCTCTCATCGGTGTAACGCACGGCCCTACCACGTCGAATGGCAGGCTGATTTGGTTCGCGATGATCCAGAAAGTAATCCAGCGCCATCGCACTTTCGTTGTAGCCAAAAGCGGTTCGAATGGAGGTGGAGGAAGATATCCTTGGATTGATTTCCAGTAGCTTTGGCCCCGTCTTGCAGCGGCGGAACTGAAAATTGGTTGGCCCCAGTGGGTGAAGCAAATGGCATAGTTCATCCATTGCTGGGATGAATTCAGTGGTGTCGGCCACTTCGGCCTTATCAGTAAATC
>Ga0209749_1002846_pt1 | contig 10525 bp, 10 predicted proteins | sample EPASupsiteSAE347_FD_187267 | JGI IMG/M metagenome (GOLD analysis project Ga0209749, IMG submission 187267) | Bioremediated contaminated groundwater from EPA Superfund site, New Mexico - Sample SAE3-47 (SPAdes) (version 2) | ecosystem: Environmental > Aquatic > Deep subsurface > Groundwater >... | reverse complement strand
TCGTCCGCACAGCTCGCTGGAGGGTCTGACTCCCGATGAATTCGTCAGGCAATACGAAGCGTCTTTAACAACCCCAAGCACCACGGATCTCAACCTACAAGTGGTACAGCTGAAGGGGTAAGGTCAAGCCATCTACAAGAGAGGTTAATGAAGCAATGTATCAGTGCGCGGGTCTCGTAAGCGGTCAAGAAATGGAAATTCGAATTATATGCCTAAAATTTTGACAGTTATTTTTGGTGCAGGCGCGTCTTTTGATTGCCAAAATCACTATCAATTCCCTAATAAATTTCCCCGAATACCTCTTACGAATGGACTTTTTACTATACCGCCTAGTGATGTGCCTCATTTCAATCACCAAAGAGAAATTTTGAAGAAATATAAGGGGGCTGATGTTATTGGTCATCTCTTTGAACGTCAAAAAACAGGTGGGACACAAAATCTAGAACTTTTCTTAAAAGAACTATTAAAAAAGGGGAGTGATGACACTAAAAAAAATCTGCTTCAGATACCATTTTATTTACGAGAGCTTATTGGCGATTTTGGAGAGCTGGTGCGTTCCGAATTTCGTCAATCGGACTATGTTAGTTTGATCCACTTTTTAAATCTTAGCGATTATGAAGAAATAGTCTTAATAACCCTTAATTACGATTTGCTTCTTGATTGGGCCCTTGAGAGTGTCATTCATGCCAATTTTCGTTCGTTTGATTCTTACGTTAACATCGCGCGGAAAAACAAATGGCATTATTTGAAGTTTCATGGCTCTGTAAATTGGGTTTATGAAATAGATCGCGGCTATCAACCAGGGAATAAAGACGCTTTGGATTGGCTTTGTGACGGCATTCCAAAAACAAATCTTTTGAATGAAAGTACTAAGGCCATTTGTAACTGTTATGGAATCCAAGAAGGTACAAATTTATTGTATCCAATAATGGTTCTTCCTAATGCTGAACAAAAAATGCATATTTGCCCCAATGAACACATTGATGTTGTGCGACCTTTATTAAATAAGTGTCAAGATTTTATGATTATCGGGAACAGTATGCAGGATTTGGATATAGCAGAGCTTTTAAAAGCAGAAGCAAAAATAGCTTCGAGGGTGCTAATTGTCGATCGCATGGAAAGTCAACAACAAGCTCATATGCATTTTAGGATTTCCAATATTTTGCCAAGAGCACGAATAGAAGCGGAATTAGATTTGGGTTTTTCTAATTTTTGTACTACATTGAGCAGCAAACAAAATTTATTTAAAGATATATCATCAATGGAAAATTTTTCCCGTCCTCTTAACCAATTGTTGCCGTTCACGGACTAAAACTTTGTCATTTTAGTAAGCTCGTCCACAATAGGTGACAGTCACCTAAAAGGGGACAGGCATTGAGCGATCGCCGGTCCCCTTTGTCATGAGTGCGGTATGCCGGACGTCGCAGGAAATAAACCGATGAGCAAAACAGAAAAAAAAGAACAATACGCTCGAATGCTTTTCAAAAGCACCCAGTTAAGACGTGCTCTGGACAAATTGCAGAAGCTGTATATTGAGAAGCAGCAGGCAGATTATCTTGTTATTCCATATGTGCTAACTTGCGCAGCGTATCTTGAGGCTAAATTGAACGATTCTCTTCTTGAGGCGAACAAACAATATGGCGAAGAATTTGCTTTAGCTATTATGTCTTTGTCTCTTCCGAATAAGCTTAGAGCTTTCGTTCCAGTGCTAACAAAGGGAGAATACGACATCAATAAGGAGCATTTCATCTTTCATCGTCTTAATTCTCTTATTAGAGTGCGAAATTCGATTGCTCATGCCAAATCAGAAATGGAAATCGCATCAGCTTCACCTGAGGATCTTGTTGAGGTGCCAATTCTAAATGCTGGTATGATAAAAGTTCCGAAACGATTTATGTCGAGACTTGATGTTACGCTCGGAGCTTCTGATGCTTTTTCTCCTTTGGAGTACAATGAAGCTTTGGACAAATTGGAGCAATGGTTCTTCCATCGTTATCCTGACAAATTAAAAAAGGTAGCAATGGTTGTAAGAAGGTCAGGTCGTGGCGAATGGAAGGAACAGTGCAAAACATGGATAAAGCATTTGGATTGAATGCCGGCTGTCAAGCTGTAAGCCGAACGCCGTCTTCCAAAGAGCCGCGAAGGAACGGGAGGTTCGTGACGTGACGCACCAACTGACGCCCAGCCGGTACAAAGCGATCATCGCCGACGTCATCCGCCTCTTCAATACCGCCCGGAACCATCTTGCGGGGGCCTACTGGAAAACCGGCCAGTACGTCGTCGAGATCGAACAGGACGGCGAACGCCGTGCCCGCTACGGCTCCCACACACTCGCCAATTTTTCTTCGGAACTCACGGATAGGTTAGGAGCGGGATTCTCTGTTCCAAGCTTGCAGCGGATGCGTCGTTTCTACGAAGACAACCGGAAATATTCGCCCGCGACTAAATTGCCCTGGGCCCATCATATTGAACTTCTGACGGTCGCCGACGCCAAAGTTCGCAAGGCCTTGGAGCAGAAAGCGGTTCGGCCTGACACGGGATGATGTCCGTGCCCTTGTCCGCCATGAAGCTGTGCGGGCGCAGGTCGCCGAAAATCTTACGAAGATGCCGGAAAAACTTGCCGCTACGGTCGAATTGTTAAAGGTCCCGAAGCTCGGACAGTTTGACACCTGCCGGATCAAGGACCCGAACGAAACCCCCTGGCCCGACAAGAATGTCCTGCTTCTGGACCACGGCTTCAAAGCTTACCGCGCTCTGATGCCCGCTGAAACCCGCGGTTTGAAAGCCGGGGACATCGTCGCGTGGACCGGCGTAAAACTTTCGAAGAACGGCCGCACGGCCCAGGACCTTTTCACTTACCGTGCTTATCTCGAGAGCGTGGTCGACGGGGACACGCTCTGGGTCATGCTGGATACTGCTATGCGAGGGGCCAGCCGCCAGAAACTGCGGCTCCGGGGGATCGATTGCCCCGAGATCGATACCGTGGAGGGGAAGAAGGCGAAGCAGTTCGTGGAGAAGGTTCTGAAAGTCGTCCCGTCGCTCACCGTCCTGAGCAGTAAGAACCCGACCTACGACCGCTACGAAGCCGATGTTTTCTATCGTGACAAGGATGGTAAAGAAGTTTATCTTAACAACAAATTACTCGAAGCAGGATACGCCGTCAGAGTGCGGGACTGAGGTACAGCGGGTCAAAGTGTAAGGAATGGCAGGCATGCCCAGGCGGAAAAAGAAGACGGTGACGGTGCATGATAAGATGCAAAGGGGGTACCGTTACGTCCTTTCCGAACCTGAAGGGAGGAATTTCGATCCGCGGTTCAAGCCCGAACTGACCCCCAAGGAAATGTTGCGGCTCGGGGTGTTCGGCGGGAAATACATGACGGACTGCCGCAAAGAATTCCCGAAGGACTGGTTCCGGGAAGCGAAGCTCTGCCCCCAAAAACATGACTCCGCCCTCAACTTTTTCGGCGTGAACGCGAGCCAGCCGCTTTCGGTCTGGAGAAAGAAGCGGTGGATCTATCCCGAGGACCCGCGGGGATGGTTCCAATGGTATTGCCGTTACTACATGGGCCGGAGGATCCCGGAAGAAGACGACCGCCAGGTCCGGAGATGGGTCGCGATCAAGCGGCACGTCACGCAGATCCGGAAAAATTGCGTCCGCGGGAACTGGGCGTGCCGTCCGAGACAGCGGCAGGCCGTGCTCCACTGGGCCTACGACAGCCGGCGAATTTAAAAGACCGGTGACAGTCACCGGAAAGGGGACAGACATCAAAAGATTGTCTGTCCCCTTTGTAGAGATCGCGGCTGACGTCATCCGCCTTTTCAATAACGCCCGGAACCATCTTGCCACGGCCTGCTGGAGGACCGGCCAATACGTCGCCGAGATTGAGCAGGACGGCCATTCCCGTGCCGCCTAATTCGTTGCGCGGCGGAGGGCTTTCAGTTATACTCCCGCCATGCAAAACATTTCGATTACCACCGAATTTACGCCGAATCCGAACTCGCTGAAGTTCAACGTGAGCGCGCCCATCTGCGCGCACGGGACGGTGCAGTTCGCCTCCAGGGCCGAGGCGGGGAAGTCCCCTCTGGCCGCGAAGCTCTTCGAGATCGAAGGTGTGAAGGAGGTTATGATCGGCTCCGACGTCGTGACGATCACGCGCGATGAGCAGATCAAGTCCTGGAATGCCCTGATCCCGAAGGTGACCGAGACCATCCGTGAATTCCTTGTCTGCGGCAAAACGAGCCCCAAGGCTTGTGAAAAATGCGCGGACGCCACGAACCCGGGTTCCGCGATCGAAAAAAAGATCATCGAGATCATGGATGAACAGATCCGCCCGGCCCTTGCCCGGGACGGAGGCGATGCGGTTTTCTGCGGTTTCGAGAACGGCGTCGTAAAGCTCCACCTCAAAGGCGCCTGCTCCGGATGCCCGAGCGCGACCATGACGCTCAAGATGGGCATCGAAGCCTACCTCAAAGAACATATTCCCGAAGTCAAGGAAGTCGTCCGCGTCTAAAGCGCGGGCTACACCCTTTTCTCCCGCTGCCGATATTTAAGCTAAGCAAAATCCTGAAAAGGAGGGAGTTATGGCCCAAAAAGTCCTGAAGAAACTATCCTGCAGCAGGGTCCAGACGTTCAAGATCCGCAATCGGCGCGGCTACGCCGCGATCTTCATGAATAATCTTACCGAGGGGAACACGGTGGGAATTGCCCTGGCGCGCATGGCCAAGGCGGTTAAAAGAATGGGATATCTTCTAACGTAAGGCGTACGGAGCACGGTGTCCTGCGAGTTCTTCGCCGTACGCCGTACCCCGTACCTGTTTCTAACTTCTAGCGGCCGCTGGCGTCCTTGCGCTTCGCAAAGCAATCCTTGCAATAGACCGGACGGTCTTCTCTCGGTTTGAAAGGAACTTCACATTCCTTTTTGCATTCACCGCAGATCGCCTTATGCATCTCACGCGGTGCGCCTCCGAAACCACGACCTTCTCCTTGAAACCCCATGTTATCTCCTCCTGTTGGCACTGATGTCAGTGCAGTTGTGGGAAAAAATTCCCGAAAAAACCATTTTCTATCTGAAAACGATACAAAGGCCCCATGGATCCCGCGTTATGACCGGGGACCTTTCCGATGGCGCAAAAAAGGCTTGTCGCCGTGACCGAATCCGCGGGGGCCTGCGCCCGGCTTCCGGTCAAAAGACCGTTCCTGGCCGAAGCTTCTTTCCCTTGGGCGGTCCTGCGAAAATCCGCCTTCCCGGGGCGGCCGGTCCTTTGAAAAACCACCCTCCCGGGGGCGGTCATGCGAAAACCCGCCTTCTCTGTGGCGATCATGAGAAAAGCCTTCTCTCCGGGGACCGCGGTTGAAATTTCCCTTGCCGTGATGGGCCCCGCCCCCAAAAGAAGGGCGGAAAGGTTTTGAAAACCGCTTCTCTCGGTCCCGGAACGGTCTTTCCGGTGACTGTCCGATCAAGATATCTATTTTCTTTTCAAGAAAGTTCAACTGCTGCTGCATCTTTTTGATCAAAGACACAACCTCGGCATCGCTCTGCGGGGAAACGGAAAGTTCCTCGTTTTTTTCCGAATGTTCACTCATGTTGCTTGAGCTCCTTTTCCATCTGGGTTTGTATTTTTAATGAGAGAGACCGATGCGCGATCTTTACAGCCCTTAATCTTCTCCGGCAAGCGCCAGGGCCGAAAGGACCGAGGGATTGATCCGCGATGCATGTCCCAGGTTCTTGAGGACCTTGTCCGCTGTTTTCTTTAAAGTCGTTTTGAATACGCAAGAAAGTTCGCCCACCAGACCCTTCGCCGAACGTTCGAGCGCCTGACGTTTTCTCTGGTCTTTGGCCTCGAACTTGTCATGAGCAAATGTCTGAAGGGCCCGTGCCAGACCCCAAGCCTGATCTTGAAGGTTGGCGGATGAATCAGTCCCGGGGTGGCCCTTGCCATTTCCGGATCTTAAATAGCTCAGGATCTTATTTGCCTCCTTGGGTGTCACAAGACCATGAAAACCGGAGATTTCCAGGTCCGTCGCCGAAATGACAAAGCGAGATTTCATTTTGGCGGCGACTTTCGGCACCAGGGAATAGGACAGACCTCCCGGACTGGGAGGGACTGACCGGATGATCCTCTCGACGCGGCAAAGGCCATGGATCGGATGGTAAAGCAAATGGCCGTTCTCGATCTTTTCTTTTTTCATAAGTCTCTTTGTGAAGGTTTTGGGTAGATCATTTTTTCGTGAGGTTTCAAGTATGACTTCATCTAAGACGGGCTTGTTTCAGTCCCAACTCTCATCAATTTCCATGAAGTGGAAATTGGGGCAGTCCTTGTCGCCATTTTAAAGAAGAAACTAAGACAAGGACAGTGTTGGTGTCACCTAGTCCCAATTCCTACTAATTGAAGCGAAGCTGAGATTGAGGCAATCCTTGTCGACCATTTTGGAAACAAAAGCCAAGGCAAGGATAGGGGACCGACAAACTCTATCGTGACGGGAGGCATTATACAGCAGTTTCCCCTAAAAAGGTTAATTATTCCACGATCTGTATTTCCCCGCCGGGAGAGAAGGAGAGCATCCCCGCTCACCGGGGGATGGGGAACGGGAGTGTGAAGCCAACAAAATCGTTTTTTTGTTCACCGTTTTCCATTCCGCATTTCCCGTTTTCATGTGGTCAACCCGGCTCTTTGGACGATTTTCACCGCTTATAAAGCATGCCGTGCTTTAAATTGCTATATCCTGAATCGAATAAGAGGAATATTTTTCGGCGTTTTATGGAATATGGTTTCCCACGAAAAAAACAAATAAAAATCAGGCCTAACCCTTGTAATATCAAAAGCTATCAGTTATATTTCTCGCAGTTTCTTAAAGATGCGGTGATAGAACAATAAAATCTTTTTGGAAATAAGAGTTTAGGACTTTCTTATTCGAAAGGACTACGGGGTGGGTCGCTCTCGGTCATTCAAAGCATTTATCGCTTCGATCACGGGCATCGCATTTTTAACGACCAGTGTGATCTGGGCTCCAGACAGCTTTGCTTCGGCGCAGGCGATCCGTGTATCGGCTCCGTCCGTCGCTTCGGAAGTTGCGCTCCCTTACCAGCCCCAGCTTGATCCCGGCATCCAATTTTCAATCCCTCAAGAACTCGGCACCCTTCAGTACTTCAAGCGCGGTAAAGGCCCGATGGTCGTCCATCTCCAGACTGCGCACGGCCATTATCAGGCTCAAAAACAGATCCAAGCACTTCTGCACCATTTGGATAAGCAATATGGCATCAAGACACTTCTCGTGGAAGGCAGCGCGTTCAAGCTCGAACCCGAGATCCTGAATTTCTTTCCGGCAGATCCCAAACTTACGAAAAAAGCCAACGACGCGCTTACCAAAGCTGCGCTTGTCAAAGGGCCTGAGCTCTATCTGCTTGATAAGCTGGGTGTGGCGTCTGGTTCGGTACGGGCCGAAGCATACGGCATCGAAAATCTTGAGACCTACCGTGCCAATGGCGTCGCGTTCGTCAATGTCCTGACAGAGAAAAAGAAAACAAAAAACTTTCTCACCGCCATGAACGAGGGGATCGACCGTCTTGCCGCGGCCTACCTCAGTGAGGCTTTGCGGAATCATCTGAGACGTCTGGAAAGCTTCGAAAAAGGCCAGGTGTCTCTTGAGGCCTGGTTTTCCTATCTAGGGAAAGAAGCGCTGAAGCGGCTGAAGCTTGACCTGGCACAGCCGGGGGCTCAACTCGATTGGCCGATGCTCGTCCGTTTTTTTAAAGTCCGGGAACTCTCCGCGAAATTTGATCAAGCGGCGTTTCCCGGCGAACGTGAAAAATTCCTCAAAGCCATCGAGAGATGGTTTTCAGACCGTAGACCACGGACTACAGACCCAAGCAGAAGCTACGGTCTTAAGTCTTCGGTCTTCGGTCAGATCAAATCATTGCTTCACAGCGATTCGATGAGCCAGCAGCTCCCAGTTCTTGAAACCGGTCTGCTTTTCGAAGATATGGTCAAGGCTCTGCCGCGCGACTTCCATTACGAAGCTTATCCGAACGTCTGCTATTTTGTCGGGCGTCTGCTTCTTCAGAGCGAACTTAAAGCGCCGGAGCTGATGCAAGAGACCGAGCGGCTTTCCTCGAAAGTCGCGGACAAACTCGCCAACACACAGGCCGAAAAAAACCTCGTGGCGCTTCTAAAAGACTACCGGTCGTTGCAGAAGCTTTTCGCGCTGGAGTTGACGCCAAGCGATCATGATGCGATCTCCCGACAGCAAAAAGATCTCCGGCCGTCTTCGGTCAGTCAGCGTTTTGCCGCCATTCAAAAAAATGAAAGTGTTTCCCGGGCAAAAGACATCAAGTTTGCGCATCTTCCAGAGCTCGACCAGTTATTCGACGCAGCCATGAAGTTTTACGCCGGCGTGAAAGAACGCGACGGTCTGATGGAACAAATGATCGAAAAGCGCCTTCAGGAAGCCGGAGCGGACAAAGTGGCGGTCATCACCGGCGGCTTCCACTCAGAACCTTTCAAAAATTATTTTTCTTCGAAGGATTATTCATACGCTCTTATTTCGCCGCGGATCACGGGTGTCGATGATAAAGGCCATGAGGCGTATGTGGAGAATATGCTTCGGTTCGGGACACGGTCCGCGGGCCAAGGTCCACGACTTCGCGGTGAGCCAAACGTGGCACGTGGCTCGTGGCACGTGGCTCGAGAGTCGCAAGAGGCGACCCTCGAAGCACCATTTTTATCCGACCTGCAAGTTCTGAACGGTGCTTACGGTGCTGACCCAGTTACTATGCGTGCCGAAATCCGCAGGATTGTTTCCGGTGTTGCCGGGCGTTCGGAAGTAAGAATGGGAGCAGCCGGAACGGAAGTGAGTGCTGATGTTTTATCTCCTGACGCGCGCAGGGAAAAGGAAGGAGCCTTAAGCGTTGGTGTCTTGTCACTACCTGAAGGGATTATTCAGAAGCTTAGAGGAGAGAAGCTTGAAACAATGGGGCAGGTGGCGGATGTCATTAACCGGAACCTCAAGGCGGGGCGTGGATTTGGAGATGTCCGTTTTCCATTAACAGCTGATGAACGGATCGCCGTGGTCAACGCCATGGCGCAGATGGTACCGTCTCTGGTTTCATTTTTTGCGATCCTTGAAAGTGACGATGATGCGAACATTTTAGATGGTTTATCGTCGGGGCCATATTGGAGCGTTCTTGATGTCAAACGATTGGCGTCAGCCCCCTCTCTTTTCCGTAAAGTGGTCGCGAAAGGAAGCCAACGCACTGCGATCATCCAATCGCTTCTTTCCCGCGCAGAAGTGAGGTCTCAAACAAGTCTTGAACGGGTAGGACAAGCGATCGGGTCCATGGACCTGGCTACATTGCAAGTGGCCTTGGATATGGTTACGGATGCTAAGATCGGATCGATCGGTGAAAGAGAAATCCCGGCTCTTCAAAAAATGGAACAATTGTTGGGGATCCACGGTTGGGACAATGTCCAAGGGGTATTAAAGCAGGCGCAAGCAGAACCGATTATCCGGGAAAGAATTCATGCTCTGTCCGCCCAACATGCGGATGTCCGTCCAGAGGTGCGTTCTCTTAATTCTCATGATGAGAGGAACTTTTTCCTTGTTTTTTGGGCGTTCAATGCGGTGGTGTTCGGTATTTTACTTTTTGCCGGCTCACAGGGGGCCTCGAGTGCAATATTACGGGCACTTGGCCTTCAGTCTTTCGGCTCCTGGCTTTCTTGGCCGGAGTTTATGTCTCAGGCTTCTTCGAGCCTGCTCGAGCGCTTGTTCCACTCCCTGATATTTCATCCTTTTAAAACGCCAATATACTTCAGTAAAGTAAGTGTCTTCAGCGTGCCGATCGCATTTGTTTTAACCGCTGCCTTTTATGGGGTTAAGAAATTGGTGAAACAGATGACCAAACAAATCCATTCGGAGGCGAGGCGGATTAAGCTTTTACCGGAGGATGAACAGGCGCTCGCAGAGTGTAATAGTGCGTTCCTTGAAGCTATAGCGAAAATGAAGAGCGATGCGGACGGCGCGCTGGATCTATTTGTACAAAGTTTAAGCGATGGTTTTCGAAACATAACCTTCGGTCCTTTTTTGGAGATCTCGACGATCAAGACGATCCAGAAGAGTGATTTTTGGGTGACCCCGCGTTTTCTGGAGATTTTGGGTACAATCGCTCAAAAGCTTGAAGATAGTACACGATTACTTGATATGCTTCTCGATGGGCCATCGGAGACGAACCCGCAATTTGATGCGGCCTTGAAAGAAGAAGAAGAGAAAAAAGACTTTTCAGGTATTTCCGGAAGATTAATTCGACTTTTCCGCGACGCCAATCAACGCGAATTGCTTAGGGGAAACTACCGCCCTCAGGTTCTGGAAGCGAAGAGCTTTTTGTTGAGGGCAAAAACAGAAGTTGAAAGCGTGATCAATAATCTCTTGTCCCGCTCGGAAGTGCGTGGTTCCGGGTTCTCCCAAATCATCGCAGCAGTGCGCGATGATTTGCTTTCGAACGGGGTACCGCCTTTGGGAGTGTTGCAGAGG
>Ga0209749_1002845_pt1 | contig 10527 bp, 10 predicted proteins | sample EPASupsiteSAE347_FD_187267 | JGI IMG/M metagenome (GOLD analysis project Ga0209749, IMG submission 187267) | Bioremediated contaminated groundwater from EPA Superfund site, New Mexico - Sample SAE3-47 (SPAdes) (version 2) | ecosystem: Environmental > Aquatic > Deep subsurface > Groundwater >... | reverse complement strand
CACGCTGCCAACAGTATATGCGATCATCCAGGCAAAAAGAATGACCGGCAATCCTGTAGCGATGGCAAAGACAAAGGGGAGGTAAAGCCCCTGGGCAGAGGCGATAGTCATCGGGATCAGCATAACGAAATAAAGCACTCCGCTGTACGGGCAAAAAGCCAGGGCAAAGACCACTCCCAGCAGAAACACACTCCAATACCCTTTACCGGCTTTGTTTTCCATTTTTTCCGTGAGCTTCCCGATCCCGGGCAAGTTGATTTTAATAATGCCCAGCATAAAAATCCCTATGATAATCAGGAAGGGCCCCAGGATTTTCTCTCCCCATCGCTGAAAGAAACCGGATAACCCGGCTTCTCCCAGCCCGAAAAAGAATAACAGGCCGATGACTGTATAGGTGAAGGCACGCCCCAGTGTATAAATCAAACCTTTGAGCAGAACGGTCCGCTTATTGGTAATGTCCTTGCCGATAAAGGCAATGGCACTGATGTTCGTTGCCAGTGGGCACGGACTGATGGCCGTCATGAGTCCCAGCAGAAAAGCCGTCAGAACCGGCCACTGCGAGTTTTCAAGTAATCCCTGAAGCCACTCCATTTGTTACTTCACGTATTTTTCGAGAATGAGCTTGATCTCGGCTTTTAATTTCTCGGGCTCCTTAACCGCGTACATAAAACCCTTATCTGTAATATCATACCGGTCCTTGCCATTGACAATCAACAGGGTCTGTCCGCCGATTTTCAGTTTCTTGACCAGGGCCTTGTTGTCTTTTTCCTCCAGGTTCACTGATTTAAAGGTCAGATTACCTTTCTTGACGGCATCAGGATACAATTCCTTAATGGATTGTTCAGCAACCTTTTCCACTGTCTGGCAGGTCATGCATCTACGGGTCATATGAAAATAGTAAACCTCGGTCGGATCTTCGGATGTAACCTCAGTTGCAGGGCTATTTGCATAAACCGTTGCCGGTTCAGCAACACAGGCAGCAGTTGTCAGCATGGCTGCCAGCATCAGAAAACCAAGTTTCTTCATGATAATGGATTTATTTCGTTAGCAATTGTTTAATTTCATTGGTGTTGGGTACACGACCTTTAACCACCACTTTGCCGTCAACCACCAGTGCCGGAGTAGACATGATATTATAGGTCATAATTTCCATGATATCCTCCACCTTCGTTATGGTGGCATCGAGTTTCATTTCATCCACAACCTCTCGGGTTGCCTTTTCGAGGGCCTTGCATTTTGCGCAGCCGGTTCCTAAGATTTTGATTTCCATAGTGTTATCCTTAAATCCCCCAGACTAAAGTCTGGTGTTAGTCATTATTTTTTGGTACAGCCTCCGGCCTGAAGGCCGGGGTTAGTGATACATGAATTATCTGTTACCGGGGTAGTTTTAAAAAGTTCCCCGAAAAGCTCCTGGGCTTTTGCCCAGTTTCCGGTATTGATACAATACTTGATTTTCGGAGCCTGGATCGTGCCCTGGATCAATCCTGCATCTTTCAGTTCGCTCAGGTGTTGTGACAAGGTTGAACGGGCGATCGGGAGGATCTCGGCAAGGTCGCCACTAAAACAACAAGGCTGGCTGGATAAAAGTTCCATGATATAGATCCTTACCGGATGCCCCAACGCCTTGGCAAATCGGGCAAGCTGTGCCTGATTCTCAGTAAAAAAAGGTTCTTCACTCATCGTGATGATTGTCAAATAAAACGGTTTTCAACAGCAAAAATACTATTCATTTCGTATTTCTACGAAATACATTAGAAAAAAAATTTTAAAATCGTAATCAAGAGCATTTCGATTAGTAAATTGTCAGGGCAAAATCAAATTTCGGATTTAGTAATTCTGACCCCGGTTCGGCGTCAGATTAATGAGCAGGGTGATTTTGGAAACATTATCGGAACAAAAGTTTCTTGAACTGGTTGCAAAGCACCAGAATATTATCCATAAGGTCTGCCGGTTATACACGGCCGACCGGGATGATCATGCCGATCTGTTTCAGGAGATCACGATTAAACTGTGGCTTGGTTACCCCACATACAAGGGTGATGCTTCCTTTACGACATGGATGTACCGGGTTGCATTGAATACTGCTATTTCAATGAAGAGGAGGACAAAGGTATATCAGAATATGCAGCCTCTCCAGCCCAACCAGGATACTGCAGAAGAGGAGAATCCGATCGGAGATCAGGAAATCATTGCCCTTTACAAAGCCATTGATCATCTTGATCGCATTGAGCGGGCATTGATCCTGCTCTATCTCGAAGAGAAGAGCTATCAGGAGATTGCTGATGTTATGGGTATCACAAAAACCCATGTTGGGGTGAAGTTAGTGCGTACGAAGAAAAAACTGGAAACCATCATGCGTAAAATGAATCAATAGGAGAAGGACAATGCAAGAGGACGATATTAAAAAAATCTGGAACCGTATTGATAAACATCCGGAGCAGCAGGATTACTCTGTCGATGAGATCGCTGCTCTCAGGAAGGCACGGTCGAAAGACTTCTCTGCCTGGATCCGTTCAAGCCTGGCTTTCGACATTGCGCTTAAAAGCCTGGTCCTGGCCATTCTTATCGTTCTTGTAGTCATCCTCCGGCATCAGCCAGTCCCGGCATTGGCAGGACTTGGAATTATTGTGTTATTGGGACTCCTGATTCCTTATGAGATCAGCATCCGGAAAACCGTTCTGAAGATTGACCGGCAAAACAGTACCATAAAGGAGAGTTTAATCGAAAAAGTTACTTTCCTCAAGAGGATATTCTACCCTATTCAGGTCATCCAGAACCTGACCTATCCGTTCATCGTGGTCGCCGGCCTTATGATTTATTACCTGATCCGTGAAGGATTCATTCCACCCTTTGTACTACACAATTGGCTTATCAGCGGAGCGCTGATTATTCTTTCGTTTCTTCTGATCCTACCAGTAACTATGAGTGTTTACGGATTTCAGCTCAGAAATTTACAGGGGTGTCTGAATGCCCTGGCCGGCCCGGATGAAATGGAGATTGAAGCCGACAGGTACAACCGGCGTCAAAAAGTACTTTCAATCCTGCTCTATTCGATACTGGGGATCGGCATTGTTTTGCTGATCATAGTTATGTTGCTATAGCCATCAGCCCTTTTAAATACTTGCTTTCGGGGAAGCCGGAAGCAACCGGATGATCGGGAGCCTGAGTCAACCATCTGACGATTCTCAGTTCCCGGCCGGTATCCAGAGCTGCATCCGCAACAATTTTCTGAAACAGCATGTCTTCCATGTGTCCGGAGCAGGAAAAGGTGAAGAGCAATCCACCGGGGTTCAGGATCTTGATGCCCAGCATATTGATGTCCTTATAGGCCCGGGCACCTTTCTCGAGCTGGTTCTTTGATTCGACGAATTTCGGAGGATCGAGAACGACCATATCAAAGGTTTTATTATCGTCTCGGTATGTCCTGAGAAGTTTGAAAATATCCACCTCAATCAAAGTGTATACTGATTCAGGAAAGCCGTTGAGGGCTGCATTTTGAGCAGCCAGAGCCAAAGCCGGAGCCGAGGAATCGGCTAAGCTGACATGGCTGGCATTTCCTTTCATGGCAGCAATGGAAAAGCCTCCGGTATAGCTGAAACAATCGAGCATGGTCCGGCCTGACGCATATTCCTGCACCAGGCTGTGATTCTCGCGCTGGTCTAAATAATGCCCGGTTTTATGACCTCCGGCAATGTTAATCCCAAACAATCTTCCTGCCTCCGAAATACGTAGTTCTTCCGGAGGTTTGTCTCCCCAAAGAAGTCCCGTACTATCACGCAATCCTTCCTTTTTCCTCACCCCAAGGTCGGAACGTTCATAGATCCCTTTACAGGGAACCGATTCCTTTAAGGCCTGTACAATGTCCGGCTTCCAGTACTCCGCCCCGGCTGAAGAAAACTGGCAAACCAGATACTCACCAAAACGATCGGCAATCAATCCCGGAATCGAATCGGACTCGGAAAAAATAAGCCGGTAAGCATCTGTTTGTGAAGGAATTGCAAGTTCGTCCCGCAAGCGGACGGCCTGCTTAATCTTACATCTGAAAAAGGCCGGACCGATTTCCTCATCCCTATCCCAGGTCCAGATCCTGACTGTAATCTGGGAATTCGGCGAGTAGGCGCCATAACCCAGGAACTTCCGGTCGGCCGACAAAACTGAAACAGTTTCCCCGGGTTCCGGACTACCCTCCAAACGCTGAATGGCCCCTGAAAAAACCCAGGGATGCTTACGGATAAGGGATTTTTCGCGTCCCGGTTTTAAAATGATCGAATTCATGAAATAAAAGTAGATAAAACTATGGGAGTTCAAGAAATATAGTTTATCATTGCAGTATTGTCCTATTCCAATATTCTATGAAGATAATATCAAATAAGGAAGCCGCCCTTCTGGGCTTGCTGAGCGAAGGCCAGAAGTACCCGTATGAGATTGAAAAAGAGATTTATAACCGAAGCATGAGGGAATGGACCGAGATTTCCATGTCGTCTGTGTACAAAGTTCTGGAAAAGTTGGAAGAGAAAGGTTTGGTAGTGAGCGAGATCAGGCTCAGCGAATCCAACCGGGCACAAAAAGTATATACAGCGACAAAGCAGGGCAATCAATCCATGCATGACTGGGTTGTTGAACGGACCTCCGGTTGGGAAAGAAGCATGTGGCCGGTGGATATTGCCATGAGCAACCTGACATTGCTCAGCCGGGATGAAATTGTGGAATCTTTCCGGAAGTATATCCGGTCGGTTGACGAAGCTATCAAGTGTTACAACGATCTGCTGGGGTACCTGGAGGAACATTGCCAGTATCATAGCCTGTCACTGGCAAAACGCCCGCTCCGATTACTGGCAGCCGACCGCAAATGGGCGGAAGAAACCCTGTCCCACTATGCATCTCTCAAACCCTGAATCATAAACTCTGCAACGACAATGGAAATACATGTCCGTGGTGCCCGTGAGCACAATTTAAAAAACATAGATCTGGATATACCGAAAAACCGGATTGTCGTATTTACCGGCGTTTCCGGTTCGGGAAAATCCTCACTCGTTTTCAATACCATTTGCAATGAGGCCCAAAGGCAGCTCATTGAAACATTCAGTTCCTTTGCCCGACGCAGGCTGCCTAAGATCAGCAAGCCGGATGTCGATGATATCGAGAACCTGTCGACCGCTATCGTTATTGATCAGAAGCGACTGGGCACCACGCTCCGGTCAACCGTAGGGACAGTAACAGAAATTTACACCTATCTTCGATTATTGTATTCCAGGATCGGTGATCCTTTTATCGGTTTCTCCGACAGCTATTCATTCAATAATCCCCAGGGCATGTGCCCTGCCTGCCAGGGCCTTGGCAAGGAAACGGTCATCGACATGAACAAGATCATCGACAAGAACCTTTCGGTTCATGATGGCGCCGTGATCCATCCGGCTTTTAAACGGGGAGGTTACTTTTGGAGAATCATGACCCGCTCGGGATTTTTCGATCCTGATAAGCCCGTTAAGGATTTCTCCGACGAGGAAATGTACAACCTTCTGTACATGCAGCCTACCCATTTCACCGGTCAGCATCACGGGGCTGAATATGATACCAGCTATGAAGGGGTCATCACCAAATTGCGGAAGGTATTCGCAGACCGGGAAGAAGGAGAAGATGCTTATACTCAATTCTATACATACCAGGAATGCAAGGAGTGCCATGGGTCAAGGATCAACGAAAAAGCAAGGAGCGTTACGGTCAACGGCAAAACCATTCCCGACCTGGTCTTTCTGGAATTGCCGGAATTACTGGCTTTCCTCAATACCATTAAGAATCCCCTGGCCGAACCTCTCCTGAGAAAAATGAGGACCGGTATTCAAAACCTGATCGGCATAGGCGTGGGATATCTGTCGCTTCACCGGCCTGTTGCAACCCTTTCGGGAGGAGAATCACAGCGGGTCAAAATGGCCAAGCAGCTCGACATTAACCTCGTGGAACTGATGTTCATACTCGATGAGCCGACCATCGGCCTTCATCCGGGAGATGTGGGGAACCTCCTGACGATGATGCAGAAGCTGAAGGACAGGGGCAACAGCCTCCTGGTAGTGGAACACGATCAACAGGTTATCCGTTTTGCCGATCATATTGTTGACATTGGTCCTGAAGCCGGCGCAGGCGGAGGGCGGGTGCTCTATTCAGGAAATTACGAAGGATTGATACATTCGGGTACTCTGACGGGAGAGTACCTGGTCAAAGGAGGAAGGAGGAAGGAGGTAGGAGAAAGGAGGGAGATCAGGGAATGGTACCGGGTTGAGAATGCGACGGCGAATAACCTGAAGAATTTTTCAGTTTCAATTCCGAAAGGTGTGTTTACCTGCATAACCGGTGTTGCCGGTTCGGGCAAATCAAGCCTGATACACGAGGAGTTCTGCAAAGTTCACCGTGATGCTGTTGTGATTGATCAGTCGGCCGTGGGAAGATCCTCCCGGTCCAATCCCCTGACGTATGTCGGGCTTTTCGATCCGATCAGGAAGGCTTTTGCAGCAGCGACCGGAGAGCCGGCATCTGTGTTTTCATTCAACTCCAAAGGTGCCTGCCCAAAATGCAATGGACTGGGAATCCTGAAAGTGGAAATGAGTTTTCTGGATGAAGTGACGATGGTCTGCGATGAATGTAACGGGAAACGATACACACAGGATGTACTGGATCTGACGTATCAGGGCGTAAACATCTACGAAGTGCTGCGGATGACGATCAAAGAAGCCTCGGCGTTTTTCAAGGAACCCGACATACGGAGGAAGCTGATGATCCTGGAAGAGGTCGGGCTGGGATACCTGGAGCTCGGTCAACCGCTCAGCACCCTTTCCGGTGGGGAAGCCCAGCGAATTAAGCTGGCCACCGAACTACACAAAAAAGGGAACATTTATGTGATGGATGAGCCCACAACGGGGCTACACATGGCCGACATCGAACGGCTTGTAGCAATCATAAACAGGCTTGTCGACCAGGGTAACACGGTGATCGTGATCGAACATAACATGGATGTTGTGAAACAAGCCGACTGGATCATCGATATGGGACCGGTCGGTGGCAGCCAGGGAGGTTACATACTTGCCGAAGGCCGGCCGGAAGAGCTGGCAACGAATCCGGTTTCCGTTACCGGTAAATATTTATAGAATGGATTATCAACAAATTAATTAACCAGAATTTCCGGCTGACCTTCCTCGTTCGTAATCAACTGTACCTTCCTGCACTCGCGGTTCAGCCTGAACGTGCGATCCTGCCATTTGATGCTTCCATCGGTTGACTCTCCCCGAAGGGTAACCTTGATCCCTCCATCTTCAGTACTGTACATTACGCATCCGGCGGCTCCGCATTCAGGTGCCTGGCTGTAGGATTCAGTAACAGTACCGATTCTTTCACCATTCAGGTAAACATCAATATCGGAATCGGAACTGGTCCAAACGGTTACACCATAAGAATGGGCAGTACCGTAAACCGTATAATATGACGAATAATCACCGCACCCGGCAAGCAAAAGCAGCAGAAAGAATAACGGCCCTGTTTTGATTACTTTTGTTCTCATAAGTCAGAGGTAATTGGTTGTTACGAAAGTATAAAACATACTGCAATTCTCCAATACTGAGCCAGCGTTTGACTCTTTTATTTATGGCTATTGTCATGCTGCTGGCCATAATCATCCGCATGCGACTAGATTTCGGACAGGAACTGATTCCCGGAATCAATGGAGGATATTATCCATTACTATCGCGCAATCTATTGGAATATGGATCCATCCGCTATCCGGATGCACCGCTTGTTCATTGGCTGACCGCCGGACTGTCCTGGCTGATTGGTGTGATAACCGGCCTATCACGGGATCAGGCCTCAATTTTATCGGTCCGCCTGCTCGATTCGCTGATCCCGCCCCTGGCATGCATCCCGGTATTTCTGTTCGCTTACAGATTTTCGCTTGAGAAAAACAGGAAGGTGGCCATCCCCGTGATCCTGTCATCATTCAGCATTCTATACATTGCTCCGCTTGTCATTCTCAGTTCCGATATGCTGAAAAATTCCGTCGGGCTGCTCTTCCTGACCTATTTCCTGTTTTACTCTTTGAGGGCCATTTACAGTTCGCTTAAAAGGGATTACCTGATTTCTTTCCTGTTTCTTGTACTTACCGGCCTTACTCATATTGGCAGTTTTGCAGTTGCAGTGGCTTTCGTCCTTATTGCCGGATCGGTTATTCTGCTGAGATCCATTAAATCGATCGACATAAACAGAATCATGCTGATACTCATCAGCCTGTCAATACTAATTCTGATCAGTTTTGCTTTGCTTCGAAATGATCCCGACCGGTTATCAAGGATGCTATCAATCTGGCTTAATCCCTTCCGACTGTTCGAATCCCCTTACTTGCTCCTGCTGCTGAGTGGTCAGAATCCCTATTCGGGATTCCTGTGGCATAATTTCCTGCTGGTCAATGTCCTTTCGACAGCCGGTGTGGGAATCGTTCTGTTTAACCTGAAAAGATTAAGTTCCAAAGAACAGGCTTGTACCTTGAGTCTTTCTCTTTTAAGCCTTTTCCTCTCCTCTCCCCTCATTGGGATTGAGTGGGCCCTCCGCTATCACCTGATGGCTTATTTGCCGGTTATCTTCTTGTATATCTACGTTTTCAGGCTCATCCGAAATAAACTTTTTCAATCTATCCTGATCAGTTTCTTTAGCCTGCTAACCCTGTTATGCGGGATCGGAGGCTTTACCGCCATCCGTAAGCCAGCCATCACAACGGAATCCTATCAGGATTTAAAAAGATTCCGGGATAAAGTGGAAATCAGAGGGGACGATCTGGTGGTTGCACGGCATGGTTTGGAATGGTGGACCGGTTGGGTACTGAAATGCCGGACCGGTAAGGAATATTGCCTCCGTCAGGGTGACTGGGACAAGTATCCCGCCATTTATCTTCTTCGACAGGTAAAAGGGAATAATTATCCTGCCCTTAAGGGCAGCGACCAGTTCTCTGAAATCATGATACCCGAATCATCGGTGCAGGTTTACACCAGCGACTTTTTCAACCTCTACCGGCTTAACCGGCCTGCTCCGGATGAATTCTACCCGGGAGAATTACCGCTGGTGCAAGGCAGGATTGATGCTGTCACCGGCAATACCCTTTGGGTCCTCGCCGACGGTTATCTTCAAAATGTTATTTTTGACCAAAAAACTGAATTTCCGGTTATTCATCCGGATTCGGTCAAGCCAGGAATGAGCATCGACGTCTGGGGCCACCGAACTCCCTTCAGTCTTAAAATACGTGCCGAAAAGATACTGATTTTCAACTAATTGCAATCCTTAATCGTATGAATACCAACTACTCTGTTCAATCTTCAGTCTTCCAGCTTAAGTCTTCATTGCTTTTTCTTTCGTCTTTATTCTTTTGTCTTTCGTCTTCCCTTTCTCTTGTGTCTCAGGAATGGCCCGTCTTGAAAACATATGACCAACAGCACCTGTTCCAGGTTGCCTTGCCTCTCGGGGGTATCGGCACCGGAACGGTGTCACTGGGGGGACGGGGTGAATTGCGTGACTGGGAAATCATGAACCGGCCGGGAAAGGGATTCAGTACGAACACAAAGGGTAATGGTGCCCCGTTCTTTGCCATCTATATAAAAGAAGGTGATAAAATTCACTCAAAAGGATTGATGGGCCCGTTGTATGACGTTGAATATCAGGATAAAGAAGGACGATCGGTCAACAATCACGGATTACCCCGTTTTGAGAAAGCCACTTTCTCTACCGCCTATCCTTTCGGCATCGTGCATCTGACCGATCCACGGTTACCGGTATCGGTTGATATCAAGGGGTTTAATCCTCTCATACCGGCCAATGCTGATGACAGTGGTTTGCCGGTTGCTGTTTTATATTATGATGTTACCAACCACAGCAGCCAGGCGGTGGAAGTTGCCGTTGCCGGCTCGATCCGGAATTTCATCGGGCAGGATGGTGGAACATGGGAGGAGGACTGGAAAGGTGATGATTGTTATATCGGAGCCAAGGACAACAAGAACCAATTTCGTACTGCTGATGATTGCCAGGGAATCTATTTTTATTCTGATGGAGTACAAAAGGATGATCCTGCTTGGGGGACTATGAGCCTGGTTACCAGCGATAAAGGAGGAGTGACCTATCGTCTGTCGTCTGTTCCCAATGACTGGGAAAATGCATTGCTCAATTTTTGGGATGATTTCAGTGCCGACGGAGAGCTGACCAACCCGGATGCAATCCATGACCCGGATCCTATGGCCTCGCTGGCTCTTAAGAAGAGTATCCTGCCCGGTGAAACCGTTCGCTTTCCCTTCTTTCTGACCTGGCATTTCCCGAACCGCAAATCGTGGTCGGAGACCGTGGTCGGAAACTATTATACCACTCGTTATACTGATGCCTGGGCTGTTGCGGAGAAAGAGGTTCCCCGGATCCCTCAACTTGAGAAACTGACAATTGGTTTTGTTAATGCTTTGCTGACGAGCCATTATCCTGAAGTGATCAAGGAAGCTGCTCTGTTTAACCTGA
>Ga0209749_1002840_pt1 | contig 10550 bp, 9 predicted proteins | sample EPASupsiteSAE347_FD_187267 | JGI IMG/M metagenome (GOLD analysis project Ga0209749, IMG submission 187267) | Bioremediated contaminated groundwater from EPA Superfund site, New Mexico - Sample SAE3-47 (SPAdes) (version 2) | ecosystem: Environmental > Aquatic > Deep subsurface > Groundwater >... | reverse complement strand
CGCTGGCCACGTGGTCGTGTTCGTCAACGGCGAGCCGGCCGCGCGCTGACCCCTCGGGCGGGCCCAGCCGTTCAAGCCTCCTCTCCAGACCACAAAATCGTGTTATACTTTCAGTATGGAAAACGAGGAATCGGTGCTTCTTATTCCTGACAAGGCCAAACTCGCCGCACACTATGAGGCGGCGAGGGCTTCTTACGAAAGCGCTTTGGCGCAGTTTCTGTCCAGGGTCGAGACCGTTCTGAAGCCGACAGGGCTCAGACCCACTCTGAAATCCCGCGTCAAAGCCTTCGATTCTTATTATTCCAAAAAACTCAGGCTCCTGAAAAAGGCGTGGACCGAGAAGCTTCCCGCGCTCCCCGTCAACGACATCCTGGCCATGAGGGTTATTTGCCCCTTTCTGGGTGACCTTTCCGTGGTGGAGTCGGTTCTGCGCGAACATTTTGTCGTGGAAGAAGTCGAACGGAAGGGCTCGGAGCACTCGTTTAGGGAATTCGGTTACGAATCCATCCACCTGCTGGTCAAAATACCCGATGACTTGCAGGGGCTTTGCCCGCACCTCGAGCGGAATGTCGTCGAAATTCAGCTCAGGACGATACTCCAGGAGGCCTGGGCCGAAGTGGAACACGAACTGGTCTATAAGGCGGAGTTCACCCCTTTCGACGAGCCCATGAAGCGGAAACTGGCGGCTCTCAACGCGAATCTCACACTTTCCGACATCATTTTCCAGGAAATACTCGAATTCCAGAAAAAACTCAACTCGGAGCTGGATTACCGTAGAGACTCATTCTATAAGAAAATTGAAGAAGTGACCGACGGCAACGCCGACCTGACCGATCCCGAGACCGTCGCGAAAAAGCCTTCCACTGCTGCTGGGGCCGGGAGCGCGCCTGCAAATGGCGCCGGGGGAGCGCGCGGATACGGCAGGGGAGCAGCGCCGGCACCTCAGCCTGCTGGTGTCACGCTTGACAAGCCCAATTATGATTCGTATGGACTGGACGGGCTCATGCTTGCCGCGCTCGAGGCGCACAACAGCGCCGATTTCTCAACGGCGATAAACATCTACACAAAGATTATTGAGAAGAAGCCTGAAAAAGCTATAGCGGCGGTTGTCTACAAGCACCGGGGCATGGCCTATTTCGCCCAATCTGAGTATCGCAGCGCCATGAACGATTTCACTTCCTGTGTCGAGCTGGATCCCGAATGCTACAAAGCTCTTTACTTTCGCGGCGTGACAAAAACCGTTTTCGGCGACTACAGCGGCGCGATAGACGACTTCACCATGGCGCTCCAGATTTATCCTTACCACTTTTATTCGCGGTACCGGCGGGCACAGTGTTACTGGAAACTCGGTGATCCGGTTCAGGCTCAGGCGGATTGTGACATAGCCTTGCGGATTGAACCCAACAACGAGCTTGCGCTCCACTTATCCAGCCAGATCAAAGAAAAGATGGCGACGGATTTCTTCTGATCCCGTGTCGGGCGGGGCCGGAAGCGTGGCGCGAGATATTGACACGTGCGTTTTTTTTTGGTAGTTTTGCCCGGTCACTTTGAGGTGACTGCCATGTGTCCCCATCGTCTAGCGGTCAGGACAGCGGGTTTTCATCCCGCCAACAGGGGTCCGATTCCCCTTGGGGATAATTTAATCTTGTAAAATATTAAAATACAATGATTTAGGTCTGCGACAGCATGCACGTGAAAATCTGAAGATTTGCATCATTTTTCACCCTGTTGACATAATTATTCATTTTATGCTTAAATCGGTTCCATGATAGTGAAGACGACAATTCGCGCTGCTTTTGTGCAGCTTCATCATATCCACGGCCACCATCGCGGAGAGCCGTGCGCGCGTGTCGCCTGAACGTCCTTTTTAGGATCAAGGAAACAACGAAGCCGGCTCTGCAAAGCCGGCTTTTTTATTGGCCGAGGACAGCACAGCGTGAGGTCTTCCGGCTTGGCCGGCTGATGCCAGGGTCAGGCGCGAGGAGGCTTTATGCAAAATGTCGTAACCAAGATAATGTTGGGCCTGCCCAAGGGCAGGATGCAGGAACAGGTGATTCGCCTGCTCGGCGATGCGGGGTTGCCAGTCGACATAGACGAGAGGGAATATCGCCCCAAAGTCGGCAGCGGCGCGTCCCCGCGCTCGGTCGAATATTCTGCGAAACTTCTCAAGCCACAAAATATAGTCGAGATGCTCGCCTCAGGGAGCCGCGATTTAGGGTTCGCCGGAGCGGACTGGGTCGGCGAGCTTGGGGCCGATCTCGTGGAACTGCTCGATACGGGCATGGATCCGGTGCGACTGGTCGTAGCCGCACCGCGAAGACTCGCCCGCGAAGTCGAGAACCTGGGCGGCGGCAAGGCGGCCTGGACTAAAGCCTGCGGACGTATCCCCGTCCTGGCCTCCGAATACGAGAGCATCGCCCGCACCTGGATTGCCGGCGCTATGCCGGGCGCAAGATTGATCCGCTCCTACGGAGCGACCGAAGCCTTTCCTCCCGAGGATGCCGATTTGATAATCGACAACTGCGCCACCGGCGACACGCTTAAGGCGAACGGCTTAGTCGTCGTCGACACCATTATGTGCAGCTCTACACGCCTCTACGCGTCCAAGGCGGCGATGGCGGACACGGCTAAAAAAGAAGCCGCCATGTCGCTCGTACTCCTTCTTACTTCGGTACTCGAGGCGCGAAGACGGGTCATGCTGGAGGTCAATGTCAGCGCGGAACTGCTCGGGCGGCTGACCGCGATTTTGCCCTGCCTCCGGTCGCCGACCTTGTCGCCGCTGGATCAGGGAAAGGCTTATGCGGTGCGGGTGGCGGCTCCCAAGGAGAGCCTCGCAGAGCTGATTCCGGAGATAAAACGCTGTGGCGGCACCGACATCGTCGTCACCGAGCTCAGCCAACTCGTCCCATGAAAAAGGAGACTGTGATGCTCAAACTCGACGCGAACGAAGGGATCTGCCTTCTTTCCAAAGATCAGCGTGACGTAATTCTTTCGACCGACATATGCCGCCGCTACCCGGATTCGGAAAGGCTGGAGGCCGAGATCGCTCAAATGCTCGGGATACCGGCGCGGAACGTTCTGGCAACCGCCGGCGCCGATGACGCGATCGACCGCGCGTTCAGGGCCTTTGCCGGACCGGGAAAGTCTGTGGCCACGACAACCCCGGGCTTTGTCGAATTTCTCGAAGCCAGCAGAAGAACTGGCGCCACGTTTTTGTCAGTGCGGCGTCGTGCCGCAGAAGCCTTTCCCGTGGGCGAACTGTGCATGCTCATCGAAAGGGAAAGGCCGGCGCTGACAGTGCTGGCTTCGCCGGACAACCCTTTTGGCACAATGCTCTCCGAAGAAGATTTTCGCGCTATCGCGGCCGTCTGCGCCCGAAACGGGAGCCTGTTTTTGTTCGACGCGACATATCTGGATTTTGCCGACTCCAACAGCCTGCTGCCGCTCGCTCTCAAACAAAAAAACATCATCGTGACGGGCAGCTTTTCCAAATCGCGCGGACTTGCCGGCTTTCGGGTAGGCTGGGCCGCCGTGGGGGAGGGGGCCAGAGGGCTTCTTCCGGCGATGCGAGAAGCTGGGCCTCCGTATTCGTTGTCTGCCCCCGCGATAGAGGCAGCCTGTCTCATGCTCGATGAAAATGCCCGGGACTACGCCGCATATGTGGACCGGATCAGAATGGAGCGCTCCGTGCTCCGTGAGTCGATGGCGGCCATCGGCCTGGATACCTGGCCGTCGCAGGCTAATTTTGTCACTGCTTCGCTCCCGGACGCGAGAAGCTTCGCTTTGGGCCTGAAAAAGCGGGGGGTGGCCATACGCTGCTGGCCGGCGGACAGCGACGCCGCCGATCTAGTCCGCGTCACCTGCCCAGGGGAAGCGGCATCGTTCCGGATACTCTTGAAAGCCTTACGAGAAATGGAGGGACACTATGCCTAAGTTGATACGCGCATCACGCACGAGCGCGGAGACACGGATCGAGGCTGAACTCTCGCTCTGTCGGGGAACGATACACATCGATTCCGGGATAGGCTTCCTCGACCATCTGCTGAATAACCTGGCTTTCCACGCGGGATGGACCCTGAAATTGAACTGCCAGGGGGACCTCGTGGTGGACGATCACCACAGCGTGGAGGACTGTGCCATAGTTGTGGGTGCCATGTTTAAGGCGGCCTGCGCCGCCACAGAAGATCAAGGCCCGATAGCGCGCTTTGGCTGCGCCTTTGCGCCGCTTGACGAAGCCCTGGCGCGCGCCGTCGTGGACATTTCCGGAAGGCCCTTTTTCGTCGGCGAGCTTATGCTTTCGGGCGAAAAGATCGGCGACATGGCCTGCGAGAATGTCGGGCACTTTCTTAATAGTTTTGCCGAGAATGCCGCCATTACACTGCATCTCGATGTCCTGCGCGGGAATAACGACCACCATAAGGCCGAAGCCGCCTTCAAGGCCCTGGCGCTCGCGCTGCGCGCCGCCGCAGCGGTGGGCAGACTGGAACAAGGCGAAGGCGCCGGCTCGAAAAACGGCGCGGAAAACGCGATCAGCACAAAAGGCAGGGCGACGCTCTCTCTCGAAGTGCTGGAAGAGAAAGGAGCGCGGGCATGAAAATAAGGTCTAGGGTGAAAAGCCTCGCGATAGCCTCGACCGGCGCAGCAAATCTGGCCTCGGTAGCCGCGCTGTGTCGCAGGGCCGGCATCGAGATGAATATCACCGATGATCCTGACCTGTTGCTGGAGGCTCCTTATGCGCTGCTGCCGGGCGTGGGAGCCTTCGGCCCGGCGATGAAGCGCCTGGAGGATACGAAACTGGGCAAGGCGTTCGTCGCGAGAATCGCCGACAGGAAGCCCACAATGGGCATATGCCTTGGCATGCAGCTGATGTGTGAATCGAGCGCGGAGGCGCCGGGAACGGCGGGTTTGGGAGTCGTCAAGGCGTCGGTGCAAAAGCTGGCTGCGGGACCGGGCGCGCCTCTTCCGCAGCTAGGCTGGAACGAGGTCCGCCCTTCTTCTCCGGCCTGCTTTGTCCGGGCCGGCTGGGCATATTTCGCCAATTCCTACGCACTTTCATTCATACCACAGCCCTTTGCAGGATCGACAGCCGTCTACGGCCGCGAATTCGTCGCCTCGCTCGAGCTCTGGAGCGACAAGGACGACGTCGCGCCCTACCTTCTGCTGTGCCAGTTTCACCCCGAACTTTCGGGGCCCTGGGGACTCGCGCTTTTCAGACGCTGGATGGGCGTGGGTCAAACGGGGGAACTATGAGGAGAATAAGCCATACTTCGTCTTCTGTGGGGTTTGCGGCTGACGTCTGCAGTCAGCCGCAGTGTCGGGCGGTGAGCCCGAGAACCGCCGTCAGAATAATTCCCTGCCTGGATATCCGCGCCGGCAGAGTGGTGAAAGGCACACAATTCCGCGACCTGGTCGACTCCGGCGATCCTGCCGAACTCGCGGCCCGTTATGAGGCAGAGGGCGCGGACGAGATAGCGCTGCTGGATATAAGCGCGACTCAGGAGGACAGAAAAGCGGCGCCGGACACCGTCGCTTCCGTTCGCGACGCCATTTCCATACCACTGACCGTCGGTGGGGGAATCCGGAGCGTGTCTGATGCGTGCCGGCTGCTCGAATCAGGCGCGGACCGTGTCTCAATCAACAGTGCGGCCGTGCGAGATCCTTCCCTTGTGGGAGAACTGTCACGGCGCTTTGGGGTTCAGTGTGTAGTGGTCGCCATCGATGTAAAAAAAAGCGGCACAGAGGGAGTCTGCGCCTGGAATGTCTGCATCGAGGCGGGCACCATCATGTGTACCGGTCTGGATGTCGCCGCGTGGGCACGGCGTTGCTCGCTTGAAGGCGCCGGCGAAATCCTTCTGACGTCGATAGACCGCGACGGGACCGCGTCGGGGTACGATCTGCCACTCCTGCGGAACGTCTGCGGAAGCATTGAGGTGCCGGTTATCGCCTCGGGCGGTGCGTCGCGGCCTGAGCATTTCCTCGGGGGCATAGAAGCCGGGGCCAGGGCAGTGCTCGCGGCGGGGGTCTTTCACCGCGGCGAACTCAAAATAGAAACATTGAAACGTTATTTATCAGCTCAGGACGTGGAGGTAAGACCATGTTAGTACCAAGCATTGACATTCTCCGTGGCAGGGCGGTCCAGTTGAGGGGGAATAGACACCCTGTACTGGATGTCGGGGATCCGGAAGCGCTGGCCGACAGGCTCGGACGGGCGGGGCAGATCGCCATCGTGGATCTGGATGCTGCCCTGGGTCAAGGCGACAATAAAAAACTGATCAAGCGAATCATCGCCAAACACGAATGCCGTGTCGGTGGCGGCATCCGCACGACGGAAACAGCCCTCGAATACCTCGATTCCGGCGCGCGCCAATTAATGGTGGGCACCAAGGCGACCCCCGAATTTCTTTCACAGTTTCCCGCTTCACGGCTGATCGCTGCCCTCGACATAAAAGCGGGGAAGGTCATGGTGGAAGGCTGGACACGGGCCACCGACGATAGTCTGGAAACGAAAATAGCCGAGCTTCTGCCGTTTGTGGCGGGCTTTCTCGTCACTTTCATAGACCGCGAGGGAGAAATGGGCGGTTTGGACATGGATGAGGCCCGATCGCTCGCGAAGGTCTCAAAGGGCAGGCGGATCACCTTTGCGGGGGGTGTTGGTGGCGGCAGGGATGCGCTTTCGCAAATTGCCGAACTGGATGGCATGGGCGCCGACGCTCAAGCCGGGACGGCGATAGCGACCGGCGCCTTGAGTCTCGCGGAGGCCTTCGCGGCTCCCTTGCGGTCAGACAGGCCGGACGGGCTTTGGCCGACAGCGGTCTGCGACGAAGGCGGAAAGTTGCTCGGACTCTCCTATTCCGACCCTGAGAGCCTCGATATCGCCTTTTCGCGGGGGATGGGCGCCTATCATTCCCGCGCGCGCGGCCTATGGATTAAGGGCGAGAGTTCCGGCGACACCCAGGAACTTATCAAGGCCGAGGCGGACTGTGACCGGGATTGTATCAGGTTTACGGTGCGCCAAAAGGGTGCGGGGTTCTGTCATCTCGGAAGACGGAACTGTTTCGACGACGGCTATGGTGTCGAAAAACTATCCAGAACGATTGCCGACAGGCTTAAGAAGGCGCCGCAAGGGTCCTATACGAAGCGGCTTTTTTCAGATCCTGAGCTTCTGGCTTCCAAACTGCGCGAAGAGGCCGACGAGCTAGCTAAGGCGGAGACGGATAAAGAGGCCGCCTGCGAAGCGGCCGACGTCATCTACTTTGCGCTTGTTAAAGCTATCCGGGAGGGGGCTAGTTTTGCCTCAATAGAGGCTGAACTGGAGCGCCGCTCGCTGAAGGTACAGCGCAGGCCCGGCGATGCCAAGCCGGGATATCAAGGAAATGAGGAGACATCGGAATGGTGGGGAATTCACTGAAAAGGATTTCGCTGGAAGCTGTTCCTGGCCCGGAGGCCCGGTTGATCGACCGCGATGTGGACACAATGGCGGCGAGGATTATTGACGATGTGCGCAACCGCGGTGAAGTGGCGCTCAGGGAGTGGGCGGAACGGTTTGGGGAAAGGAGAAGCGGCGAGCCGCTTCTCCTGGAGCGGGGCGCGCTGAAAAAAGCATGGAGCCGTATTGACACGGAGACCGCTTCATTGCTGGAGCGCGCCCACGGCCGCATCGCGGCCTTCGCGGCCGCCCAGCGCGCCTGCCTCGCCAACCTGGACGTACCCGTTCCGGGCGGCCGCGCCGGGCACGAATTCGTGCCCGTGGGGCGCGCCGGCTGCTATATGCCGGGAGGACGCTACCCCCTGCCTTCTTCGGCCCTCATGACCGTAAGCGCCGCAGCAGCAGCGGGAGTGCCGGAAATCTGGTGCGCAGGGCCTCAGCCCACCGACTGCAGTCTGGCAGCGGCCTACATAGCCCGTGCGGAAGGCTTTCTGGCCTGTGGCGGCGCTCACGGCATTGCCGCACTCGCCTTCGGCGTCGTCGCCCCGCGCTGCGACACGGTAGTTGGGCCAGGAGGGAAATATGCCGCCAGCGCCAAGCGCCAACTCTTTGGTGTTGTCGGAACCGAATCGCCCGCGGGTCCTTCAGAATTGTTGATCATCGCCGGGAGCAACGCAAACCCGCGACTCGCGTCTGCCGACCTGCTCGCCCAGGCGGAGCACGACAGCGACGCGACGCCCATGATTATCTGTCAGTCCGAGGCGTTCGCCAATGCCCTGGATTTGGAGATTGCGGCCGGCCTCGCGACCCTGCCGGAGAAAAACGCCGCCACGGCTTCGGCCGCCCTCGCCAATGGGTGGCTGCTCGTGGAAGACAATTTTGACCGACAGTGCCAGGCTGCGGAGCGCAGCGCGCCGGAACACCTAGAACTCATGGTTGACGAGCCTGAAATGTATGCCCGCAGAATAAAATCAGCCGGCGCCGTTTTCCTGGGATATGGAAGCGCCGAAGTCATGGGCGATTACGGCGCCGGCCCCAACCATACGCTTCCGACAGGTGGCGCGGCCAGGTTCGCGTCCGGACTCTCGGTGATACACTTTCTCCGCGCCAGAACTTGGCTAAAACTGGATGAGCCAGAAAAATTGGCCGGAGACACGGCAACTTTTGCCCGGCTCGAAGGGCTCGAGGCCCACGCCAGAGCTGCCGAGCTCAGGAGCTAGATCTGGCCGCCATCGCCAGACGACGCCACCGTGCTGACGTCGGGCAGGCCATACTCGGCCGCTACATCCCTGTAGCCGAAACGCTGCACCGACGCGGCCGCTATACTCGCGTCTATTAAACCGGAAAGGCCAAGTTTATTGTAGGCTTCTATGCTTTTATCCCGAGGCGGCTTCAACAGGGGGTGTCGGGGAGAGAAGAGCACACAGCAATCCTCATAGGGCAGGATGGAGATATCATACGTGCCGATTTTTTGGGCCATATTTACCGTATCTTCCTTGTCCGTGCCGATCAGGGGCCGCAAGACAGGCAGCCGCGTGGAACTCTGCGTAATGGCGAGATTTTCCGCCGTCTGACTGGCCACTTGGCCTAGACTTTCGCCGGTTATGATGGTTTTGGCCCTGATCTTGCGGGCGACCTTGTCCGCAGCCTCCATCATCGCCGTGCGAAGCATCATGGTGGAGGCCTCCGGCTCGGCGTTTTTTTTGATGGCCAGCTGAGTCTCGGTGAAAGGGACAACCCAGAGTCTCAGACTGCCCGTCCAGGCGGTCAATCTGATGGCGAGGCGCTCGACTTTTTTGCGCGCTTCGTCGGAAGTATAGGGGTAGGCGTGGAAGTAAATACATTCGAGCACAAGGCCTCGTTTCGCCATCATATACCCCGCGACAGGCGAGTCGATTCCGCCGGAGAGCAGGAGAAGCCCCTTGCCACTGGACCCCGTGGGCAGACCGCGTGGACCGGCCTCCGGAAAACCATAGACATAGGCTCTTTCGCGTATTTCGACATTGATGGTGAACTCCGGGTTGTGCACATCCACCCGTAGGGTGGAAATCGCCGCCAGGACAGCCTCGCCCGCCAGCGCGGACATCTCGTACGAGTCGAGGGGAAAGCTTTTGTCTGAACGTCGGGTCTCCACCTTGAATGAGGTTTTTCCGAGTTCCGCCGCCCTTTCCGCCACCAAAATTGCGGCGGCCGCTATGGAATCGGCGCTCTTTTCACACTTGACCGCCTCGGAAAAACCGTTGAGTCCCGGGCAATGCGAAAGCGCGAAAACAGTCCGCTCTCGGTCCTTTTCGTCTACAGTGATGAAAAATCTTCCGGGATACGATTCAATGTCATGCCGTATGCCCGCCATCCTAAGATGAATCTGCTGGCGCAACCGGCGGACAAACTCCTGCTGATTATCTTTTTTCAGGAGAATTTCTCCTGGTTTTATGAGGAAAAACAATTCCATGGCATATCCTGTTGTATCAGGTTTTTAGGCCTCGATGTCAGCCCTGGAAGTTGTCGGTCCCATCGATATCCGTATCGACGAAAAGGCGATTTCCTCAGGCACGCCCATAGCGACGATAACGCGCGAATCGCGGTTATGGTGCGTGTGTGAACAGGCGGAACCAGTCGATACGGCGAAGCCCGCGTCGGAGAGCGCGCGCGAGAGCACTTCGCCGGAGAGGCCCGGGAAAGCTGCACTCAACACCCACGGGCTGTACCGGTCGTCGCAGGCTTTGCGGCAGGTCGGAAGTATAAGGGCACCCGGAATAGCCTCGATGCCGGAAATGAGTAGTTCTGCGAGTTCATAGCCTGTTTTCAGATTGTCGTTCAGGTTGAGCGCGGCCTTCTCCGCGCAGGCCGCGAACGCCAGCGCCCCAAACAGGTTTTCGGTTCCCGACCGTATGCCGCCCTCCTGGCCTCCACCCACGGCGAGCGGCGACAGCGCGGCGTTGAGCCACAGGGCGCCCACGCTCCGGGGCCCGCCTATTTTGTGCGCGGAGAAGGCCGCGCTGTCCACCGCGCCGGGCGGAAAGCTCAGTCTGATCTTGCCGAGGGCCTGGACGCAGTCGACGTGGAAGCGGGGCCGTTTCATCTGGAGACTGCTCGCCGCCGAAGCGACGGCCGCGCTTATGCC
>Ga0209749_1002839_pt1 | contig 10552 bp, 6 predicted proteins | sample EPASupsiteSAE347_FD_187267 | JGI IMG/M metagenome (GOLD analysis project Ga0209749, IMG submission 187267) | Bioremediated contaminated groundwater from EPA Superfund site, New Mexico - Sample SAE3-47 (SPAdes) (version 2) | ecosystem: Environmental > Aquatic > Deep subsurface > Groundwater >... | reverse complement strand
AAAGCGTCGTTGGCCCCGCCGTGGGCGGCGGCACTGGCGACAACGATCTGCTTGACCAACCGAAGCTCGAAAGCTCGCACCGGGTCAAGCCGGTAAATCAGGTTGTACGGGTTCCGATGGGTGGCGGAATAGCGAAGGGTGCAAAGAGGGTTGAGTCCCCGGACCGCTTCCTGGGCTTTCTCTGTAGCGTCCACGCTCTGCGGCTCGTCGATGATGACGATGGGCCGGGTGGCTTGGATGAACTCAATCGGGGCACGACCGGAAAGTTGGTTCATCTCCCTGTAAATGACGTTGCTCTTCTGCTCCTCCTCGGTTCCTGTGAAGTTCTTGCGGAAGGCGTCGATGTTGATAACCAGGATTTGCACCATATTGCTCACGGCGAACTGCCGCAAGCGGTTGACCTTCTTCGCGTCGTAAACGAAGTGCTCGAAAGGCAGGTTGTTGTACAACGCCCGGAAGTGCTCGGCCGTGATCTCGATGTTTTTCAGTACGCCCTCGCGGATTGCCACGCTGGGCACCACGATAATGAACTTCTGAAAGCCATAGCGGCGGGACAACTCGAAGATCGTCCGCAGATAGACATAGGTCTTGCCCGTGCCCGTCTCCATCTCGACAGAGAAGTGCGGGCAGGTTCTGGTCGCGTTGACGGCCGTGTCAAACAGTTCCCACTCCTCAAGCGGAGCGGTCGGGTCAGCAATCTCAATGTCGTTGCGTGTCTGGATATTCCTTGTGTTCGCCAATAGCTTCTCAGGTGCAAGCAATAGGTGATTGCCCACGCCCAATTCAGTTTGGGCTTGCCCGGCAAACAGGCCGCCCCAGTCGCCCACCTCGATGACAGAATACTCCGGCGATCCCTGGGGTTGACCATCAAACAGTTCCGTCACCGCCGCGATGGCGTCACGTTGAAACGGTTGGTTGGCGTCGAATTGCAGTTTCATGGTGATTCCCTTCAGACCGTCTTAAAGCTGGTGACGCCCTTGGTCTTGAAGATTTGCACGGCGTTGGCCTTCAATTGGTCGTTGCCGGCAAACCCTTCGTCCAAGAGAACTACCCGTTCCGGCTTTTTGGCGGCAATCGCCCGGATTAGGTCGAGCGTCAGTTCCCGCTCCATGCAAATGATGAACAGCCCTTCGGCGACGTTGTATACTGTCTTGTCGGCCAAGGTCTGCTTTTCGACGGAAACGGCAAGCGGGTAACCGCTCTTCAGCAACAACTCGTAAAGAATGTCGTCGTCGGTGCGGCCGTCGCGGATGTGTTCGACGTGAAGCTCAAGCTGTCGTTCGAGCTTTTCTGCGTCGTGTTCAAGCCCTGCGTCCCACGTCGTGAAATTGGATTGGTCAAGCTTGAATACCCGAAAGCCCTGGATCGGCTCCTTCTTGTCATCAAAGCAAAGCGTACCCGAACGTTCAATGTTCAGCTTTTGGACGACCTTTCGGACTCTGTCTATGCAAATATCAGCAATGGTCGGATACACGCTTGAGCCCGTAGGTTCAGGTAGCTGAACAACGATGAATTGCCTACTCGAAGTTGTTTCGTTGTTGGCCAGTAACGTAGCTTCCGCCGTAGTCCCCGAGCCAGCGAAGAAGTCCAGCACAATCCCGTCACCTTCACAACCAATTTTCAAGAGGTACTGGATTAGTCCAACAGGTTTGGGGTAGTCATATTCAATATCGATGCTTTTCAGATAGGTTTTGGTCTTCTCTGTAGTTCCAAATCCTCTCAAGACCGACAGAATGTTTCGTGGCTTTTCATTTTCTCGATGATATCGGACTGCCGCATTTGAATTCAGGTAGAATCGCAAAGGCGTTCCTTCATCGACTATTGGATTGCAGCCATTCGCTATGAACTGCAAGAGTTTCTTGCGGTTGGCGAAACCACCGTAAATGCGACATGGCTTCACGGTCTTGAAGTCTCGCACTTCAAGGTCGTCAAGTTTTATCGGAAGTCCAGACTTTTTCTCAATATTGTATTTCTGTTGGACCTGCTCTGAAATAAACTTCTCTTGGTGGGTTACGTGGAAAAACTCCTCGTCAACTTCCTTTCCTTTATACGACAGCGTTTCCTCTGCACAGGGAAATCCAACTGGCAGTTCAACGATGTCCGGAGGGTTGGCTGGGCTATTCTTGTTAATATTGTTGTCAGCAAGTCCCTTCCAGAGGTTGCTTTCTTTCGGAGTTGTCGGATCGATCACATGGCCGATGGCTTCTTCTGCGTGATTACAGTCCTTGTAGTAGGCCAGGATATACTCGTGTACGATCTTGATTAAATACTGGTTATCTGTGTTTCCTTCAGTATGCCAAACAAACTCACAACAGAAGTTCTCTTCTCCAAAGATTTCATCACACAGTCGCTTCAGATTGACAGATTCGTGCTCGTCAATACTGATGAATATCACTCCGTCATCCCGCAACAGATTTCTAGCCATATACAGCCGCGAATACATCATGTTCAGCCATTTGGAATGGAATCTTCCATCGGCCTCTGTGTTGGTGCCAAATTTCCGGCCTTCGGCATCGACCTGGCCTGTGTATTCCAAGTAGGTTTGCAGCGATTCGGCGAAATTGTCGGGATAGATGAGGTCGCTACCTCTGTTATAGGGAGGGTCGATGTAGATCATCTTGACCTTGCCGAGATATGACTTCTGCAAGAGCTTCAGCACTTCGAGATTGTCCCCCTCAATGATCAGGTTCTCGGTTGTGTCGAAGTTGACGCTCTCTTCGGGGCAAGGGCGGAGTGTGCCCAAGCTTGGCATCTGGATCGTCTTGAAGCACTCGGCCTTGCCCGGCCAGTTCATCCCATAGCGTTCGCGGCCCATGTCCACGGTCTCGCCAAGTGCCAGCTTCAATCGCTCGAAGTCGATCTTGCCCCCTTCTGTGCGAATTTCCGGAAACAGCCGCAGCATCTCCTGGCGTTTCTCTTCGGCAATGTCGGCGGAACGAAGATCAAAGTTATCAATAGGGTCCGTCATGATCGTGTGTCTCGTTGCTGATTAGTTCGCATTGGAGGATGTTGTTGGCGTCAGCCAGTCCGATGGAATGAGGAATCTGTCATCTCGCCAATTCTCCACTTCGACAACATTTTCCACCCCACCCCAAGTGAGTTCGTCCGCATGTTCCGTTACGATGATTTGCAGCTTGCCCTGCATTCGTTTTATCCCCGCTGCCAAGGTTTCAAATATCCTTCTTGCCTTCGGAATATCACCGGACTCCTTGACCCTGTCCGGCTCCGCTGGCTGGTCTTTGACGAGATGGTCATATGTGTCATTGCGGGCTGGAAAATAAACCTGTGTCGGCTGGTCAATGACAAGGACGCTCGCAACGGGACAGCTATCCAGAGTCAGGAAGTACTCGTGTAATGCCAGAAGAAGCGAGATATGATACCCCATCCAGTTCTCACCGCTTCCAATTTCCCAGAGATAGTCTTTGTCGCCATCCTTGTCCTCAAAGACAAGTGCCAATTCACGAGGTATGAGCTTTGCGATTTCGTTTCTTCGCTCCAAGTCCATTAGTTTGGCTGACTCCCCGATGAGCAAGCTGATCCTCTCCAGGGCAGCATTCTCCTTCTTGGTCTTGTGCTCTTTGTTCATCTTCTTCTGAACGGCCGCAAGTTCCTTCTTGATCTGGTCTATCTTCGCCGACAGTTCTCCAGCCTCGTCTGACACTTCTGCATTTCTGATTGCCTGCTCAAGCCGGCCAACAAATCTGAAGACTTCTTCTGTAGTCTGCCGGCTGGCGGCGGCTTCCGTGGAGTGTTCTTCGAGTTCCCTTCGCTGAAGCCTGTTGATACGGATATCTTCTTCAAGAGAACGAATCGTCCGTCCCAACTCTGCCTGCTCTCGCTCCAAGGAAGTCGGACTCTTTTCCACGGCGGTCGTCATTGCTTGGAGCGACTTCGATGCGTCGATAAGCTTCTCCACCTCCACTCGTGCGGAGTCGCTCTCAACGCCACAGAACGGACAAATCTCATTATTAGACAGGTGACGGTCGTACCACGGCACGCTTTCAAGCCGAGCCGATTGGGCGAGCAGTTCCCCACTGAAATCTTCAACCGATCGCGTGAGTTGCTTCAGTCTCTGTAGTTGCCTGCGAGCATAGGACAGCCTGCGAGCGAAATCACGCTCCTGGTCGAAGCTGGCCGTCAATCGGGCAACGGCGTCTTCCGTGCCTCCCGGAGACGCAACGACTTCTTGCCGAGACGCGTCGGCTACTATCCGTCGAAATACGTCGATGTATTGGCTGCTGGACGTTGGACGAATATTCGTTGTGGAGACCAGCGCTAGTTCGACGGCACTTGCATAGAAGCTATCCAATTCGGCCAGCCATGCAGTGTTGGCACTTTGATGACGTTCCAAGTCCCTTTCCAATGTCTGCAATTGCCTTTTCAGATCATGGGCTTCATGTTCAGCTAGCAGGTAATCGGCCGTCACCGCACCGAGAGCCAGAGGAAACACTCTCTGAAGTCGCTCCCGATTCTCCGCCGTGTCCGCCTTGAAAAAAAGAGTCTGCGGATTAGCGACAATGTGCTGAGGAAGAAAATTGAAAGCAACTAAGTCCCTAAAGCTGGGACGAGCGTCATACCCAACCTTCGTTTTGCCTGGTGCTAGTTCTAAATTCGGCAAGCCGGCCAATGTGTTTATCTTTTCCAAGACGGATTTGCGGTTTGCGTTCTTCTCGGGTCTGAGCGGAATGGCTAGGTGTGGGCCTTCTTCCACGCAGTAGTCGTCTGTAGCTTGCTTTTTCCCAGGATCACGCCGAGCAAAGAAACAAACTTGCGACCCAATCTCAACAATAATGCCGTACCATTCCACAGTCTGACGGATGGGGCCAACTGGAATTGCACATTTTGAACTACCAAGACAGTAGTCAATGATCTTTGAGAGGGCTGACTTGCCTCTGGCACTTGTTCCCGTCACGACATTGACGACGCCGGGGGTGAAATCAACATTCCTTATCCTCTTTGTTTTGTCCTTGGGGAACAGCAAGATTTGATGAAGGATGAAATTCATGGTCAGAAGTCGATGTTGAGGGTCAAGCAAAGTGTGTCAAAGTCCATGCTCGCAAACCAGAAGCCTAGTCGTTCAGCGGTGCGGAGCATTCTTCTCGCATCCTCTGCGGATGGAGCCAGATCGGTGGGGGCGTTTCTCACAATCGAGGTCGGTACCAAGCATGGCCATCGTCCGGTTTTGTCCAAAGCCAAAAGACGAGCACAACAGGCAACATGGATAGCCCGAAAGCTCAGGCCGGTAAAACCATCGACCCGTTCTTGCAACCCGACACGAATAAATGGATCATCAGTCAGTGCTTTGGCAAGTCCACTTGTCTTGTGCATGCGGTGGATAATTCCAACCGTTCTTTTGTGCAGGGCCATCGGCAAAACAAGAAGCGAAGTACGCAGGTCTGGAGCCTCGGACTGGTCCGTTGCGTCATAATAGGCTCGAACATACCGCCACATCACTAGCCCGCTCAGCAATGGGTTCTGAAGGACTCGCTGTTCAAATTGAATGTCCATCGCTCCCATCAGGCTACTGCCTGCTCCTTGGAACTGTAGTCTGGATGCCACCACACATGGTCGGCATTTGCTAAACGATGATATCCGCCCGCAGCAAAGTAGTCGTAAACCGTCTGAATCCCGGCAAGCACAGGTCTATATTGGCTGGCGATCGTGTCGAAAAGGATGTCTTGCCCCAAGACCTCTCGTGATGGGGACTGGTTTGTGCTTAGGGCACGGCGGAATAGATTCCTCCAACGTCTTGTCAGTTCAGAGAAGAAAGCATCCCAGTCTTTGCCACCAACATCGCCCTCCTGCAATAGCCGTGAATACTCGATGTTGAACCGGAGGTAGTCATCAATGGCACTGGCAATGTCGTCACCATCAAGGGTTATCAGGTTGAGGTGATCGACGAAATGCTCACACTCTGCATTCGTGCGGTCTGCGTCGGTGACGACAATAGCCGTTTCAGGACGTTCCAGAACACGTGGCCGGAGTCTGTCCATCACCAACAGGTACTTTCGATTATTGAAGACATCGAATTCAATCCATGCAGGTCTCTTTGAATGCCAAGCGTTGAGCACAACGTCCTGAATCCAACCAGACAACTCGTGATATACCGATAGCTCATCAATACCTGGAGGCAATGCTAGTGCAGCGGTTGTGTCGATACGCAATGAGTTATGCAAAGTTGTGTGACCTGCATCGATCAATTCGATGGACGAAATCATGGCCTTCAATTCATCATCAGTGAACGCCAACACGGAGTTCATCAGCTTCTGAACGTCAGATTGTTCGGACGTGCCACACTTCTTCAACTCATCCACGCAGCGACCTAGGGCTAAATCATCATCACGGCTTGCTTCAGAAAGCTTACGGGCAAGGCAGCAAGGAACGGGGCGGTTGGTAACGAGGTATAGTGCTACCCGATGTGGCGGAGTGGTGTCCTGACGCAACTTTGCAAGCCAGATTCCTAGCGTGTTCCAAAGATTTTTGCTCTTGTCGGTGAAAGGGTGCCCCTGATTCTGAAGGGAAAGTTTGCTTTGCTCCCAAACAACCTTGCCATCCGCAGTTTTCAAAGCAACATCGTCATCAGTCTCAATTCCGATGACGGCTCCCTTGCCACTCTTGGCCAGATGCAAGAAGGCTCGCTCAAATTGAAATAGGAAGCCAGCCGCAGGGCCGACTGCTGAATGGTCCTGAGAGTCTTTCATGGCTTATCCTGTGTAAGAACCGTGGCAATGGATAGGTTTCATTTCAGACTCCACTTCAAGGTGAAGAGTGTCTTGCACTCGGTCTTCTGTTCCAACCGGTTGCTGATTTCATCCAGCAAAGCGTCCTTCTGCCGGTCGATGTCGCGGCCGGCGGCGTCGAAAGCCCGCCATGCCTCGTCCCGTTTTGTCTCCAGGCCCCGCAACTTCCGCTGAAGTTCCAACTTCTCGGGCAGGTTGGGGGCCATGCGGGCGGATTTCTTCGTTTCCTTGATCTCTTGGTCGAGTTCCTCAAGTTCGGCCTTGAGGGCCGTGCGGCGGTCATCGGCCCAGCGGTCGAGCTTGTCCATCTCGGTATCGAACCAGTGGCCATTCTTGGCGGCAAGCTCGGTCAGAAACTCCGCTTGGCGGCGGGATGTCGCTTCAATAAGCAATCCCTGAAGCTTGGCAGGAACGGTTGGATATTGACCGTGATTGCTACTGACCCTGCCCGGCAGATCGAACAAACGATGGCAAGCCGAGGCTTCGAGCGGCTCTTGAGCATCGGTGAATCCCGAAAAGATCAAGGTATCTTCGGTTTCGAGCGATTGAACACTCAGGCGAGAACAGGTGAGCCAACCGGTTTTTCCGATATGCGGCGTCAACACCGCAATGTTCTTGCTGCCGCTGGAATAGTCGAAAAAGACTTCCGCCGGTGGAAGCGATTGCTCCATTGCTTGGCCCAAAAGTCGTTGGGCAAGTGGATGGCCCACGCGATAGGTGTTGGCATCTTCGACATTCTTGCCGAGTCGATAAGGGCCGGAGTGGATCGTCTCGCCGGGGAAAGGATTCTTGGTTAGGTAGAAGCTGTACTCGTTGGTGTCGAATCGGGCATAATCGGCAAGCAGATACCGGGTCAGCATCCACAAGCGTTCGTTGAAGCGGTCCAAGAGGCCGGTACTCTGGATGCGGACCTTTTCGACAACCTCTTGATCGAAGTTGTCGAGCAATTTTTCGCGGGCATCCCGTTGGCCCTGGACGATTTCGGTGTCCAATTCCTGTTGAAGCTGGTCAAACTCGAATTGAATCTGCTCCGGCGTCCGGCATTTCTGGTAAATCGAGGCGATTCGTTTCTCAAAATCAACGCCCGACTCCACGGCCCCCAACACTTCGTCGCTGGCCCCAAACACGCCACTAAAGAGCTTGAACTTCTCGTCCAGTAACTCGTAAACTCGTTGGTCGGCAGCGTTCTTCTTGTTCAGGAAGTTGACCACAACCACGTCGAAAGCTTGGCCATAACGATGACAACGGCCAATGCGTTGCTCGATGCGTTGCGGATTCCAAGGTAGATCGTAATTGACGACAAGATTGCAGAATTGCAGGTTGATGCCTTCGGCAGCGGCCTCGGTGGCAATCATGATGGCCGCTTCATCGCGGAAGCAATCTACTAGGGCTGCACGCATATCGGCGGACTGAGAACCGGAAATACGGTCTGTTCCGGCGTGCTTCTCCAGCCAACGCCGGTATATCTCCTTCGATTTCGGATCGGTGTTCGTGCCGTTGAAGACCATCACCTTCCCGGCGAACTCGGTTTGCTCCAGGATATTGAAAAGATATTCCTGAGTGCGGCGTGATTCGGTGAAGATGAGGGCCTTTTGCTGGAGCTTCGCTCCATTGTGTTCTTTCTGTGCTTCGGCGGCTGCCGCAAAGCCACGTCGCAAGGCCGTCAGCAAGACTTCGCCCTTGGAGTTCTTGGCAATGGACCGGGCCAAAGCGTGGAACTCGCGGAGTTTTACCGTCTCCTGCCGCATTTCCGTAAGTTGCTCGGGCGTGTACTGCGGGCGTTCCGGCTCACCGTTGGCCTCGTCGTCCGGTTCCCACTCGTCGGCCAATTCGTCTACTTCTTCCCAATTGTCGGTCAATTCCTCGGGCTGCGATTCCACGACTCTCGTTTGGGTTGCGGCAAGGTCGAGTTTGCAGGCCAAACCCTTAAGTGTGTCCGAAATGGCGTAGGTGGATGAAGCCAACAACTTCCGCAAAATGAGCGTCATCAAGGAACGTTGGCTAGCCGGCAAGGCATAGAGCGTCGGCTGCTGAAGATACTCGGACACCACGTCGTAGAGTCGCTGCTCTTCGGGCGTGGGGGTGAATTCCTGCACCAAGGCATGGCGGTTCGTGTATTTAACGTATTCCAGCACCTGTTTGCGAAGCGTTCGCTTACAGATCGGTTTGAGTCGTTCCTTTAGTTCCTTGAAATCATCGTCATTGCTAAGTCGCGTGAAGCGGGTGCGGTAAGTCTTCAGGTCGCCGAAGGCAAAGTCGTCGATGATGCTCACTAGGCCGTAGAGTTCCAGGAGGGAGTTTTGCAGCGGTGTGGCGGTTAAAAGCACCTTGCGGAAAGGGGCAACCGATTGTTTGATGGCGTTGGCAATCTTGTTGGTAGGCTTGTAAACATTCCGCAAGCGGTGGGCCTCGTCAATGACCACCAAGTCCCACAGCGTTTGGCGGACGTAAGGTTCCATCTTTCGGGCAAACTGGTACGAACAGATAATGACCGCATTCTGCTGGAACGGATTGAGATTGCCCGCCTTGACGAAGTCGTTGAACGTTCGGTTCTCCAGAATGACCGACGGAAGGAAAAACTTGTCGGCCAATTCCTGTCCCCACTGTTTTCGCAAATTGGCCGGCACGATCACCAAGATGCGGCGTTGTCCTTCCGCCCAGCTTTGGGCAATTAAAAGCCCGGCCTCGATGGTTTTCCCCAAGCCCACCTCGTCGGCCAAGATGGCACCACGGGAAAGCGGGCTTCGGAACGCGAATAGAGCGGCCTCGATCTGATGCGGATTGAGATCGACCTGGGCATCCGACAGTACCGCCGTCAGCTTTTCGATGCTGTCAGATGCACACCGCCGCGTCAATTCATGGGCGATGTACTTGGCGTGATACGGCGTCAGTTTCATGGACGTTGTTGGGGTACGGCTTGTGGTCGATCTGTGGGAATCATTTCTTAGGTGGCGTGGTTGGGCCTCGCTGCCGAAGCCACTCGTCAATCGCCTCCTTGGGAAATCGCCAATGTTTTCCGACCTTCTGGCCGGGAACACTGCCCTCTTGTGCGAGCTTGTAGAGCGTCGATTTCGAGATTTTCAGGTATTCAGCAAGTTCGTCGATGGTGAGAACGCTGCTGCCACGGTCGGCGGGCATAAAATGTCCCTCGGGCAAGGGCTGGTGACTACCGCAGAGGTAAAATGGCTATTATCGGTTTCTGGCAGTTGCTGTCAATTGACCCCCGAATGGTTCGGTTTAGTCGTCGTCATTGCTGGCGTAGTTCCCCGTGGACCAAAAAGGTTGCCTATTTTCGCCACTCAGCCACGCATGGAAATTGGTTCACACGGCCCCGGGCCAGAAACACCTGTTTTTGGCTCAGTGAAACATACGAGAGTGTCATTAAGAGTCCGTCGGTGACGGTCTTCGGCCGATGAAGTTCAGGATGTGGTGTTCATGCGGATAGTCGAAGCCAGGGTGGGGCCTGTCAACGACCGTCTGGTCTTCGCAGAGTTCGATGTCGAAGTCTGCAAAAAGAGTTCGTAGTTCTTCAGTCTCAAAGTATGCCTTGTGGCGTCGGGTTTGAAAAAGCACATCCTTGGTGGTGAAGGCTTGGATGATGATCTGTCCGCCAGAAGGGAGGCTATTCTTTACCCGATCCAACAATTCGATTGCGGTTTCTTTGGCAAGGAAGTGGAGTACGTTAGCCATGTTGATGAGTTCGTATGACGGGTCCGGAAGGGTTAAGGTGTCGATGCTGTGGCAAATCGTCCTGATATTCTTGAGCGCCAATTGATTCGCCGTGAATTGCAGTTGTTGGATTACCTCCGGCG
>Ga0209749_1002838_pt1 | contig 10553 bp, 7 predicted proteins | sample EPASupsiteSAE347_FD_187267 | JGI IMG/M metagenome (GOLD analysis project Ga0209749, IMG submission 187267) | Bioremediated contaminated groundwater from EPA Superfund site, New Mexico - Sample SAE3-47 (SPAdes) (version 2) | ecosystem: Environmental > Aquatic > Deep subsurface > Groundwater >... | reverse complement strand
ATCACGCATCATCGGAATACAAATCTGTTTGGAGCCACGAAGAGTGCCCTCTTTCTGTGGTACAGCTTCACGGGAACACGACCTGGTTTTTCGTTGTGCATCCATCCTGCATCTTCCTCCTTGTGACGACGAATGATGCAGGTTTTTCGACCGGTAGCAAGGAAAATTTGTATCCTACCGTCAAGCACATAGAAAAAGTTAGAGTCAGAAATCCCACAATAATCCGGTCTACCTTTTTCACTAAGGAAACCTTGCGGCAAAAGCTGTCTGTCCGCATCGTTTCAATCCCGCAATAATCCGGTCTGCCTTTTTCACAATCAAGAAGGAGGGGTTGAATGGTAGCAAATCTCATTGTTTCAATCCCGCAATAATCCGGTCTGCCTTTTTCACCCCGAAATGGGTGGTTCCGCTAGCAAGGGCAAGATCTTGTTTCAATCCCGCAATAATCCGGTCTGCCTTTTTCACGCTTCTATCAAAGTTCCGCCCAAGCGATTTCAGACGTTTCAATCCCGCAATAATCCGGTCTGCCTTTTTCACCCATGATTCTTGAAGATATTTCCGTCAGAGTTAAGAAGTTTCAATCCCGCAATAATCCGGTCTGCCTTTTTTACATAAAAGTTTTATGTGAGGGCTGCAGGTCTGTTCATGTTTCAATCCCGCAATAATCCGGTCTGCCTTTTTCACCGGTAAACGGAACCAACGGCGCTCCGTCCATTCAGTGTTGTTTCAATCCCGCAATAATCCGGTCTGCCTTTTTCACAGCAGCCAAGACCACTGAGGGGTCGGCGGCAATAGTGTTTCAATCCCGCAATAATCCGGTCTGCCTTTTTCACATCTGATCAAAGGGGATAGCAGGGATAGAGAGTTGTTTCAATCCCGCAATAATCCGGTCTGCCTTTTTCACCGTTCATTTCCGCTGGGAAAGGGAAACTCGTCGAAGACGTTTAATCCCGCAATAATCCGGTCTGCCTTTTTCACGTGTTAGACCATTGGCTCAAAAAGCCAAGTTGATCTCTTGTTTCAATCCCGCAATAATCCGGTCTGCCTTTTTCACAACAGGTTAATAGAAATGAAAGCACCGAAGCATGAAATGTTTCAATCCCGCAATAATCCGGTCTGCCTTTTTCACTTGAGCGACTCGGAAGTGAAAGTAATATGGAATCAACGTTTCAATCCCGCAATAATCCGGTCTGCCTTTTTCACTCAGCACAGTGGGAAGGGAGCAAATACCAAAGTTGATGTTTCAATCCCGCAATAATCCGGTCTGCCTTTTTCACGCCTGGATGACTTCACCGCCAACACCCCAAATGCATTGTTTCAATCCCGCAATAATCCGGTCTGCCTTTTTCACACTTTGAAAGTAGGCACTGGTTTTGTGCGCGGAGAATTGTTTCAATCCCGCAATAATCCGGTCTGCCTTTTTCACCTATGTAAAGGCCGACGTGTTGATGTATGATGAAAAAGTTTCAATCCCGCAATAATCCGGTCTGCCTTTTTCACCATCGGCACCGAAACTCTCCGAGAGTACCTGCTCGAAATTGTTTCAATCCCGCAATAATCCGGTCTGCCTTTTTCACGGCGTAATAAGCACCTGATCTATGCCACGTTGATAGTTTCAATCCCGCAATAATCCGGTCTGCCTTTTTCACTTGAAAAAATGACCGGGAAAATCATGACGGGGAATATGTTTCAATCCCGCAATAATCCGGTCTGCCTTTTTCACTTTGGTAATAGATTCTGGATGTTGGAATAATACTATATTGTTTCAATCCCGCAATAATCCGGTCTGCCTTTTTCACTAATGAAAGTTATCTTGTGGTTGACCTGAAATAGGGCGTCCAAAACAGCCCTGAACCGTTCCCCGGTTTTTGGCCCTCCTGATTTCTGGCCCGAGGGCCACCACATCTTGTTTTAGGTGGTTTTTCACGGGTCACAAAAACCGGGGAACGAATTTGGGTGTTTTTGGCCCTTTTTGGACACCCTAGACCTGAAACCCTTGTTTCAATCCCGCAATAATCCGGTCTGCCTTTTTCACTGCTGTTGCGTGAACGTGACGGCGTCATCTCAAGGATGTTTCAATCCCGCAATAATCCGGTCTGCCTTTTTCACAGGGATATGTACAAAATTCGTATACGAGCAACCAGAATGTTTCAATCCCGCAATAATCCGGTCTGCCTTTTTCACTTTTGACGGATGTTGTTTTTTGAAAAGTGAATGTTGGTGGTTTCAATCCCGCAATAATCCGGTCTGCCTTTTTCACTTTCAAAGCTGATGGAGGCCTAATGGGTGCGATTCACGACCATTGGTAAGTTTGATGCACGCTGGCCGCTGTTTTGAGGGATCGCGCGGATTCGGTCAAACTCCTACAGCCGGTTACCAATGGTCGTGAATCGCACCCAGGCCTAATGGGTAAACTTGATTGTTTCAATCCCGCAATAATCCGGTCTGCCTTTTTCACTCCACCAGCGGGGTGGATTTCTGGAGTGACATCCAGAATGTTTCAATCCCGCAATAATCCGGTCTGCCTTTTTCACACCACCGATCCTACAGGGATCGAGGTCAAGAAGTGGGTTGTTTCAATCCCGCAATAATCCGGTCTGCCTTTTTCACTCTTGGAATTATAATGTTTATCGTGCTTGGCGCACTTGTTTCAATCCCGCAATAATCCGGTCTGCCTTTTTCACGCACAAAAAAAGCGTTGGCGCTGGTTTATTTCCTAGTTTCAATCCCGCAATAATCCGGTCTGCCTTTTTCACTCATGAGAAAAATCAGTACGGTATTGGGAATTTTGGCTGTTTCAATCCCGCAATAATCCGGTCTGCCTTTTTCACCCTTCCATTTCTTGCAAATCACTAAAACATTCGTAGGTTTCAATCCCGCAATAATCCGGTCTGCCTTTTTCACTTGAAATCTGGATGAGGGGAGAGGAAATCCTTCGAGCTTGTTTCAATCCCGCAATAATCCGGTCTGCCTTTTTCACACACTTTGTCAAAGATCAAGGCGCTGATCCGCCAATTGTTTCAATCCCGCAATAATCCGGTCTGCCTTTTTCACTTTTGTCGCCGCCTGTGGCCGCTATTCCGCCGCAAAAAGTGTTTCAATCCCGCAATAATCCGGTCTGCCTTTTTCACAATACGAGGAAGAAGAGGATTAAATATCCCTAAATTGTTTCAATCCCGCAATAATCCGGTCTGCCTTTTTCACTGGTGGACTTTTGGAGTCAAATCCAGGACACCAACAAGTTTCAATCCCGCAATAATCCGGTCTGCCTTTTTCACTACGGAAACGGGAATCCGTAGCACAGGGAAGCGTCTTGTTTCAATCCCGCAATAATCCGGTCTGCCTTTTTCACTACGAAAGTACGTTCTTTGTCTAAGGGACGGAAGTAGTTTCAATCCCGCAATAATCCGGTCTGCCTTTTTCACGCATTGAAGGATGCGGAAGCAGCCCGGAAAGTAACGATGTTTCAATCCCGCAATAATCCGGTCTGCCTTTTTCACTCTTTTTCGGGAATTTGGATACACCTACGAATTCATTGTTTCAATCCCGCAATAATCCGGTCTGCCTTTTTCACCCAGACAATCCAGTGGGATGCCCCGCTTGATCAGATGTTTCAATCCCGCAATAATCCGGTCTGCCTTTTTCACGACCGCGGAAAGCCCAACCGCGGCGCTCGGGATGTTGTTTCAATCCCGCAATAATCCGGTCTGCCTTTTTCACGTCTTCTTTCAAGAGGCAATGAGATTTTCATTGTAAGTTTCAATCCCGCAATAATCCGGTCTGCCTTTTTCACTAACATTTTTTCTTTTGGTTCCACTGTTCTTTGTTGTGTTTCAATCCCGCAATAATCCGGTCTGCCTTTTTCACAGCGACAGACGAGGTCAACGACATCGTTTGCGAAAAATGTTTCAATCCCGCAATAATCCGGTCTGCCTTTTTCACTTTTCAGACCCTCGATTTGAGGGCAGTGAAGTTATCGTAGTTTCAATCCCGCAATAATCCAGGGCAATCGCATGACTTTGTAATCAAATACGGTAGCTTGTGCCAAATCTGGCTATTAGAGAGTGAAAACACTAAGCCTTCATGCCTCTTGAGGTAGAAGAAGTGTAGGGCATGCTGGGTCCCGTTTCGCGAGCCCTAAAAGGGCCAAAATCTAACCCGTGGATTTTATAGGTATAAGTCATGCGATTGCCCTGCGCAATAATCCGGTCTGCCTTTTTCACTCGAGGAACTCCTCAAACCGGCAACCCCGCTGGCGATGTTTCAATCCCGCAATAATCCGGTCTGCCTTTTTCACGCGTCCGATCGGCCGGCTCAGTACGCGCCCACGGAAATGTTTCAATCCCGCAATAATCCGGTCTGCCTTTTTCACACCTGCCCTTCGATACCATTCCCTATGTCGAAGAAACTGTTTCAATCCCGCAATAATCCGGTCTGCCTTTTTCACTTTCACCAGCTCATCATCTTCGGCGCCGGTTCTCCCAGTTTCAATCCCGCAATAATCCGGTCTGCCTTTTTCACCTAGAAAATGTACCTATTTTTATCAGGGCTCCATATAATGTTTCAATCCCGCAATAATCCGGTCTGCCTTTTTCACAAATTCGGAAGTATCGGGAAGACTACTGGAGTAAGAATCCGTTTCAATCCCGCAATAATCCGGTCTGCCTTTTTCACGGCAGGAACAGCGAATCCAAAATTGTTTTTGAAAAGAGTTTCAATCCCGCAATAATCCGGTCTGCCTTTTTCACTAAAATCAAGAATAAAAGCTGCTCCGCTTGCAAAAGCGTTTCAATCCCGCAATAATCCGGTCTGCCTTTTTCACAATCAGGGTTGGCTCCAAAGAAGCCCACTGCAAAGATGGTTTCAATCCCGCAATAATCCGGTCTGCCTTTTTCACCACGCACTATAAATTTGAGTGGGAGTTACGAAAGCTATTGTTTCAATCCCGCAATAATCCGGTCTGCCTTTTTCACGCCTAGATGTGTACAGTGAAAAAAATCCATCACTGATGTTTCAATCCCGCAATAATCCGGTCTGCCTTTTTCACGGCTCAGATGGAGAGTAGTAAAAAAGCTCTTTATGAGTTTCAATCCCGCAATAATCCGGTCTGCCTTTTTCACTTTGACAATGTTCTTCCGGCGGACATTGCGGAGAACATGTTTCAATCCCGCAATAATCCGGTCTGCCTTTTTCACTTAGGCAAAGGGAAGCGGGACGAGGGTGTCGCCATGTTTCAATCCCGCAATAATCCGGTCTGCCTTTTTCACTTATTATCGCTACAGTCATTGGTTCCAGGCTGTACGTGTTTCAATCCCGCAATAATCCGGTCTGCCTTTTTCACGAGGGGCGGGGTTGACCACTACTACAAGATTAGTGGTTGTTTCAATCCCGCAATAATCCGGTCTGCCTTTTTCACAAATGCGCCAACATTGGCGTCATTGTGGCTGATTACGAGGTTTCAATCCCGCAATAATCCGGTCTGCCTTTTTCACTGTGAAAACCCTGGAAACGGGAATATTCATATTTCTCGTTTCAATCCCGCAATAATCCGGTCTGCCTTTTTCACTACGTAACGCTGAATCAAGAGGCGTTTGCGTACAATTGTTTCAATCCCGCAATAATCCGGTCTGCCTTTTTCACAAATGCGCCAACATTGGCGTCATTGTGGCTGATTACGAGGTTTCAATCCCGCAATAATCCGGTCTGCCTTTTTCACTCACCAAAGGGATCCTGTTGAGGTCGGCTATCAAAATGTTTCAATCCCGCAATAATCCGGTCTGCCTTTTTCACGCTTCCGAACCAGCAAACCGACTACATCGAAAATGTTGTTTCAATCCCGCAATAATCCGGTCTGCCTTTTTCACTCCAGGCATCTGCCCAGGTCGTTAGGATGGATCGGATGCTGTTTCAATCCCGCAATAATCCGGTCTGCCTTTTTCACGGAAACCGAAATGAAAGATATCTCTCGTTTTTTGGAAGTTTCAATCCCGCAATAATCCGGTCTGCCTTTTTCACGCGTACGTGGGTATGTACGACCTGGCCGAGACCTGCGTTGTTTCAATCCCGCAATAATCCGGTCTGCCTTTTTCACTGGGCACACCTGCATTGTCATGTGCCCGGAAAGTCTTGTTTCAATCCCGCAATAATCCGGTCTGCCTTTTTCACTCCGAAATGGAAAAAAGGGCAGTGTAAAGGTTTATGTTTCAATCCCGCAATAATCCGGTCTGCCTTTTTCACCATTACCAGTGCCGTTCTTGGCCTGGCCTCATTGACCATGTTTCAATCCCGCAATAATCCGGTCTGCCTTTTTCACATAGGCAAAGGTATTTATATATGCCTACCGGTGTGGATGTTTCAATCCCGCAATAATCCGGTCTGCCTTTTTCACAATGTTCAGGAAAACGAGGAAGTGGAAAAGTTGATAGTTTCAATCCCGCAATAATCCGGTCTGCCTTTTTCACCAGGGATCATCAACGATCTTACTGTTGAATTCGGGACGTTTCAATCCCGCAATAATCCGGTCTGCCTTTTTCACCGGGAGGTCGGTAAACAATGACTCCCCCCCTGAAGAAGTTTCAATCCCGCAATAATCCGGTCTGCCTTTTTCACTCCTTTTTGGGGCGCTCGGATGGAAAATCATTCGGTTGTTTCAATCCCGCAATAATCCGGTCTGCCTTTTTCACTTGAAAATGGTGGAACTTGATCCTCGCGAACCTACTATGTTTCAATCCCGCAATAATCCGGTCTGCCTTTTTCACCTGAAGGTGTGAACTTTGAATTCGGTCGGACTGTGATGTTTCAATCCCGCAATAATCCGGTCTGCCTTTTTCACTCTGCTGGATCTCATGTTCCAAGTACCGACGAAGAGAGTTTCAATCCCGCAATAATCCGGTCTGCCTTTTTCACATCCTTATTTGATTAACCTCGGCGACGGAGTAAACACTGTTTCAATCCCGCAATAATCCGGTCTGCCTTTTTCACGACTCAGGCATCTCTAAACTCACCACCGGCCGATATTGTTTCAATCCCGCAATAATCCGGTCTGCCTTTTTCACGGCGAGTAGAAGAATGTGTCAAGGTAATCCTGTTCTTGTTTCAATCCCGCAATAATCCGGTCTGCCTTTTTCACATCATCACCGGTGACAACGTGCAGAACACGTACACCTTGTTTCAATCCCGCAATAATCCGGTCTGCCTTTTTCACACATTGAAGCTGCCCGGCTTGCTGAAATAAATCGCATGTTTCAATCCCGCAATAATCCGGTCTGCCTTTTTCACATTCTCTGGGGACTATTACAGAGGACATTGATCAGATGTTTCAATCCCGCAATAATCCGGTCTGCCTTTTTCACCTGGTGTACTACAAGACAACACCATTGGTAAATGTTGTTTCAATCCCGCAATAATCCGGTCTGCCTTTTTCACGCCCTGAGTGGGCATCCGCAGGAGACCAGAAGAGGATAATGTTTCAATCCCGCAATAATCCGGTCTGCCTTTTTCACAGAAGAGGGGGATGTCTGGCAGGAAAGCCAGAAGCATGTGTTTCAATCCCGCAATAATCCGGTCTGCCTTTTTCACCCCCGCGACCGCTCCGGCGCTTCAGGCCCATTGGGGAGTTTCAATCCCGCAATAATCCGGTCTGCCTTTTTCACCTAGCCACATCGTCCCATACTGCAACAACCAGAAAATGTTTCAATCCCGCAATAATCCGGTCTGCCTTTTTCACGCATTTTGGGGAACGAGAACCAGCACGGGCATGACATGTTTCAATCCCGCAATAATCCGGTCTGCCTTTTTCACCTTTAAAAGGGAGCTTTGATAATTTTGAAGATAAAAAAGGTTTCAATCCCGCAATAATCCGGTCTGCCTTTTTCACGACTTTATCAACACCATCCTTAGCAAGACAATATCTAATGTTTCAATCCCGCAATAATCCGGTCTGCCTTTTTCACGACCTGCCCGATCTGCGGAGAAGCAGTTCGAGAGATTGTTTCAATCCCGCAATAATCCGGTCTGCCTTTTTCACTGGTCAATGCATCTAAACGTTGCTAGTGGGGAAGTTAATGTTTCAATCCCGCAATAATCCGGTCTGCCTTTTTCACATGGTCGATCCATTCTTGTAGCTAGCGGGGAGATTGTTTCAATCACGCAATAATCCGGTCTGCCTTTTTCACAATGTCCAAAAGGAAATGTTGTTAACTCTTAGAGAAATGTTTCAATCCCGCAATAATCCGGTCTGCCTTTTTCACCCGGACCAAGAAAGTTTCGGTATGGCCATGAATAGCTATGTTTCAATCCCGCAATAATCCGGTCTGCCTTTTTCACTCAGTCAAACGGCTCAGGACAAAAGCGCCGTTGGGAATAGTTTCAATCCCGCAATAATCCGGTCTGCCTTTTTCACTTAATGGTGGGTGTGAAAAGTGCGTTGTTCCTGTTTGTTTCAATCCCGCAATAATCCGGTCTGCCTTTTTCACAAATGTCATGGGCGATGACGAGGCGCGTGGCAAGCTGTGTTTCAATCCCGCAATAATCCGGTCTGCCTTTTTCACTTGGCGAAGAGGAAGACAAGCCTGTCGAGACTAGTCAGTTTCAATCCCGCAATAATCCGGTCTGCCTTTTTCACCATCACGGTGTCCGCCATGGGCATCGGCACAAAGCTTGTTTCAATCCCGCAATAATCCGGTCTGCCTTTTTCACTCTGCGGCCGAGCCGCCCAACATCTCTGGATTGAGAGTTTCAATCCCGCAATAATCCGGTCTGCCTTTTTCACTCCTCCTCATTTTCTGATTATCCGAAGATAAGAAAGCATGTTTCAATCCCGCAATAATCCGGTCTGCCTTTTTCACATCATGTGGTCTGGGTGGATCCTCCGTCTGACCACCTGTTTCAATCCCGCAATAATCCGGTCTGCCTTTTTCACACCTTTGCAGTAACAATGGAAAGGCGCGCCCATGTGTTGTTTCAATCCCGCAATAATCCGGTCTGCCTTTTTCACTCATGCCATTCACTAACGTGAACGACGCAGTCCATCAGTTGTTTCAATCCCGCAATAATCCGGTCTGCCTTTTTCACGAGAAAAAACGGTCAAAGAGCCTTCGGTAGAAACCAGGTTTCAATCCCGCAATAATCCGGTCTGCCTTTTTCACCCCTGAATTCAAGCTTCAGGAGATTGGTGCAGTTGATGATGTTTCAATCCCGCAATAATCCGGTCTGCCTTTTTCACCAATTATGCATCGGCGGCAAAAGACAAAGATTACATGTTTCAATCCCGCAATAATCCGGTCTGCCTTTTTCACAATGGAAAATATGTTCATTCCATTTAAAAGTATTACGGAGTTTCAATCCCGCAATAATCCGGTCTGCCTTTTTCACATCATTGTAGAGGCCACTGGGATCGAAGTCACCACTCGTTTCAATCCCGCAATAATCCGGTCTGCCTTTTTCACAGTATCGACCGTGCAGATATTGGAGTTGTTGACTGGACGTTTCAATCCCGCAATAATCCGGTCTGCCTTTTTCACGATCTTCAAGAATGCTGGAGATCCGATGGCAAATGTAATGTTTCAATCCCGCAATAATCCGGTCTGCCTTTTTCACTGTTTTTTTGGGGACACGTCCATCCCGGAAATTCCACGTTTCAATCCCGCAATAATCCGGTCTGCCTTTTTCACTGACTGGGATGAGCGCCAACTGCTGAGGGCGCGAGAATGTTTCAATCCCGCAATAATCCGGTCTGCCTTTTTCACCAGTAGTCACTTCACAACATTCTAACCGTCGGTAAAACTGTTTCAATCCCGCAATAATCCGGTCTGCCTTTTTCACGTGGGTATGATGTGATCGGCTTGGCCAAGGGCGAAAGTTTCAATCCCGCAATAATCCGGTCTGCCTTTTTCACTTTGGTGAAAGATTTAGATTACTATGTTGACTTCAGATGTTTCAATCCCGCAATAATCCGGTCTGCCTTTTTCACACTGCCCTCAAAATCTCCAGCATCCACAAGGGCTTGAGACCCCCATTCCGAGCACCCCCATTTGGGGGCCTCCAAAAACCTCCTTTTTAGACTGTTTTTTTGTCGTGCGTCTTTCTTCCAATAGTTGTTTATACAGCAGAAACAAAGAGATAAGTCAACTAAAAAACTTGCCGAGGATCCCCCCCTTTTTTCGGGCTTTGGAGGGTGCTCGGATTTTGGTCTGATAAGTAGCATGAAATTAACAACTTATGTGTGAAGTAGGTAGGGGGTGTATTCCGACCTGTTCAAAAGGGCGCGCTCCAGGCTGAGAACTTTCTCCCGGAGGACCTCCCGGTAGCTCTTCCTCGGCTCCTTGGACGCATCCTGGAAAGAGGCGGTCATGAAGTTTTCGTAGTTCGAGAGGTAGGTCTTCAGGGCCGAGTCGTCCATCCTCATACCTTTTTTGTCCTCGACCTGGGTGAACTGATCAGGCTTGATCGTCCCCTTGTTGATGAGATAGAGAACGAGACGATCTACGATGGGGCTTCTAAGATCCTCCATCAAATCGGTGGCAAGGCTTGCCCGGCCGTATCTCGTGCTGTGG
>Ga0209749_1002834_pt1 | contig 10558 bp, 14 predicted proteins | sample EPASupsiteSAE347_FD_187267 | JGI IMG/M metagenome (GOLD analysis project Ga0209749, IMG submission 187267) | Bioremediated contaminated groundwater from EPA Superfund site, New Mexico - Sample SAE3-47 (SPAdes) (version 2) | ecosystem: Environmental > Aquatic > Deep subsurface > Groundwater >... | reverse complement strand
TGCTTGCCCTTAAAATGCAGCCTACACAACTGTTTTTGGGGGCAAGTATTATACTATTCCAAGGGGTACGATTCATCCACCGTACAAGTACGGTGGGCTTCTCTACCCCTTGACCCCACGGTCTAAACCCTTCCCTCCAGCTCATACCTCATCCTGTCAACATAATTATAGAGGCTCTCGATATCCTTTATTCTCTTTTTCACAAGCATGCCGATCCTTGAGCGTATATCTGTGTTCGGCATTATCCCGTAGAACAGCAACTGGTCTATTATTTTCCGCGCAATTATCCCGCCTTTCTTATCCCAGTCGGTCAGCACAACTATCTCTTTCCCGCTCTTTGATAACTGCTCCGTGAACTCAAGCAGCGGCTGCTGGGACGCAAGCCTTATTTCGCCGTTTATCCCGAGCTGCCGGAGCGACTCAACATCCCGCCTCCCCTCGACCACTATGATCGCCCCTGTATCAGCAAGTGCCCGCAGCTCCTGGATTATCTCTTCTATATCCCCAAGACGCTCTATGTCTTCAAGAGTTCTGGTATTCATTTTTCAGTTAAAACCTTCAGGATATCGTCTGCCCTGACTCCTATTATCTTAACGGATTTCTTGCTGTTCGCAATACCTGCGATTATCTGCACGTTCCTTGAATTTACCCTGAATAAGCCGGATAAAAACGATATGAGCTGGTCATTGGCTCTGCCCTTCTCCGCTCTTTCCGATAATCGGATCTCTATACGCCGCCGCCACGGGTTATACCCGCGCACGGCAGTCTCTTTCGCACCCGGTGAGATCTCAAGGTCGAGTGTAACACCTTCCTGGGTCTCCCTGACAGCATCTTTCATCATAATCTGATATGATAGGAATGATATTAATAATATGGTCTACGCAGTTCCAGTGTAACATCTGTATCCACTCCCAATAAACTAATATGTACATAAGCCATTATAAATCTAATATAATATGACCCGCCTCGGCAAGATCGCCTTTGCTAACTGTGACTTCCCCTATTATGCCATCGAGCACGGCAGGATAGAGGCTCAAGGCATAAGCATCACGCAGGCGCATCCCGTCGAACTCGCCAGAAGACTGTTTAGCGGCGAACTCGATATCAGCCCGATCTCCTCTATCATGTACGGAAAACGGGATGATCTCCTTATTCTGCCCGGTCTTTCCATTACATCCAACGATTTCACCAAGAGCGTACTGATATGCTCAAATGGCAGGATGGACCTCCCGGACTTTGAGGGCAGGACCCTGTGCATCCCTGAGACGACAGCGAGTTCAGCTACACTGATAAAAATCATACTCAGGCTTAAGGGTATAAACGTAAATATAAAGCACTGCCCCGGGACCGACATCGACAGGATGTTAAAGATGGGGGATGCCGCTCTGTTGATCGGCGACAGCGCCATTCATGCCATCGGGAAATACCGCATTGTCGCTGACCTTGGCAACGAGTGGAAAAAGATGACCGGTAAAAAGATGGTCTATGCTCTGTGGGTGGTGAGGGAAGATTTTGCAAGCCAACACCCCGAAAAGGTAAATGTTGTACTTGATGCGCTCCTCAGATCAAAGGAGTATGCCTACAGGAACATCAATGAGATTGCCGGTTTCATTTCTAGTGAGAAAAAGATCGATTGCGGTTTTATGCGGGATTACCTTCATACGCTCAACTATGATTTTGATTCTGAGAGCGTTGAGAGCCTTCTTCTCTATTTTAAGTATGCGAAAGAATGCGGAGTCACCGGCGATGTCAAACTTCGGTTCTTTGAGAATCCGGATTATGGTACCGGGAGGTACTGATGGTTAACCGGTGGGTACTGCTCATACTGCTTCTGGCTGTGGTACTATCAGGCTGCACGGATGAGAAACCAGATCCTCTCATGAACACAACGGTTAACCAGACACCTCAGCCGACCATAACTCCGGCTTTCACGGTTCCTGAGCCCTCTACAGTCTATATCGAGATATGGGGCTCGGAGTTTAATCCCCCTGTCCTGACCGTTACCAATGGCACTACCGTCAGGTGGACTAACATGGACAGCGCCAGTCATACAATAAATGGAAGGAATTTCAGTTCTCCTCCGTTGAACAAAAGGGATTCATGGGACTATACTTTTAATAAAAGCGGGATTTTTGAGTATAACTGCTCTATCCACCCTGTATCGGCGAAAGGGCGCATAACCGTGGGGTAACTGCAGCACGTGACTGCAGTCACGATCATTTTTCCGGATGTCAGGTACCGGAAGCCTATGAGTAGGCTTTCTCAGCGTGCTGGGAAAGATCCAGTCCTACGGCTTCTTCATCGTCCCTGACCCTCAGTCCTGTAGTTGCATCGATGATCTTTGCAAGAACAAAAGTTACCACAAATGCATACACCGAAGTCACAACTACGGCTATTATCTGAATTACGATCTGCCCCGCATTGCCGTCTACAAAGCCTGAGCCTGCCGGGTTTACTAAAGTTGTGGCGAATATGCCTGCTGCAATGATCCCCCATGCTCCGCCTATGCCGTGGCACGCCCAGACATCAAGGGATTCATCTATGTTGCGCCTCATGCGGAATAGCATCGCATAGTAGCTCACTACTGCTGCGATCACACCTATTACTACCGCTGCCAGGGGCGTGACGAATCCAGAGGCTGGCGTAACTGCTGCCAGTCCGACCACTGCGCCTGTGGCTATGCCCAGACCGCTTGGTTTTTTGTAGTACCAGCTCAGCAGCAGCCACGTCAGCGCAGCAACGCCTCCGGCTGTATTTGTTACTACGAACGCGCTTGCTGCAAGCCCGCCGCTTGTAACAGCGCTCCCTGCATTGAACCCGAACCAGCCGAACCACAGGAGCGAAGCTCCCAGAACAGTTATAGGTATGCTGTGTGGCTCCATCGAGTGTTTCCCGAACCCTTTGCGCGCGCCTATCACCATGGCTACGGCCAGGGCTGATGCTCCGGCGCTTATATGCACGACCGCGCCGCCTGCGAAGTCGAGCACGCCCATGTTGCGAAGCCACCCTCCTGCACCCCATACCCAGTGCGCTATGGGATCATATACAAGAGTTGCCCAGAGCAAGGAGAATATGAGGAAGGCGCTGAACTTTATGCGCTCAACGAATGCGCCTGTGATCAGGGCGACGGCGATTATGGCGAACATTGCCTGGAATATCATGAAAGCAAGTGCAGGAACAGTAGCAGCATATTCAGCGCTGGGCTCCTGACCCACGCCTGTGAGCCCTGCCCACTGGAGGTTCCCTATCACGCCTCCAACATCCGGGCCGAACGCCAGGCTGTAGCCAAAAAGCACCCACTGCACGCTTATCAGTGCAAGGATGGCGAAGCTTAATATCATGGTCGAGAGCGCATTTTTCTTCCTCACCATGCCCCCGTAGAACATGCCCACCCCAGGAATCATTATCATAACCAGTGCCGCGCTGGCAAGAACCCACGCAGTATCGGCTTTGTCGATCCCGGCTGCTTCTGCTGCATATGCAGCACCTGATGATATTAGAAGTAAAATCGCTGCAAAATAAAAACACCTGAAGTACTGTACAAATTTATTTACATCCATCTTATCCACCTCTGAAGGTATACGGATACCTACTGTAGGGTACTTGTATTTAATCTTAACTGTTTTCCTGAGAAAAATATAATAGCATGTGAAAACCGTTTATAGGCTATGAAAATTGCTGTTGTTTTCGACAGCGCCGGAACACTGCTCCGCATGTACCGCGTGGCTAAAAACATAAAAACAGGGGAATACCTGGATGAAGTTGTCTCTACCGATCTCGTCGGGAAAAAACCGTATTGCGCTATTCTTATAATGCAGGTAGATTCGAACAAGCTCGTCAACTGCCCGTGCGATATGCTTGTTTCGGATTTCATCAGGAAACATAATATCGATATCGATGTCGGATGCTCAAGAGCCCAGATAGATAAGAAAACCGCTGAAGCTGTGGTCTATAGCGATAAAACCGCTACCATGAAAGACCTCCAGGACGTGATGGCGGCTGTTAAAAGGAGATGTAAAAATATTTTCTACATGGGCGTTGGGCTGATAATAGACGTGGAGACAAAGAGCATCCCGTACGTCATCTGCACAGGCGGGAAGGTGTACTCAAACACCCCTTCTGTTATAAAGACCCTCACAGAAAAGGGCGTGGGCATATACATTGCCTCAGGCGATAGCATGCGAAATCTCTCAGCCCTTGCAATGAACGTGTGCCTGCCGCTCCAGTGCGTGTTCGAGATAGCTACTCCGAAGAAAAAAGAGGAGATAGTGAAGAGCTTGAAGCAGCAGTACGACAGGGTAATAATGGTTGGCGACGGCATTAACGACATACTTGCGATGCGCGCCGCGGATTTAGGGGTACTCTCGATACAGCAGACGGGAAAGTGCCCGCCCGGGCTCTGTGAAGAGGCGGATGTTGTGATAAGGGATATTGGGGAGATAATAGGGGTTATTGAGAAATGTTAAACCAGCGCTCCGTATTATGCTCTTGAGCGTGCCTCTATCGAGTGTTTCGTGCAGAGGTACGGTTATTTTGATTATTCCGTCGGATGTAGTTTTTTCCATCCTGATATGATCTCCCCTCTGCCTGACTATAGCAAATCCTGCCCTATGCATTGCTTTAACTGCTTCTTTTCCTGAAATTACAGGCAATTTGCTCAAACCGTTACCTCTGCCACCTGTCCAGCCTCTGCAGAGAGAAGCTTTTCATCAGGCTCAAGGTAGAGTTCAATTGCTTCTTTGATGTTTTTGAGGGCTTCCTTGATCGTTTTACCCTGCGAGATGCAGCCTGGAAGCGATGGGACTTCGATGACATACCATCCGTCTTCGCCTTCTTTTATGATGACTTTGAATTTCATATTTATCACTTTTGGCATTGATATTTATAAAGTTACGTGTTCATTTATGGGCGACGACATCCTCACCCATGTTGCGAAGAGGCGGATATAGTAATCAAGGGTATCTGATAGATGATCCTAGATATTGAAAAGATTTCTCAAGTCAGCACCCTCTCCATTACCCCCAGCGCCTTCCTCAAATTCCCCTCCGAAGTCGAGTACGCCAGCCTGATATGTCCCGTCCCGTTCTCGCCGAACGACGCGCCCGGCACGACGATAACGCCGTTCTTGATAAGCTTCTGCGGCGCATTCTCATCCGCTATCTCCGGGAACGCATAGAACGCCCCCTGAGGCTTAACGCACTTGATTCCCATGGCGCTCAGGCCGTCAAGCAGTATGTCCCTTCTTCGTTTGAAGCTCATGCACATCTCGCGCACGCAGTCCTGCGGTCCCTCGATAGCTGCCAGAGCAGCCTTCTGGGCTATCGAGCAGGCGCACGCCTGGATGTACTGGTGCACCTTGAGCATCTGCTCGATGTACTCCTTTCGCGCCGCAGCGTAGCCGATGCGCCAGCCTGTCATGGCGTACGTCTTTGAGACCGCGTTAATGGTGATAACGTTATCTGTGAACTGCGCCGGACTTACGTGCTCCCCCTCGTAGATGAAATGCTCGTACACCTCATCCGAGATTATGGTTATGCCTGTGTCTTCTGCGATCTGCGCCAGCCCTTTAATGTCCTGTTTTGTCTGTACTGTGCCAGTTGGATTCGAAGGCGAATTTATGATGAGCACCTTCGTCCTGGGGGTAATGCATTCGCTCACCTTCTCAGGCTCAAGCGTAAGCGCCTCTCCGAGAGGGACGCCCACGACATTTCCTCCAGCCATCTTTGTCAGGGCTGAGTAGGACACAAAGCCCGGGTCAGGGATTAAAACATCATCGCCCTTGTCTATGAGAGCAGACAGGGCAAGGTGAAGCGCCTCAGATGCACCCGAAGTCACTATTACCTCATCTGGCGCGACTGTAAAATGGTTCTCCCTCTCAAATTTATCGCACAGGGCAGAGCGAAGCTCGGGGATGCCAAGGTTAGCTGTATAGCCTGTAAAGCCCTGATTGATAGCATCTATCGCCGCTTTTTTAATATGCTCCGGCGTATCGAAATCAGGCTGCCCGAGACCGAGGTTGATGGCATTCGGTCCTGCCCCTTCGAACATCTTTCGGATTCCTGAGATATCAATGCTTTTTACACGCTCAGAGAACATGACGATCACTCACTCAAACACTGTATGCCTTTTCTTTAGCTCTGCCTCGCTTTCTCCCGTCCTGACCATAAGCTCTGAAATGACCGCATCGAGGAAAACAAGGGCAGAGATCTCAAAAACAGTCCCCAGGGGCGCAAGCTGCGGGTAGCCTATCATCCTTCGGGCCTGGTAATCCTCGTAAATGACATCATCCTTTGGACGACCCGGGATCACAACAACAATATCGGAAATTTTCCCCAGGGACGAGTCCCTGTTCGATGTTATGGTAGCAAGCTTTGAGCCTATCTTTTTTGCAATCCCGCCGAGATTTGCGATAGATGGGGTCTCACCTGAGCCTGATACCGCGATCACAAGGTCTTCCTCCTGCACTGCAGGGGTCGTGGTCTCTCCCACCACATAGACGTTGAAGCCCATATGCATAAGCCTCATTGCAAAGGCTTTTGCAGCAAGACCCGACCTGCCAGCCCCCATCAGAAATACCCTTTCCGCGCTCATTATACTGTCCACGAGCGACGTTACCGAATCTGTATCCAGCCTGGATGCTACCCTTTTTATATGGTTCGCAATGAAGTTCATCGATTCAATGGTAGCTTCACATTCTTTTTTTTCGGCGTTCATTCAGACACCACATTACTCTACAGCCTTATATTCGATTCGCTTTATCTCCCAGTCATCAAGCTTTTTTAGCTCATTGTACAGCAGGGTCACACTGTCAAGGCTCCCGTCCCAGTGCAGGTTCTTCCTGACATCCTTCTCCTTAAGCTGGCTGGCAATGAATTTCACGAAATGGGCAAGGGCGAATTTCTTGGAGAACGGAAGGTTGAATATAGCCCTGTACCCTCCTTTGGTCTTTGCGTACGATATCAATGTATAGCCCATGCTCTCATATTCGGATATGGTCCTAAAATCGCATACCACTTCCTGCTCATGGCTTACGGACGAATCCACAGTGGAAATGCAAAAAATCACCTGCCGTATCAGTGATTCGCTGACCTGCCTGCCGAACCACAGAATGATCTTGCCCTGGGTGCAGGAGACGGTCATGTCGTCCCGTCCCATCTCCACAAGGGACACGTTCCTCCCGTCCCCTGAAAAAATCCCGCTGTTTGCCTCCTTATTTTCAGCCATATATCATGCGCTTATATATTTCCCTATTATCTCGCTCAACTTTCTCCTTGTCTCAACAGGGATCCTGTCAGGAGCGGTTAATATTGCCCCGGACAGCGCATTTGCACAGACACAGTTCCTCTCAATGGATATCTTTCCGATAGCCTCTTTGATTATATTGCGTACAGCTTCCTCGTTCTTCATGGCATTAGCGATCACGGTCTCGATGGTGACGTCTTCCTCATGCCATACATCATAATCTGTTACGGTTGCGATAATACTGTAGCACATCTCAGCTTCCCGTGCAAGTTTCGCTTCAGGGAGGGCTGTCATCCCGATTATATCAAACCCGATGTTTTGATATACCTTTGACTCGGCCCGCGTGGAAAACTGCGGTCCTTCCATGCATATGTACGTACCCTTTTTATGCACACTGTATCCGAGCCTGTCCGTAATATCAGCCAGCAGAGACGACATTTCAGGGCAGAACGGGTCGGCGAAGCTTATATGTACGACTATCCCGTCCTCAAAGAACGTGCTGTCGCGTCCCTTCGTCCTGTCAAAGATCTGGTCGGGGATCACGATATCGAGCGGTTTGAGTTCAGGTTTCAGGCTTCCGACAGCCGAAGCTGAGATTATCCTCTTCACACCCAGCTTCTTGAGGGCAATGATATTCGCCCTTGAGTTCAGTTTGCTCGGGGATATGCGGTGCCCCTTGCCGTGCCTTGGGAGGAACGCCACATTCACCTCCCCGTATGAGCCTACTGTAACGGCATCCGATGGTTTCCCGTAGGGTGTGTCGATCTCGATCTCCCTCACATCATCCAGCATTGTAGTGTCGTAAACTCCGCTTCCGCCTATTATCGCTATTTCTGCATGCATGAACCTCACGCTCCTTCATATCGCCATGTTTTTTCGCCTGAGACGGTTTTAACTTTCAGTACCCCTCTCCTCACCATCTCCTGCAGTATCTCTTCCATCCTGTTCGGCTGGGCTATCTCAAAGCTGATCGGGTCGATATTATGGTACTTTAATAGTCCGGACCTGATCTTCTCGATTGTCCATTCAGGATGTTTTTCCTTTGCCATAAGCCGCGAGATTATATCTATCATGTCTTCGATGAAGTTCCACGGGTACACTATCCAGGCCCATTCCTCTACGACCTCTCCCACGTAATCCGGCTTGATCTCAGATGTATAGAGGTACTGAAGTACTGCTGTTCTGACCTCTGCCGGGTTCTGCTTTGAGACATACTCCTTTGCGTGCACGATGCTCTTTCCCGTGTCTGTAATATCGTCCACGATGAGTACCCTCTTGTCAGCTACTGCGTTGTTGGCAAGCGGATACCTGATAGAAGGCCCGCCCCCTGCAGTTGCGGTGCCTGTATAGTGCTCGATCTTGAGACTGGTCAGGTCGTTTAGCCCCAGAAAATCGCAGAGCACCCTGCCGGCGAACCAGCCCCCGCGTGCAAGCGCGATTATCGTGTCCGGCTTATAACCTGAGTTCTTAATATCGTCCGCGACCTGTCTGCACAGGTCATAGATATAGTCCCAGTTCGTTATGACGCATTTGAATTTATCCGGAAGTACCATGAGATGACCACCGCATCGGAAACGTATTACTATAGCATATATTTTTTGCAGGTTTTTATGAGTTTCATGATAATTATTAATATGAAATAAATAGGTATTTCTATCAGTAAGATAATATCAAGAGTCCGGTGTTTAGCTATGGCAGACAAAAAGCAAATTAAAACTGAAACAACTGATTCAAAACGCGTTCCTACTGGAATTCCGGGGTTCGATGAATTATGCGGCGGGGGGTTGCTAAGGAACAGGACATACCTTTTGTCCGGGGCAGCCGGTGCCGGTAAAACCATATTCGGGCTCCAATATCTCTATAATGGGATAACAAAATACGGGGAGAACGGCATCTATATCGCTACAGAAGAGCGCCCTGAGCAGGTGAGGGAGAACGTGAGGCAGTTCGGGTGGGATTTTGAAGCGCTGGAGGACGAGGGTAAATTAGCGATACTTGACGCATGCTCCACCAAAATAGGCATACCCTCGCACGAGAAGTATGTCGATGTAAGACCTTTCGATATGCGCTCGATGATGGACCAGGTCATAGCGATCCAGGAAGATATCGATGCTAAAAGAGCACTGGTCGATGGTACCACATCCATTGGCTTTTATCTCCAGGACCCGGCAAAGATAAGGGTCGAGCTGCTGAAATTAAGTACGACCCTTGAGATCCTGGGACTGACGTCCCTGATGACATGCGAGATAGTGGATGAGAACACTGCCAGCCGATTCGGGGTTGAGACGTTCGTAACTGAAGGAACTGTCATGATGTACTATAAGCGAACCGATGCCGTAAGAGTGCGCAGTATCGAGATCTTCAAGATGAGGGGCTCAAACCACAGCCAGAACATCCATCCCTACGATATAACTACAAGCGGTATAGTGGTGCATCCTCACGAAGAAGTATATACCGATTAGACTTTTCAGAGGAGCACAGTAATGGGGAAAAGACCTCTGATAGTGGTTAATTTTAAGACTTATGCCGAGGGTACAGGCGAAAATGCCGTCAGGATGGCACAGTACTGCGAAGAAGTAAGCACCGGTTCCGGGACTGAGATTATCGTCTGTCCCCAGGCGCCGGATATCTACAGGGTGGCAAATTCTGTAAAAATACCCGTTTTCGCCCAGCATACGGATGGCGTGGGTGCGGGAAGCCATACAGGTCACATTACGGCTGAGTGCGTGAGATCGGCAGGTGCCAGGGGTACGCTCATCAACCACTCTGAGCGACGCCTCCTGCTGGCTGATGTAGATTCTGCTGTCCAGGCTGCAAAGAGGACGGGGCTTTCGACTATTATCTGTACGAATAATGTCGCCGTCACCACGGCTGCTGCTATGCTTGCACCACAGTTCGTAGCCATCGAGCCGCCTGAGCTTATCGGCTCCGGCATACCTGTCTCAAAAGCCGATCCCGATATAGTGAGGGGCTCGGTAAGCGCGATAAAAAAGGTGGCACCGGACGTGGATGTACTGTGCGGCGCCGGCATCTCAAAAGGTGAGGACGTGGCGGCTGCGCTTGAGCTTGGGACCGCAGGCGTGCTTTTAGCTTCAGGCGTGGTTAGATCCAAAGACCCGAAGGCTGCGCTTTTCGACCTTGTGAAAAGTATATGAGAGCAATGCAAAAGTTTTTGTAAAATGAGAATAGACAGGCTGTCTCAAATCCAACTTCAATGAATCCAAAACAATTAAAATATCAACAAAAAAAACGACTATATTTTTCAATTTGAGTTGAAAAAACCAATCTTACCCTCATTTCCACTCGAAAATGATAT
>Ga0209749_1002833_pt1 | contig 10562 bp, 9 predicted proteins | sample EPASupsiteSAE347_FD_187267 | JGI IMG/M metagenome (GOLD analysis project Ga0209749, IMG submission 187267) | Bioremediated contaminated groundwater from EPA Superfund site, New Mexico - Sample SAE3-47 (SPAdes) (version 2) | ecosystem: Environmental > Aquatic > Deep subsurface > Groundwater >... | reverse complement strand
CCAGCCCGGGCCGCCCTCGCTCTCCTCGGATGCCAGAAGGTACCTGGCCGCATCCTTAAGCTCGTAGGCCACCTCGGTCTCTCCCATGAGACAGGCGTCCATTCCTACGATATCAATCTTTTTTCCCGTGATCTTTTCGGCATCCTCAAGGGCCTGACGAATCTGCGGCACCGTCATGAAGCCGCCGGAGCCGTCGTCCGACATGGCCCCGGTGAATCCCCCGCCGTGGTCATTAAGGATGAGGGCCACATGGTCGGCCGGATAACGCTTCGTCGCTTCAACGACAAAATCCCGGAGAGTGTTGGGATTGGCCATGTCGGTGGGGCCGTACTCCTTGACCAGCTCGGATTTAAGCTTTCCCGCCGTCGTGTCCTTGGTAATGTAGTACTGGCGGCAGTTCTGCCAACCTTCCTGGAAGGGGTTGGACTTGTCGCCGATATCTATAAATGCGGCGATGTGTGTGTTTTTATCGGAACCCACCAGCTCCTGCTGGTCCAGGTTTTTAATCTGGTACTCGGTGAGGTTGCAGTCAGCGGCCACATAATTGAGAAAAAGCCACTTCTTGTGCGGCTTGGCCTCGATGTCAACCGGCTGTTTCCCTATTTCGACGGAATCCTTTGCCGCCGTCGCCGCAACCTCTTTCCGGGATGCTGCCTTGGGAACATCAGCGATATTCTTGGATTGATCCAGGTATCCTGCTCCGATTTTATCCATGCTTTACTTCCTCCCGTCTTGATCCATCATCACTGGGATTTATTTTATCACAGGAGGCCCCGCATCGTCAACCATGCGGGCAATCCGGGCATTTCACCTTGACAAGGAGACGGGCCATGTGTTACCATTACCACACGCTTCGGGGCCAGGCAGGCCGCCTTGCGAGTTGCTTAAAGATTGAGGAGGACTTCATCATGTATGCCGTTGTAGAGACAGGTGGCAAGCAGTATAAAGTGAGCCAGGGGGAAAGATTGCGGGTGGAAAAGCTTCCAGGCGCGGTCGGCGAGACCATAGTCCTGGACCGGGTACTCCTCCTTAAGGATGATAAGACGGGACTCAGTACGGGTCATCCCTACCTTGAGGGCGCCGCTATTGCGGCTAAGGTCATCGGGCAGGAAAAGGATAAGAAAGTAACTATTTTCAGATACAAGCCCAAGAAGCGGGTCCGCATCAAGAGAGGTCATCGCCAGCCGTTCACCCTGATCGAGATCGAAGCTATCTCTTTAGACGGGAAGGCCCTGGCTCAAAAAGTTGCGGCAAAGCCTGTTGCAGCACCGAAAGCGGTCAAGGTAGAGGCGGCCAAGCCTAAAGCCGAGAAGTCGGCCGCGAAAAAGGAAACAGCCAAGACCAAGGAGATTGCCAAGAAGAAGGAAGCCGCTCCTAAAAAGGAGGCCGCTCCGAAGAAGGAAGCCGCCAAGACCAAAGAAGCTCCTCCTTCCAAGGCGAAGAAGGCCCCGGTCAAGAAGGCCCCGGCCAAAACGGCGGCCAAGAAACCGGCCGCATCCAAGGCTAAGACCACGAAGAAGATCGGCAGTGTCAAGGCGTCTGCGGAACCCAAGAAGACCCCCGGCACCAAGAAAAAGTCATAAAAATTCTTCTGTCATCAAGAGGAGGCCGTGTCTATGAGCGAAGAAGTAGAAGTCATCATGGAACCGGAAGAGAAGAGTTATCTGGATATTCCCTTTGAAAAACTTCTGGGCGTGGCGGTGCTCGGAGCGCTCGGTTCAGTCATCCTCTTCTATGTCTATCAGCAGCTCGGAGAGGATATGAGGCGCAACGTGCGGGAGAACGTCATCAGCGCAGTAAAGGCGCAACTGGCGAAGCTCTCCCAGTAACCGGACGCCACAGGAGGATAACCTTGGATTACAGCCAGACCCTCAACCTGCCCCGGACCGGCTTCCCGATGAAAGCCAATTTGCCGGAGCGGGAACCGGCTACGATTGAGTTTTGGGAGCGGGAGCGCGTCTATAATCGCCTGCTGGAGCGGGACGGGGAAAAACCGAAATACGTCCTGCACGACGGCCCGCCTTACTCAAACGGGCCGATTCACCTCGGACAGGCCCTGAACAAGATTCTCAAGGATATTCTGATTAAATACAAGTCTTTGAGGGGCTACAACGCTCCTTTTGTTCCAGGATGGGACACCCATGGGCTTCCCAACGAAATTCAGGCCATCAAGGAATTCAAGATCAACCGCCATGAGATCGATCCGGTTGAACTCAGAAAGAAATGCGCCGAGTCCGCTCTGAAGTTCATGGCGATTCAAAAGGAACAATTCAAGCGCCTGGGAATCCGCGGGGACTGGGACCATCCGTATCTGACGCTCCATCCTTACTACGAGGCCGCCATTGTCCGTGTTTTCGGAGAGATGGCCGACCGGGGCCTTATCTATAAGGGTTTGAAACCGGTCTACTGGTGCTCCCACTGCGAAACGGCCCTGGCCGAAGCCGAAATTGAATACCAGGATAAGATCTCCAATTCCATCTATGTCACCTTTCCCCTTAATGATGACTCCTCCTCAGTCTTCCCGGGCTTCACCGGCAAGGCTTCCTTCATCATCTGGACCACCACGCCGTGGACCCTTCCCGGAAATGTAGCCATCGCAATCCATCCCAAAATGGTCTATCTTCTGGTTCAGGTGGGCGGTGAGGGTTATATAGTGGCCGAGCCTCTTCTTTCCGAAGCGGCCGGAAAGCTCGGGTGGCAGGATTATAAGATTGCCGGGAGAGTAACGGGTGCCGGGCTGGAGGGTTTAAAGACGCGCCATCCCTTCCTGGATAGAGATTCCGTCATCATCCTGGAGGAGTATGTCACTATGGACCAGGGAACCGGGTGCGTGCATACCGCCCCCGGTCACGGCCAGGAGGATTATGAGGCCAGCCTCACATACAACCTGCCCATCCTGGTTCCCGTGGATGCGCATGGCCGCATGACCGCGGAGGCGGGCCAGTTCGCCGGTCTTCACTATTCCGAGGCCAACAAGGCGATCATCGAACATCTGAAGAGCAGCGGGCACCTCCTTTATACCGAGAAAATAACGCATTCATATCCGCATTGCTGGCGCTGTAAAAACCCGGTCATTTTCCGGGCGACCGAGCAGTGGTTTGTGAAAATAGACAAGGACGATCTCCGGGGGCGCCTGCTGAAGGAGATAGAGCAAGTCCGTTGGATACCCACGTGGGGCGAAGGCCGGATGCATAACATGGTGGCCGATCGCCCGGACTGGTGCATTTCGAGACAGCGGGTCTGGGGAACGTCCATTCCCGCGTTTTACTGCAAAAAGTGCGAACATGTTTTGTTCGGCAAGGAAATTTCCGAGAGCGTTGCGGCGCTCTTTGAGAAAGAGGGGGGCGATTCCTGGTTTATCCGGGATGCCTCGGAGATCCTCCCGGAAGGCTACAAGTGTCCCTCCTGCGGGTCCTCTGATTTTCGCAAGGAAATGAATATCTTCGATGTCTGGTTTGAATCCGGGGTGAGCCATGAGGCGGTTCTCGGTCTCAGGAAGGAACTTTCGTGGCCTTGCGACCTTTACCTGGAGGGGTGCGATCAGCACCGGGGCTGGTTCCAGGCATCTCTCATCCCCGCCGTGGCCACCAGGGGGAAGGCTCCTTACCGGGCGGTACTGACCCATGGCTGGATGCTGGACGAGCAGGGGAGGGCCCAGCACAAGTCCCTAGGAAATGCCATCGATCCCCAGGAAGTGGTCAAGAAGTACGGGGCCGACATTCTCAGGCTTCAGTTCGCCTCAGTGGATTATACGGCCGACATAAAGATCGGCGACGAGAACATCCGCCAGGTGGCCGAGGTTTACAAGAAGATTCGCAACACGTTGCGCTTTATCCTGAGTAACCTTTATGATTACGACCCCGAAAAGGACTTCGTGCCCGATGAAGAGCTTCTGTTCATCGATCGCTGGGCTCTGCATCAGCTCGGCCTGCTCGCCGGCAGGATCAGTCAGGCTTTCGATGAATACCAGTTCCACCTGGTGTACTACCACCTGCACAATTTCTGCGTCCGCGATATGAGCGCCTTTTACCTGGATGTGCTCAAAGATCGCCTCTACACCATGCCGGCCAAGTCCCCTGAGCGCCGTTCGGCTCAGCGGGCTCTCTTTGAGATCGCTTCCACCCTCGCGATTCTCATGACTCCGATTCTAAGCTTTACTGCCGAGGAAATATGGCAGCATCTCCCCCATCCGGAGATGAGGACGAATAGCGTGCAGATGGCCTCCTGGCCGTCGGGTTCCTCCCGCTTTCTCAGCGAAGAAGAGGGAAAATTCTGGGATGAGGTCTGGAAGATTCGCGAGGGGGTCCATTCCATCCTTGAGAAGCTCAGGGACGAGAAGGTGCTGAAACAGTCCCTCGAAGGATCCGTGCACCTCTACCTGGATGAAAGTAAACTGGGCCTCTTTGGAGAGCATGGAGAACTTTTAAAACGAGCCCTGATCGTTTCGCACCTGGCTTTTCACCCGATGGACGGCGGCGCCCCCGACGGGGCCTCCCTGCTCAAGGACGTGGAGGGAGTTGCAGCCAGAGTCGTCTCCGCCGGCGGGATCAAATGCGTGCGCTGCTGGAATTATTCCGAGCAGACTGGTGACAACCCTGATTTTCCCGGGCTCTGTCCCCGCTGTATAGCGGCCGTTCAGGGATAAATTAACAATGCTTTTTTTCCTGACAGCCTTTCTGACCATCCTGGTGGACCAGTTTGTCAAATTCGCTGTTCAAACCCACATGTTTCTCGGCCAGAGTTCACCCTTTCTGGGGCATGTGGTTTATCTGACTTACGTACGCAACACTGGGGGCGCTTTCAGCCTGTTACAGGGCAAGAGCCTTCTGTTCATAATAGTGGCCTGCCTCGTCCTGGTCGCAATGTTCATCTTTATCAAAACTATTCTGCGTCTGGACAAAATCTTGATCTTTTCTCTGGGGCTGATCGCCGGAGGGACTGCCGGCAACCTTATTGACCGGTTCAGGTTCGGCGGCGCGGTGGTCGATTTCATAGATTTCCGCTTTTTCCCGGTTTTTAACGCCGCCGATTCCGCCATAACAATAGGCATGGTGATCCTGGCCCTGAATGTTATTTTTTTTACAAAGGAGAAATAGTTGCACCAGGTTCTTTTTTCCATAGGGGATTTCAAGATCTACTCTTACGGCGCCACCCTCGTGTTCGCATTTCTCATGGCCATTGCGGTGGCTCTTAAGCAGGGGAAGAAAGCCGGATTCAGCGAGGAGGTCATCCTTGATTTAAGCCTCATCCTGCTGATTGCCGGGGTACTCGGGTCCCGCCTGCTTTTTGTCCTGCTCAATCTCGGAGATTATCTTAAGCATCCACTGAGCATCCTTAACCTTCGCGAAGGCGGGCTTTCACTTCACGGCGGCCTCATCCTGGGCTTTTTGTGCGTCCTCTGGTTCTGCCGGAGCCGAAAAATTTCGCTCTGGTCTCTTCTGGACGCGATTTCTCCCTCGTTCATTATCGGCATCGCGATCGGTAGGATCGGCTGTTTTCTCAATGGCTGCTGTTACGGGAAGGTCACCGGCCTGCCCTGGGGCGTCGTCTTTACCTCCGCCCACATTACACTTGCGCGCCATCCCTCCCAGATCTACGAGATGCTCCTCGACCTGGCCGTCTTCGCTCTTCTTCTCTATTGGCAGGGAAGAAAACGCTTTGAGGGAGAAGTCTTTTTATTCAGCCTTCTTCTTTATTCGGTGGTTCGCTTCATTGTAGAATTTTTCCGCGAGGGCCTGTTTTTTTTCTGGGGCCTGAGCCTGGCCCAGTACGGAAGCATCCTGATTATCGTGCTTTGCCTCATTTTGATTGCGCGGGGGCGGAAGGATGCCAGAGCAGCAGCAGGCAGGAAACGGTCCCGGAAAAAATAATAACTGGTCCCGCTCACGCTTAAGGAAAAATTCCCTATCTTATGCCTATCGGGTGCCGGGCATGAAACATGTGGAAACAAGAGTAATCCCCGTCGAGGAAGGCGGCATGAGGCTGGATCAGCTTCTGGCTGACCGGCTTTCTCTTTCTCGCACAAGGGTGCAGAAGCTCATCGAGGGCGGCCTTGTTGAGATTGAGCACAAAAAAGTAAAGGCCAACTTGAGGCTCAGGGGAGGGGAGCGCATCGAAGTGCGTCTGCCGGAACCAGAGCCGATGGATGTTCTGCCCGAGGCTGTTTCCCTCGACATAATCCATGAAGATGCCGATATCGTGGTTATCAACAAGCCCCGCGGAATGGTCGTCCATCCCGCCTCGGGGAATCGGTGCGGCACCCTGGTAAACGCGCTCCTGGCCCACTGCACCGATCTTTCCGGCATAGGGGGCGTTGAGCGACCGGGGATCGTCCATCGGCTGGATAAAGACACCTCGGGTCTCCTGGTGGTGGCCAAGAACGATTTGGCCCATCGCAACCTCTGCACGCAAATAGAATCCAGGTCTTTCAAAAAAGAGTATCTGGCCCTGGTTCACGGACACGTATCGCCCCGGGAGGCCCTGGTGGACGCTCCCATCGGGCGGGATGCAAAAGATCGAAAAAAAATGGCGGTTCGTCCCGGAGGGCGCGAGTCGCAAACCGCCTGGAAGGTCCTCGAATACCTTGGGGAATACACATTTCTCTCGCTCCGTCCAGTCACCGGAAGAACCCACCAGATCAGGGTTCACCTGGCCTTTCATAATTACCCGGTCGTCGGCGACACGGTTTATTCCAAGGGAAAAAATCTCTTCAATCTGAAGGGTCAGTTCCTGCACGCCTTCCACCTGGCCTTTGCCCACCCGATCACGGGTGAGGCTTTATCCTTCGAAGCCCCGCTCCCGGATGAGCTGAGCCGTATCCTGGAGGATCTGCGGGGCCGCTAGGGGATTCAGGAGATTCACCGCAGATGCGCGGAGGGCGCAGAGCAGGAAGACAAGGGAATAAACCGCAGATTACACAGATTACGCAGATAAAGACAGGGGGATAAACCGGTATTTGTAGGCGCAAACCTCTGTGGTTCTCCGCGTGAAGAAGAGAGATTTCCCCTTACTTCTTTACTACGATGAATAAAGGGAACAGAGGGCTTTGCAACGAATAGGATCTGCCGAGCATAAAAAGGCTATGTCCCCTTTTCTCCAAATCTCAAAGTACAATAAATGTGAAGGAAATAAAGGAGGATTTATGAAAACCAGAGTAACTTTCCCCATATTCAGAAACACATCACTGCTGCTCGCTTGGATAATAGTGTTGTCCGTTTGCACACTTTGCTCTGCCGGGTACGCGGATGCATGCTCGGTGATGATGAAAAGCAACCAGCAGGGTACATTTATCGGACGGACCAGTGATTTTTTTGGTCCGCTTCAAACCAAACTGGAAATAATCCCGCGCGGTTTCAAGGAGCACGACTCAATTACCAACTTTAGCTGGAAGGTAAAATACGGCACAGTGGGGATCATTGATTTTAATCTCCTCTATGATGGTATCAATGAGAAAGGTTTGAGCGCGCACATACTGCTGCAGGAAGACTGTAAATTACCTCCTCTGGTTCCGAACAAGCAAACCATAAGCTTTTCATGGGCAAAGTATATTCTGACCACCTGTGCCGATGTAAAGGAAGCGGTTGCCAATCTTCAAAATTATCAAGTAAAGTTCGACGCTATTGTATATGAGGGTAAGGAAGTACCCGGAATGCTGCCTCATTTAGCGGTCTTCGATCCGAGCGGAGATGCCGCAATCATAGAATTCAACGATGGGAAGGTGCAGGTATTCCACGGACCGCAATACAATGTCATGACCAATGCCCCCAAGCTGCCCGACCAGTTGGCCAATCTGGAAAAGGTCCGGAGCGATAAAATACAGTTTTCTATCGCACAATTGCCCGGGGGAGCAGATGCAAAGGCCAGGTTTGTGCGCGCCACCTTCAATATGGAAAAGATGCCGGAGCCAGCCAGCGCAACGCAGGCGGTCATTTTTATGGAAGAGGCCATAAACAATATAGCCGTACCGGCATACGATGATAAAACAAACCCTGATTCGCCCTTCTTAAGCGATGCCTGGGAGACCCGCTGGCGCGTAGTTTACGATTTGAAAAACATGCACATGTTTTTCGACTATGATCAGACCGGCAAGAAGGTCTATTTGAAAATCGAGGATGCTCTGTTCGAGGGTAAGACCATCAAATATATAGACCCCACAAAAACAAAGTCCCCTTTCGAGCTATAGGCTGACAGAAGATCTCTCTTGGGGGACATATTTCCCATCGGCCGACGTATCGGCCACCCATTGGCACCTTGACTACGGGTTATTCCGGTCCCGAAGCGCGCTGTGGATAAATCGTATAGTTCTCCCTGCTTCCTGTTATCCGGTGCACATCAACAGTTTCCCACGAGCCGTCCGGCATCTGCACCTGGCAGGTCGCTTTGATTCCATACCAGCCTATCTTCTGATACACATGCCGGGAGCGGTGAGGCCCTCCCCAGACGCTCCAAACCTCCATGGCGCCGGTCTGATTATCAATCACATTTACCGCGATATACGGGATTCCCGCCTGGCTTGCAGTGCCGCCCCAGATTTCCATTCGCACCGTGTCAATGGGCCTCGGTACGGCCGTGCAATATATCCAGGCACATCTGCCCTCTTCATTCACTTCCGTAGTGAACGTATACATATACGCAGGGTCGCCGTTATCAGCTTCTATCTGCGCTATCTTAAATCCCTTGCCCACCGGTAAAAAGTACTTTTCTCCCCCGACCTGTTTCTTGGCGTATCCGAGGATCCAATCTTGACTATCGAGCATGACAAATGATATGGTGTATCCGGAGCGGTTCATAACTAACCAGTCGGTATCGAGGCGCACGTAGTCGTAATCCTCATTGGGATTGGGGTGTGCAGTGTTTACCGTTATCCAAGATCCTTCAGGGGCACCTACGAAACTCTCGTACTTGCCATACACCCCATACTGTTGTGGGTTGCGACTTACCTTCAACTCTTCGCCTGGAGACAGCTCGAAGTTCACATGTTCCGCCCCACCCCAATGGTAATAGCCCTTCAAGGTGTAGTAAGGTGACTGGTTTATGATATGCAGCGACATAGGCGTATAACCAAAGTTAAGAACATGGCCAGTATTGACACCTCCTCCGCATGAGGCGAGAAACAGTACAATCGGAATCAGAACCAAACAGAAGGAACTTATATTTTTTCGCAGCAACATTTTTTCACCTCCCCAGGTTGAGCCAAGCTGTCAAGCCGAGTCTTCGTTGGAAATCTCGGCTCCATAAAGGAATCCGTGGGTGGTTTTAGGTAGCGGAAGCGCTCCCGAGGCAGTTAAGGAGTGAGAGGGAGAAGGCGGATTCAGTCCGATAACCATGAGCACGATGACTGACGGCCTTGGCATTGTGGTTCATCACCTTGGTGGCGCCGTTGCTGATGGGCACCTTTGATTTGAAAAGGCTTTGGGTGATGGAAAATTTGATTTTTACGATAAAATAATAACACGCCTGAGAGGCTTATGTCAAGAAATTTTTGGTTTTTTTGGGTCGTTTTCGGGAAAGTGACCGCCCCTTTTTTCACCAACCTGAATTATAATTTCCGCAAGCAGGGCTGACAGTTTATTAACTGAGGCGGCTACTTCCGGCGAAAGCGGGCGCATCTTCATGTCGGCGGCATCGAGAATGACTAATTGTGAAGTCCTGAAGCGCTTGATCTGGCCGGTCAGGTTTTCGGGGGCCGTGCCTTGCCGCTAAATTTGCTTGATTTTCAGGCCGTCCCATAGGAAATCCTCCCAGGGAATAGCCTCAAGGCTAATAGAGAGAGCTCTTTTGCGGTGTTCCCGGTCGCAGATCAACAGTCCCCTGTGCTGGGGATACCTTTTTATCGGTTATATCCGAATAATTTATCGGTTATGCTCTATAATTTTTTTGGGCAAACGCTAAGTGATTGATTAGATAGCTCTGCGTAACTGCCCCGCCTGCAATGTTTCTCCTTTTCCCCCCCCATGCAAAAAACAAGCCCAACTTTTGGAGACCTTTTTCTGAGTCGTAGCGGAGGCTGGCGATGACTGCGAGAATTTTTCGAGAGTTTAAAATAGTATTGTGTCCCTATTTTCCCCTCCAGGCGCTTCATCAGTTTTTCCTTAAGGGAGTAATACATCCCAAGCTCCTTTTTATCGGTTATAACCGAATGTTTTATCGGTTATACTCTATAACATTTTCGGGTAATCGTCAAGTGCCTGATTTGAGAGCTCTGCATAACTGCCTGTAACGTGTCCCCTTTTTCCACATCTATTCCCTCATGCAAAAAATAAGACCAAATTCTTGAGGCCTTTTCTGAATCATAACGAAGGCGGGCGATGACTGTGAAATTTTTCGAGAGTTTGGGTTAAAGGAATCCGGGGGAAATTACTGAATACTTTCTATTGAACAGGCAAGCCGGACGGTAAGGACGGCCGCGGAGGAGGTGGTGGGACAAGAATTTTCGGCATTGCTGACGAAACTGTAGATTGCCAGACCCCAAGATCGAGGGAAAAGTGAAAAATAGTATTGTGTCCCCATTTTCCGAGGTGATATGAGTGAACAATAAAGAAGAAGACAAGGGTTTAGGCATA
>Ga0209749_1002832_pt1 | contig 10565 bp, 9 predicted proteins | sample EPASupsiteSAE347_FD_187267 | JGI IMG/M metagenome (GOLD analysis project Ga0209749, IMG submission 187267) | Bioremediated contaminated groundwater from EPA Superfund site, New Mexico - Sample SAE3-47 (SPAdes) (version 2) | ecosystem: Environmental > Aquatic > Deep subsurface > Groundwater >... | reverse complement strand
AAAAAGCCTTTAATTAAGCATTATACCAACATCTTGCCGGTCATCTGTTAGATCGAGTTTGCGTTAATTTAGTGTACTCAATTTTCTCAATTTAGTTGTCCAGTTTTCGGGGGTCATTATACAGGTCGCTTTTTTTCATAACACCAATCAACGGGTCCAGCACGATTTTTTGTACCGCTTTGTTTAAAGCTACCTCTTGATTTTTGTTGAACTTTTTAACCTGTCGTGCAAACGTTGGGGTCTGCAAAATGTTCATGCTTTTTTATTCTTGTTTGTGCATTTTTTTATTTGGTATGGCTGTAGTTTTCCGATTAATGCTTCTTGTTGGGCTACGAGAATATTTTTTATAAACTCATATGTTAGTTCAGGATTTTCTTCTGCGATTCTACCTATGCGTGCCCAATGTTCAATTTGGCCCGCCACCGATCTATTAACCGCTTTAGAAAAAATTTTAGCCTCAGAAACGATGGTATCAGAAAGCTTAACTGCAGTTGGCATGTAATTTCCTTGAATTATGTATATTCTCCAATAAGTATAGCATGGTGCAAAATGCAACTTTTTGCAACCTGTGGATTATAAGTTTGTAGATATTAAGCCGTCTGGAAATACATTTACAGATTATTTTTTTGCTGTGATAGTTTTGATAAGTGAGCTTGTGTCTTTCCATCCGATCACATTTGCCTGTTTTCTTACCTGCTTTTCTTTTCCAGCATAAATAATATACGCATTACGCGTATTGCTTTCGGATATTTTGTTCCAATATTCAAGGCCACGAAAGGCATCGCTTGCAATGGTAGTTCCAGCTTTAATCTCGAGCGGATATAACGTATTTCCATGGTCTAAAATACCATCGATTTCATGCGCTCCGCTATTGTCTCGCCAGAAGTAGACGGCTGATTGTTTTCCCGTATTACTGTATTGTTTGTGTAAATCAGCAATTATGAAATTTTCAAAAAGGGGGCCATAAAAATGCGAGTTGCTCAAAACTTCAGGGGAATCTATACGCAATAGTGAACACGCAAGCCCCGTATCAAAAAAATAAAGTTTTGGTGTTTTTATTAATCGTTTATTGAAATTTTTAAAATGTGGCTCTAAAAAAAATATAATATAGCTCGCTTCGAGTATTGAAAGCCACTCTCTGGCTGTGGGGGCCGATATGCCAGTTTCAGATGCAAGTGCACTGGTGTTGCACAGCTGTCCAATTCTTCCAGCACACAGTTGCACAAAACGTCTAAAAGTAGAAATATTTTTAGCGTTAATTAATTGACCAACATCGCGCTGAATGTATGATGCGGTATAAGATTGATAAAACTCAGCTGCCGGAATATGTTCATCATAAATACGTGGGTAACCGCCAGTAAACATAAGCTCATTAAGTGAAGCCCCCAGCTTGTTGAGCAAAAGTTCGCTATTTGAAAGCGGTAACAGCGTGAGTATGCCAATTCTGCCCGCCAGAGATTCAGTTATCGCCTTATTTGCAACAAAATTTTGGGAACCAGTCAAAATAAAGTATCCCGGTCTCTTTTTTTTATCTATCGCTAGCTTTATGTATGTAGTTAGTTTCGGTGCATACTGAAATTCATCCAAAATGAGACCATGCTTATTTTCGTGAGTTAACAAGAACCCTTCAGGGTCTTCGAGGGCAAATAGGCGGTTATTGTCATTATCTAAACTTAAAAAAGTGTGCTTTGGAAAAGCATGTTGAGCCAATGTTGTTTTCCCTGACTGACGGGGCCCCAGCAGCGCAATAGCGGGAAAATTTATATATTGTCGCAGCGCCTTACTTAACTCTCGTGTAAACATTTTTAAACTCCATCTCACTTATTATTAATAATAATAATAATAATTATAAACTATCACTTTAAAATAGTCAATAATTTTTATCGACTTCTATAAACTGTTTTAAACCGCCACTTTAAAATATTCAGCTCGTGATTGCGTTTTTCTCTCAATGTGTCGACGTAATGTATAAAGTATCTATCCATGGCTTCATTCAAAATCTTGGACCATAAGTGATCAAACATGTATGATTGCGTATAACTTCGGTTAGCAAAAATCAAAGAAGTATAAAGATGAGGATGTTAATGATAAACAAAAACAACTGCTGGCGCGCTGTTATCATACCAGGGATCATATTCAGTAGCGTAGAGACCATGGCCGAAACTCTAATCGAATACCGTCACAAGGAAACCAATGCGAATTCCTTCCAGTCGTCCCATCATCCACGGTTAACTTTATCTGCGGAAGCGATCGTCTTTGACCGTGTTGGCACCGCCACGTATACGCTTGTTGAACGAGTACCAGGCACCGCGTATTTCTTAGACATCCCAGCAACGTCCGGTAGTCTCGCCCTTAAGAGTACCAATCTCAAACAGGGCTTTTCCCCTGGATACAGGCTTGGTGCGGCATACCGTTTTGATTCCAATCACGATGTATTGTTCTCTTTTTTTCACATTGATGACTGGAACTCAACCAGATCCATTGGTCCGGATAATCCGCCAAACTGGCTTATAATGAGGGCTCCTGGTGGTTTTTTTCAGACCCAAGATTTTACGTACCAGTCAATGACATGGGGCTACTCCACGAAACTTTACAATGCGGAACTCAATGTGCAGAAGAAATTCCACAACCGGATAGTTATACTAGTTGGATTTCGATGGTTGCAGCTGCGTGAAAATCTTCTAGGCATAATTCAGCCCCGAGATCTTATTAAGCCAACATGGAAGAGTTATCCAAAAGCCGATCTTGCCTATGTCAAATGGTTTGAAGGTCAACCAGGCATCCCAGCTCCGGTATACCCACCATTCTGGAATACAAGCGCGACAAACAATCTCTATGGTTTGCAAATCGGGGTGGACGGAAAATTATTCGAGCGTAGCAGCTTCTTTCTGAACGGACTGGTAAAGATTGGAGGGTATTTGAATCATGCGACAGAATCAACCGGAGTCAGCATTGCAAAGGTTGTGTACAATTCAAGGGCCTTGACCAATCAATCTGCTTTTGTTGGTGAAGCTGGCTTGCAATGCGCATATCAAATTACCAATAACATTGCACTGAAGCTCAGTTATGAAGTGTTATGGCTTACGAATATTGCTACGGCCCCTGGACAAATACAAAAGACTTATTCAACGCAGTCCTCTGTGAATGCGCTTGGCGTAAATTCAGCTTCCAATGTCTTTTTTAATGGGGGTACTGTTGGTTTGGAATTGTCATTTTAGAAAATTTGTTTCTTTTTTGTCTACTGTTATTGAATAACTTATGGTATTTTTTAACTGGTTGACTTTTTATAAAGGAGTTCTTATGAGTAAAAGCATTTCGGCATATGATTTAAAAAAGCGTGTTCGTGAATATGATGTCGATATGGACATGATGCATCCTAATCGCTACAAGATGGCTGAAATAGCTCTTAGTTTTTTGCCATTTAAAAAAGACCAAAAAATTAAAGCTCTCGATCTGGGTATCGGCACCGGCTTTTTTGCGTATAAATTCTTACAAAAGTTTCCCGATGCGTATGTTATTGGCCTGGATGGCGCAGCAGCTATGATCGATTTAGCAAAAACGCGATTTGCTAATGTTCTTTCGTTGCAGGATTTTGTGGTTGCTGATTTTAGAGATTTGGCAAAAGTAGTTACTACAAAAGACGATTTTGATGTAATTTTCTCTGCTTTTTCGCTGCATCATTTAACTATTGAAGAAAAAGTAAAAGTGCTCAAAATTGTTCGCTCGTTATTAAAACCAACCGGATGGTTTATAAACGAAGATTGTATAATTGCAGAAACACCGGAAGTTGAGGCGATGTATCAAAAGTTGCGAATCGAAGGTATTTTGTCGCGTGCAAAAAAGAATGAAACCAGATTTACTGATTTTGCATCAATACGTGCATGGCTGGATAAGCTGGAAGCTGAAGAACAAGATAATCCGATTAAGATTTCCCAAGAGCTTGATGTTATGAGCAAAGCTGGACTTAAACATATAGAAATTTTGTGGAAAGAGTATCGTGAAATGGTCTTGTGCGGCCAAAAATGGCTTTAGTCTTAATTACAAGACAAAAGTATTCGTTTAATAATTCTTGATGCATTAGAATTAACAGAAGCTTATAGTTTGAGCGACCATATTCCAAACAAATTAAAAAACTGGGCATATAGTTTATGCTTGAGCTAATTTTAGATTTTATTTTATAATAAAATAATTTGTTGAATAATTTTTAGTTTTTTGCTATACTAAACAAGCTTGGATTTATTACTATCAGCTTTCTTAAAATGGAGTTCTTAGTGAAAAAAGTATCTATTATTATGATCTTGTCTGGGTTTTTAATCAGCGTTTCTGGCGTTTATGCACTTGTGCCGCTGCGTGATTTTGCCGGCGTGCTTTTGCAGCGTTATTGCCGCGACTATCCTGAATATTATGAGCGCATGGATCCTGCCGTTGTTAGTTCTTTATCGGATCCGGTGCTTGATTTTTCTTTTATCCCTATTTTGCGTGATTTTATAGATAACGAATCAATACGACTTGCTGATGCGCGCTATTGGGTTCCCGAGCCGAGTAATATGCTGTTTAAATTTTTTGATAGAACGTGTCTAAATTCTGAAAAACATCTAAATGCAAACGATATGATGCTTTGGGCACAAAAAAAACTAGTGGAGCCTGGTGTATCGCTGCATTGTATCGGTGATTTGCACGGTGATATGCGTTCGCTTTTGCTTATTTTGTTAGATTTGGACCAACAGGGGATGTTGCACGCTGATTATACGCTTGAACCAAATAATTATATTATTTTTTTGGGTGATTATGTTGATCGTGGTCCTTATTCGCTTGATGTGCTGGCCATGGTTTTATATCTAAAAACAAAAAATCCTGAACAAGTTGTTGTATCGCGCGGTAATCATGAAGAGCATACAGCAATTATTCCCAACTCGCATATTCCCTTTCTTGTGGGCAAGCTGGTACCCGAGGGCGGTGTAGCGCAAGATGCTCTTTTGCGTGATATAAATAAAGCGTATAATTTACTTCCTTGTGCGTTATTTGTTGGTGTTAAACGAGCTGATGATGCGCATACAGATTATGTGATGTTGTCTCATGGCGGGATTGAACCTTTGTATAATCCGCAGATTTTGCTTGGTATGGATGATTTGTGCCAATATGAGTTCATTTACTGGGATTACCATAATCAATTGGATATGCGCGAAACACGTGCACGTAAATCTAGTCAGATGCTGCATAAAAAAATAAATAGTATAACATTTCGCGAGGCAGGATACGGTCATTTATGGAGCGATGTACTTATGCGTGGCTATGATTGTGGTATATTTGGAGAGCCATCAATACGGTTGGCTTTTGGTAAACGTATGCTGGAAGCGGCATTTAGCCAGGCATGTGATGGGCTAGACGCAAAAATACACATGCTTATTCGTGGCCATCAGCATGCGTTGGGGAGTCTGCATGCAACCCCAGATCATATGGTGTATACAGTAATTCCGTGCGCTGAAATGCTTGACGACATTATACTTTCATTAAGAGATCCTCGTGGTGCACTTCAAGATGATAATTGCTTTGGTACGCGATATGTGAAATTGAAAATAGACGATGCTGCTCAATGGCAACTGCTGTTGCGGCATATTGAATATAACAATGCCGAAAAAAAAGTAATTGTACAAGAATCACAACAGGTTCTTCCTGCGTCGCTCAAACAACCTGCAGGGCGTGATTTTGGTATACATGTTTATGGATTTAGTATCCAGGTACATGGTGATGGTGAAAAGCCATTTGAAAGTGATGCATCAAGCGTCTAATCTGGTTCATTTTGACGTTTTAACTCGACTATAACAATTATTGACAATTTGAACTGAATCTTTAATATAAAAGTAAGGGGCTATTGTTTAATTTGAAATTTATAAGGAATTGTCGTGAACAAAGCAGTGTTTTTTGTCGGTCTTGTCTTGTGTTACAGTTTCAGTTTAGTGGCGTCTGAGCAAGGAGATGGCGCTGGTGAAAAGCGTGAAGCTGATGAGCGTGAGGGGTCTTTTGGTAGACGTTCAATAAGTGCTTCGCCCCGCTCTTTTTTTGATTTAGAAGTTTTGGCGCTTTTATCCCAGCAATTGCACCCATGCGCTGTTGATCGTGCACGAATTGATACCCCGAGTTCAGCGCCAACGCCGCGTGAGCACACAGCAAGAGAACAGTTTATGGCGGTTTCTCAGGAACGTTCATTAGGTCGTCTGCAGCGACAGAAAATTCGAGCTGCTATTGCGGATATAAGGGTGCCTGGTATGAGCCCAGTATTTGATCATAATGAAATGCTTGGCAAGCGGACTGAACGTGACGAACAAGACCAAGATATGACTGAAGTTGCACCCGAGGCGCCATCGGCTAAAATGCGTTGTGCGGTAAATAATAGTTTACCAGAAGATGGCGAGGTAATCGAAGAATGTATGGATCAACAATAAGTTATTGCTCTTCGCTGGTTCGGCTTGTTTCGAGTTTAAGCGATTGAATCGGTGATGCGAGCTTGATATTGTGCTTTTTAAACTCTCGTAAAATAGCAAAACGTATATCGCTTCTGATATTCCACTGATTGGTTGCATGTTGGGTACTTAGAAAACCGCGCATCATAAACTCATAGCCATTAATAGCAAAGTTTTCTATACGTACTATAGGGGATGGACTTTTGAGAATAAGCGGATTTTCCGAAATAATGCGTAACAGAATATCGCGTACTTGTTCGGGATCGGTTCCGTAATCAACGGTTAAAACGATATCATCAAATGCAACGTATGAATGTGAATAGTTCCAGTTGTATATATAGCTGCGCATGAGTTTTGAATTTGGCACGATAATAGTAAAGCTATTTTTACGACGTAAAATAACTGATCGCGGCGTGATTTTACGTACAATACCGGCAATGTCGCCCTTAAGCGTATCAATGCGTATATAGTCTCCAACTTTAACCGATCGCTCTACAAGTAATATAAAATAAGCGAAAAAATCATCGGCTGGACCTTTGGCTGCCCACGCCACAACTACTAAAAATGGTACAACCATGAGCGTCCAAGCGCCTAGTCCTGCGCGTTGCAATCCCCACGTAAGCGCTACGATAACAAAAATATAACTACTGATGCGCGATATGGTGTTTTGTACACCAATTTCAACATGTAATAATAGATAAATACGTTGTAAAACGTATCGATTAAAAATTCCGGAAAGAAGTATGCCGCCAAATACAAAGGCTATTACGTACAAGATTGATTGCACTTTTATGATGGTTGCGGGGGCTTTTCCGTCTCCTGGTATTTGATACAATTCGATGTTAAAAAAACTTTGAATGTTATTCAGTGAAACATGATATCCCCAGATGTATGCAAAGAGTGTAACGGCTGCAATAATAAGTATCCCTAGACTGACGAGTACGAATAAAACATACCATGTTTTGCTGCTAGAAAATCGTTCTCGTGAAGTATCGTCGGTGGTGGCAAAGAAGATTCGCGCAGAGTAATGTCGCAACAATTCCTGTATAAAATTTATGAAAAAAACGAGAGCTATAGTTAATATAAATGCTTGTAATATATTGCCAAGCGCTACAAATGGGTGGCTTAATATAATAAGCGTTGTGATACAGAGTACAAAAAATCTGTAGTAACGATCGATTTGTTCGCGTATTATTGCCCAAAAACCATGATTGGGAATAAGGGCAAGTATAGTATGTTTGTCCGTAAGTAACAGTATAAATAATCCGGAAGTTATTAATGAGTAGAGAGCCCATAATATTCTCGTAAGTGGTGAATAGCCATATGCTATTGTTATGAATGCTTCACTTAAAAAATATGTTGAGGTGGTTATAAGTACAAAATAGTAAGTAAAAGAGAGAGGGCGGCCAGCAAATGGAGCTGGTTGCAAGCTGATAATTTTGGTGCGGTAAAAATTTCTAAACGATGTTAATAGGTAACCAATATAACCTATAGAGCCTAAGTAGAATATAATTTGTGCGGGAATTACGATGCTTATAAACGAATCATAAAGGACAAAATAAAAACATACTGACCACAATACGCAACCAAAAAGATGGCGTTGTAAAAATTGAATAACGCACATGAGAAAGGTAAGCGCGATGGTGTTTGGTTGTTTTTTTTGTGCAAAAAAATTGGTTAGAAGCGGAAGAAGAGTAATGCCGGCAAGGTAAAGGGCGAGTATAATAAGAAGTGCGAAAAGAATATTTAATAGATGCGCTGATTTAGAGACGGTTTGCCAAAGCCAGGCGAGTGCCTGTGTGCTGCTTTCAACTGAGAAAAGAGTAGCAACATAAGCACCGAAAAATTTTAGGTCATTTAAGGCACTTTTTGCATCTTCTAGGGTAATTGCGCCCTTTGATCTTTGTAGAATGCTGCTACTGCTTGTTATTTTTTGTATAACCAAATTAAGGTTGTTTTGTACGGCCAAAAGTTGTTGCGTGGTTGCTTGGTATATTTTTGAAAGTTCATTTTCTGTTTCAATTTGCTGTTGTAGAAGCTCTGTAGCTTTGTGGAGCGTGTGACTAACTTTTGAATTTACATGCTCGGTGTGAGTTTTTATGTGTGAAAGGGCGTTTGTGGTGAGCGCTATCTCATTGGTAAGTGCCAAACTTTTATTTTGTGTTTCTTCGATGAGTCGATCAATGTCAACTTTTCGTGCGTTAAGGGCGGTTAGTTTATTTGTACGATCCGCTTCGTCATGTAAAAAGCGGCGCTGCGAGATAGTTGCCCAAATTTCCATGATTTCGAGTTTGCGCTCTGCTTGATCTACTTTGAGGCGCTCAAGGGTGTTTTGCGCTTCCAGTAATTCGATTTTTGAATCGATAGATCGAATACGTGTATTGAGGTAGGCTACGGTATATAACGCTGTCTCATCAGCGAGGCTAAATATCCATTCACTTACTTGTTTGAATTCTTTTACTGGTTGTTTGAGCGTAGCGTTTATTTGTTCAAGCTCTTTTTGTAGTGAATCGCGTGTTGTGGTAAGTTTGGCGAGATCTTTCAAGTATTGCTCACGTTTTTCTGCATATTCTTGTTTGAGTGCAAGTACTTGGCGTTGTTCTGATTGTATATCGGCCGCAGTTACCCACAATGTTCGCTCTATATTGGTTAGATCATCACTTAATAAAGAAAACTTTTTTCGTGTTATAAACTCTTGTACTTGATTAAGCTCGAGTTCTTTGGCAAGAGCCTGTTTTTTGAGTTCTAGGTTGTCTCTGGTTGCTTTTAATTTTTTGACTTCCAAACGCGCAATTTCATCCGGTGATTTTTTTTCCTGTTGTTTTAAATCTTGATCGATTAGGGCTATTCTTTCGAGTGTTTTATTGTATGATTGCTCACTGATTTTTTTGCTGTCTTGGACTTGTTTGAGCTCTTTCTCTAGAGCATAGAATTGTTTTGAAGCGTCTTGTAATTCATCGAAAGTATACGAAGATTTTTCTTGGATACGAATATCGGAAAAAAGGGGGTTTTCAATGTAGTTGTTCACAGTTTCTAGGAGCTTTTTTGTCGTTGTCACGAGTTGTTTATGCGTGCGCTCTGTTTCTTCAAATATTTTCTTGCTATCGTCAAGAAGAGCTCTTCTTTTTTTTGTTTCATCAGTTGCAAGTTCCAGAGAGGAGGTGTGTGCAAGATCGCCGAGATTTTTGCTTATTGCAAGTAATTCTTGTTTAATTTTTTGCTGAGTGGCAGATTCTTCTTTTTGAAGTGATTCGAGCTCGCTTTGGGTTTTTTCAAGTAGCTGTTTTTTCTGTTCATGCTCACTTACAAAAAACTGCTCAGCCTTTTTTTTATAAAAATCGAATGAAAACATGCCGGCATAGGTTGCTTGCCAGCTTGTGATTGTGATAAAAATTATACGGTAGATAACGTTATTCATTAGTGTCCTACCTGTGATAAAAAGTTAACCGTGCGTAATAAACGACCGTATGGGTGGCTTTGTACGCATTGGTAGATAAATAGTTCAACCTCTTTTTGCCCGTTATGATCAAGTGTTAAGTTAACGAGCTTTTCGCACGGCTGATGCAATATGTTGCTTATTGAAAGCTGCTCGACATCATGAGGATATTGTCCGATTAAAAAGAGCAGTTTTGCGAGTAAAATTTTTTGTGTTGTTGGTATTGTTGTGATGTGTTCGAGTATATCAATAATATATGCTAAAAGCTGGAAACATTCCTGTTGGCCGCTATGCACTGGCAAACAAAAATAACAAATTTCTAACACATGATGTAAATAGAGTATGGCTGAATCATTTTTATAGACTGGTACCGATACGAGCTCAATATTTTTGATAAAGTACAGGTCGTTTTCGATGTGTAAATCATAGCTAACAATAGCGCCAGTGATTGCATACGAGGCCCACTGCCAACTAGCTGGAACAGCGCCGATGTGGCCGTGAAATTCGTCAAGTAATGAAATTTTTAAACGCTTGGGGAAGTGCTTTTTTATTATAATGCCCCGCGAGCACAATTCGTGCCTCATACCATACTCACTATATCTAACTTGTCTAGTACCAGTTAATGCGATATTTCAACAAAAATCAATTTTTATAGTCCGTAGTATTCA
>Ga0209749_1002829_pt1 | contig 10575 bp, 7 predicted proteins | sample EPASupsiteSAE347_FD_187267 | JGI IMG/M metagenome (GOLD analysis project Ga0209749, IMG submission 187267) | Bioremediated contaminated groundwater from EPA Superfund site, New Mexico - Sample SAE3-47 (SPAdes) (version 2) | ecosystem: Environmental > Aquatic > Deep subsurface > Groundwater >... | reverse complement strand
ATCAGAAGTTCACGGCGACGCAATGCGATTTTGACGGGGACGCCCTGACCGATCCGATGGTCTATCGCGATACGGATGGCTGCTTCAGGGGCGCGGCTTCGACCAGGCAATATGCCCAATGCGAGATATCCCTGAATGCAGCCGGATATCAGGCGGTGCGAGGTGATTTTGACGGTGACGGCAAAGGCGATCCGGCCGCGTATAGTTCAAAGACCGGCTCCTTGATCATTAGTTTGTCGAGAAGCGGCTATCAGATTGTGACCGGGGCGTTCGGAGAACCTGGTTGCCTGCCGGCCCCGGCCGATTATGATGGCGACGGCAAAACCGATCCGGCAGTGTACGATCCCGGCACGGCTTATTGGCAAATATTGATGTCCGCCTCGCTGGAGACGCAGGGACGCTATACATGGTGGGGCGGCGGTCTGGGAAGCGCCGGGGGCCTGCCGATTTCGGCGGATTACGATGGCGATGGACTGGCTGATCCGGCTGTTTATCATCAGGACACTGGTCTCTGGGAATTATTCCCCACAACCCAAGGCTATCAATTATGCTGGGGCCTCTTCGGCGGTCCGGCATATCAGCCGGCGTTGGAATAGCTGCCTTACCGGCGCTGCATCCTGACTGTCAAATATCTTGACTCGCAATCCCCGTGATCTATTATGCGCTCTGGTCGGCCCGCAAACTCGAACTTTCAAGCTTTCGATACAGGCAGGAGGTAAGGTCATGGGTGGATTTTTCGGCGTCATTTCCAAATCCGATTGCGTCAACGATCTTTTTTTCGGAACCGATTATCATTCCCATCTGGGCACCCGGCGCGGGGGGTTGGCCGTGCGCAATTCCGACGGGTTTACGCGTTTTATTCATGACATTACCAACTCCCAGTTCCGCTCCAAATTCGAAACCGACATCACCAAGATGCGCGGCGCCAGCGGTGTCGGGGCCATCAGCGATCATGAGGATCAGCCGCTCATTATTGCTTCCCACCTGGGTGTCTATGCCATCGTGACGGTCGGGAAAGTGCTGAATGCCGAGGCGCTGGCCCAGCAGGCTTTTCAAAAACGTTCCGTGCATTTCGCCGAATTGGGCGCCAATGAAATCAACCCGACCGAGCTCGTGGCCATGCTGATCAACCAGGGCGAGACCTTCCTGGAGGGCATTCGCCTCGCTCAGAAAACCATCGAGGGTTCCTGTTCCTTCCTGCTCCTGACCCAGGAAGGTATTTATGCGGCGCGCGATCGCCTCGGGCGCACGCCGATGATTGTGGGTGAAAAGGCGGATGCCCGCGCCGTGACCCTGGAAACCTGTGCGTTTCCCAACCTGGGATATGAAGTCAATAAGATCCTGGGTCCGGGTGAAATTGTCCGATTGACCACCGACAGTGTCGAAACCATACAGCCGCCCGGCCAGCGCCTGCAGATCTGCTCGTTTCTGTGGGTGTATTACGGCTATCCGGCTTCCTGTTATGAAGGCATTAACGTGGAGCAGGTCCGCAACCGGTGCGGCGCCTGCCTGGCGCGATGCGATGCGGTGAAGCCCGATTATGTCGCCGGCGTCCCGGATTCCGGCACCGGCCATGCGATAGGATATGCCAACGCGGCCAAGATCCCGTATTGCCGTCCGTTTGTCAAATATACGCCCACCTGGCCGCGCAGTTTCATGCCCCAGGATCAGTCGATTCGCGACTTGGTGGCGCGGATGAAACTGATCCCGGTCAAGGACATGATCCAAGGCCAGCGCCTGCTGTTTTGCGAGGATTCGATCGTGCGCGGCACCCAGCTCAAAGACACCATCCAGCGCTTGTATGATTGCGGCGCGCGGGAGGTGCACATGCGCCCGGCCTGCCCGCCGCTGATCTTCGGCTGCAAGTTTTTGAATTTCTCGCGCTCGCGGTCCGAACAGGACCTGGCCGCCCGCAAAGCCATTACGGAATTGGAAGGACACGCCGAACACTGCGATTTAAAGGAATATACGATTGCGGATTCGCCGAAATATATCGCCATGGTTGAGCGCATCCAGCTCCGCCTGGGACTGACTTCCCTTAAGTATCAGACGTTGGATGACCTTGTGACGGCGATCGGCCTGCCCAAGGAAAAATTGTGCACCTACTGCTGGGACGGCGTGGAATAACCGGACGGAATTTTCGTCGAATTCGGGATTTCAATGCGCAACTTTTCGACGAAAGCCGGTTAAGGTTGCGGTTGGACAGGGTGCTGGGCCATAACTTCCGTCAGTTTCCAGCATTTGAAATGCATGCGCGCGAGATGAAACGGCCCGGCCCAGCGGTTGCCCTTGGCCTGATTGGCGACCGTGCCGTCGCGGTGCAGGTATTTGAACCATTCGCCGTGTTGAGGATCGGGGAAATGCGCGAAGGCCCATGTGTGCAGGCGCTCGAACCAGTCGGCATACTCTTGCCGGCCGGTCAGGTGGTAAGCCAGCAGGCAGGCGTAAATCGCTTCGTTGTGCGGCCACCAAAGCTTCATATCGTGCTCGTACTGGTCGCATGGCCGGCCTTCGATATCCACGAAATAAAGCAACCCGCCGTATTCCTTGTCCCAGCCCCAAGCCAGCGACCAATCCAGGATGCGGCAGGCCTGTTCCAACAGCCCCGGATTCCGGCAATGACGATATTCTTCCATGATGAACCAGGCCGTTTCAATGGCGTGCCCCGCATTCACACAGCGGCCTTCGGGGCTGTCCAGGAATTCCCCGCGCGGCCCGACTGTTTCCAGCAGGGCCTTTTTTTCGGGGTGCATGAATTCTTCGAAAATTGAGGCCAAGCTTGCGTTCATGACCTCGTCATACAGCGGATCGCCGCCCGTTTTGCGCAGCTGTTGGGTCGTGGCGATGAGAATCATCGCCAGGGCGTGTCCCTTGGAGGCGCGGGTCTCGGGAATGACCTTGGGCGGCAGCAGGCTGGGATTGCGGACATATTTAATCAAGAGACGATACAATTCCCGGGCTTTCTCTATCCGCCGTTGATCGCCCGCGGCCCGTCCGTATTCGGCGAACGCAATTACGCCGAAGGTTTCCGAGAAAAGGTAGCGGCGTTTGCGCAGGGGACGCCCCTCGCGGGTAACTTCAAAAAACATCCGTCCATCCGTGTCGAAACAATGCTTTTCCATAAAAGCAATGCCTTGCCGGGACATCTCCAGCCATTCAGGACGCCGCTCCACCTCATTGTAGAGCAGGGCGGTCAGCCATGCGATCCGGCCCTGGAGCCAGACCGATTTATCGGTGTGATACACCGAACCGTCGCGATCCAGGTAGTGGAGATAACCGCCGTATTCCGGATCAGGGGCATGGGCCACCCAGAACGGGATGACATCCTTCAGCAGTCCGTCACGATAAACTCGAATTAGTTCCTGAATGCGCTGCGAGTTCAATGATCTAACAGTTGCCATATTATTCCCTATGCGTCGCTAAGTTGACAAACGGTTTCTTACAGGATCTTGTTGGATGCCAGCGCAATAACAATGAGTTTTGCGGCGCTGGCGAAATCGTCGTCCTTCTTGAAAAAACCGGAAACCCCCAGCGCTTCGGCATCCTTCATGTCCTTGGGCGTGCCATGCGCCGTGATCATAATCACCGGCAGCGTTTTGTCATTGGCCCGGATTTTTGTCAGGGTTTCGATGCCGTTCATGCCGGGCATTTTCATGTCCAGATAAACGATCGTGGGCCGCTCCCGTTCGATCTCGGCCAGGGCGGCGGCGCCGCTGTTCACGCCGGTCACCTGGAAGCCCTTGGCCTTCAGCCAGAATTCCATCGGGCGTCGGAATCCATCCTCGTCGTCCACCAATAAAATCTTGATATCCTTTGGTTCCATTATGCGCCTCCTTGTGATGTTGTGCTATCGAGGCAAGGCGAAGGTAAACGTGCTGCCTTTGCCGGTTTTACTCGCTACCCGCATTGAGCCGCCGTGCTTTTCCACAATTTCCTTCGCCAGGGCCAAGCCCAGCCCCGTGCCGTTTGCACCGGCCGGGTGATTGGCGCTGACTTGCTCGAATTTATTGAAAATCCGCTGCAAGTCCTGGGGTGCGATCCCAATGCCGGTGTCGGTGACGGATACCTCGATCATGCCGTCAGCCGCATTCAGGGCGATGCGAATTTCGCCTTTGGGCGGCGTGAATTTCAAGGCGTTACTGAGCAGGTTGTTCATCACCTGTGTGATCTTGTCGGCATCCAGCTCCAATTCCAGCGGTGTGCCCGTAAGATCCATGCGGACCGTAATGCCTTTTTCGCGGAACCAGCCGGTAAAAGCCGTGACGGCATTACGGACCAGCGCCTTGATATCCGTCCTGGCCTTTTTCAGCTCCATTTTGCCGGCCTCGATTTTCGACAGGTCCAGCAGGTCGTTGATCAGCCGGGTCAGACGTGCGACATTGTCCTTTGCCAGCGACAGGAATTCCTTCTGGTTGTCGTTGATCGCGCCGGCGGTCTGGTCCAGGATGAGACCCAGGTTTTTCTGGATGGCGGCCAGCGGCGAGCGGAGTTCATGGGACACGTTGGCCACAAAATCGGATTTCAACTGCTCCACTTCCTTCATCTTGGTGATGTCCGAGAGCACGGACACCATGCCGATGGTCCGGCCATCCGGGTCTTCCACAATGGCATTGGAAGATCGGAGCACACGGTGCGTCGCTTCGTTTTTGCCGGAGACCTCGATCTCCTTGATGGCATCCGGGCTTCCGCCGGCAAGGACCAGGGAATGCTCCTCCCGCAACGATTCTTTCAGCGTCTGGCCAACGATGGCCCGTCCCTGCTTGCTCAACATCTTTTCGGCGGCGGGATTGGCCATCATAATATTGCCGTCATTACCGATCACCACCACGCCTTCACCCACGTTCCGCATGATCGAGTCCATCGTGCCTTTTTCGAACGCCAAGCGCTTGTTCTCGGTTTCGTAATGGCGGGTGGTCTCACGGACTTTCCGGTCCAGTTCGGCCTGAAACTGGTTGCGAATGGCGTAGAGTTCTTTCAATTCTTCGGGGGACGGCATGGGCATCCTGGGTTCGGGCATGCCGGGCGCCGTGCCCGCCATATTTGCATCAAAGACGGGGGCGTTGGCGGGAATATTCTGGCTGGCCTTGTGCAAGGCCTTGAGATATTCATCGTCCGCCGCCGGTTCCTTAATTTCTTTCTTGTCAATTTCTTTCTTGTCGATCCGGCCGTAGTGAACATCGTTGACTTGAATATATTTCAAGGCGCGGTCGGCCAGGACTTTTTTCAAGCCGCCGGCTTCGTTCAACTGCTCCGGCTTGACCGCCAGGGCTTCCAGAAACGAACGCAGTTCGGCAAGCGGCAACCCATTCTGAAGCGTGATGTTGCCGATGTGCAGAATTTCGAAGTGCCGGGCCAGGCTCTTCATCTGCGACGGGTCGGCGGCGACCGGCTGGCCGTTGACCATGAGTTTCGATTCCATGAAGCCGAAGGAAAATTCCTTCCCCGATGCAAGCGCTGTTTGCATAAGGCTGTGCAATTCAACGATGCTATCCTGCACCAGCGAGTGGGTTGCTGGATAAAACCTGACATTCTGGAGCGCCAGGAACAGCTTGTTGACGATGGGCGTTGGGTCTTTAACGGCGCTATCTTTGGTTGTCATTGGCGATTGCCGATCATGGAAGTGCACTAACCGGTTTTCCACTTAAATTATAGTCTCAATCGAATAGGTGTCAATATGTTTTCCCCAGACAAAAAAACAATGCCTCAGTTATGAGGGCTGATTGTCATTCCCGACCTGACTCGCCTCGGCGAAGCGCTTTGGCGAAGCCTGGGTCGGGAATCCAGAAAAATCTCGTGCCATAGGCAGATCCGCCTATGGCGGAAATGCTGGATTCCCGCTTGCGCGGGAATGACAGCATTGACGTTCATAACCTGCCCGCGTAACTGAGGCATTACAAAAATATCAAAAAAATGGTTGACATCGGTATCGGGGAAATATAACTTCTTGCCCATGCGTAAATATTTGGCCATCTTGACGGTCGTTGTCGGACTTCTGCGGGCACTGGTATTGTGCCTGGTTGAGGGCCGCGCCTTCACGGTGGCCAGCGGACGCGGATAACGTCATCCCGCCCGTTGTCAGGTTGTTCCAAACCCGCCGTGAAAAAACGGTGGGTTTTTTTGTTGTGACTCGCTATGATGCGGGGGTTGTTGCGGGAAAAAGGAGATAACGAATATGCGTACAGGTGTGCAGTGTTTAATGGATGGATTAAAAAAAGCCGGCGTGCAGACCATCTTCGGGTTGCCCGGCGGCCAGGTCCTGGATATCTTCAACGGTCTGTATGATGCCCCGTTCAAGTTCGTTCTGACCCGCCATGAGCAGGGCGCCACGCACATGGCCGATGGCTATGCCCGCGCCACCGGTCGGGTGGGGTGTTGCCTGGTAACTTCCGGCCCCGGGGCCACGAACACCGTGACCGGCCTGGGCACGGCGTATATGGATTCAATTCCCCTCGTGTGTATTTCCGGCCAGGTGCCGACCCATATGATCGGCAACGATGCCTTTCAGGAGGCGGATACCACCGGTATTACGCGGCCGGTGACCAAGCACAATTACCTGGTGCGCAACGTGGATGATTTGCCGCGCATTATCGCCGAGGCGTTCTACATTGCCGGCAGCGGCAAGCCGGGGCCCGTGCTGGTGGATATTCCCAAGGACGTGCAGCGCGGCACCACCGAGGCCGCTACGCCCAACGAGGTCAAGATCCGCGGTTATAACCCGACCACGGAAGGCCATCCCCGCCAGATCGAGAAGCTGGCGGAGGCGATCAACAAGGCCAAGAAACCGCTCTTCTACGTGGGTGGCGGCGCGATTTCCTCCAATGCCGCCGAGGAGGTTGCCCAACTCGCGCGCAAGGCCAAAATTCCGGTCACAACGACCTTGCTGGGATTGGGCGCCTTTCCCGAAACAGATGCGCTGGCCCTGCGCATGCTCGGCATGCATGGGAGCGTGACGGCCAATTTCGCCACGCATCATTGCGACTTGCTCGTGTCCATCGGGGCCCGCTTCGACGACCGGGTGACCGGCAAGATCGCGGAATTCGCGCCCCATGCCAAGATTGCGCATATTGATATCGATCCCACGTCCATTTCCAAAAGTGTGCCGGTGGATATCCCGGTGGTGGGCGATGTCAAGCAGGTGCTGAAGGTCCTGATCCCCCTGGTGGAGAGCAAGGAGCGCGCGGAATGGCTCACGCAAATTCAGGAATGGAAACAGAAGCACCCGTTTGCGTACGACCAGAAGGGCTCCAAGCTGATGCCCCAGTATGTCATTGAGCAGATTTATGCCCTGACCAAAGGCGATGCCATCATCGTGACCGAAGTGGGCCAGCACCAGATGTGGTCGGCCCAGTATTATAAATATACCAAGCCGCGCACGTTCATTTCCTCGGGCGGGCTGGGTACCATGGGGTTCGGGCTGCCGGCCGCCATCGGCGCGCAGTTCGGCTGCCCCGGCAAGGTCGTGGTGGATATTTCCGGCGACGGCAGCGCCCAGATGAATTTCCAGGAACTCGTGGTGGCCGTGGAGCACCGGATCCCAATCAAGGTGGTCATTCTCAATAACGGCTACTTGGGCATGGTGCGCCAATGGCAGGAGATGTTTTACAAGAAGCAATATTCGGCCACCTGCCTGGGGCAGAGCGGGCGGGGCAAGAACGAGAAGATCAAGGATCGCCCGGATACGCCCTATTTGCCGGATTTTGTCAAGCTGGCCGAGGCGCACGGCGCCTTGGGCCTGCGCGCGAAGACCAAGGCCGCCGTGGTGCCGATGCTGGAGAAAGCGTTTGCAGCCGATGGCCCCGCCGTGGTGGAATGCATCGTGGAGCCGGAAGCCAATGTGTATCCGATGGTGCCGGCCGGGGCCTCGCTCCTGGAAATGATCCACAGCATGGCGTGAGGAAGAAATGCAGAATGAAGAATGCAGAATGCAGAATTCGGAACAAAGAACAAAGAACGAAGAACGAGGAACGGTTGAACATGAAACATATTATTTCGATACTGGTTGAAAACCGTCCGGGCGTCCTGGCCCGGGTGATTGGATTGATTTCGGGACGAGGCTACAACATTGACAGTCTCAATGTGGCCCCGGCCCAGGACGCCACAACTTCCCGGATCACCATGACCGTGCCGGGCGATAATCGCGTCATGGAGCAGGTCACCAAGCAGCTCAACAAGCTGGTGGACGTCATCAAGGTCTTCGACCTGACCGAGCAAAAATATATTGACCGCGAGCTGGCCCTGGTGAAGGTGTGTTCCACGGTGAAAAACCGTTCGGCCGTGATCGAATTGGCCGCTCTCTGCCGGGCCGAGATCATTGCGGTGCAAAACAAAGCCATGATCATCCAGGTCGTGGGCGCCACCGATGAGGTCAATAATTTCCTGGAGCTGATCAAGTCGCATGGCATTGTGGAAGTCTCGCGCACGGGCGTGATTGCCATGAGCAAGGCGGAAGGCTGAAGAGGACAGACCACTGACATCAAACGAAGAACGATGAACGAAGAATCAAGCACAAAGAACGAAGTTTATGAAAACTGCAAAACAGAATCGCGTGTTAATTTTCGACACCACCTTGCGGGACGGCGAGCAATGCCCGGGCGCCAGCCTGAATCAGCGTGAAAAAATAGAGATTGCCCAGCAACTGGCGCGCCTGAACGTGGACATCATCGAGGCCGGCTTTCCCATTGCCTCGCCCGACGATTTCCGGGCCGTCAAGGCCATTGCCGAAACCATCAAGGGGCCGCGCATTGCCGGGTTGGCGCGCTGCCTGAACAAGGATATCGAGCGTTGCGCGGAGGCTGTGACGCCCGCCGGCAAGCGCGCCCGGATTCATGTGTTTCTGGCGACCTCCAAAATTCACCGCGATTTCAAGCTCCGCAAGGATAAGGCCGAGATTCTCAAGCAAGCCGCGACGGCCGTGCGCTACGCCCGCACGCTTTGCGACGATGTGGAATTCAGCCCGGAGGATGCGACCCGCACGGAACGCGATTACCTGGCCGAGGTCGTGCGCGCCGTGATCGACGCCGGCGCTTCGACGGTCAATATTCCGGACACGGTGGGCTATACCGTGCCGACGGAATTCGGCGCGCTGATCGGTTATTTGTTCGAACACGTGCCGAATATTGCTCAGGCCGTTATCAACGTCCATTGCCACAACGATCTGGGGCTGTCGGTGGCCAATACGATCGCCGCGCTCGCCGCCGGCGCCCGGGGTGCGGAATGCACGATCAACGGGATCGGCGAGCGGGCCGGTAACTGCGCGCTCGAGGAGCTGGTGATGGCCCTGCACACGCGCCATGATGTCCTGGGCCTGACCACGGATATCCGCACCCAGGAACTCTATCGCTCCAGCCGGCTGGTCAGCCGCCTGACCGGCATGGTTGTCCAGCGTAACAAGGCGATTGTCGGCGCCAACGCCTTCGCCCACGAGGCCGGCATCCATCAGGACGGCATTCTCAAGGAGCGCTCGACTTATGAAATTATGCGCCCGCAGGACATCGGCATTGACAGCTCCGAACTGGTGCTGGGCAAGCATTCCGGGCGGCACGCGTTTGCCGACCGGCTGATCAAGATGGGCTTTACGTTGAAGGCGGAGGAGCTTGATCGCGCCTACCGCCGGTTCATTGATCTGGCGGACAAGAAAAAAATTGTGTATGACGACGATATCCTGGCCATTGCCCGCGATGAAATTGAAGGCGATTTTGCGGGGGCCGGCGCGTATCAATTGGATTATCTGCATGTCTCTACGGGCACATCCACGATCCCGACCGCCACGGTGCGCCTGCGCAAGGGCAAGGATGTGATCCAGGACGCTGCCTGCGGCGATGGGCCGGTGGATGCCGCGCTTAAGACCATTGACCGGATTGCGGGGGTGCAGGGCAAACTGCTGGAGTATGCCATTCAGGCCGTGACCATCGGACAGGATGCGCAGGGCGAGGTCAGCCTGCGCGTGGCTTTTGGCGAAAATGTGGTCAACAGCAAGGCCGCCAGCACCGACATTGTCCAGGCCAGCGCCGCCGCTTATTTGAACTGCGTCAATCGCATTATGATGACCCGCGCGCTGAAGACGTAAGGGGGCGTGGGCGTAAGGGCGTATGGGAGTAGGGCGCACTAATGCATATAAATTCTGTAACGCAAAAATATGCCGTCCTCGGGCACCCGATCCGCCATTCGCTTTCGCCCCGCATGCAGAATGCGGCGTTTGAGGCGCTGGCCATGGATGCCGTGTACCTGGCATTCGACGTGCCGCCCGAAAAGCTTATGCAAACCCTGTCGGCAATGGCCGATATGGGGTTTGCCGGCATTAACCTGACGGTGCCGCTCAAGGAGGTCGCGTTTCGCGGGCTGTGCGATCTTGATGAAGCCGCACGGCGTTTGGGTTCGGTTAATACCGTTAAAGTCACTGCCGGCGGTTTGAAAGGCTTCAGTACGGATGGCGAAGGTTTTTTGCGGGCCATCCGGGAAGCATTCGATCTGTCGGTGCAGGGACTTTCCCTGTTTTTGCTGGGTTGCGGTGGCGCCGGGCGCGCGGTGGCTCTTACCTGTGCCGCGGCGGGCGCCGGCCGCCTCATGCTGGCTGAT
>Ga0209749_1002823_pt1 | contig 10596 bp, 7 predicted proteins | sample EPASupsiteSAE347_FD_187267 | JGI IMG/M metagenome (GOLD analysis project Ga0209749, IMG submission 187267) | Bioremediated contaminated groundwater from EPA Superfund site, New Mexico - Sample SAE3-47 (SPAdes) (version 2) | ecosystem: Environmental > Aquatic > Deep subsurface > Groundwater >... | reverse complement strand
GCGGATCATCGTCCGGGCCGGGGTGGTTGACGAGATCACTCCGGGGGAAAAGGGCGCCGGCCGGAGCATCGAGGTCTCCGTAGCGGACACGGGCATCGGGATCGCCCCGGAGGATCGGGAAAAGATCTTCGAGGAGTTTCATCAGGTTTATGATCCCACCACGGGCAAGAACCCGGGAACGGGCCTGGGTCTCGCCGTGACGCGCCGGATCATCGGCATGCACGGCGGACGCATTTGGGTGGAAAGCGCCGGGTTGGGGAAGGGCAGCGCCTTTACCTTCCGGATCCCCTGCACCCCTCCCGGAAAAGGGACGTAATGAGCGAAGAAATCAATTTCATAATGATCACAATTATACTATTGGGAAGGAGTCTGTTTTATGGCGACGACACCGGTACGGATACTCTGCGTGGATGATGAACCGCTGGTCCTCAAGTTGATGGAGGCCCAGCTTGCCCCCCGGGGATACGAAGTCTTTACGGCCCCGAACGGCGCGACGGCGCTCCGCCTCGTGAAGGAGATCCGCCCCCACATCGTCCTTCTCGATATCATGATGCCGGGTATGAGCGGTATCGAGACCCTCGTGGAAATCCTGAAGATTGACCCGAACGTGGGCGTCATCATGGTCACGGCGGTCACGGATGACGAAACAGCCCGGCAGGCCGTTGAGTTGGGGGCCTTCGACTACGTTACCAAACCCATCAATTTCGATTACTTGGAAACGTCGCTCCTGGTCAAGTACATCATGCAGATCGGATAGAAAAGGAGGAGGCCATGGGAGATCCCCTGCGGGTCTTGGTCATCGAAGATTCGGAAGACGATGCCGCACTGTTGCTCCGCAAACTTCGCCAGGGCGGATATGAACCCCTGTATGAGCGGGTGGAGACCGCCGAGGAAATGAGCGCCGCCCTCAGCTCGGGGGAATGGGATGTAATTCTAAGCGATTATAGGCTGCCCCGGTTCAGCGGTCTGCAGGCCCTGGCCCTCTTCAGAAAAACGGGGCTGGATGTCCCCTTCCTGATCGTGTCCGGAACCATCGGTGAAGACACGGCGGTCGAAACCATGCGGGCCGGCGCCCACGACTATATCATGAAAGATAGCTTGCAGCGCCTGGTCCCGGCCATCAGGCGTGAACTGAAAGACGCCGAGGAAAGAAGGCTGCACCGGCGGACCGAGGCGGCGCTGGTTGAAAGCGAAGTCCACTACCGGGAACTTGTTGCCCGCATGAGCAATGCCGTGGCCGTGTACAAGGCCAGTGAGGACGGCAGCGATTTCATTTTAACGGATTTCAACCCCGCCGCCGAACGGATTGAAAAGATAAAAAAGGAAGACCTTTTGGGGAAAAGCATTCTCCATGTCTTTCCCGGAGTCGTGGAATTCGGACTCTTCGACGTCTTAAAGCGCGTATGGAAAACCGGCCGGCCCGAACATTACCCTGTTACCTTCTATAAAGACGACCGAATCGCCGGCTGGCGGGAAAACTATGTCTACATGCTTTCCTCCGGCGACATCGTCGCCATATACGACGATGTCACGGAGAAGAAAAGGCTGGAAGAGGATTTGCTTAACGCCGCCGCCGAATGGTCCACGACCTTTGACGCAATGAAAGACAGTGTCGCTCTTCTCGATCCTCAGGCCACTATCCTGCGGGCCAATAGGGCCACCTGCGATCTCCTCGGCAAACCTGTCGAGGAGATTATCGGCAGGAAGTGCTGCACCATCATGCACAGCACAAACGATTTGCCTGCCAACTGCCCCTTTCCGAGGGCGGTCGAATCGCGGCAGCGGGAGGAAACGGACTTTTCCCGTGACGAACGATGGTTTCACGTCATAGTTGATCCGATTCTTGATGGGTCCGGAAAAGTGAAGGGAGCCGTTCATATCCTGTCGGACATCACCGAGCAAAAGAATGCGGAGGATAACGTTCGGAAGGCGGAGGCGAAGTATCGACAGCTCTTCATGAACGCCCAGGAGGGCGTCTATCAGATGACCCCGGAGGGAAAGCTTATCACCGTCAATCCCGCCATGGCGGAAATATACGGATATGCCTCCCCGGAGGAGATGATCGCGACGATTGTCTCGGTCATGCGCCAGCTCTATAAAAACCCGGAGGATCGTAAGAAGTTCCTGTATTCAATGAGGACAAACGGGGAAGTAAAGAATTTTGAGCTTGAACACCTGACAAAAGATGGACGCACCGTCTGGATTTCGACTAACGCCCATCCCGTTTACGACCGGAACGGCTCCCTCCTTTGTTACGAGGGTACGGTTATCGACGTAACCGAACGCAAACGGGCGGAGGAGGAGCTGCGGAGCGCTTTTGAAAAACAGCGGGAATTGGCTTTTATCATCAACCATAGCCCGGCCACCGCCTGGTTATGGAAGGCGGCGGCGGGCTGGCCCGTAGAATACGTTTCCGATAGCGTCGCCGAACTCGGATACGTTCCGGACGACTTTACCAGCGGGCGTGTCGCCTTCGCCTCCATAATCCACCCGGAGGACATCGCGAGGGTAGGCGCCGAAGTCGAGGAATTCACGAAAGAGGGGCAGAGCAGCTTCAATCAGGAGTACCGCATCGTGACCGGAGCGGGCGATATCCGCTGGATCGACGACCGGACCTGGGTACGGAGAGACGCGGACGGAAAGGTTACCCACTACCAGGGGATTGCGATTGACATTACCGGTCGCAAGCTGGCGGAAGAATCGCTGTTGAAAAAGCATGAAGAGCTCGAGGCGGCCCATGCGAAACTGAAGCAGGCCCAGGTCCGGGTCATTCAGCAGGAGAAGATGGCCTCCATCGGCCAACTGGCCGCGGGCATCACCCACGAGATAAACAACCCCATGTCCTTCATCACGGGCAATCTCGGCATCCTGCGGACCTACCTGGAAGGGATTGCCAAAATCATCGCCGCCCAGGAGGAGATCGTCGGGAACCATGCGCCGCCGGCAGCCATGGAGGCCCTTCAGGACCTGAGAAAGAAGATGAAGATCGATTACATTCTTGCAGATGTCGGACATCTCCTCGATCAGTCCCTGGAAGGGGCCGACCGGGTCCGGAAAATCGTGTCCGATCTCAAGACCTTCTCCCGAATGGAGGAAGATGCGTACCTGATCGAAGACATCAATGCGGCCCTGGAAAGTACCATCAACATCGTCTGGAACGAGCTCAAGTACAAGGCGGAGCTGGTGAAGGAATTCAAAGACCTTCCCCTTACCCGCTGCAATATCAGCCATTTGAATCAGGTCTTTATGAATCTTTTAGTTAATGCTGCGCAGAGCATCGAGCAGTGGGGGAAGATCACCGTAAGGACCTGGACTCAGGAAGACGGCATTTATGTCTCCGTAACGGACACGGGAAAAGGCGTTCCGGAGGAGAACCGAAAGAAGATTTTCGAACCCTTTTTCACGACGAAGGCGGCGGGCAAGGGAACGGGGCTCGGATTGAGTATCTCCAGCGACATCATTAAGCGGCACAACGGAGATATTTTTCTGCAGAGCGAAGTCGGAGAAGACACGACCTTCACGGTAAGGATACCGATTGTGAGCTAGGATGGAAAATCAAAACAACCGGGCAAAAATTGTGGTTGTAGACGATGAGCCGCAAGTACTCGATTCCGTCCGCAGAGTCCTGGACGGCGATTTTTATGAGGTTTTAACGGCGACATCCGCAGCGGAGGCGTTTTTACTTATGGAACGCTCACCTGCCGAAGTGATCATCGCCGACTACCGCATGCCGGAAATGAACGGTGTGCAATTCCTGAAGGAGATATTAAGGAAATGGCCCGACACCGTCCGGATCATCCTGTCCGGATATGCGGATATCCAGTCGGTTATCGATGCGATTAATGACGGTCAGATTCATAAATTCATTACCAAACCCTGGGATAACCGGGAGCTGCATATTACCATCGCCAACGCTGTTGAGCGATATGAAATGTCCAGGAAGAATAAGCAGCTCATGGGCGACCTGGAAAAGTTAGTGGATAAACACAAGGATGCGGAACGGCTCTACAAAAATCTGGCCGAGAAGTCTTTTGCCGGGATATATGTGGTTCAGGACGGCCTTTTCAAGCTGATCAACGATAAAGCCGCCTCCTACGCCGGTTATACCGCCGTCGAGTTGCTGGGAAAGCCCGCGCATAGCATGCTGGTCCACCCGGACGATCGCGAGAGCCATGCACGTCAAGCCAGAGAGATGCTGAAAGGTAATAGCGAAAACCCCTATGGGTTCAGGATACTTACTAAGGACGGTCAAATACGCTGGATCATGGAGACCCTTGTCTCGATTCAATATGAAGGTCGCCCCGCCATACTGGGCAACTCCATGGATGTCACCGCCCTCAAGGAGACGGAGCAGAAACTAGAGGATAGTGAAGACCGGTACCGGCTGCTCACGGAGAAATCCCTTGCCGGGATCTATGTCATTCAGGACGGCCGTTTCTGTTACGTGAACCACAAAGCCGCCGCTTATACGGAATATGACCGGGATGAACTGATCGGGATGTCGTCGAGGTCGCTCGTGCATCCGGAAGACTGGGACAAGCTGACCCGGCAGACCCGGGAAATGCTGACGGGAGAAAGAACGGATCCCTATGAATTCCGGCTTGTGACGAAGAACGGACGGGTGCGATGGCTTATGGAATCGTCCGTTTCCGTCACCTACGGAGGGCGGCGCGCCGTGCTGGCAAACTGCATGGATATAACCCCCCAGAAGCAGATGGAAGAGCGGCTGGTCAGCATTTTAAATCAACTTGAGAAGGCATATGAAGATCTGGCTTCCGTGCAGGTGAAAATCATTCAACAGCAAAAGATGGCGTCCATCGGGCAGCTTTCGGCAGGTATCGCCCACGAAATCAATAATCCCATGGGATTCATATCGGGAAACCTCGGCGTCCTTGAGACCTACGCCCGGAATATTGAAGCGATAATAAACATCCAGCGGAATGCCCTCAGTCGGTCGTCGACTCCGGAGAGGCTGAAGGATCTGGAAGCGGATTGGAAACGATTGAAGATCGACCGTATATTCGGCGATATTCATAAACTGATCCAGGAGTCGATTACCGGGGCTGAGCGCATAAAGAAGATCGTGGCGGACTTGATGAGGTTTTCCATATCCGATGAAGCGGAGCGAAAACCGGATGACATCAACGCCGGTCTCGCAAGCGTACTCAGCATCCTGAAAAATGATATTGCGAAAAAGGCAACGCTGAGAGAGGACTGGGGACAATTGCCTCTTACCCGCTGCAACATCGGTCAGGTAAGCCAGGCATTTATGGCCATTTTGAAAAACGCCGTTCAGAGCATTAGTTCCCGGGGAGAGATCAGGGTTGCCACCCGGCAGGAAAACGACCATATCGTCGTCTCCATATCGGATACGGGGCTTGGCATCCCTGACGATTTAAAGGACAGGATATTCGAACCGTTTTTCACTACCCGGGAGGTCGGCCAGGGTATGGGGCTGGGGTTGAGCACGGCCTATGATGTCATCAAGAAACACAACGGCGAGATCATCCTGGAGACGGAGGTTGGAAAAGGATCGACTTTCACCATCCGGATGCCGGTGGTAAGGTAGTAACGAGAGGAACGCCATGGGCGGTACCGCAGCAGAGAAGGCGCATATTCGTATCCTGGTGGTGGACGACGAACCATACATACTTGATATCGTCAAAAGGATTCTCAATGAAGACCGTTACGAGATATTGACGGCCGCTTCCGGCGCGGAGGGGCTTTCCCTCATGCGTATCTTTCCCGTTCAGGTCGTCATCTCGGATTATCGGATGCCGGAGATGAACGGCGTCGAATTTCTCAGGGAGGTCTGCCGGTTGTGGCCCGATACGATCCGTATCGTCATTTCCGGATACGCGGATACTCAAGCAGTGATTGCCGCCATCAACGAAGGACAGATATACAAGTTTTTGGCGAAACCCTGTAATAGCGAAGAACTGAGGATCACGGTCGTCAATGCCGTCGATCGTTACCGGTTGCTTCAGGAGAACAGGCAGCTTACGGAAGACCTTAAATGTAAAAACGAGGCGTTGAAAAAATTCAATTACATGCTGGAAGTAATCGTTGCCGAGCGGACTCATGAATTGAAGAAAAGCATGGAAAGAACGGAGAGGGCCTTCGAGGCAACCATTCGGGTCATCGCCAGCATAATCGAAGCAAGAGATCCCTACACGGCAGGGCACCAGCAGCGCACGGCCGCCCTTGCCTCTTCCATCGCCCGCGAACTGGGTCTCTCCGACGAGATAATCGACGGGCTGCGAATGGCGGCCACGATTCACGATATCGGCAAGATATCCGTCCCCGCCGAGATCCTCTGCAAACCGTCCCACCTGACGGATACGGAACGATCCCTGATCATGGTTCATGTCCAGGCCGGCTACGATATGCTCAAGGACATCGTTTTCCCCTGGTCCATAGCGAAAATAATCCTTCAGCACCATGAAAGGATGGACGGGTCCGGTTATCCGCTGGGGCTGAACGGTCCGGACATTCTGCCGGAAGCCAGGATCCTCGCCGTTGCCGACGTCATCGAGTCCATGGCGTCTTTTCGTCCGTACCGTGCCGCCCTTGGCGTCGAAGCCGCCCTTAACGAGATCCGAACATACAAAAACATCAAATACGAGGCGACGGTGGTGGACGCATGCTTGAGGCTTTTTGAAGAACAACATTATTGCTTGTCGTAATGAAGGAACAAAATCATGGAAGAACCCGTCAGAATCCTCTTCGTAGACGATGAACCGTCGGTGCTCAACATCATGGAGCGGCTATTTCTTTTCGAGGACTACGAGATCCTGACGGCGACGTCGGGCGCAGAGGGGCTTCGGAAATTCGACGAATTATCGCCGATCCATATCGTTATCTCGGACTATCGGATGCCGGAGATGAACGGCGTCGAATTCCTCGAAGAGGTCTATAAAAAGTGGCCCGATACCGTCCGGATGATCCTTTCCGGATACGCCGATCTGGATGCCGTAATTCTGGCAATTAACCGCGGTCAAATCTACAAGTTCATTTCCAAGCCGTGGAACAATAACGAGCTTAAGGTCACGGTCGCCACCGCCCTGGAAAGATATTTTCTGCGAAAAAGGAATCGGGAGCTGACGGAGTCCCTGATCCAAAAAAATGAAGAACTTCGGCAATTCAACGAAAAACTTGAACAGCTTGTGGCGGATAGAACGGCGGCGCTGATGCAGACCCAGGAACAACTCGTTCAGTCGGAGAAACTCGCGGCCATAGGTATTCTGGCTGCCGGGATTGCCCACGAAATCAAGAATCCTTTGGCGATCATTACGATGGGAACGGAATACATAAGATCCGTCATCGGCGAAAACGACATGCTTCAAGAGGTGGCGGATAAGCTGAAACGGGCGGCCCTCCGCGCCGACACGATCGTGAAAGGCCTGCTGAGCTATACGCGCCAAAGCCCGCTCACTCTCAAAGAATGGGATATCACGACGCTCATTGATGAAACCCTGACGTTTACGGAACACGAACTGCAACGCAAGAACATCGAGGTCGTCAGGAAATACGCGGACAATCTTCCCCCGGTACAGGTGGATGCCAATCAGATCAAACAGGTTTTTGTCAACCTGTTGATGAACGGCGTCGACGCCATGCCCGATGGCGGTCGTCTCACCATCCGTGTCGAATGCACTGATAATGATATTGGAAAAAAATTAGTCCGGGTAGTATATACGGATACAGGCCACGGGATACCGGCGGAGAAGGTGGGGAAGATATTCGATCCCTTCTTTACCACCAAGGATATCGGCAACACGGGGCTGGGGCTTTCCGTCTCCAAAGGCATCATCGACAAGCACGGAGGCGCCATTAAGGTGGAAAGCCGGATCAATGCGGGCACGAGCTTTTCAATCAGCTTGCCGGCGTCCTGATCAGTATAAAAACAGAGACCTCTGAAAAACATCCCATTCTGTCATTCCGGGCTTGACCCGGAATCCAGTAATGACTTGAAAATGCTGGATTCCGGCTTTCGCCGGAATGACGATAGGGAGACGGAAAGGGAATTATTCAGAGGCCTCATACAGTTACTATCGTTCACTGCAAGGAGGTATGGCTATGGCCGAACAAGTTCGGATCCTTATGATCGATGATGAAGAACCTTTCTCATTCTTTGTGAAACTCAATCTCGAAACCGACCCGCGTTTCAAGGTGACGACGGCCCTGCGGGGGGATGAGGGGCTGAAACTGGCCAAGTCGCTCAAGCCGGATCTGATCCTGCTGGACATCATGATGCCGGGCATGTTCGGCACGGAAGTGGCGGAGATGCTCCTCGAAGACCACCGGACGGAAAACATTCCCATCATCTTCCTGACGGCCGCGATCAAGAAGGAGGAGGCGGATACAAGGGACGGACAGATCGGCGGGCGGGAATTCATCGCCAAACCGACCACGAAGGAAGAGCTGATCAGCCGTATCGAAGCGGTCCTGAGAATGAAGAAATAATTACGGTCACAAATTTCCCGCCGCGCACGGCAAACCATTATAATCAAATCGGGAGAAGGCTATAATTGCGGAGGGGCGCAGGGAATCCGGAAGATAAAGGCGCTGCCCTTTCCCAACCCGGCGCTTTCCACCCAGATGCGTCCGCCGTGCATGCCGATGATCCGGCGCGTCAGGGTAAGACCCAGGCCCGTCCCCGGCTTCTTTCCCGTGATGGGGTCATAAACCTGATGAAACTCCTCAAAGATCCTTTCCTGATCCCCCGGGGTGAGCCCGATGCCCGTGTCCGCTACGGAGACCTCGATGCTCCGGCCGGTGCCCTTTTCCCCCGGAGTGATCTCGTCAACCACCCCGGCCCGGACGATGATCCGCCCGCCGTCGGGGGTGAACTTCATCGCATTCGACAGGAGATTGTACAAGACCTGCTTCAGCTTCCGGGCATCCGCCGTTACCGTTATTCCGGCAAGACTTTGCTCCCCCTCTATGCGCACCTCGAGGTCGTGACGCCGGGCCTTTTCCCTGAGCAGGGACAGACTGTTGACCAGCAGTTCCGGCAAGGATACGGGGGCATAGTAAAGATCATCTTTCCCGGCCTCGATCTTGGCCAGATCGAGGATGTCGTTGATAAGGTCCAGGAGGTGCTGCCCGCTTTCGGCGATGTCCTGGACGTATTCCATTTGTTTGTCGTTGAGGGGACCGAAGTATTGCTTGTTCAGGACCTCCGAGAAGCCGATGACGGCGCCCAGGGGTGTCCTCAGTTCGTGGCTCATGTTGGCCAGAAAAGCGCTTTTGGCGCGGTTGGCCGTTTCGGCGGCCTCCTTCGCCCGGCGCAGGGCCTGCTCCGTGCGGTGATGTTCCTCGATCTCCCGCAGCGCTTCTTCCGCCCGTTTGCGCTTGGTGATGTCGCGGGAAATAGAGAGCGCGGCCTGCCTGCCGAGATACTGGAACTGGCGGATGTTGCTTTCCACGGGAATCTTTAACCCGTCCTTCGTTATATGAATCGTCTCAAAAAGAATTTCACCCTGGGAAATAAGATCGGTTCGCTTGGAGGCGATCCGTTCATACTCTTCCGGCAGCGTGATATCCCGGGGATTGAGGGACAACAGTTCTTCCCGCGAATATCCCAGCCGGCGACAGGCCACATCATTGACCTGGAGAAAACGCCCGGGCAGGCCGCCCTCACCCAAGTCGTGCACGAAAACGGCGTCGTTGATGCCTTCGAAAAGGATGCGGTATCGTTCCTCACTCTCCCGAAGCTTTCCCTCCGCCTGCTTGCGCTCAGCGATATCCCGGACCGTTCCGGCTAAACCCCTTGGAGCGCCATATACATCGAAAAGCAGGCGAGCCGACACGGATACGGGTCTAAGCATGCCTTGCTTGTCTTTGAGCGTAATTTCAAAATCCCGGACGTATGAATGTTGCAAAAGGACAGACATCAGTTTCTCCCGATCCGAAGGATCGGCGTAGATATCCGTTGCCGATTTTCCTATGAGCTCATCCGGCGTCCACCCTGCTATGTTGAAGACGGAAGGTGAAACGTTCTCAATGGTTCCGGCAATGTCCGTTGAGTAGTATATATCTTCAATCGACTCAAATATTTGCCTGTATTTGATTTCGCTATTCCGCAGAGCCTCTTCCATCCGTTTGTTTTCCGAGACCGAGTATTCCAGTCCCCTGATTCTCTGATTTAAACGGGAAATTTCTTCGATCAGTTCCGCATTTGTCTTGACTTGGTCGTTCATCTGGCCCTCTACGTTTTAATAAGTGGTGCCGGTTGGGAAGACTTACGGACGATGTCTGTTACGAGACTTGTTAACTCCTACGCAGGCTGCCGGATACCCATTGAGGGATCAAATGATCTGATTTGGTTACCGGTGACGGCATTCTACATCGGCCTGTAGATCCGATGGATGTTTTTCCCCTCCCGTTTGGCCTCGCACAGGGCGATATCGGCGCAGCGGATCAGCTCCTCCGCCCGGTCCCCGTTTTCGGGATAGCAGGCAATGCCGGCGCAGGCGGTTAAGCTTAACTGTTGCCCCCGGATGAGGAAAGATTCCGATTTCAGACCTTCCAGGACCTTTGTTGCGGAAGTGGCGGCGTCGGTAATGCGGAGGATACGGGGCAGGAGGATCA
>Ga0209749_1002822_pt1 | contig 10601 bp, 10 predicted proteins | sample EPASupsiteSAE347_FD_187267 | JGI IMG/M metagenome (GOLD analysis project Ga0209749, IMG submission 187267) | Bioremediated contaminated groundwater from EPA Superfund site, New Mexico - Sample SAE3-47 (SPAdes) (version 2) | ecosystem: Environmental > Aquatic > Deep subsurface > Groundwater >... | reverse complement strand
GTCTCGTTGTCAACATACTTTTGTTTAATTACTAATAATATAGCAACATAATTGTTGTTATGCTCATTTTTCCGGGGAAAGGACTGATGAATTCAGTATAAAAAAATTTCTTGACAGATCCGTGTTCGAGATTTACACTCGATTCATTGGCAATTAACTACAGTGAAGAGTAGATTAATTTCGTTTATATTTTGTTTGAGGTGTTGAAAAATGAGCGTTTGGAATTATGCGCTTTCCAGTGCCGATAGAGCCCCCGCCACCGCGCCGATTTTGTTGCGCGGCGACATGTGCCGCAACCTCGAGACTGCCGCGGCTTTAGGGTATCAGGGACTAGAAGTGCATACACGAGAAGATAGCTGCCTCGATTATAAAGAAATAGCCAGAATCGCTACTGCCTGTGGGATATGCATAGCCGCCGTTGTGACGGGCAGACTCAACACGCAAGGCGGGGTGAACCTGATCGACGATCGTCCCTACATCTCATACGCGGCGCTTGAAGGCATGCGGAAATACATAAAAATGGCATCCAACTTGAAAACCAATGTGGTAATCGGGTGGATTAAAGGCACGATACCCACAGGTGTAGATCCCCAGCCCTATTGGGAGCGGCTGGCCGGAAACCTTACAACGATCTGCGCGGAAGCCAGGGAGAGTGGAGTAAAAGTCTTTGTGGAGGTTATCAACCGATACGAGACCAATATATTTACTTCGGCCCGGGAGACAAAGGACTTTCTCGCGAAATGGGAGATTCCCAATTGTTATATCCACTTGGATACCTTCCATATGAATATAGGGGAAAACAACCCGGTTGAGGCAATTCGTTGCTGCGGTGAACGGTTGGGCTATTTTCATGTGGCCGACAACACTCGCCAGTATCCCGGCAGCGGGATGCTGGATTTTAGAAGCTATTTTTCTGCACTGACAGAAATAGGCTATAAGGGCTTTGTCTCTGTCGAGTGCCTTCCGCTCCCCGACGGGGAGACCGCGGCGCGGAAGGCGATCGCGTACTTAAAACAATGTGAATCTGGGACTCGGGCGTAAAACTGAAAAAGTGAGTTGTTGAAATTGTACAGCATGGAGGTCTTATACAATGTCTAAGTGGCAGATACCCGCAAAAGGCGGGTACATGGAAAGTAACAAAGGTGTTTATTACCAGAATATGACCAACAAGGATGTTGCGGAGCGTCTTAAAAAGAACGACGTCATTCTTATCCCGGTTGGCTCAACCGAGAATCATGGTCCCAATGCCCCGTACGGAGAAGATACCTATCTCGATACGAGATTGTGCGAACAGGTTGCTATGGCCACAGGATGCACCGTTGCCCAGCCGGTCTGGTATGGTTCTCATCCATATCATCATTTGGGTATGCCGGGAACCATCATGATACCGGAGGAAATCCTCGCAGATTACCTCTGCTATGTGTTTGCCGGTTTCTGGAACACCGGCTTCCGAAAGATGATTGTGGTCAATGGCCATGGCCAGGACTATGTTGTGCCTCTGGCTATTCACAAATTCGGTAAAAAGTTCCAGGTTCCCGGAATTGTTCTGTATGTCCATTTCTGGAATGCAGCGAAAAATCCTGTGACAGGGTTGACAGATCTTGCCACGAAGGACCAGGGTGGCGTATTCGATGCTCCGTTTATTCATGCCGATGAGGTGGAGCAATCTTACGCGCTTGCCCTGTTCCCGGAATTGTGCAAACAGGAAAATGCCGTCGCCACTAAGCCCTCGCCAATGTTGCCGCCCGGGCACATCAATAACTCGGCGGAAAATGGCGTCGGACCGATCAAGTGGTACAATGCGTACGGCAGTGTCGGCATGGAGTGTATTTGCTCTCCCGAAGGGGTTATTGGCGACCCCACCAAGGCAAATGCCGACAAGGCCAAGCCTGGCGTAGAGCATATTCTCGACTACCTGGAAAAACTGGTGAAGGATATCCTCACCAAATATCCCGCCGGAGAACTTCCTCCTATAGAGAAAGTTACGCAGCGCAGGCGCGAGGATATCGAGGCGGTCATCAAGGGCCCGAATAATGGGGGAAGACATATTTATACCCTGACATATTAGCAAGCGCCTTTATGCCGGGAATCACGCATAATGCGCTAGGAGGCACTAGAGATGGAAAAGACGATGCGGGCTTTGGTGGCCGGTGGCCCCGGCTCTTTTTCTGTTAAACAAATACCTGTTCCCGTCCCGGAACGGGATGAAGTACTCTGCAGAATTAAATCGGTCGCGATTTGTGGTACGGATCCGGAATTGTTTGCCGGGAAATTTGTCGATATCAAATGGCCGCCGAAATATCCTTTTGTGTTTGGACACGAATGGGCAGGCGAGGTCGTAGCAGTCGGCGCGGATGTTATTGATTTTGCCATCGGCGACCGCGTGGCAGGCGAAGCGCATTGCGGATGTGGCCATTGCGAGAACTGCAGAAAAGGAGATTATACCGTCTGCCTGAATTATGGGAATATTGCCCAGGGACATCGACATTACGGATTCACGGTCCAGGGTGCGTACGCCGAATATGGCGCCTATAAGACAAAAGCGATTGAAAAAATGCCTGCTTCTGTTTCATTCGATGAGGCAACGATGTGCGACACCGCTGGCGTTGCGCTGCATGCTGTCGAACTGGGAAATGTCGGTAGTTGCCAGACTGTGGCAATTATCGGTCCTGGCCCTATTGGCAATCTTGCCATGCAGATATGTAAGGCTAAAGGTGCCAGAACGATAATGATTGGTCGGCGGGATCGGTTGGAATATGCAAAGGAATGTGGAGCCGATTATACCATCAATTATGAGAACGCAGACCCTGTGGAAGAAGTCAAAAAAATAACGGGGGGGAAGGGCGCCGATGTTGTGATCGAGTGCGCGGGCACTCCCGTCGCCATCTCTGAAAGTATTTTGTGTACCCGGAAAAATGGCAACGATGTCCTTGTCTCTCTTCCTAAGGTGCGCGATATTCCGGTTAGTATTCTCACGATTGTCCAAAACCAGATACATGTGATCGGCTCTAAGGCAAATCCCAATTGTTCCAAAAAAGTTCTCCAAATGATCGACAGCAATATGATCAACGCAAAAAAGCTGATTACGCATCAGTTCGATTTGTCAGAAATGGAAAAGGCGCTGGATATTTTTGTGCACAAAATCGATGGCGTGATGAAGGTGGTTATTCACCCATGATTCGTGGGTGATGAAAGATTCGTACAAAGCAGAGGGAGGCAGAGCGATGAAGAAGAAAATTTTTGGTGTCGCGTTGGTGCTGCTGATGGTGTGTTCGTTAGCCGGCGCACAGGGAACTTCGAGCAAAAAGACCATACGGGTGGATTTTCTCGTTAAAAAATTGAGCAGCGCGTTCTGGACCGATATGGTGAGCGCAGCCCAGGCACAGGCAGACAAGTATGGCTGGAAAATGAAGGTCCTGTGCCCAATCACCGCAGACAGCAATGAAGAACAAATCCAATTGCTGGAGCAGGCTCTATTGGATCCTCCCGATATCTTTTTAATTGCCGCCGCCGATTCGAAAGGTATAGCCCCGGCGATTGAGGAGATCAATAAGGCAGGTATTCCCATCATTGCCGTAAGTTCAAAAATTATTGGGCAGGGACTGCGCTATGAGACTTTCGTAGGGGTTCAGTTTGAAGATCTTGCCATCAGCGCCGCTCAGGCATTGTGCCAGAAGCTAAATGGGAAAGGCAATATTTTGTATCTCCAGGGCGTCACTGGCGCTTCGTCCGCGCAGGATGTTGATAAAGGCGCCTATGCTGTCTTTAAAAAGTATCCCGGCATTACGGTGCTGGCGAGCGAACCGGCTGATTATCAGCGACAGAAAGGCATGACGGTGACACAGAATTTGCTTCAGAAATATAGCAAGGTCGATGGGATCTTCGCGGCGAATGGTGAGTCGTCGCTTGGCGCTATCGAGGCGATCCGTCAATTGGGACGGAAAGGAATTGTCGTTACGACAATCAACAGCTCTGAAGAACTTATCCGCGCGATTGTCGATGGAAAGCTGTACGCCCTGGCCGATGATGTTTCGTGGAAAGTAGGCCAGCAGGCTATAGTTGCCGCCAAGAAATTCCTTGATGGCGAGACGCTTCCGAAAGACAATTTCCAGCAGCCGGTTATGGTCACCAGAGATAGTGCGAATTTGACGGAGTATAAGACGAAGTACGGTATCAAGTAGTCACTGTTGTGAATCGCGACATGCAGCGCTATAAACAATATGAGGTTGAAGAATGAGTTCTGAGCAACACGAAAACTTGCTATCGATTCAGAGGGTGACCAAATTATACCCGGGGATTAAAGCCGTCAATGACCTTTCTCTGGACATCAGGCGAGGAGAAATCCACATAATAGTCGGCGAAAACGGGGCGGGGAAATCGACATTGGTCAAAATTATCGCCGGATTAATTAGACAAAATTCAGGCGATATGCTATTTGAAGGTGCAAACTACTCCCCGGCCAGCGTGCTTGATGCCCAAAAAGCCGGTATAAACATGATTCACCAGGAATTGAATCTGATGCAGGACCGGACCGTTGCCCAGAATGTTTTTGTTTCGCGGGAACCCATAAAAAACAGGCTGCATGTCGTTGATACGAAAAAGATGAATAGTGATTGCAATAAAATATTAAAAGAACTTGGACTCGATTTCGATGCTTCGATGTTGATCAAAGACTTGAGCATTGCGCAACAACAGATGGTCGAAGTTGCCAAGGCCGTTTCGCGGGAAAACAAGTTGCTGATCATGGACGAGCCGACATCGAGTTTGACTCAGAAGGAAATAGACCATCTTTTTACCATCACTCGTTTATTGAAGAGCCAGGGAACAAGCATCATCTACATCTCGCATAGGATGCAGGAATTGATGGAAATTGGAGATCGTATAACCGTCATGAGAGACGGTGCGCTCATCGCCACGAAAGATATCGCCGAAATTTCAATGCCTGAAATAATAAAAATGATGGTTGGCAGAAAAATCGAGAACGTGTATTCGCGGACAAAAACGACTGCGGGGCGGGAAGTTCTCTCAGTCACCAACCTTACAGGACTTCGGTTCCGCAATGTCAGCATTAATGCCCGGGAAGGCGAAATAATCGGAATTGCAGGACTGATAGGCGCAGGCAGAACGGAGTTCGCAAAAGCAATTTACGGAAAAGATCCAATCGAAAATGGTGAAATTGTATTCTGCGGGAAAAAAATCAGCAAAAGAAATTACATTACGAAAAACGCGGTTGATTTTGGGATTTCTTTTATTCCGGAAGACCGGAAGGCCGAAGGCTTTTTTACAGGGATGTCGATCAAGACGAATATGATGGAAGCTTCCTGGAGATTTCTTTTTCGGAATAGGATCATAAAAAACGGTATTATGAATAAAATGGCCGAGAATGGAGTTACGCGGCTGAGTATTGCGACTCCTACCATTGATAAAAACGTCAGTGAACTATCCGGCGGCAATCAGCAGAAAGTCATTATCGCGAAATGGTTGGTTCATGAAAGCAAGTTGTTTATTTTTGACGAACCAACCAGGGGAATAGACGTTGGAGCTAGGGCCGAGATTTATTCGGTGATTGATGCGTTGGCAATGAAGGGCGGGGCAATTTTGATGATCTCTTCAGATCTGCCTGAGTTGCTTGGCATGGCGGATCGAATATATGTCATGAAGGACGGTGAGGTCTGTGGCGAAGTCTGCAGAGATACGCCTGATTTTACGCAAGAGAAAGTCCTTTCTATTGCGATAGGGGAGACTAAGACAGCATGAATGACATTTTTAAGAAAATTCCCGGCTTGATGTGGGGAAGCTTGTTGATGATTTTGTTTTTTGTGATATTTGCCCCTAATTATACAAATCAGAGAAATATTATTAATATTTTACAGAACTCCGCCATCATTATCATTGTATCAATGGGCATGGGAATTACCATTCTTTCCGGACAAATCGATATGTCCATAGGTGGCGTCATGACGGCCAGCGCAGTGATTTCTGCCATGTATATTGCGCACATCCAGGAACCTACGGTCACCGATATTTTGAGTACTTTTTTGATTGGCATAGGGGTGGGAGGAGTTTTCGGATTCCTGAATGGACTCTTGATCGCGAAATACAAATTTAATTATTGGCTCGTCACTTTTGCCATGATGAGCATCGCTTACGGCATAGCGCAAGTTGTGACGCAAGGGAAAGTAATTTCCGGATTTTCGAAATCATTTAGAAATGTGACTACTTTTTCGCTTGGTAATATCCCCATGGTTGTATATATCGCGGTGCTTGTTTCGCTTTTCATGTTTTTCCTGACGTACAAGACGAAGTTTGGCATGCACATATACGCTGTTGGGGCATCGGAAAAATGTGCGGCGCAGTCTGGCATCAGGGTTGATAAGGTTCGGTTCGTGATTTATCTGTTATCCGGGCTTCTCTCCGGATTCGGCGGGGTGCTTCTGGTTTCAAAAACTAATTTTGCCAGTGCAAACGTCGCGAGCGGCCAAGAATTTACGGCCATGGCAAACGTAATAATCGGAGGGATTTCCTTTGACGGCGGGAAAGGCGGCCTGCTGGGAGCTTTTGCAGGATCAATTATCTTGACCGCCATTTTGAATGGGCTGCAGCTTATGGGACTTTCAAATTACTGGCAGCAAGTGTTCACAGGGATATTCATTCTTATGATAATCATCATTGACGTGGTGAGCCAGCGAGTGAAGAAAACCAAAAATACGAGAAGAGTTTACAAAAATGCTTAAGACAACAATCCATAAAAACCTGAACAAACATTCGCGGCTTCTGTTGCTAATAGCACTATTTATCTTTTTTTCTATTTTTACCGATTCGTTTTGGTCTCCAACCAATTGGTCGAATTTCGCAAATATTATTCTGCAGCAAGCCCCTTTTACCGTTCTTCTATCTTTGAGCATGACTATTTCCATCATTCTCAAGGGGTTTGATCTTTCAATGGGGGCCGATATCGCTCTTGTTTCCTGTGTTGTAGGGTTTGTGTTAAGAGCCACACATTCGCCCTTGCTGGCAATACTCGCCGCTGTAGGAATGGGCGCGTTGATAGGGATGGGGAATGGCGTATTGATAACCAAAGTTGGAATTCAGCCATTTATTGCTACCTATTCAATGAATTGGATCGTCAGGGGAGTGGCCCTGGTATTACTTGGCGGGAGCCAGATTTACGATTTCGGACCCACGTTCCGGCCGCTTTTTCTCCAGAGTCAATATACATTTTTTATCATTTCGGCACTAATTTGCGTGTTTTTTGAGTTTGTTCTTTCAAAAACTGTTTTTGGAAAATACATATATGCTGTCGGGACAAACAAAGATGCCGCCGAATTGTCAGGAATAAATCCAAAATTTGTGCAGTTTGCGGCTTGGACACTCTGCGGCGTAATTCTCGGGATTGACGCCGTAATGTATACGGCGAATCTTGGTGTCGCCGAGCCAGTAATCGGAGATAGTTTTGTCATGACAGCGATAGCCGCATCACTTATAGGTGGTACGTCCATATCTGGCGGGGCAGGTGGCGTCTACAACGCCGTGGTTGGTGCCCTTATCTTGGTTGTACTGACAAATGGAATGATCCATCTTGGTGTGCCGAGCGCATGGCAGCAGGTTGTAGTAGGCTGTGTCATTATTCTTTCTGTATGTTTTGAGCATTTAATGAATCGAAAACGTGATTAATGTCGTTAGGAAGCATCAGAAATTGTGCTTTGTTTTATTTTTTCAAGGAGGCTGAAATGGAATCCGTTGGTTTTATCGGATTGGGAAAAATGGGATCGAGGATGGCAAAGCGCATTTTGGATAACGGATACCCTTTGTTCGTAAATGACGTTATTCAGGATAATGTCGCCCCGCTGATAAAGCAGGGAGCCCGTAATGTTTCAAATGCGGAAGAGATGGCGAAAAAAACTAATGTCATTTTTACAAGTGTGCCAAGCGGCGCTAATTTGAAAGAAATCGTCGCGGGACAACATGGTCTGCTCAATAGTGCCTCGGAAGATACCGTCCTGATTGATATGAGTACGATTGCCCCGAAAGACTCAGCGGAGATAGCCACTTTGCTCAGTGCGAAAAAGGTCGGATACTTGCGCGCCTGTGTCACGGGAAGCACCGCTTTTGCCGAGCAGGGGACGCTTGGAATCATGGTTTCAGGGGACAAGGCGATATTCGAGAAAGAATTACATTTGTTGAAAATTATTGGTAACAGGCAAAGATACCTTGGCCAAGAAGAACAGTCCCGATATATGAAAATTTCCATAAATATGATGATTGGTACGACCATGCAAATGCTCGCCGAATCATTGGTATTGGGGGAAAAAGCCGGTATTGATTGGGAGATGATGATTGAGTGTATTGCCGACAGCGCCGCCGCGACCGCAATGATCAAGGCGAAGGAAGTCCCCTTGAAAAAAAGGGATTGGACTGCGATGTCGACAGTGGAAATGATGGAAAAGGATATGAATATCGCACTTGAAATCGCTGAGGAAGAAGGATTGGCGCTTCCGATTACCGCCATCTCCCGGCAATTCTATTCCGCTATGCGCTCCAGTGGTTATGGGAAAGTAGATTACAGCGGTATTCTTCTTGTCAATGAGAAATTGAATAATATGGAAAACCCGGGGAAGTGAGGTTTATATGACGAGGATGATGAATGCTTTGGTTTTGACGGAACCGAAAAAATTTGAAATAAAAAAAATTCAGGTGCCGGAAATTGGGCCTAATGAGGTGCTTTGCCGAATCAGGTCTGTTGCTATTTGCGGAAGTGATCCCGGATTCATCAGTGGCAAGACTGCGGGAGTTTGGCCTCCGCGATATCCTTTTACAATCGGGCACGAGTGGTCTGGCATTGTCGAGGAAGTCGGTTCGAATGTCACACTATGGAAAAAGGGCGATAAGGTTGTAGGCGAAGCTCACAATGGTTGCGGAATATGTCGAAACTGCAAAGAAGGCAGATACAATCTGTGTTTAAATTATGACAATCCGAAAACGGAACATCGCCATTATGGGCACAAAGATCAAGGTGCTTTTGCGGAATATGGCGCCTTCAATCAAAAAAGCCTGACGGCGCTTCCTGAGAATGTGCCATTTGATATTGGCGCCATTGTAGATGCGGCGGGAACGGCACTTCACGTAGAGACGCTCACCGGCATTACACCGGGTGGGACTGTGGCAATAATTGGCCCGGGCCCGATCGGTCTTATTGCCGCCAAAACCGCGAAAGCCTTGGGTGCCAGCAAGACCATTGTGATTGGCCGTGGTTCGAGGCTTGCAAGGGCGCGGGAACTCGGTATTGCGACGGAGACGGTCGATTTTGAAAATCAAGACATACTTAAGACCATAGAATCTTTGACGGCAGGCTATGGCTGTGATGAAGTTTTTGAATGTTCCGGAGCCAATGGAACCCTGGATCAAGCTATCCATATAGTCAAACGGGGCGGAAAGATTGGACTTGTGGGAATTCCCGCTCCGGGGAACATGGAGTCGATAACAAACAGAATGGTCGTAATCAAAGAGATTACGATTCAAGGCTCGAGGGCTAACCCCAATGTGACGGACAAACTCCTGTCAATGCTCGCCGCAGGCGTCCTCAATTTTGATGATATCGTGACACATTCATTTGACCTTAACGATTTCGGCCGCGCTCTTGATACGTTCCTGGACAGGTCGACAGGCGCCCTGAAAGTAATCGTACATCCATGAGGAATAATCCATAAATTTGAAGTGAAGAGGGGGAATAGAATGAACGAAACGGAAAGCAGAATGGAAGAGATAAGAAAAAATTCGCCGTATCTTCTTACCTTGGAAAAGGGGCAGAATTTTCCTATACCAGACTTGATCAACGCAAAAAGGATAATACTGATCGATGGTCAAACGAAGATACCCTCTTCCGTTTTGACCTTTGGGATTGCGACGTTCGCGCCGCGAACGTCGGTACACAAGAAACACCATCACGATGGCGCCGAAGAAATTATGTATATACTGTCTGGCAGAGGTATCGGCGGCATTGGCGATGATGTTGAGTTTGAGGAAAGAGCAGGCGATACGCTTTTTGTCCCACAGGGTGTCGATCACTGGTTTTATAATCCGTTTGATGAGCCCTGTTCGATGATTTGGATTTATACACAGCCGTCGTTAAGGGCGGCTGGCTATGAGCTTGAATCCAGAAATTACAAGGAAATAGATCATGAAAAAGAATATAAGGAAGTGAAATAGCCTCAATGTTCATAAAGTGAATAGTATGCGGTATCGGCAAACATGGCGGCGTTATTTTTCATCTTGTCATACCGCATATATTCTGATGTGAAATTTTATCTTTTGTGGTGCGCTGCGCATGGTGGCGTTCATAGGTGGGGGGATCACCGATAGTCCCACATTGCTGAGGCGATTTTGAGCGGATCGCAGATGATGGCGTATTTCCCGAAGTAATCGGCGATATTTTCGATGTCGCGGAGCAATAAGTTGAACGAATTTGTATTCTGCTCAGGATCTACGGCTTGCGGGAAATCTATGACGGTTATTTGTCCGTTCCAATACAGGATATTGTAGGCGGAAAGGTCTGAATGGATTCTTTTATTCCTTAACCAGAGTTTAATTTCTCTGATAATCTG
>Ga0209749_1002821_pt1 | contig 10602 bp, 12 predicted proteins | sample EPASupsiteSAE347_FD_187267 | JGI IMG/M metagenome (GOLD analysis project Ga0209749, IMG submission 187267) | Bioremediated contaminated groundwater from EPA Superfund site, New Mexico - Sample SAE3-47 (SPAdes) (version 2) | ecosystem: Environmental > Aquatic > Deep subsurface > Groundwater >... | reverse complement strand
ATGAAGGTGGTAAATCCCTTCCGGAAGATCAGGCAAAAAATCCAGGCGAGGTTGTAGTGACCTAATAAAATGACGATTTCGTCTCCCCATCAGTGTTTCCGGGGATTCGCCAGGAAAGTTGGGTTAAGCGCTTTCTTGGTCTGTCCCGGTATCGCTCAAAGGCCAAAGGAATAGTTTCCTGCCAAAATTTAAGTTGGGTTGTGGCCGGTGTTAATATATTAAAAACCATATCAAAAAAACCGGGTTTTCGCTAGACATGCTTGAACGATACAAGACGCCAACAACAAAAAAACCCGCCTATTGAGCGGGTTTTCGGGACAATCTTGAATTTCTTTAGACTGTCCATCAGTGGAGGTGGCGGGAATCGAACCCGCCAGTGCGGTATGCAGCTTCTTGAAAACCCTGGAAATATGAGCTTTTTATCATCTAGGACTTTGCAAAATTTATATTATTCTGGTATCATTTTACTGACACTTTTACTGACACTTGAAAACCTTGATTTTGCGTGATGGGAGCGATTTCAATGAGTAGTATATATCAAAGAAAAGGGTTTTGGTATATCCAATTGAAGATTTCGGGGAAATTGGTCCAAAAATCTTTAAAAACAAAGGATAAACGAGCGGCTGAGCAACTTCAGGAGAATTTGGATGCCCAACAAACCCTGAACCTATTGGATTTATCCCCCAAGAAAATACGTATCGATGAGGGATTGGCTCAGCGGATTAAGGTGAAAAAGGCTACCATTAAAGAATCCACAGCGATTCGCTACAGAGAAATCGCCAAAAACCTTGTCGGTTTCTTTGACAATAGAACCAAACGATTTCTTGACGACCTCAAGGACAACGACCTCGCCGAATACATCGAATTCCGAAAACAACAAAACGCTTCTGGAAAGACGATTTTTGAGGAGTTAGCCCTGCTCCGTGCAACTATCCAGATGTTTATTAATAGGAAAAGTCTGACCGCATCCCCAATAACTGAGTGGCCCAAGGTTAATCGCGTGGCCAAACGGCCGGAAACTCTCGGATGTTATTCTCTTCCGGAAATAAAAGGAATTTTTCATTACTTCGAGGGAAAGCCTGTTTATGACTACCTTATCACACATTTCTATACCGGTTGCCGTCGGAGCGAACTATGGGCCTTAACGGTTGCCGATATTAATCTGTCTGATAGACGTATCAGGATTCCCAGCTTAAAAACCGCTACCAATCCAACAAACCAGTTCCGATACATCGAAATCCATACCGAGCTAGTGCCTATATTGGAAAACCGATGCCGTGGGAAAAAGCATACTGATCTTGTTTTCCCGAGAATTGGAGGGGAAAATTGGCTGACAAAATGGCTGAAAATTGCCTGCAAAGAGCTTCAAATCCCCTATCGCCGTTTGCATGGATTCCGGCATTCTTTTATTTCTTACCTTTTAAATATAGGTGTCCACTTGCGGAAGGTGATGGCAATGGCGGGACATACTAATTTCGGAACCACGCTAAAATATAGCCACGTTTCACAAGATGAACTACGGGGCGAAATTGATAAACTTCAATTACCGGCATCCGTGGCAAAAAAGACCCACAAAGTCCCAGTTGTTTCGGCAAAAAGAACTCCGAAAAATTCACGGGAAGATTTGACCGAACTTGCGGGATTCACCAAAATAGCTCCATCAAAGCCGCTGCCGGTGAGGATTGAAAAGCGAGTTCCAAACAAAGGTTCGAAATTCAAGAAAAGATAATTCGGAACGAGATTTCTTCTAATAGTCGGCGTTTTGCAATCTCATAGGGACGCCGGTTCGATTCCTGAAGTGGGAATCGAACTGAGACAGAAATTTCCTTGATGTCATGACTTTCCAGAAAAACTCGTGGAGGTTCAAGTCAGAACTTGGCACCGGGGGCTAAAAAACCTCTACCATTTCTGCCAGTCGATTTCCCCAATTGCCGAAAAATGGTCATCTCGACTGACGATGGGAAGTTGGAATTGTCTGGCCAGAGCTCCGATCCATATGTCATTGTCGGGAATAGGGCGACCTTTGTTCCGAAGGTTGCTTTTTATGAGGCCATACCATCTTCCGGTTTCAAAATTGGGTCTCAGGATGCTCACATCAAGGCAAAAAGCCTCAATCCGCTGGAGGTTTTCCTGAGGTCGGGCGGAATGGTAGGCCCCGTAAAATAGCTCTCCCACAACAATCGTCGGGACAACAACTTCGATCTCTCCCTTCAATCGCTTCCGAAGAAGAGGGTCATCGGCTAAAATAGCGATGACGATGTTAGTGTCGAGCAGGAATTTACCATTCACCGGGATGTACCTTTTCGCATCCGTCCTCAATAGCTTCAGCCATTTTCGCAAGATCTTCCCGAGGAATTTTCCCGATATGCTTTTTCAAGCGGGAGATTGGAGTTCCGGTAGATTGGATTATATCCAAAGCCCGGACGAACTCCAGCACCTGCTGCTGTTGCTCCATGGGCAATTTTTCAATATAGGAGTCAATTTCTTTCTTCAGGGTGGATTTCTTCACGTACTGCCCTCACTCAACCTATTGGATTATCGGACAAACTAACGCCAAGTGGCTATGTCCAGAATACCACATTTTCGAAATGGGACAAACAAAGATGGCAACTCTGATTTTCAAAAGGAGTTGGTATGAATACTTTGGCGGTTAAACCCCTGGCAAAAAAAGTCATCTTTGAAGCAGACGTTTTCTGGGTGGAATTGGTTGATGGTCGAAAATTAGGAATTCCTCTGGCGTATTTTCCCCGGTTGGTCTACGCAAATGAAAAACAAAGGGCGGCCTATGTAATAAGAAGCGGCGGATCGGGATTGCATCGGGAAGAAATCGATGAAGATATCAACGTTGAAAACCTTTTACTGGGAGTTGGTGATAATACAGTTTCGCCGAAAAACATGACCAAAGTTGCATGATTTAAAGAGAAGTTCGGTGCCGGGAAACAACTTGGAACCGGATAATCTAAACAGGATTTTCCGTCTTCGAGGATTTATACTTCAGTCGTTCCTTCGGAGCTTTTTTTCTTTGAAGATTTGTGATAACTTTTTAATTAGATGGAAATTTATACAAGGAGGTGGCCAGTGTCCGCGTCTAAAATACTTGCTTTGCGTCTCCCCATTAACTGGCACAGAGAACTAAAAACCCTTGCCGCTACGTCAGGAAAGACCATGACAGAATTAGCTTTAAAAGCAATTAGAAACTTATTAGAAAATAGAGAAGGGGAAATTCCGGAATCGGTTCGAAAAGAGCTTAAAACTCCAAGAATTTATATGAACGAGGAATTAAAAAAAATTGCTGATTTAGACAAGTTAGGTGCAAAAAACAAAGCTTGGCTCGAAAAGCATTTCCCTCGGCAGAACCATGAAAAAGCCCGTCGTTTTTCTTGATGCTTGCGTTTGGCTTCGCGGCATTACTTATCCGTATGAAGCCTCCGGCTGGGTTATTTATCTTTCAATGATAGGGGAGATAAAGGTTATCACTTCTTCACCTTTAATCGAAGAAGTGAAAAGAAACCTTCGTCGAAAAGATAAGCCGCATTTTTTATCTTTGATTCAAACAGTAGGCCCTGAAATAATTGATCTAACGGACCGTGAGATGTTTGTTTGGGCAAATGTTGTTCCCTTAAAGGACTGTCATGTTTTAGCTGGGGCAATTAAAGGCGAAGTGGAAGCTCTTTTAACGCTTGATTCCGAGCACATTTTAAAACAAAAAACAAAGAATCGGTTTCCCATCCCCATTTTCAATCCGAATGATTTCATCACATGGCTCTCGACACAAAAGTAATAATTTGCCATCAGTCCGAATACAATGCTTCCAGCTACTTTGTGGCTGATACCATATATAGGGGTTAATTACCACACACACCGGGAAACAACTTGGAACCGGATTACCTAACCCGGATTTTCCACCTTCAAAGATTTATCCTTCAGCCATTCCTTCGGAACTTTTTTCATTCCACCACGTTGCTTCTTATATCGCTTTATTCCTTCAATAGTAATATCCTCTTTCGTCGAGAATCCGTATACCGTGCAGGGAAGTTTCTCTTTCATCCCGATATAACCATCAGCTGGTTCGAAGATAAACCACGAATCATTTTCTGCATCATACATGGCGAATAAATCGCCTTTCTTCACTTTGAAAGTTTTCTGCCGCTTAAACCTAAACATTTTACCGATCCGATCTGCATATAACGATGTTTCGGTCGCTTGGAGAATTATTTCTTTGCCGTCATCTTTCAGTAAATTAAACATTGTTTTCACCTCTATTACTCATAGTAATTTCTTTGTGGAAAGGCAAGTTTGGAAGTGGTTGAGGGGATTTGTCGTTAGTGGTATGATCGGTGCGACGGTTAATAACGTAGAAATGATTGTGAACTACGGTTGAGCTAGATAAAAGAAACAGGGTCGGAGAAAGAGTAGGTTTAGTATTTTTGGAATTTCGTGAAAGAGAAAATAATGTCGTGAAAATTTTCAACTTTATTATTACACAAACCCCTAGTCAGTTTTCCTGTCGGTTTTGTTAGGCCTTACGAAAGGATTGTCTATGGCTGATCTCGAAGGTTTTCAGAAATATAAAAAGTTCGTTGAGGAGCGGCACCAAAACCTTTGTCATGAACTAGATGAACTTGTTGCCGTGATTTCGAAAGTTAAAGCAAATGAAAACAGCCGACTTAATGACTACGAGCTATTAGTTAATAAAATCAGAAAATCGCTTGACGAATTACGTAGAGCACTATCATCTTCTGACCAACCAGGTTGGATTAATTCCATTGATAACGTTTTAAACTCTTGGCTTGCAAATAAAGAGAATCCCAAGGTTTGCCTCTCAGTTGTTATGTCTTTATTTACTATGACTACCGTACTTCACGTGGTCGCACCCGGTAGTAGCGGCCCTTGTACCGACTTTTCAAGGCCATGAGACGCCTTCGGATTTTGTAAGTGACCCATGCCATGAAGAAGGAGACCCTTGCGATGCCGAGACGGTGCTGCAGAACAAAACGGGCGGCATCTCGCACGAGCGATGTACTCGCGCAAGTCAGTCTGGTGGAGAGTTTTTTTTGTGGCAACCAGGAAGGCATGGGCCATGATCGCCAAGGTCATATGGCGATACCAAGCTGGCCAGAGGCGACACTCATACTCGTCCAAACCAGCTTCAGTCTTGGCCTCCGCAAAGCACTGTTCGACTCCAAATCGGGAAAGAGCTACCCGCGCAAGAGTTTTTATGCTGACCTTGGTGCCAGCATTCGAAAGGTAGAAAGCCATGTCTTCGGGGTCATGAATGGACTGGCGAATCAACAACCAGCCTTCTTCCCCCTCAGGAAGAACGATTCTCACCAGCCCCCAGTTATAGCGAATGGGACCCCGCTCACCAGCGCTGGTGTCAATCCTTTTCCAGTAACGACTGGGAAGGTTCCGAGCAATGGTAATCACGTCCAGCGGCTGGTCCGATGGCCAAAAAGAAAAAGTTGGCCGTCCTCGGGATTCAGAAGCAACCAGCTTCCCGACCAGGGTTGTGGACTTGACCGCCAGGACATAGGTGAGATGCAGATCGGCAACCCCTTTTCGAAAGTATTCGGGATTGCCATAGACTTCGTCACCAACCACCCATCGGCCAGGAACCTTCAGATCGGCTACCGCATGTTTGAGCATCTCCAAACCTTGCATCGGCTTGGTCGCAAAGGTGAGCGTCTCCGGAATCTGGGCTTTTTTCCGGCGTTTCGGATCATCACACCAGCATTTCGGCATGTACAATCGACCATCGAGGAGCATGTCGCCATTCCCGGATCCATAACCCAGAAAAACTCCAACCTGGCAATTGGTGATCTTCCCAGCGGTGCCAGTGTATTGCCGCTGGACGCCGGCAGAGCAATTTCCGCTCTTCAGAAACCCTGTCTCGTCCATCTTGAAAATTCCATCTCGGGTGCCAATTACCTCGGCAACAAACCTGATATGAGTGTCTCGAACACCATCGACATCCCAATTCGAGCGGTAAAGCAAACGCTGAGTCGGGTCGGGAACGGCGTCACCAACCGTCTCAGCAAGCTCCCAACCGTTCCGGCGATCAGGGGCGGCAAGCAGCCCTTGGAGGTATTTCCGTGATTGAATACGCGGTTCCGACCGCCCGAAAAATTGTCCGAATCGTTCATGATACCGGTCCAGCTCTTCTTCCACATGCTCCAACAACTCAGGATCAATCTTCATATTCAAAGTCCTCCTCCCCAATTTTAGTACGGAAAGAAGGAAATGACAACTACGGTAGTCATATTACGTTTTACAAAATAATAAAAGAAGAGAAACTTTTATCCAGCGAGTCAAAAGAGAATATTGCATATGATTTTGATCAACTTTTTGAAAAATTTCGGAGTGAAAGTAAGCTTCCTGTTCTTTTTGATTCTCTCATCGAGATCCTCGAAAAGATAGGTGAATCCAATGAGATTGATAGTCGAAAAATTGTTGATTCTCTTAATAAATTAATTGCGACAGTCAAAAAGAATAAAAATGGATCGTATTTTTCAACTCGATGCATGTTGGATTTATTTACAAGCGTTTTCCGTAAGTTTCTTTGGGCAGAATTAATTAAAATTCCAGGTCTTGATTCCTTACTTAAAGCACTTCAAGAGACTTTTCAAGAATTGGATAACGAAATGGCCAATATTCATGAAAACATGAAAACTGAGATGACTAAAAAATTTTCAAGCGAATTTCCCTTTATCGGATATGACAAAAAAGGAAACCTTATTGGAAACTCATTTAGCTCCAAAGACCATAGAGTATAAGATCCAATAGTTCGATCGACGAAACGCCAGAACTAACCACAGTGTTGTTAAGCGGTGTTAAATGCTAGGAGAAAAAAGTGAATTTTAAATCATTTCTGGTTGCTTTACTTCTGTGTCTGTATTCGCCTGCTGCAAATGCTCAAAAGAATGACTTTTGTGAATTAATGATGCGCTCAACATTTAAGATTTCCGGTCCAAATACCATTGGATCTGTTTTCATTTTGGGTCGGCCAGATGAAAAAAACCCTGGTAAAGCATTTTACGTTTTGATAACAGCAGCCCATGTGTTGGATGAAATTCCAACTGACACTGCCACATTAAGTCTCAGAATTAAGGAAGGCTCCTCTTTTCAAAAGGTTCTAATTCCAATTAGAATTAGAAATTCTGGAGTTCCTCTTTGGTTGAAGCATCCGCTGGTTGATGTTGTCGCAATGTATCTAGCAATGCCTGAAAAAGTAGACATTCCACTAGTCCCCACAACCTGGATTGCAACCGATCAATTGCTCGAAGAGAAAGAAATCCAACCAGGGGATGAACTTTTCATTGCCGGATTCCCGTTAGGTGCAGAATCCGGATCGGCTGGATTTCCAATTTTAAGAAGTGGGCGAATTGCAAATTACCCTATCACTCCAATCGGCTCAAATCCAGTGTTTTTACTTGATTTTGTTGTGTTTCCCGGAAACAGCGGAGGCCCTGTTTTCTTAAATTCACAAAATAGGTTTTACAAAGGCGGTACCAACATCGGAATCTCAAGAATGATAGTGGGAATTATTTCCCAAGAACTAAAAAATGTTGAGCAAATCAATTCATTGACTGAGACGACGTTAAGACAACATCCGCTATCGGTTGCTGTTGCTGTTCACGCACAGTTTGTCAAGGAACTGATTGATTCCCTCCCTGTTCCCAAATAAGCATCCAATGAATAAAGATGTGCGCCAATAATTTCCCGGCGGCGTTCTCATCTCTTATCCCTGTCGGTTAGCCCGGTTTGTTGTCATGCCGCGACCTTTTCCTGATACAGATATTTTTGAAAGTTTGCGAATACTTTACCAATCTCATCCGGCCTACCCAGATCAGCTACGGCATCGGCGATGGAGTCGTGATACTTAAGCCGCAATAAGGGTGTGAGCTTGTCCTGGTCAAGCTCTTCCACACCCACGCTGATGTAATGCGATAATACAAAGTCGAGAAATACCTGCTGCTTGTTGTTGAAATGGGTGCTGATGTCGATCTTGGCTTTTGTGGCGCGTTCTTCGCGTGTGAGCGGTGGGATGGCATAAGCCACATGTGCCAACACGTCGAAGATGTCGCTTCTTTCGGCGTCAATGATCTTCTGCATTTCAAACAATTGCTCGCCGCCAAATCCCTTCTCGGCTAGACCCTGCAAAAGCTTCTTCCGCGTCTCCGGCACACTCCAGATGGTGCGCAGTTCGGCCTCGTCTTTAAAAAACTCCGGCAGCTTGCCGAAGAGCATCTCCATAAATTGCTGTGCTGACATCGGCTTGCCGTCGGGATGCCAGAACGTTGTTGCCATCATGTGTTGTATTGTGCGCTCCTTGCCATCAGCAAGTTTCACCTTCGCTCTCGTTTTCTTATTGCACACACAACGCAGCTTCCCACATACCGGGCAAGGCTCTTTCGGACATTCACACGGACTCTTACCACATACGGAACAGGGCGCTCTTTCACACACACAGGGATGACAGCCACATTTCGGGCACGGTTCCGGTTCCTTCGGTTCAATCGGTTCTCCATCCCACTCCGGATCGCTGAAATGATGATGCGCCTTCACGAAGTCATAGATCGTGAAGTAGTCCTTCCCGTCATATAGCCGTGTGCCGCGTCCGATAATCTGTTTGAATTCGATGATGGAATTGATCTTGCGCATGAGAACGATGTTGCGAATATTGCGGGCATCCACGCCTGTTGCAAGCTTTTGCGACGTGGTCAGGATTGTCGGAATGGTCTTCTCGTTGTCCTGAAATTCACGCAAGTGTTGATCGCCAAGTGTGCCGTCGTTTGCCGCGACCCGTTGACAGTAGTTCGGGTCTTTGCTGGTCTTCATCTGATTGATGAGATCGCGCACGGCCAAAGCGTGATCTTGTGTGGCACAGAACACCAGCGTCTTTTCATTCTGGTTGATCTGTTCCATGAACAGTTTTACCCGATGTGCTTCTCGTTCCTTGATCTCGATGATCTTGTTGAAATCGGGTTCCGTATATCGCTTCCCTGATTCGATCTCGCCTTCGATCAGTATGTCGTCGGGCGTATAAACATATTCGTCGAGCGTTGTGGATATCTGCTTTACCTTAAAAGGCGTGAGGAATCCGTCGTTGATCCCTTCCTTGAGCGAGTAGATGTAAACCGGATCGCCGAAGTAGGCGTAGGTGTCAACGTTATCTTTACGCTTAGGTGTGGCGGTTAACCCAAGTTGCACCGCCGGAGCAAAATAGTCGAGGATGTCGCGCCAGTTGCTCTCATTGTTAGCTCCACCACGATGACACTCATCGATGACAATGAAATCAAAAAAATCCGGGGGATATTCGCCAAAATAGGGAGACGGTTGACCGTCCTTTGGCGGACCGCTCACAAAGGTCTGGAAGATCGTGAAAAACAAACTTCCATTCTTCGGAACTTTTCCCTTCTTGCGGATGTCCTCAGGCTCGATCCTCACCATCGCGTCTTCGGCGAAAGCGGAGAATGCATTATAGGCTTGATTAGCAAGTATGTTCCTGTCGGCAAGGAAGAGAATACGCGGACGACGTGATGGTTCGCGGCTCAGGTTCCATCGGGAGTGGAATAACTTCCACGCAATCTGAAAGGCAATGAATGTCTTGCCTGTGCCGGTGGCGAGCGTGAGCAGGATGCGCTGCTGGTTCTTCGTAATGGCGTCCATCGCGCGTTCAACGGCTATGTCCTGATAGTAGCGACTCGGATGTGATCCTCCCTTATCCTCGAACGGAACGACTGCGAAGCGGTCTCGCCAAGCGTTTTGTTCCGTGAACGTCATGTTCCAGAGTTCGTCCGGCGTGGGGTATTGTGGAAGTTCACCTTCCTTGCCGGTCTGCATGTCGATGCCGTAGATGCCTTGACCGTTGCTGGCATAGGTAAAACGGACGGCCATCTTCGCCGCATAGTTCTTGGCCTGGTCCACGCCTTCGGTCAGCTCTTCGTCCCAAGCTTTTGCTTCGACGATTGCCAGTTTGGTATTGCGGTATTCCAGAACGTAATCGGCGAACAGTGCCTTACCACGCTTACCATGGCCTTCGATACGGCCAAGTGTAATCGTATATGCGCGCCGGACACGGCTTCCCTCGATGACACCCCAGCCCGCTGCTTTCAGCGCGGGGTCGATGTATTCAGCTCTTGTTTCTTCTTCGTTCATGTTCTCTTGGATCGCAGTTTCTTCGGTTTGGGCATTTTCCGCAACTGTTTAGCCGCTCGTTCAAAAGCCTCGTCCACCAAACGCGGCTGAGTATCGGTCAGAATACGAAAGCGATCGTATTCCGTCTCCGCTTTCAACTTGGCTGTTTCGGCGAAAACTGTAATACTCCACCTCACGTGATACCTGCCTGGAACCTTCGAGTCGAACTATCCGGAATTTCCGGACAGTTGCTTCCGGGTTGAGTTCGCCTTCCTCGAAAATGTTGCCGAGGTGCTCATTGATCGTCCGCACATCCTTCTGGAACAACTCGGCGATGAGCGCCTGTGAAAGCCAGATGGTCTCATTTTCGAACCGGCACTGAATGTGCGTCCTACCATCTTCGGTCTGGTAGAGGATCATCGAGGTCTGCGGCTGGGATTCGCTGCTCATTGCGTCCTCCTAGAG
>Ga0209749_1002818_pt1 | contig 10619 bp, 13 predicted proteins | sample EPASupsiteSAE347_FD_187267 | JGI IMG/M metagenome (GOLD analysis project Ga0209749, IMG submission 187267) | Bioremediated contaminated groundwater from EPA Superfund site, New Mexico - Sample SAE3-47 (SPAdes) (version 2) | ecosystem: Environmental > Aquatic > Deep subsurface > Groundwater >... | reverse complement strand
ATTTAGGAATTTCCTATACGGTAGAATTAAGTTGACTTTTTTCGACATTTATCACTGATTATAAAGGGCAGATTGTCCAGTCTGATTCTCTTCACTGGACGGCCTCTTTGTCTTTTATTGGAAAATAATAATCAATTAAATAGGGACCCTTCAGCGGTTCAATATGATGTTCCATCTCCAGAGAAGGCATATTTGCATGATCATAGCCTTCAGGATATCCGAATGTGAACCTTTTACTTTCTTTAATCCATTTCATTATTTTTCCCCAATTCTCTTGCATTTGTTCAATTCCTCTGCTTTGAACAACAACATACAATCCTCCGGGGAAATCTACAATGTCAATGTCATTTGTCTCGTCATCATCAGATAATGAAATAAGAAATTCATATCCTCTCAATTTAGGATTGTTGACTGGCATAGGATTATTTCTCCCAAAAACCTGGTGAATTGATGGATTGTCAAATAATCCACGCGGCTCTGACCATTTTTTTAGTTTTTCAAATGCTTCTTCTTCTGGATTCTCATGGTTTTTAACATGAAAAGAAGCCATTTTCATCACAGGTAGTTCGATAATTTTGAATAAAATGTCCATATTAATTATTTTTCGTAATAATAATTATATCATAAGTTTACTACTTTGAACTCAGACATTCGTTAAAATCATCCACTATCTTGATAATTTTTTTCAGAATTTCATCGGAAATAGATATTTGACAGTTGAAGATTTTTCCATCAAAACGTCATGTAACCGCCCAATTATGGTCAAAATAATCGTATTAATTGCATCAAAATTGGAGTGAATGAACCTTTTTGTCTTCCTCATCCATGAATCAATCGTAGCTGTCAAATTTAATAGCGCCGTTTTTACAAATTTCATTGATGTATGCTTCAGTTCCGGGATCTCTAATCAGATCGGTGAGATAAATACCAAGTGATAAACCCAATGATTAACACCCCATAAATACTGTTATCAATCCAGACACGCAATGGCTTGATCTCGATCTCGTTTTTAGAGAATTGAATATCTTCATTCGAGTCCTTTTTCCGGTAAGTCAGAAGTGCTTCATTAAGTGCCAAATTCTTACTCGATTTCAGGCAATAAAATCTCTCTCTCCCCGTGATGAACTTTTCTTCAAGTAGTTTAACGGCATCATCTTCGGAGAGTTCAATCAGCTTTGTCCGGATAGAGTAGTTCACATCCACAAGAAGATTGTTTATCCTGGATCGTTTTTTAAGAGCCTTATTCTTGTTAATACTCTCCTGGATGGCCTTTGCTTCTTTTATCTCCCGGACGATTTTTTGGCTCCGGATTCCAGTTGCTCTTTCTACAGATTTTCTGAGAAACAGAGATAGTTCGTACTGTTAGGCTTTTCAATTTAATTCCACGAATCCCTGATTCTTCATCAATAACCTGATGATTATAGATTTCAAACTCAGCGATTTCTTGTCATCGCTCTTGTTGATCTTCTTTCCGGTGATGTACTGGAGATTATCTGCCCGGATCATCCGGGTATTAGTGACACTATTCGCTCCTTTATCGAATATTACCAGAAATCCCTCTCTCAACCGATTTCTTGACTGTTGATGTGTCTTCTTGAAGGGGTCTGATCATTGAGATTACCAGGTTCGATTGTCATCCCAATTGAAATATTAATCGGGCCTTAAATTCTGTAACGCCAATGATGATCAGTTTTTTATCCGGTCGGTGATCCAGGCTGTATCCATACTATCCAAGCCGGGCTTCATTGCTATGAAAGACTATGCTGGTCCAGTCCATGTTGATGTTGGTATGCTCAAAATCCTGACCTCGAAAAAGTACATCCTGGATGTCAGAAATAATTTCATCCCGATTAGCACCAAGTATTTCAAGCAAACATTAAAGAGTTCTTTCACTGAAAGAAAGGAGGGAAAATTCGGCAAGCATTTCAGGTCGGTTGATACACTCGTGAGATCTTTTTATGATGAAACAGGAATATTCCTAACAGGAACATAAATACTCCAAGAGTAATATAAATGACTGACCCGAGAATGAGATCAGAGATTCCACCTGTAACAAGGCTAGAGATATGTCCCTGTTGTTGATCTTTTGCCAAGAAAATCTCTCTCTTTAAATAAGGAATTATGAAAAAAGAAGTTTTGAATCCCGTTTCCAGGATCTAACAGATTCGTAAATGCTTAATACCCACTCTTTACTAACGGAATATCACCTATATCAAGGTACTGATCGCCTTCTGTTGTATATTGCGGCCAGGTTTGATTCATCCCTCCGTCCGGATCCCCGGTCTTTGCGAATCCGACCCAGAAATTCATCATGGCATCAGAAACATTCCTGCTGGTGTCATCCAGAGGAACCTCGGCCGGCCTGAAGATCATGACAAGTTCGCTCCCATGGAATGCTCCCCCTGTCTGACCTGGAAGAGCATATGAAAATCTGTACAGGTAAGTGTCCCGATTCAGGTCTGCCATCGATCCTGCCACAAACTTTGCAGCATCAGAGAAGTCATAGTCGGTCATGATCCGCTCCATACATGACTGGACCTCTTCGGTAGATCCGGCTGGGTATTCTGCAAGAACCGCATCAGCGTCTTCCCCGAAATGATCCCTTATGTATTTTTCATATTCCAGAACTGTCATGTTTACGTTAGCAGCAAGCGTTGTTCCTTCATCACGGTTTGTACCTATGATAAGGGGAACCGGTTTCTCACTCCTGAGCTCAAACATGGTGTCAGGAGAGTCGGGGATCAGCCATCCCTCAATTGTTGGCCTGAACCGCAGGGAGTTCATTAATCCAAACATGGATGATGAATATGGAGTAGCCATAATCAAATCCCGGGCACTTACATTACGCATCTGCTGAATCGTAGCCGGACCAGAATACCCGAGGCTTTTCGTGTACTCCTCCCCGTATTGTTCAGCTTCCGTTCTGGGAAAGAAGATACTGATTGTGGTTCCATTTGTCCATAATGGGCCACTTTCAGTAATTGCCTGCTGATAGAGCCCGTAACTTTGGGGGCTTACAAGATGCACGAAAATACTGCTTGCTCCTGCTGACTCTCCGATTATAGTCACCCTGGATGGATCCCCTCCGAATGCACCAATGTTTTGCTGGATCCATTCCAGAGCTGCAACCTGATCGAGGATTCCATAATTTCCCGAACTATTATTCGGGGATTCATTGGAGAGCTGGGGATGAGCAAGGAATCCGAGAGCACCAAGCCGGTAATTTATCGTGACGATGACAACACCTTTCTTGGCAAGAGCCATTCCATTGTACAAAGAACCTGCTCCACTGATAAATGCCCCACCGTGGATAAATACCATTAATGGTAATTTTTCCCCTTCTTTTTTTACAGGAGTCCAGACATTGAGGTATAAGCAGTCCTCACTCATATTTACAGAAATCTCTCCTGTTATCGGATCCGGACTTATCGGCTGGGGACAGATCGCACAATATTCCTTTGTTTCCTTAATACCATCCCAGGGCTCAACCGGTACCGGGGGTTTCCACCTGAGGTCTCCCACAGGGGGATCTGCATAAGGGATACCGAGATATTCCCATACTCCATTAGATTCTATTCCTGAAACATACCCTGAGTCTGTCTTCACAACACCTGGTTCTGATTCATTTTGCATAGATGCAGCAGATAATCCTGTGAAAAACAGGCAAATAAGCAGTAGATATAATAACAGCCTCAAATTCAATACATTATTAATCATTTATTGGGATTCCAATATACTGTGGTTCATTTTTTCTACCTCTTTTTGCGCCAGATCCCTAAAAACCGGATCCTTGAAATTTTCGACCGCAACTTTTACACAATCAGGGAATACGATCATCAGTTCTTTTTTCCCAACACCATCGAGAATGTTTCGAACCGCTTCTTCGACAGAAATTGCATCTGGCGGGGTAAATTCCTGGAACATCAGTGTTGCTACATCTCCAGGACAGACCACTGTAAAGTAAATATTTTTGGGTTCATACTCATACCGAAGGCATTCGGTTAGGCCGATTACGCGTTCTTCGTTATTGCATATAATGAGCGGTATGGAGGGTTTAGGAGTCCGGCAGCCGATGAAGTATTGATAATTTAACCGCTGCCCTGTTTTCCCATAACTGGTAATGCCGCATTTACTCCGTAAATCACACCCCAGAGATTGATCTCAATTATCTTTTTCCAATCATCCAGGGTAGTCTTCTCGTACGGAGATACTATTCCAATCTTAGCGTTGTTAAAGAGGTAGTCAAGGCGGCCGAATTCTCTGACACAGTCACTGATCATCTTCTCAACTGCGGCATTATCCTTCACATCAACCGCCGCAAACCTCGCATTCGGGTTAGCAGCGGGGGATACTTTCGCTTTTTCAACACTATCCTGTCTGCTGCCGATAACCCAGACATAGGCACCGCGTACGAGTAGCTCTTCCGATATACCATAGCCAATGCCGGAAGTTCTCCCGGTTACAATAACAACTTTTCCTTCAAATGTCATAGAAATAATCAATATCAGAAATACGGCCTTACAATCTTCTTTCCTTCATTTGAGAGATAACCATATACCGCCCCTGCCACAACCGGAAGCCAGGCCAGGATCTCTTCCCTGTTTTTCCCTGATGCGGCAGAGTACTTCCCGAGATATTTCTCTGCTATATCCTTCTGAAACATGCAGTAATCCAGGTATGTCCGGCAGGCATCTCCTGCAGGAGAACCGCTGCACACATCCATCCAGTCGATTATATGATAAGATTCGCCGTCATAGAGGATATTCCCTCCATGGAAATCCCCGTGACAGAGGTAAAACTCGTCCGGGAATTTCGAAAGCATCGTTGTAAGTCGCTTCTTCTCTTCGGGTTCGAGTCCTGGACTGAACGAGATGTTCGTCTTCAGCAGCATTCTCAGCGGACGGAATACCCATGATTCTATTGCATGCATCTCTGTCTGGAGTTTCACCAGCATGTCAAGGTATTCATCGATCCTTTCCTGGTCTTTCAGCATTAAATCAAGGAGGGAATCACCCCTGACCTGATTCATGAGAACAACCGTTCTACCGTGGAATTCCTCTACACCGTGCACCTTCGGGGCAGGAATTCCCGAAGCTTCTACAATCGACAGTGTATAAGCCTCCTGGAATCCACATGTCTTATACTGACCTTCATGATAGACTTTTGCAACTATTCCATCACGAGCGTAGATAACAGCAGTCATTCCACAACCGATCTGCTCGCCATACCTCTTACTGAACTCTTCATCATCCCCTATTTCATCGAAAATTGCATTTTTGTCGTTATTTTCTGTCATAATAAATCTTCACCTGTACCTAACGAAAACATGGTACACAAAATAACATATGTGATAATTACTTCTTTACCTTGCATAAAATATTCGATTTCGTTTATATCAAATTCGTATCAGCCCATCTTAAAACCTCAAATATTCAAATGTTTAATTAGTTTGCTCACTATTTTAACCATTTAGAAATATTGTTGTCCATAGTTATGGAAAGACTCAGTGAAGGGTCGATCTGGCCCAGGTAATTCTGGGGGCCCAATGGCTTTCCCATGTGGCCTGCGTAGATGTACGCCATGTAATAGGTCATATCCGGATAATTCTTCAGCAGATACCAGATCTTCTCTATCCCCACCGGTCCTTTCATTCTTGCAGGGGGCAATAAATCATATGCTGCAATTCTATCATACACTATCTCCGGCTAAAGAAGCATTTTATACGATATTTCATCTCCCTGGGAATCCCGGTTTATGCCGTTTTCCACATTACTCATGCCGGTCTCTCGGGTGCCGGTAATCGGGTCTGAATGTATGCCACGTTGATGATCAGGAACGCCATGATGAAAAGAATAATCAGGACAAGCAAACCGGGAATAAAATCCGGCACAAGCATGTTGATGCCGAACAGTATTGTCACGAGTTGCAGGAGCGTGATTGAGAACAATAATTTTTTGATAATCGGGGGCACGGGAGCTGGTTCGGCCTGAGGATGCCGGATTTCAGATATTATTGGACGGTACAGATTTACCAGGCCGAAAAACCCTGCGATAAGGTTCCATATCCCAAGGAGGGCCAGCATCACACCACTCAGGAGTCCAGGAACAATGCATGAGACCATACCAAAGCCGGCAAAGACCAGGCCTGCCAGGATAAGCAACAATGAATGCGTCCTGACGCCAAACGGGGTTTCACCCAGTATCATTACCTGGAGGGCCATAATGACCAGGAGGAGACCATACTGGCTGTCATGGGAATACGAGGAAAGGATACCAATTGCCAGCGGGATCATCAGGAATGCGACAATGAGTATTATAATCCCCATCATAAGGAGTAGAATGATGCTGGGGGTGAGTAACGGATCCCTGAAGATGAAATGTCTGCCTGCGGCTGCCCCGGGAACCGGTGTCACGTTCGTGGGGTATGCAAAAACGGCTTTCCTGACACACCATGCGAGATAGAAGAAACTGATCCCTGAGAGGATACATAGTATTCCGATTATCGGAGCCGTGGTGATACTGGGGAAGAGCGTAACGAAACCGAGAAGAATTTCCATCAGGTACACAATGGCGCAGGCAATCGCCAGATGCTGTAATATACCGGGAATGGTGATCCAGAGTCTTGCCTTGTCCTTGGCAATAACCAGCTGCAAAAAGAGCATGATACCCCCGACAAGAAGTAACAGTCCTGTCAGTACCTGAACAGCTCCTGAAAGGAATCCCGGGACCAGGCAGGCTAGAGTCCCGACCACTGCAGCAAAAAATGCGAGAAACACCAAGAACCAGGATCTATTGAAATCCCCAAACTGCGTTTTTCCCGTTGTAATAGCATATATTGAGGTTATGACCAGGAGAATTCCGTACGTGCTGTCCTGGTTGTACGGCAGTTCCCCTGTACCGATCTTAAACAGGAGTCCCCCCAGGAGAAGCAGGAATACCCCAAAGACCAGATAGATGATTGGTTCAAGGGTGAGGTCGGCAGTATGATTTGCTGCCCTACCGGGAGTTGGATCTGCTGATTCCAGTGTCATGCTTTCCTTAGCCTTGTTTCGGTTTCGGATTCATCACATCATCCACCGTGAGACCGTTTGCTGCCAGCTGCGGAATCCAGTTTGCATTGGTATATTCCACAAACATTTCCTTGGTAATATCCGGTTCAGTATAGATGTTATCACCTGCAGTATCCGAAAGAAGCAACTTTAGGAATTGTTCCTTTCCTTTGTCCGTTATCTTTCGTTCTCCAGGTGACAGGTAGGGTAATAACGGGCCTGCACCAAGGCCAAGACCTGCCTTCCATGGAAGACCTACCGCATCAGCCCAGCACTGGATTCTCCCGAGAGACCATTTGGTCTGGTATCCTTCGTAGAATCCCAGATTGCAGACCGCATATACCGACGGTTTCTTTTTTGGCGGGTGTTCTTTTATAAACTTATCCAACTGCTCCAGGTACGTAATGACATGCGAAGGCTGGCTGTCGAAGTAGAGCGGGTATACAAATACCAGACGATCACATGAAAGAACCTCCTCAAACCGCTCAGGTTTTCCTGCATTAAAGACTAAAACTTGTCCTGCATTTCCGATTGCTGCTGTCATATCTTCAATCAGCCGGATGGACAGGCTCCCTTTGGGTTTCGGGCTGCCCATGATCATTGTGATCTTCAAAATTCAACCTCCGTATATACATCACTGATAAAATGCAGTTCGCCGATAGTCCCGGATCCCAGGTTAGCTTTGTTTGCATTGTAGAGCCCGGTCATCATTTCCTTTTCCAGATCAGTGATGGTATCCCCGTACATGTATACTGAAAAAATCAACGATCCTTCCCCCTTATTCTCCCGCATAACATGCTTTAATTCACCTTTACGTATCTCGAAGAATGGGGTAGCATTACCTATTGACCGGTCCAAGACACTCTTAATAAACCGACTATATCCGCCGTATACGCATCTGCTGATGACAATCCTTTCTTCTCCCGCGAATTGCGTGGGCATATCATTGTAATCATCTTTTATGATACAGTGAGTCGGGGTTTTAATCCAGCAGCTGAAACAGCCGATGCATTTCTTCATCGTTCCATGAGTTTCTGCAATTATCCTTACATCCTCACGGTTTTTGAGACTGGGAAATGCGTTTAGAAACTCTTCTGGATCAAGATCATGAACAATTACTTTCATCTTTAGTATACCCCTTTTGAAAGGCACCTCGTTTGAGTCGTGCTTCTGATAAAACCGTTCCTATGCCCAAAATTTCACCGGTTACGAATGCATTTTTCTCTTCAGGTAAATCTGTCATTTTCTCCACCATTTATAGGGGGCAGGCGTACCAAAACCAAAGGTATCCGGAACTACTATCTCCCATATGAATCCAGAGGTTTCAAGAATCAATAGCTTACTTATAATCAAGAAAACAGTCTTTTAATCGCCGGTACACATATTCTTCAAATTTCTGTTATTTTTATTGGTTTTTAAATTTAGGTTTCTTAACGATAATTATTTCTATTTATTTTTATTCAGCGATGCTCATAGAAATTAAATTTTTCGAGATATTTTTGTCATCTCTCTTGTTGAGCTTCTTTCCAGTGATATACTGGAGGTTATCTGCCCGGATCATATGAGTATTAGCGGCATTGTTGGCTCCTTTATAGAAGATTACCTGAGAGCCCTCTCTCAGCCGGTTGCTTGATCGTCGATATGTCTTCTTGAAGTGGGTCTGATCATTGGGATTGCCAGGTTCGATTGTCTTCCCAATTGGAATATTAATCAGGCCTTAAGTTCTGTAACACCAACGATGGTCTGTTTTTATCCGGTCGGTGATCCCTGCTGTATCCATACTTACCAAGCCGGGCTTCATTCCATTAAGGATTATGCTGGTCCAGTCCATGTTGATGTTGGTATGCTCAAAATACTGACCTCGAAAAAAGTACATCCTGGATGTCAGAGATGATTTGATCTCGATTAGCCGCTAGGATTTCAAGGATAAGGTACAGGGTTCTTTCACTGAAAGAAGGGAGGGAAAAATCCTCAAACAATTCAGGAGGTTGATCCGGTCGTGAGATCTCTTAATACTGAAGTTATCCGTCAATTTGTAGCTGATGAGGGCTCGAAGCAGATTATTGATATCGATACCACTTGTCTTGTGTTTCCCGAAAATATCGCGAAAATTCAGGATCTCATACAGCATATCAACGAGAAAAATGGTACCGATAGGAAAGGATATATTTTCATTCGGCTCACTTTCATTGGTTATTAGTTTTGTTTGCATTTTGAACGATTCAAATATCACTGAGTTCACGTTTTTTTTGTTAATGACAAACTTGGGGTGTAAAGAGAGTGGTGAAATAACCCCTTCTGATATTTATATTGGCGAAAATTTTTATTCTGATGAGTACTACATTCACTAAATTAATACCAGTTAAAACACAATGAATTTTCCAAGTCATTTATAAAAATCAGAATTATCCCTTGTTAATAACAGAGGAAACATATGAATGTATTAGCAATAGTAGGAAGTCCCAGAAAGGGAAAAGCTACCGATATTCTTGTTGATAAGGCAATAGAGGGCATAAGATCCCTTGATCCTGATTGCGATATTAAAAAGATACATATTACAGATCATAACATCCAGTACTGCAGGAACTGTCTGATTTGCAGGGATAGCAAAACTGACGGACCACTGGCTAAATGCAGTATCAGGGATGATATGGATGTGATACAGGATTATGTACTTCATTCAGACGTCCTTATTTTCGGAACACCAGTTCATTCTGGTCATGTAACTGCTCCCATGGCGACATTCCTTGAACGGATTAGCTGGACCCATGCTAAACCTACAGGCCACTTCATGACAATAAAAGGACTTCCGGTTCCCAGGTCAGATAAGAGGCGAAAAGCCTGCATTATTGTTGTATCAGGCGTTGTTCCTCCCCTGTTCAAACGATTCTGTAATGATGCGACTCCATTTATCAAGGACGTTATAAGCTGGTCTATAAACGCTAAGACTGTTGTTACCCTGTATGCAGGTAATATTGAACAACGGGGAGTGGGATACTACTTTGATCAGGCATTTACTCTCGGTAAAAACCTGATATCATAATTAAATATTAATACTAAAATTGAATAACTTTAGGAGAACGAAGAGATACTATTTTATGCGAGAAAAAACACCTGAAAATCTCTGCAAACTACATCCAATCTCTTCAAATTATCAGGATTTTTCTTTGGAATATTAATAATGCTAATGATACCTCATATAGCAGGTGAAGAACAGGGGGAAAATCCTTTGTAATGTTATTAAATAGGAATTCTCCTTCCGGCCTTCAATAAGAGCGATGCTTCCTTTAATTCCCCCGGCTGAAAAAGAGAATTAGAATCAGGAGTTGTAAATAATTTTTACCTGAGCATCGTATTCATCTGGTTCCAATGGGATTAGAACCCATGAACACAGATAGAGCAAAATGGCAAACCCAAAGGAGAAAAAAAGGAGAAGCAATGCTATTATCCGGATTATTACCGGGTCTATGTTTAAATAGTCACCTACTCCGCCACAAATTCCAGCTAATATTTTATTATTTCGTGATCTGTACAGTTTCTTCTGCTCCATAATTTACCTGCATTTTATGTT
>Ga0209749_1002817_pt1 | contig 10621 bp, 17 predicted proteins | sample EPASupsiteSAE347_FD_187267 | JGI IMG/M metagenome (GOLD analysis project Ga0209749, IMG submission 187267) | Bioremediated contaminated groundwater from EPA Superfund site, New Mexico - Sample SAE3-47 (SPAdes) (version 2) | ecosystem: Environmental > Aquatic > Deep subsurface > Groundwater >... | reverse complement strand
GAGACAAACCCATGAATATGAGAAAATCAATTACGCCTAAAAGCGAGATACTCATAGACACAAAAGTGTTACTGGGCTGTAAGCTGGAATTACAAAGGCAGAATTGAAAACTGCCGCCCGATATTAAAGGGTTATGGGATGCTTGAGCGGTATGCGGTGAAAGTCGCATGTACCGTTCTTAGAAGAGAGAGGGCGGGCAACCGCTCTTTCTTATTCGACTACGAGTTCGTTGTTTATATCCAAATTTTTCCACACCAGGACGCAAAGAACGCAAAGAAGCAGCAAATTTCTTTGCGTTCTTTGCGTCCTTTGCGGTGTTTAACCCGATCAACCCTTGTAGTATTTCAGAAGGTTTTTGGATGTTTGAACTTCTCGTTTTTTCAACGAATGAGATGGTGTATCAGAATATTATCGGCGAAAAACCTTTTTTCTCGCTGAACACCCTCTCACCAGGGATATCCGTTTCCAGTATGAATACCTCAATCACCATGAACGATTCCGCTTTTTTCCTGATGCATCCCATCGTTAAACCTTTGCTGCTGCCAGCCGCAGCGTGAAGGTGTATCTTTGGCGCGCCGTTCTCATAAAAGATATTGCCCGCACCGATAACCTCGCGCACGTCATCGAACGATGACCAAACGACTTCAGGCGGGACGGACTTTTCTTTTGGTCCAGTGACAAGATGCGCCTCGCCCATCGCGCCGAGCATGATAAAGAAGGCGGACCTTATATCTTCCTTGAGCGCAAGTGCGGAGAGTTCTTCCAGCAGGTCCTCGCCGTGATCCACCCTGGCAATGAATACCCGCCCTAATGAGCCCTTGCGGTAGTCCATGCACTGAATACATTCTGGTGTAATTTAAAATTTGTGATTTTGCCAAATGGTCGGCGAGGCGACTTTTAGAATCATTACGTTTCCTACTTTTTCATTTTTTCCAAAAGCTCATCGAGACGTTCATACGATTCATTGACACCCCTTTCCATGCCAGACTGGAGCATACCACATCCAGAACCATTTTGAGTTAACGAAGAAAAGCTAAGCCGGTATCTCCACAAGTTTCCAATGTCGCACGATCAGCTTACACAGAAGATGATCTTCGGAAGGATCTGAACCTGTACATGGGTTCATACTGTCCATTTTGTTCTGAAGAAATACGCTTAAACAACGCTTCAACCTGGGAAGGTCTGGTGTGATCAACCTGAATTGCTATTCCTTTCCCTCTAGCATCTGTTACCAGCTCAGCAGTTTCATCGATAGTCTCTGGTCGTCCGGTTGTTTTACCTCGTATGCTGCGATCAGTACAATAGACTGTTGCACCGGCTGCACCTACCTCTACTGCAATACCACGACCTGCGCCTCGTGTTGCTCCGGCCACAAGAGCTATCTTTGTTTGGAGACTTTTTTCATACATTGATTTTCCTCTTTGGCGGCAAATTATTTAACAAAACGGAATCTAAGATGCGTCCTGCCGGCCGGAAGTTCCACTACTTCTATTCTTTCCACCTTGATTGATTTATTGCCTATATCTTCAAATGGTCGAAAACCAGCTTTCAGAAATACCGGTATGATATCAACATGCAGATCATCAGCTAATCCTGCTCTTATACATTGCTGAGTGGTGCTTGCGCTGCCGATAATTGTAACATTTTTGTCGCCTGCGGCTGCTTTTGCTTGCCGGACTGCGCTTTTAATACCGTCTGTAACGAAAGTAAAGGTTAACTTGTCAGTTTCCTTTGGATGCTTTTTGGGTGCTTTATCTGTAAAAACAAATATTGGCACTTGATACTCATAATTATCCGCGATAGAATCAGGGTCTTCCGCCATAGCAAACTCTTTCCATGCCATCACTACCGAGCCGGTAGTATGTATGGATTCCCGTAAGACCTCGGTATTTCGCAGCGTATCGAGGTCAGGATACAGTGCGCCCACGCTACCATTGCTATCTTCGGCAAACCCGTCCAGTGATATTGTTACTCCTAAAATAACTTTTCCCATATTTTCCATGTCCGTAGTTTTTTGTCCAATTCATGAAGATGCGCTCTTTGCTTGATTCCTATTGAAATACTTCAAAAGCTGGTTCAAGGTGTTGTCCCTGGACGATGTGTACATTCCATCTGATGATGTGCTCCAATTCGGCGCCACCAGCTTTCAGTGCGGCTTGCAGGTTGATTAAGACTTGTTCGGCCTGTTGTTTGATGTTGCCTTTTCCGATGATTGTTCCAGAGACGTCTACTGCGTCTTGCCCACCGATGTAAATCGTCTTCACCGGTCCGGTGACAACGATTACATTTGTGAAGGCAGGATTCTTTGGTAGATCATCGGGATTGATGTACTGAACATGTCCATGAATCGAAATTGTCATGATTCGAATTCTCCTATTATGTATATTTTCCGCTTTCGAGCGGCCCACAAGTTGAGGTACTTCCTAAGCGGCCCAACAATGAGTTTACCAGGCCGCCGTATCCCCTTAGCTTATCACGACATTGCTCTCCTGCCCAACCGAAACTGAAAAGTAAAGGTGGGAACCGGAGCGGAAAGGATGGTCTCAAGTTCTTGGCTTTATTTCGCTACTTTCGGATAGGTGTAAATCACCATCCACTGCACTCCAAACTTATCCTTGAAACTGCCGTAGTAGTCGCCCCACGGCTGGTCGGCGATTGGCATCTCTATCGTGCCGCCAGCGGAAAGAGCGTTAAATATCCTGTCCGCCTCTTCTTTGCTTTCCGGGTGGACTGAAATGTAAACATTGTTGCCTTGAGTTAGTTTCTGTCCGAGCGATTCAAGGGAATCACTCGCCATTAATACATTGTCTTTACCAACCGGCAAGCTGATGTGCAAGATTTTGTTTTCATCCTCTTTCGGGATATTTACGCCTTCCATCGGCATATCCTTGAATCGGACAACAGACGTAAACTCTCCGCCAAAAACGGATTTATAGAAGTTAAACGCTTCTTCCGTGTTACCCGGAAAATTGAGGTAGATGTTTAATTTTGTCATAGTGTTTTCTCCTTAACTTTAATGATATTGATTTCTTTTTATTTATGGTCCCTCATATGCTTTCTTTAATTCCCCAATGTCAAACTTTTTCATTTTCAGGAACGCATTGGTAACGCGTTCCACCTTCTCTTTATCGTGGTCTCGCAGTATATCTTCAAGTACGGTGGGAGCAACCTGCCATGAAACACCGAACTTATCCTTGAGCCAGCCGCACACACTTTCTTGCCCTCCATCTGCGGTGAGTTTCTCCCAGTAGTAATCAATTTCTTCCTGGGTCTCGCATTCAACCATAAACGAAATGGCCTCATTGAAGGTAAAGTCGTGTTTATAAGCGCTATCCATGGCGGTAAACCCCTGATTCTCAAGCGTGAAGGCAGCATGCTTTATTGTTCCCTCTTTATCTGGTTCCTCGCCTTTGCCGTAGCGGAGGATGTTGCCAATTTCCGCATTGTTGAACACCGATGTGTAAAATTTCATCGCCGCTTCTGCTTTCCCGCACTGCTCTCCCACAAACATAAGCGTTGGAGTGATTTTCTGCTTCATCTTACGACCACCCATGAACATCACCTGCCACGAAAGACCGTACCTGTCCTGCATCCATCCATATTTTTCGCTGAAGGGATATTCACCAAGTTCCATGAGCGCCGTACCCCCTTCGGACAGTTTTTCCCATGTCGCATCGACTTCCTCCTTCGTATTACAGGCGACAAGAAATGATACAGCTGGAGTGAATTTGAATAGCGGTCCGCCATTGAGCGCAATGAATTTTTGCCCCTCGATCTCAAACTCAATGGTCATTACCGTGCCCTCCGGCAGGCCGTGAATTTCGAAACCCGCTTTGCTGGCGCGGGTTATCTTGCCGACCCTGGAATTTTTGAAGATGGAAGTGTAAAATTTCGCCGCCTCTTCGGCCTGGCGGTCAAACCACAGATTCGGTGTGATTTTTTGTTTGATAGTTGTCATAATTTTACTCCTGTTTGTTTTTCCTACGCTTTGCCCTCATCGGCAAGCCGTTTGCGTCTTTCAATTTCCTCTTCATTCGGATTATCAAGAGCAAACGATCCGGTCTTGAGTTCTCCGGCGGGTTCATAGGTAGCGATGACTCGTCAATAAGATCTTGTTTAAGCAGCGTTTGAATAAGATTGCCGCTGCCGAGCACCTGGATCTCAGGCCCATTTTGTTCCTTGACGCTGTTCAATTTGTCGGCAACCGGGTCATCTTTAATGTATGGCCAGTGCGCCGCAAAGATTTCATACGTCCTTCTGCCCAATAATAACTCAGACGACTTTGCCATAGATTCGCCCATGACTTGCCCCATCATGTTATCCCAGTAATTGAACGACCATCCGCCATAGGTAAAACCGCCGGTCGGATCTTCCTCCGGTCCCCCGGGTGCTTGCATAACGCCGTCAAGCGTTATGAATGTGCTTACAACAAGTTTTCTCATAATCGTTTCTCCTTAACTTTATTCCTCCGACTTCTTCCACCTTTTTCATCGCCTCCTTAATATCGTCAACTGCAATGACGACTGACGGGTACTGCGACAGAGGGTCATCGGTCCTTTGGTAAATGCCGCCGTTGATGGCGCCGGGTCTCTTGGGAAGACCTGTTTTCTCATCGCGTTCGGTGGTGGTGACCAGAACATACTCGCCCATCTCTTTACCAAGCTGTTCCGTCTGCCAGCCGAAGGCAGTCTCATAAAACTTCCTCATACGGCCCTTACGCCGGCATTTCAAAATGTACGACAGGATTCATTTTCATCGGATTCCCCCGCTAATAAGATAATTATGTGTACGATGATATAAGGATTTTTAGTAATTCGAGTTTATCAAGCTTCATCACTGCAAGCAAAATAAATACTATAAACAGAGTAATAAATCATATGTCAAAACAACAAAAAAGCAAAGAACAAGAACTTTATGATCCTTTCAAAGATGATGGCGTCAGGCAATATCAGGAAGAAGTTGAACAGCGCTGGGGCGATACCGAAGCATACAAGCAAAGCATGAAGCGCGTGCAAAAAATGACAAAAGGGGAGATGGAAAAAATGAAAGAGAGCGCGGAATTGCTTGTACAGAATCTGGCTTGCAGTATGGATAAAGGAATTCGGGACAAAGAAGTACAGGCGCTCATCGCCGAGCATAACAAATTAAGAGGACCTAATGGCAATAAAAAAACTTTTCAAATCCGATGAAGAATGGAAAAAGATTTTGACGCCTGAGCAGTACCATATACTGAGAGAGGCAGGAACAGAGACTGCAGGAAGCTGCGCATTTTCAATTAATCGAGAGGGAGTTTTTCATTGTGTCGCCTGTGATAATCCTTTGTTCATCTCTAAAACGATGATAGAATCGGAAACAAAATGGCCCAGCTTTTTTGAGCCGTATTCGCAAGAGTCAATAATTTTGAAAGAAGACAATACAAAAGGAATGAAAAGGACTGAAGTGATATGTGCAAGATGCGATGGCCATTTGGGGCATGTATTCGATGACGGCCCTCCCCCAACTTACAAAAGATATTGCATTAATGGTACAGTATTAAAGTTTGTAGCAGGAGAGAAGCGGAAATAAAAAGCAACTGAAAAGGCAGCTTTCGCAGCAGTGTTTTTCCTCGCGTAGCCTTGATGATATCACATTGATCCCGTACATCGGATGTATCTCGTTCTATCCTCCGTGTTCGGGAATAATATGGTTCTTTCCAAAAATCGGTTGTTATCGAAAGATTAATATGATAAATATTATTCAAAATTAATGGCCATAGCACTATTCGCTATCTGAACAAAAAATTACGCCATGGGCGCAATTTCAATTTCCACTCGTTGGATCGGCTACCCTTCCCATAAATAGTATCAATCCAGTATGCTTGTCTGTGATGAAGAACAGGAATGGATGATCTGCACGAAATTCTGGGAGAATCTCAATTGATGTAATGCCAATGACGACACCCGTCGCCGCTGCAGCTTCGGTTCCCGTTTCATTCACATTTATAAAGGCTTTGTGAAAGACATCAGAGATGTACAATCCTTCAGTTGAATTGATCCCGGAAAAATCAGCGGTGTATGGGTCAAATGCGCTTTTCATTCCGAGCTCCTTTAGCAAGTCACTCATTTCTTTGGACTTGGTCATGCTGAACTTGGGGAGCCAAACCTGCACTGGCTGGCGTACAAGCTGTGCGCGAATATCTGAGATGTCCGAAGCACACAGTATATGTTTGGAAAGGAACAGATAATAGCTTTCTGTACCTGAACAGAAATTAAATGACAAAATTTAATGCGAAATTTTTTCGGGACCATACATGCTTCGCATATCGAAAAGTATTTAAGCTATGATGTCATGATTATCATTATACAAGGTTAGTTTTAAGACTGAAATCTTCTGACTCAACTAACTAAAGTTAAATAATAAAAGGCTAGATAAAAAATGGTAAGAATAGTACATGCTCAAACAGTCCTCTTGGAGGATGAACTTGAGGCGTTGAAGCAAAAGACAAATGAAGATACCACGAAGGACGCATTAGCTGCAGCTATACATCATTATCTTGAGTGCGCATACACTCATGAGGATGCCTGGGCTAAAAGGCTCGAAAAGATAGTGCAAAAAAGACAAAATATACTTGAGAGTAACTAAAAATAATCTGAGATATTTTAAATGTACATGTGCTGTGCTAAATAAATCGCTGCTGTTTATTTTATAACATGGTAACGCATTCATTGCCATGAGTGAATGTAAAATCAATCGCGGAAATTATATGACTTCATTTTTGAGGGATTTGTGCAACACAACAGTACATGCTACATGTTGCCATTGACAAATGATAAAGAAAAAACAAGAAAACCCGTTGCAGATAGGTATTTTTCCAAGCAGGCTCTTGGGGCCTTCTACTGTAGAGAAATTATTGAATGAAATAGCTAAAGTCGAGGGAGTAATAAGGATACTTTTACAGGGTCCGAACCTTCTGTCAGAGCACTTCATGGAGCAGGAAAGGACGTTGATGCCAGGGCATCGGGACAGGCAAATAATCGTTGTGGAAGATATAGCTTTTGAACTGACTGTAAGGGTCGGTAGAATTTACGTAGAAGTCGAGAGCTCAGCCGAGGAGGATTTGAGAAAACCATGTGAGAGAGCTCTTAGCATTTCATTTGAGTTTAAAAAAGGTCATTTCTTCAAAAGAAAGCCTACTACTAGTGATTATGCAATATACGGAACAGATAAAAGTGGTCAGATTAATCTGGATGACAAAAGAAAGTTAGGTCTGGCCAATAGAAAAGCCGAGATAGAACCTATTTTAATTTAATAACTAACATTCCACCTTGGTATTACCAAATCATTTACTCAGCCCGCCCTAACCATTCACACACTTTCGGCCACAGTTTCAAATGTGCTTCCCTGCTCACCGAAAGACCGATGTGAGAGGAAGGGAAGACGATTTCTTCATAACTTTTCCCTGAATAAACATCTTTTAGCGCGCTACCAGCGGATAAAGGAACAATATGGTCATATTTAGCCAGTATATTAAGTAAAGGTGCGCGAATTTTTCGGAGGTCGATGGTTTGAGAATCGATTTTCATTTTATTATTGATGAGCAAATTCCGCTGGTAGCAATCCTCAATAAATTGAATATACGTAGAGCCTGGTATCATCGGAGTATCAATGAACCATCTATTAATTCTCAAAGCATCTCGCCACGACTCAAAAGTTAAAAACTCTTTATCGAATTCAGCGCTCATAGAGAAATACGGAAGATAGATCATAAACAGATTGCGACCAAACAGGGTAATTAACTCGCCGGGAACATTGCCAAAAAGGGATACAATGCTTCGAACGTCAAATATATTTCCCCAAAGTATTCTCAGGTCATACCATCTGGAAAAATCCACGGGAGTTGCCAGCAGAATAAACCGTTCCACTTTCTCCGGATGTAAAGATGCGTACATGAGCGAAATTATGCCGCCGGTGCAATATCCCAAAGCTGAAACTCCTTTAATCCCTCTTTCCTTGCATATAAAATCAACCGCTTTGTCCAAATAATGTATATAATCTGAGAAGGAGATTTTTCTTTGTTCCATTGTGGGATAGCCCCAGTCGATCATATAAACTGAAAAGCCATGTTCAATGAACTCTCTTATAACGCTGACATCATTATTGAGATCAAGGATATAAGGTCTGTTTATTATATGTGGAATAACGAGTAAAATTCTCCCTTTATCCTCTCCCCCTAAATATCGAAGAAGCTTAAAATTTAACTGTCTATCCTCGTCTACCACCTTATAAGGTGTTTTCCCTACTGCGATAGGAGGGAAAACACTTTCTAATGTACCGAAAAAATTGTGTCTCATTATTTGGATACAATCCAGTACCATGGTCTAACCTCCTTCATTAGGTATCATTTCGCCTAATATCTCAATATACGTTTCCAGCATAAAAGAAGCTTTGTGAAGCTGCTGCGTTGAATAGATTGCTACCTGTATCGATTCTTATAACATAGCGGATAGATGCATAAAATCACTCGCGAGAGTCTCTATTTAACTCCATTTTGAGTATTTGTGCAATACAACATCTCTTGAGGCTGTTTCAATACAGGTTGAATAAATCGATTGCCAGTAAACAGGATGTTATATTTTTATGCGGGATAATCATTATATCATAATAAGGGAGGGAGTAACTGATGATAACAGTCACACTCGTGGAGGTGAACGGCATCCACATTCCAAAGTTGGGCGCAGCAAAAATCAAGGAGGAAGCAAAACTGAGCGTAGAATAAAAAAGGATGCAGAGCTTCTGCTTGTGGAGTACTTCTGGTTTAGTTCTTCTTCATCTTCAAGACAACCTTACCTCGAGGGTGTCCACTTTGCAGATATGCGAGTGCTTCTCCTGCCTGTTCCAGAGGAAATGTTTTATCAACATGTACTTTGATAACACGTTTATCCACAAGTTCAGCCAGTTTGGATAATCGTTCACGGTTCACCTGTGTCAATTGTCCTATGCCATTCACTCCGTATTGTTTAATGAGGTCCGAAGGAGGCTGCTCTAACATAGAAACTATTATGCCGCCTTTCCTGAGCACTTTGAAAGATCTTACGTACGTCTCGCCACCCACCGTGTCAAAGACAGCGTCATAGTTGTGTAACATATCTTCAAACTTCTGATTTTTATAATCTATAGCTTCATCTGCGCCCAATTCTTGGACATACTGCATACCTTTCGGACTCACCGTTGTCGCCACATACGCTCCCAGGTGCTTGGCAAGTTGGATGGCAATTGACCCGATACCACCAGCACCACCGTGGATAAGAATCTTTTTGCCCCTGGAGAGACCCATATGATCGACGAGTGCCTGCCAGGCGCTAACCCCTGTAAGCGGCAATGCACCTGCTTCAACATGAGTGATGATCTTTGGTTTAAGTGCCATGACTTTTGCATCTGCCGAAACAAATTCTGCAAATGACCCTGATCCTCCGCCTAATACGCTGGCATACCCGTAAACCTCAAGACCTTTTTTGAAACCTGAAACACCTTCTCCGACGTCCGCTACAACTCCCGAGAAATCCCCGCCCAAAGTTGCCGGGAACTTCAATGGTATATACCCTTCGCGGATTTTCCAATCGATTGGGTTAACTCCGGCTGCATATACTTCGACAAGAAGCTGTCCTCGGGATGCAGCGGGTTTTGGTGCGTTCTTATTAAACTCAACAACCTCACTACCTCCGTATTTATTAATTTGCACTGCTTTCATATTTCTTACTTCCCATCTCTTTTTTCATCCGAACATCCATTTATCTGTATCTGGATCGATTGTCCAGTCAATCGCCTTAAAGAATGCCTCAATATAATCTGCTCGCTTCAGCCCGTAATCAATCATGAATGCATGTTCAAAGACATCCATTACCAGCATGGGACTCGCTCCGGAGAGATGCCCCGCATCGTGTTCATTTATCCATGCATTAAAGAGCTGGTCTCCTTTTCCATCATAGTAGAGCACTGTCCAGCCTATGCCGCGCAATGATCCCACGGCCCTGAAATCCTTTTCCCAGTTTTCGTACGACCCAAAATCATCAACAATCTTTGTGTAGAAATTTGTACTTTTATCGATTGCTTTGCCGCCCTTGATTATGTTCCCGAAATAGTATTCATGCAGCCTCATCCCGTTCCATTCCCAGCCAAACCTACGCTTTAGTTCTGAATACTCAGGCGTTCCTGTCTTTCCTTCTTTTCCAAGTGCGCTCAATGCATCAGCTAATTTGTTTGTATTTGTTACATAACCCTGGTATAACGTAAAATGGTTCTTCAGCAATTGATCGCTGAGCCCTTTTGTTCCCAGTAAACTATCAAAGTTTTTTGCTTCGTAAGCCATATTTTTAACACCCCAATACTCAACATAGTCTCAAATCCCTTTATACTTTATCGCATCAGGATGAACGCAGATTTTTCAGTCTTACTCTACATATCATTTTTCTATAAAGGAAGCTCTCAGAAAATCTTCGAATAACCAAAGGAGATGTTCCGATATAAGTCTCACATATGTAACTTTATCAACTTTTTAATTCTATATGCGTATGAGGAGACGTATATAAGATGATATCATAGACGTTCAAACCTTTTCAATCTTTTAATCATGTTATCAAAGTCT
>Ga0209749_1002815_pt1 | contig 10631 bp, 8 predicted proteins | sample EPASupsiteSAE347_FD_187267 | JGI IMG/M metagenome (GOLD analysis project Ga0209749, IMG submission 187267) | Bioremediated contaminated groundwater from EPA Superfund site, New Mexico - Sample SAE3-47 (SPAdes) (version 2) | ecosystem: Environmental > Aquatic > Deep subsurface > Groundwater >... | reverse complement strand
ATGACAAATATCTGCTGCCCGAATTAAAGGGTTACAAAATGCTTGAGCGGTATGAAGGGAAACTTTCACGTACCGTTCTGAGAGGAGAGGGAGCAAGTAATTGCTCCTTTTTACTCGGCTGTTTATAATGCCTGAACTCCCAGGCTTTTAGGCACTATAACATGCAAGTGGGTCTCCAAATTTAGTGTTTTAAAAAATAAGGAACCGCAGATAAACGCAGATGAACGCAGATGCGTTGATTCTGCGCCCATCTGCTTTAATCCTGAAAAATGCTTGATCCTTATCAGGCCGAAGCAGCAGCCATCTGGCTGATATATTCGCTGGCTGACATCTGGGGTCTTGCAAAAAGCTTGTCCGTAGCCTTGAATTTCGCAGGTGAGCCGTAGGCGCTGTAGGCGTCCCTGAGCCAGCTAAGGTGCTCCTCGTCTTCTTTCAGCGCGTATTCATGTGCAGCCCTTGCACTGTCGCTCTTTGAGAACTGCATTCCCTGGCGGTGGGCTTTTATTTCCATCAGTTCGCCCATCATTGCATGCTCTAAATGGCTTGTAGTCGGGTCCATCAGCGATTCAAGCATTGTTATGTGTATGTTCTCGATCGCCGTCCCCATATTAAGGAGCCTTCGCACATCGTTAGAGGGTATCATCTTCCTGAGCATCTGGTACTCGTTCCGCAGTTGCATCTCATTTGCCAGAAGGGTATGTGCGTTCACGAAGCTCGTCACATCTACAGCTTCTTTATCAAGCGGTCGTTTATAGATAGCACTCATCGGGATGAACTGTTTTTCGATGGGTCTTCCTTCCCTGATCTGCAGCGTGCCTTTTGTGATCTCTTCGGGTTTCGCTTTTGTCTTGGGGGCAGCACCTGCGCCCAGGGTAACCATCACCATCTCAAAAATACCGCCTTTTGATCCCATCTTGGATGCGCTATCAGAGAGTATCTTCATATGGGTAAGATGGTCTAAAAGCATGTAATCATAAGTATCTCTCAGCGTATCGTTCATCTCAAGCTGGGCAGCCTCAGAAAAACCCTGGATGGCGGTCATCTGTAGCGCTATGCTCGATTCCATAGGCGTCATGTTGGGATCCGCTACCGAACCTATTTTTGAAAGATGTTCCTCCTCCTGGAAGGCGATTTTGCCGTATAATTTTTGTATATCCTTATCCGGCGTCATGGCTAATGATCTGTAATAATTCTCCCACTGGAACTGCTCAACCGCATAACCTGTGCTCAGCTCAACAAGCTCCATAGGGCTTGCTTTGTCCTTATCTACAGGTTTTAAAGTCCAGTTATTAATCTCTTCCTGGATTTCCCTGAAGTCTCCCATTTCATTAAACAACGTCATAATTTCACTCCCGATTCAAAGGTATGTTATTATGCTATATATACATAATGGTAGCGATTTCAATAGCAGGAGCGCTTATCGACACCTATATGAGAACAATGACGAATCATAAAATCTATGAATTTCCTATTTTTCGGGAATATCCCCTTCTTCCAGCGAATCAATTCTCACGCGCTCCCTCGCGCGAACAGGTATGCAGATAGATCAGCGATACGTATCTGCATACGGTCATGACATAGACAGCCCGGGCTCTCCCGGCAGGATAATAGTTACTGCCTTATATTTTAGTACTCTCTCAGAGTCTCATTCAGGCTTTATTCGCCGTGTTCTTTCCTGTGCTCCTCAAGCGACTCATGCCCGTGTTTTCTCTTTGTCGCCTCCCCGCCCCTGGGACCGCCCTTCTTCCCTGCCGCGGAAAGCTTCTCACGCACATCGGGCGATATGCCTTCCTCGCGTATCTCCCTTGCGCGCTCCTCTCCGCCTTTCTTACCGATCTCGTGGTAGAATTCGTAGGTGTAAGGCTTTTCGGCACCCCCGGCAGGTTCCGGCTCAACTGCCCTGGCAGGCTTTGGCTCAGTGACTCTGGCAGGTTTCGGCTCAGTGATTCTTGTCTCTTTAGCTTTCATCTCACCAGCTTTCATCTTACCGGTCTTCACTTCACCAGCTTCTGTCTCAACTGGCACCTCCCTTACCTCAGTGACCTTTACCTCTCTCATCCTTGTCTCTTCTTCTTCTCTCTTCTCCGTCTCAGGCATTACAAGCTTTTTCAGTTTGCCGAGTATGCCTTTTTCTTCACCCTTCTCGCCAGCTTCTTCTCTTTCTTCTTCTTTTGGCATTTGATATCACTCCCTGTTTAATTCGTATTGTTATTTTACCCCAATGAGCATTCTATAACCCATTCTATAAAGATATTTTGGTGATTATGCTGCGCTGTTTGTTTTTGAGAAGCAGGATATGAAAACCACCAGCAGTCCAGGGAAGGGGTAGATAATCATATATAGGCAATAGATACAAAGTTTTATTCTAATATGTACCCATATTCCTATTCATGGTCGAGGGGGTTTTGAAGTGGTCGCATTGAATCTTGACAAGATCTTTAATCCAAAGAGCATCGCCGTAGTTGGAGCCAGCGATGAGGAAGGTACGGTCGGCTATATACTGATGAAGAATCTCACCGAATTCGGATATAGGGGAAATGTTTACCCTGTCAACATCCGAAAACCTGAGATCCTGGGCATAAAAGCCTACAAGACCGTGGAACTGCTTCCGGAGGCTGTGGACCTTGCCGTGATCGCCACCCCAGCCAGGACCGTACCTGATGTACTGGAAACCTGCGGAAAAAAAGGCATAACCGGGATAATCATTATTTCAGCCGGGTTCAAGGAGATAGGACCTGAGGGAAAAGCCCTTGAGGACAGAATACTTGAGATAAAGAAAAGGTATAACCTGCAGATAATAGGACCTAACTGCCTGGGTATCATCCATCCCGACATCAATCTCAATGCGACCTTTATACCCAAAATGCCAAAAGCCGGCAGCATCGCGTTCATTTCCCAGAGCGGAGCGCTGGGTTCGGCTATTCTGGACATAGCCACGCACGAGAACATAGGATTTAGCAACTTCGTCTCTGTGGGTTCCATGATCGATGTGGATTTTGGCGACCTCATAGACTATTTTGGCACCGACCCGAAGACTACGAGCATCCTGATGTACATCGAAGGTATAACCAACGCCAGGAAGTTCATGAGCGCTGCAAGGCATTTTGCACGGTCAAAACTCATACTTGTGGTAAAATCAGGGAGGTTCATCGAGAGCGCAAAGGCTGCAGCTTCGCATACAGGCGCGCTTACAGGTGAGGATATGGTGTACGATGCGGCGTTCAAGCGCGCCGGGATAGTGCGCGTCGAGGAGATAGGCGACCTTTTCAACTGCGCCGAGGCTCTGGGCAGGCAGCCTCTCCCGAGGGGACCGAACCTTGCCATCATAACCAATGCAGGTGGTCCAGGCGTTATGGCTGCGGATGCGACCATTGCAAGAGGAGGAAAGCTGGCCGTACTGAGTCCCCAAACGATAGAGACGCTGAATAAAGTTCTGCCTCCATTCTGGAGCAGGGAGAACCCGGTCGATCTCCTGGGGGATGCCAGAGCCGACAGGTACAGGGCTGCGGCAGAGGCATGTTTTAAGGATGATAATGTTGACGGGATATTGATAATCTATACACCCCAGGGCGGTTCAGATCCTGCTGAGATAGCAAGTAGCATTGTAGACCTCTGCAGGGCCGAGGATTCTTGCAGGAAAACCTATCTGACATCTTTCATGGGCTACGAGGAGGTGGAGGAGGCAAACCGCATTTTTGCAGAAAGCGGTGCACCTACCTATTATACCCCTGAGCAGGCGGTCGCGACGTTCGTATACATGAACCAGTACAAGGGGAACCTTGAGCTGCTCTATGAGATACCCGGAGAACTACCCGCAGACAGTGCCCCGCCCAGACGACCCCTGGCTGTGGTAATGAGAGAGGCTGCAAAAGAGAACCGCGAAATACTGACCGAGACCGAGACAAAGCATCTCCTTGATCACTACACCATCCCTGTCGCCAGAACGCTGGTCGCAAGAACAGCTGATGAGGCAGCAGCGTTCGCTTCACAGATAGGCTATCCTGTCGTTCTTAAGGTCCTCTCTCCCCAGATCGTGCATAAAACAGATGCAGGAGGTGTAGTACTTGATATCAGCTCTGAGGAAGAGGTACGGAAAGCGTTCGACGATATCATGCGCAGGGTCAGGGAATACAATCCAGAGGCTCAGATCCAGGGTATAACGGTTCAGCCCATGATACGGAAAAGAGGGTATGAGATCATCCTGGGAGCAAGGACAGATCCGCTTTTCGGTCCTGTAGTCCTGTTCGGAAGGGGCGGGGTTGAGGTCGAGCTTTACAGGGACGTTGCTGTAGGTCTTCCTCCGCTGAACCGGACGTTAGCCAGAAGGATTATGGAGGAGACGAAGGTATACCAGCTCCTGAAAGGCTTCAGGGACATGCCGCCTGCGAACATCAAGCTTTTAGAGGAGATAATGGTGCGTTTCTCCCAGATACTTGTGGATTTCCCGCAGCTCAGGGAGATCGAGATAAATCCGATGCTTGTGGATGAGAAAGAGGCTTTTTCTCTTGATGCCCGTGCGGTCATAGATAAGGAACGCGTGCTCATCAGGATCGAGCCGCATGCGCACCTGGTGATAAGCCCGTACCCTGAGAAGTACAGGACCTTATGGAGGCTGAAGGATGGACGACCTGTTATTCTCCGACCCATGAGACCTGAAGACGAGCCTATGTGGCTTGAGATGTTCCACAGCCTTTCGGTAGAATCCATACGCCAGAGGTTCTTCCAGATCATAAAGGAGCCTCTGGCGCACGAATTCAGTGTCCGGTTCGCCAACATCGATTACGACAGGGAGATCGGAATAATCGCTGAACTTGAAGAGGAGAGGCGAAGGAAAATAGTGGGGGTTGTCAGGCTTCTGGTTGAGACCGATGGTAGAACCGGGAGAATTGTCTTTATCGTAGCAGACCCGTGGCAGAGGAAGGGTCTGGGCATGAAACTTGTGGATTACATAATCGAGATCGGCAAGGATAAGAAACTTGAAACGATATATGCACTGGTACTGCCTGATAATTACAGAGCCATAGGGCTTCTGAAGGAGATGGGATTCACTTTTGATTTCAGCGCCAGAGACTTTGTAAGAGCAACTCTCAACCTCAAAGAAGAAGAATATGAATATGAGATCCAGGGCATTGCTCAGAGGGGAGTGGAAATCCCCCGGGCGGCAGAGGGGGAGGCAGAGGCTGCACACGAGTGACCAGTACATTATTATTTAAGTAAACCGTATAAGGGCGGTATGAGTTTCCTGGGCACTTCTGCCGGTTCAGCTGCGGATTTAACCCTGATCATCCAGATAGCAGGGTTTATTGTACTCTCTCTTGCCGTTGTATATGTGAAAAGAAATGATTTTCCAAGGCATTTCAGGATGACAAGGCTCGCGGTCTTCTGGGGCGCCGTGGCTTTTGTGTGGATGGGTTATTCCTTCGTGAATAATTTCCAGGCGCTCATGGCTCATGCGACAACATTGCCAAGCCTGCTCACGATCTCCCATGCCATTATCGGAACTCTGGCGATGCTTTCAGGCATATCCTTTGCCGTAGACAGGGTTATAAAAAAGACACGGTACCAGATGAGGCCTGTGTTCCTCCTGTGGGCTGCGGCACTTATTCTCGGGGTAGCCGTGTATGCAGTATATTACATACATTTATAGAATATAGGGCTGGATTTGCCCTATTGGAGCCAATAGTATCAAAAGGCTTAAATGCAAAAAAACCATCTTAGCGCATCCCAAGTCCGGATAGTGTAGTGGCCTATCATGAAGGCCTGTCGAGCCTTCGACCCGGGTTCAAATCCCGGTCCGGACGTTTCTTTTCTTTAACCAATATGCTTATGCATAGTAGTATACAATTATAGTTGTAAAGGGAGGTTACGTTTATGCCTGCACTCAGGAAAAGGAAAACATTCTCCGAGAAATGTCCAGTATGCGGTCGCGACCTGCATCCGCTTGGCGATGACACAATCCCGCTCAGCGACGAGACGGTTTATTCAGACGAGCTTGCGCCCAATGTCCCGGTCCTTGCCGAGGTAACCCCTGGTCACTGGGTAAAAGTGGTCGAGAGGAAGCCTGCAAAAACATAAAAAAGCATAAACATTAAGAAATAGGACGATCACTTTGGTGTATGGTCAGAGTAATCGGCATTGATCCTGGAACCAAAAGCTTCGATTTTTGCGGTCTTGATGATGACAGGGTAATCCTTGACAGGTCAGTACCCAGCCGGGATATCGCCGATGAGCCGGGGCTGATCTCGGAGATAATAATAGAAACAGGGGCCGATCTTGTAGCTGGACCCTCTGGCTTTGGCATTCCGCTAACGGGCATACAGGATATCGGGGAGCGGGAATTGTTCCTGATGTCGCTTATCAAAAAAGGGGATAAGAAGAGCATGCTCGGCATGAGGCGCTCCATAGCTCGCATGAAACATGACCGGCTTCCTGTCGTATTCCTGCCTGGCGTCATTCATCTTCCAACTGTACCGTACTACAGAAAGCTCAATAAGATCGATATGGGCACGGCTGATAAGCTCTGCTGCGCGGCGCTGGGGATACATGACCAGTCGCAGAGGCTCGGTACGAGCTATAGCGAGACATCCTTTATACTGCTGGAGATGGGGTACGGGTATACAGCCGCCGTAGCGGTAGAGGAGGGGAAGGTTATAGACGGTATCGGGGGAAGTGCGGGCAATATAGGGTTTCTTTCCATGGGAGGTATGGACGCGGAGCTTGCTTACCTGCTGGGGGGATTCAATAAGGAGCTTGCATTCAGGGGCGGGGTGGAGGCTATCGCAGGAGCGCCTGAGAAGCTGGTTGAGAATGAGAACGTTTTGAATGCATATCTTGAAGGCGCTGTTAAAGATATCATGTCGCTTACCGCATCTCTAGAACCCGGAGAGATCCTGGTATCGGGCAGGATATCAAGGGTCGGGGGGATTTTCGAGGGGCTAAAAGAGCGCACAAAGATCGCGCCCATCCGAAGGCTTGAGGGATTCCGTGTCAGCAATGTTAAAGAAGCAGCCCAGGGCGCGGCGCTCATTGCAAACGGCATTGCGGGGGGAAAATATAAGGAGCTTATAGACGTGATGAGGATAAAAGAGGCAAAAGGGACATCGCTGGACTATATATTGCTGCCTGAGATAGAGAGGATAAAGGAAGAGTACGATATTTGAACGTACGGTATCCGGATCCATGGTTCAAATTCCAATTCCAAAGGTTTTTAAATAATCAAGACATGTTGAAGTGTCGCGCCGTGGGCTCGTGGCTTAGCCAGGATATAGCGCCGGGCTTCTAACCCGGATGCCGAGGGTTCGAATCCCTCCGAGCCCGTGACAGACCCCAAAATTCAAGTAATGCGCCTCGGTGGCTTAGGGGTATAGCGCGTCCTTGGTAAGGACGAGGTCGAGGGTTCAAATCCCTCCCGGGGCTTCCTGAAATCTTATCTAAAGCTTTTTGATTTTTCTCCGTTACGCGGATCATAAGTTCTCTACAGCCCAGAAAGAACTGGCAGGCAAAAGTACAGACAGGCGTCCTGTAGGCAAGACTGATTACCAGGCGCGCGGTGTGCTATACCTCCCTGAAGCCTCAAGATTCTCTAAGCTTCTCAACCTTCCTGAAAGTGCTGATATAGGAAAAGCCATCAATGAGGCGATGCGCGCCATCGAAGTTGAGAACGAGGAACTAAAGGACATCCTGCCCAAGACCTATAACCATCTCGATAACAGCACCCTGGTCGAGTTATTAAAGACTTTCAACTCTGTGCCAATGGACATTGAAGGCGATGCCTTTGGCAGGATTTACGAGTATTTCCTGGGCAAGTTCGCCATGAGCGAAGGGCAGAAGGGAGGCGAGTTCTTTACGCCAATTTCTGTTGTTAAACTCATCGTGGAGGTTATCGAACCCTACCACGGGCGCATCTTCGACCCTGCCTGCGGTTCAGGCGGTATGTTCGTCCAGAGCGCGCGCTTCGTGGGAAACCACAGGAAAAATCCTAATTCTGAGATCAGCGTATATGGCCAGGAAAAGACTGCTGAGACCGTGCGCCTGTGCAAGATGAACCTCGCTGTGCACGGTCTCTCCGGCGACGTCCGTGAGGGCAACAGCTACTATGAGGATATCCACAAAAGCGTCGGCAGGTTCGATTTCGTGATGGCTAATCCCCCTTTTAACGTTGATAGGGTGGATAAGGAGCGTATCAAAGATGATCCCCGCTTTCCTTTCGGCATGCCCAAGCCCGATAATGCCAACTATCTCTGGATCCAGATATTTTACAGCGCCCTGAATGAGAACGGCCGCAGTGGATTCGTGATGGCAAATTCTGCCAGCGATGCCCGCGGAAGCGAGCAGGATATCCGAAAGCAGCTCATTAAAGCAGGCGCGGTGGATGTGATGGTTGCAGTCGGTTCAAACTTCTTCTATACGGTTACGCTGCCATGCACACTCTGGTTCCTTGACAACGGCAAAGCAAAAACACCACTCAAGGAAAAAGTCCTGTTTCTTGACGCACGGCATATCTACCATCAGGTTGACCGCGCCCATCGCGACTTCATGCCAGATCAAATCGAGTTCCTTGCCAATATCGTGAGGCTGTACAGGGGCGAGCAGATAGAGACAACGAACGGCAGTTCGCAGATGTTAAGAGAGAAGTTCCCTGACGGTAAGTATCACGATGTGCCGGGCTTATGCAGGGTAGCTTCACTTTCCGATATCGAGGCTCAGGGCTGGAGCCTGAACCCGGGGCGCTACGTGGGAGTGGCAGAGCGAGAGGCTGATGATTTTGATTTTAAGGAGCGCCTGGAGGAACTGAACGAGGAGCTTGAGACTCTCAATGCAGAGGCGCGAGTATTAGAGGAGCAGATTACTGAAAATGTATCCAAACTATTGGAGGTACAATGAGTGATATGCACAATCTCAGAAACATGTTGGTTTTTCACATCATCTTTAGAAATCAGCAGATGCTGTCTGCCAAATTAAGCTTATCATATTATTTGTATCATTTAACATGTCAAAATTACGGCGCACTGCGTCACGAATTGACGCGGGCTAATTATAGGTTGCTTCTGAGTATAGGGAATGAAGATCTTAGAGGAGGGTGGTGTGATGGTGAAAGATATTATTCCGAATAACTATACCGTTCTCCTTAATGACATCAAACAGCGCATCCGATCGGCTCAATATGAGGCGCTAAAAGCGGTAAACAAAGAACTGATATCGCTATACTGGGACATCGGGCGGATGATCATTGAGCGACAGAAAGGGGGGTCATGGGGAAAATCGGTAGTCGAGCAGCTTGCCCAGGATTTACAGGCTGAGTTCCCCGGAATAAGCGGTTTTTCAGCACAAAATCTCTGGAGGATGAAACAATTTTATCAGTCCTATGCTATGAACACAAAACTCTCACCAATGGTGAGAGAAATTGGATGGACGCATAATATCATTATTCTGATGAACTGCAAGGAGGATCTGGAACGCGAATTCTACATCCGCATGACCCGGAAGTTCGGCTGGACCAAGAACGTGTTGACTTTGCAGATCGAAAATAAATCGTATGAAAAGACTCTTTTGAACCAGACGAATTTTGACAAGACAGTGCCTGAGAGAATTCGAAGTCAAGCCAAGCTTGCTGTGAAAGATGAGTATACTTTTGACTTTCTGGAACTCGGAGAGGAATATTTCATCGACCTCTTGCTTTATCACAGAGCACTGAAATGCCTTGTGGCAATTGAACTCAAGATAGGCAAATTCATCCCTGAGTATGTCGGCAAGATGCAGTTCTATCTTGCTGTGCTGGATGATAAGATCAGGATGGAAGATGAAAAGCCCTCTATTGGCATTATCCTGTGTAAATCAAAGGACAAGACCATAGTGGAATACGCCCTCAGGGAGTCGAATAAGGCTATTGGCGTAGCCGCTTATCGTATGGTTACGACCCTGCCAGAGGAGTTGAGGGGCCAGCTTCCAGAGCCTGAGCAAATAGCGAAGCTGCTGGAGGAGGTTGATTGAAGATTGCTAATAGAATTATAGGAAAGGAACCGCAGATAAACGCAGATGAACGCAGATATATTCCCGTAACGGATTTCGGCGCAGCCCACCGCAAAGGACGCAAAGAGCGTAAAGTAAAGCGGCAGGAATCTTCGCATCATCTGCGCCCTGCTTTGCGAAAGTACAGCCTCAGTGAACTAAGAACACGGATGACACGGATCAGACGGATTTTCACGGATACGATTAATCCGTGCGCATCCGTGTCATCCGTGCAATCCGTGTTCTATGGCGATTGCCCGCACGCCGCGCCGAACACTAAGATCTCAGGGTTTATCGGCGTGCCTCCACTGCTTTTGGGCGATAGGGCGAAAGAAGAATGTGGGATAGTAGCTAATAAGGAACCGCAGATGAACGCAGATGAACGCAGATGCATTCTCACAATGGATTATGTCAAAACAACTCACCGCAAAGGACGCAAAGAGCGCAAAGCAATACAGCAGGAACCTTTGCACTCTGGTGTGGAAAACAGATATTCTATAAACAGCCGAGTAAAAAGGAGCAATTACTTGCTCCCTCTCCTCTCAGAACGGTACGTGAAAGTTTCCCTTCATACCGCTCAAGCATTTTGTAACCCTTTAATTCGGGCAGCAGATATTTGTCAT
>Ga0209749_1002814_pt1 | contig 10635 bp, 8 predicted proteins | sample EPASupsiteSAE347_FD_187267 | JGI IMG/M metagenome (GOLD analysis project Ga0209749, IMG submission 187267) | Bioremediated contaminated groundwater from EPA Superfund site, New Mexico - Sample SAE3-47 (SPAdes) (version 2) | ecosystem: Environmental > Aquatic > Deep subsurface > Groundwater >... | reverse complement strand
TTTATCCCACCAATGGAAACGTTCGCCAATTTTATATACAAGCCAATAGCCGATTATAACAATCGGGATTCCGACAATATAAGCAATAGTATTCCACCCATCTATTGAATAAAAGAAAACAAACCCCATTAATAAAATAAAGAAATAGTACGCTAAAATTGGAGCAATCAGAGTGAGTAGTGCAAACAATCCGATTACGCCAGCAATGATTAAAACCAGCTTCATCGTACCTTCAATGCCCACCGCATTAATAAAAAGAAAAATCCCTAAAATGGGTATTGCAATAAATATTGCCCCCATAACGAACTCAATAATTTTTTCTTTAAGATTTCTTTTATCCATATTAACTTACTATGAAAAAAATTTCAAAAGATGGTTAAAGACGATGTTCTAGAAAATTACCAATTATTTTTTCCCAAAAATCCAACACAGACGAGTTGCCAAGCGAAACGAGGGAAGCCTTTAAAATTTGTAATTTCTTTTCTAGTGCCTAGAGCGGGAGTCGAACCCGCACGAGATTGCTCTCAAGAGATTTTAAGTCTCTCGTGTATACCAATTTCACCATCTAGGCAGTTAAATTAAAAAAATAACAACCTTTGTTGCTATAAATTCATACTAGCAAATAAAAATTATTTTTGCAATATTACAGTTTTTGCTTCTCCCAGAGCTCGAAAAACCGTCCTTTCTTGCTATAAAGCTCTTCAAAACTGCCGCTCTCCACCAATTTGCCTTGCTCGATTACCAAAATCTTATCCATTTCCTTAATCGTCGTCAAACGATGCGCCACCACCACGGCGGTCACCTTCTGAAAAAACTTATGCAAAGAATCTTTAATCTTTTCCTCTGATTCTAAATCAAGGTGTGAAGTCGCTTCATCCATAAACAATACTTGTGGCTTCTTGTAAATCGCACGTGCAATTCCCAGTCTCTGCTTCTCGCCGCCGGAAAGCTTCACCCCTTTCTCTCCAATAAAAGTATCGATACCTTTTGATAATTTAGATACAAAATCAGTTACGTGGGCAATATCCAAGGCTTGTTCTAATTCTTCCTCGCTCAAGTCTGCATCAGATGCAATTGTAATATTCTCACGCAAAGTAAAATTAAACACTTCTGTCTCTTGTAAAACAATGCCCATCTTTTTTAAATATGAACTTTTTTTAATTCGCTTAATCGAAATATCATCAAACAGAATATCACCGGTAAAATTTTCATTTTCCTTTAGTAATAATTTAAACAAGGTTGTCTTACCCGCTCCGGATAAACCAATAACACCAACACGTTCGCCTTTGTTTATTTCAAAAGAAATATTTTTCAAAACCTGTCGACTGCCGTAAGCAAATGATAAATCTTTAACAATAATTTTATTCCAGTCTTTTGGAAAATCAATCTTATCATCTTCATTATCAATTTTCACCGGTTCGCTCAACAGGCTCTTCATTCGCACAATCGCCATCTTATTTATAATTAAGTCCTGTGTCGTATCTGCTAATTCACTCACTGATTCCCACACGCGCATAAAATAACCGTTAAAAAGCACTAGAAGACCAACCTCGTAATGTCCTCGAGAGATTCCATGGGCAATAAAAATAAAAGCGCCGATGCGAAAAAACATACCAATAAAATTCAACAACATTCCACGCGCCTGAAAAAGAAAAATACGTTTCTTGATACTCTTAAACATTTCCATTGATTTGCCAAATATCAACTCAAATATTTTTTCTGATATACCCGCCACTTTAATACTTCGAATGTTATTCATGGCCTGAAAAATCAAACCACTAACATCTTCTTCCTTCTCGTTAATTTCATGCACTAATTTTTTCGCCTTCTTTAACAATAAAGATGAAAATATAAAATAGACAATCACAAAAGACAACATTGTCAAACCAATCACCATATCAGTTCGCCACAAAATAATTATCATACCAACAAAATTAACACTGATCTCAATGTAGTTATTGATCCACATTCGTAAAATACGATCAAGTCCATAAGAGCCTCGTTGAATCTTTTTTAACTTACTGCCGGCATTTTCTTTTTCATGCCAGGCCATATCTAGGGCAAAAAGATGTTTCACGGAGGCTAAGTCGGTATCAATCATAGTTTTTTCCGAAATTTGAAACATTATATGCTTTGCAACTGGCACAAACATATTTCTAATAGTTGCCGCCGCTGCCCATAACCCCAAAATGGTCCAAAAATAAGTCAAAGGATCGCCAGCGTGATATTTACTAAAAAAAGTTACAATTGATGCAATTGCAATCGAAGGATACAAGTTTGCTAAATCACCAATCAAACGCAATAAAGACGCCAAAATAAAGCGCCCGCGATATGGCCGAATATAAACACCTAAGTCTTTAACCAAGTTCCAGGTTGAATATTTAATTGTTTGCGTTTCCTTGGATTTCATTTTTAAATATTATTAATAAAAATTACTTATTTATATTACACCTATTTTTTAGATTTGTTAAGCCAAAATATTTAAAAATATAAAAGGCTGCTATTTGCAAACAGCAGCCAGAAAAATTTTGATAATATTGTCTCAGCTCTCATTAATGAGATTGAACTTTGCGGCAATTACCTCCGCAGCCACATTCAAATCTTTGAGACCAACCATCACCTCAATGGTAATACCCGGAGAAGCCTGGGATACGATATTTATTTCCGCTTCGCCTAAGGCATCACAGACGTCACGCAAGTAACCGGGGCGGTCATCCATCAAGGGATCGACAAGAGTCAAAACCGCCAAAGTTTCCAGGGTGGAGATCTTAATACTTGGCATGATATCAGCTTTCAACATTGCCAAAGCAGTTTGAACTTCTTGGCTCACGCTGTCAGAAAATAATATCGAAATAGAAGCTTCTCGTTCTTTGGCCGGAGCCTGGATACTGCCGCGCAAATTGATTTTATGCAAAGCATTATAAATCTTTGCGGCCGCACCGGGCTGATTCGGCACATGAGAAATCCGCACCATATTCAATCTCTGAATCGCCAACCCTGCCTGGCTCTCTTCGACCTCAATCTTTGACAAAGTGCTCCCAGAACAAACAACCGTGCCACCCGTGCTTGTCCCAAAGCTCGGACTGAGCATCACTCGAATTATTACGCCCAGGTTTTGCGCCAGAAGTACCGCCCGATCCATCAACTTGCCACCGCCAACCGAGGCTAGCTGTGTCAACTGATGATAAGAAATATGTTCGAATCTTTTAGCGTTGGGCACTACGCGCGGGTCGGTAGCATAAATCCCGTCGACGTCGGTGTAATTTTCACAACAACATCCACAAACGGCCGCCAAACAAACAGCAGTCACATCAGAACCGCCACGACCCAAGGTTGTAATCACCCTCACCGACCCTGACACCTTGATACCCTGGAAACCGGTGACAATAACCACCTTGCCCTTATCCAGCTCACCCTTGATCAAGTTGTTTCCTTTGATCATTTTCACTCGACCGACAGCGCTAGCCTCCAATTGAATCTCGCGACTGGTCAAAGAAATCGCCGGCACATCAAGACTGGCCAAGGCCAACGCCAAAAGTGACACTGACTGTTCTTCACCCGTAACCAACAGTTTATCCAGTTCACCTCTCAGGACATCTGGAATAACACCTTTGTAGTTTTCCTCTGCCAACTTAATCAAGTCATCAGTGGTATCACCCATCGCCGATAAAACAACGACAACACGCCGACCTTTTTCCCTGGTCGACTTAATATGTTCCGCCACCTTGCGCATCCTTTCCGGAGTCGCAATTGAACTACCGCCGAACTTCATAACCACGTTTTTACCCTTACCATCGATGTTTCCCATCTCTTTTCTCCTTGTATGATTAATTGTAAAATGAACGATTTTTATTAGACAATCTTAAAATATAATTCAAGTTCTGTCAATTTACATCAATTTATTTCACTTGACTATTTTCACACATTATGCTAAATTATTATGAAAATTTTAATAATTATTATTTTCTTGGTTTGCGCCAATAACTCGTTCTTTAAAAGGAGAATGTCATGGATACTATAAAGTTAGGCATCATGGGTGCAGCTGGTAAGCGTGGTAAAGAGCTTTTTAATATATTTTCCCAATTGGGTGAAAAAGCAAAAATAACCGCGCTCCTAGACACAAATTCAGAAGATCTTTTGGCGACTTATAGAGATAACGTTTCTGGTCTTGAATTATTTACCAATGAGTCAGACTTTTTTACAAAGGCAAATATAGACGCTGTCATTATTACCACGCCAGACAATTTTCATGAAGAGCACGCCTGTGCAGCCCTTAAAGCCAGCAAACATGTTTATCTCGAAAAACCGATGGCTATCACATCAGAAGGTTGTGACAAAATCATCGAAGCCGCAAAACAAAGTCAGCGCATTCTTTATGTGGGGCACAACTTGAGACACTTCACTGTTATCAAAAAACTTAAGGAGATTATCGACTCAGGTGTTATCGGTGAAGTAAAAACTATTTGGTGTTTACACTCCATTAGTTATGGCCACCGATGTTATTTTAACAGATGGCATCACGACCGTGCGAACACAGGTAGCCTGCTTATTCACAAAGCTTCACATGATTTGGATATCATTCACTGGTTTGGTGGTGGATATGCAAAGCGCGTTGTCGCTATGGGGAGCTTGTCCGTTTGGGGAGACCAATCAGATAATTCAAATGTTGAGGACATGTCATCTCTTATTATGACACTTAACAATGGAGTTCATGCGACTTATTCCCAATGTCATTTTGCACACCGCGGCTGCCGAGAATATACAATCATCGGCACTAAGGGAACGGTGAGAAATCAAGATGACAATCCAGCAAGAGCTGTTGTGCAACTCTTTGGCAAAAGACGTGCTGATGCCGCATCGATACCAACGGAAGAATGGCGTTTTGAAAAAGAGCCAGGCTTTCATGGTAATGCTGATTTAAGAATTGCGAATGAATTCATAAACATTCTGCAAGGTTCTGCAGCACCAACTATCTCTATTAATGACGCAGCTTGGGCTGTCAAAGCCGGCTACGCCGCCACGCAATCATTGCGCAATGGAAATATTCCAATTGAAGTTATTTAAAAACAAGCCCTCAACCAAAATAACGGTTGAGGGCTTTTTAATATATTCCTTATTTTTGTTTTGTATTATTCTTTTCTTTCTCTTCCTTAAGCGCAATAGTCGTCTGCGCCCACTTGCAAGTCTTGCTCTCCGAATACAATAATTGATTCACCACCGCATCAACCGGATTCTCCAACCGCTTACTCGGATCCAAAGCATCGCTCAAACTTTTTATGTCAGACATATTAATGAAAAATTTATGTTAATTATTTCTGGATTATACAATCTCTCTAAATAAAAATCAAGGCTCAGTTCTTACGAACTGAGCCTTTTATAAACTTTAAAAACTTTTACCCCAAGACCGGATATTCAGCCAGGGCTTTTTTACATTCATTAATAATCTCGAAATTCACACCCCTAGTCTTTTCAGAGGCAATCACCTCTTCCAAAATTGATCTAAGAGTGATTTGACGTCCTATCGTCCACCGTCGCTGCCTTTCGGTGTTTGCAACCTTCTCTAAAACCTCGAATTGTCCAGGCATTACGCAATTGCAAATTTTATTTGCCTTCTCAAGATCCAACGTTCCAAAATCCCTTAAAATCGACGTAGTCTCGCGACGATAATTATACGCTTCATACAAGAGACACTTAGCTGCGCAGACAGTTTTTTTCAAAACAGAGTTGCTCAATCGCGTTTTGTTTTCATGAAAAAACCCCGCGACCAAATCAACGCCCCCGATTACCCTCCCGCCTAGCGTGAAAGTTTCGAGCGCTTGCATCTGCACTTCCGGATCAGCATCATTCAAGCCCATTTCGATAAAACTAAGACGTTCGGCGATTTCTTCGTCGGTGCCGGTCCACAGATTGTGTCCTGCCCTGTTTAATAAAAGTATTTTATTCTCGGAATATCCGGTCGCCATCGTTTCAGCATCTTTGACAAAATCCATCTCAAGAAGAAATGATTTTTCTTTTGCATTGTCCTCACTCGGCGTATAAACCTTATCATATATATTTTTAAGGATTACATCAGAGTCTCCCGCCACTTTTTCGCGAACAAACAGGCCTAATACGGCCAATATGCCCTCACCCAGATATACAACTCCATCCATTTTTTGTCCGCCGAATTTATATTTCGTAAAATCAAAAATCATCCCTGCTAAATCAGATTGGGCATCTTGCCTTATCGATAAACAATGCTCAACACCCCAACCTTTAAAATGGAAAACCCAAGCAGCGGGAAAGTGGATGGCAAATGTCAGCGGCGTACCATTATAATGTATCCGCTTATCACACCTAAACCCCTCGCCATCGACATAAAAAGAAATCTTGGAATCCTCAAAGCTCGCCCCCCTCGCCACCTCAATCGGATTTATTCCGACATAACGGCCATGAATCGACGGGTCTTTTAATTCCGCATAAAACTTCCTGATCATAAAAAAGTAAACGCCGCCCAACAAAGAAATCAATCCGACAACGCTGACAATAATCATCCCTATACTCATTTCTCTCTCCTTTCATAATTTAATATGAGATTATTTATTCAACCTATTTATTAATGAACTAATTATTTCGATTCACCAATTTATCATTTCTTGCTGAAAATGTCAAGATTAAGAGAATGGAGAAAAAGAAAAAGCTCTTGTCCTACTACTTGAACCGTCAAGAATTCAAGCATAACAATAACCACTTACCGTAATTCGGTAAGTGGTCATTTTTTTTCTTTCTTTTCTTCATCAGACATAATATAAAAATTTATTTAATTGATCTTAATCGCCTCATCTATCAACCTCTTTGTCTCCTCCGGAGTAACGGCTACGACATATAAGTCTGCAAAAGTATTCATAACTGTGATATTTTTGAATTTTCTTGGCACGACTTGCCAATGCAGGTGAGGAATTGAAGCGCCTGATTCCACGCCGATATTCAATCCAATGTTAAAAGATTCTGTTTTAAAAATTTTTCCCAAGACCTTTTGTGTCTTTGCCAACATCTCTCCGAACCCCTGCCACTCATCCTTGTTCAAGTCCTCTACCTTGTCGACATGCCGGACCGGAACGATCATTACATTACCATCCATATATGGATAGCGATTCACGATTAGACGCCAAAGATCATTGGAGAGTCCCTCGCATTCCAACACCTCATCCCCGCCGCAAAAAACACACTGATTTTCAGTATCAAAGGTTCGTTTATATTTTTCTCTATTTTTATCAAGTATGCGCATAAAGGAATAAGGTCGCCTGTTTAGAGACGACCGTTGAATTAATTTCATATGGCAACAGCCCGTCTGATTATGCTGGTTGTTGAATCAGATTTTTTTGAACCGATTTCAACGATCCGCGTATTCAACTTCTGTAGCAACGAAGATCTCTCGACATCATCACTGAGCAACACATGGGAAGTCAGTGATGTGACATAGACATCCGGCTTGACTGCCGATATCAATTCTATATCACAATCAAAAACCACGACATGTTTGACCGGAAAAAATCCTGATATGATGAATGCGCGATCTTGCTGATTGCGAATCGGACGATTTTCGCCTTTAAGCTTTTTTACAAAAGCGTCACTATTGATACCGACAATAAGATAACCATACTTGCCGGCATCATAAATATATTCCAGATGCCCGCCATGCAAAAGATCAAAACATCCGCTCGTAAGAACAATCACCTCACCGTTTTTTTTACAATCTCGACAAACTTCCGTCACCTCAGCCAGCGATGCAGCAATCTTTTTACTAGGATGCATAATCCTACCCTCCTTGCTTTTTAAATGATTTCCTTAATTATATATAAAATACATAAAGTCCTCCTTGTATGGTTATATTATACACTAATTTAATAAAGTCGAACAAGGGGAATTGCAAATGACAAGCAATAAGACTAGAAATATACAAAATTCATAAGCCGCTTATTAATTTTTTGTTCCTTGGACAATATTTACTTAATTACTTGTCTATAAAATACTTACATTCCACCATCCTAATAATACCACAAACTTTCTCTTGACTTTTTATCAGTTTTATGTTATCATATAATATTGATCTTTTACATTTGTTGTTACTTATTATATATATTCGACTACTATAAAACCACAAGGAGAAAGAGATGAAGAAGACTATGGCTTTGTGCATTGAAGAAGGTAGTGCGCAGCACGTTGTAGACCACGCAAAACATCAGTGCAAACGTGGTCGCAAACCCTCACTGCCTTATGCGGGAATAAAAAATCCGCAAAAGGCCTTGATGCTTGCCCGGGAAGTGCTTGCCCTCAGTAATGAAACCAGAACACTCAGCAAGGAGGAATATCGTAAATTATTTGATCGCTTGCCGATCAGCAACCCAACAGCCAAAGACATGGCCATGATGTGTCCGCATCTAACGCCGGAACAAGCAGTAAAAGCGTTTTATGATTTTGGCAACAGCAGTTATGTGGCACTTCCGCCACTCCGCATTCGCCACGCTCATCAGACCATCTCTCTTAAGGAGAGTTTTACCATTGAATCGTTCAAGTGGGTCGGCAATAAAAAAATTGTCACAGAAGGAAAAAAATATCCTCCGCAACTGATATATTCTCATGCTAGCCGCACACCTGCATCATACGCCGACGGCAAAAAGCATGGCGATGTGTTCAGCACAACCATTCACGCGAACGAAGCAATGGATTATGCTGAAAAGAACTGGGGTGCTGACTTGATTCTTGATAACTGGATTGACTTCGTCACCGTCGTCATCCAAGACCCAAGCATCTTGATCAGTAGCAAATTCAGAAAAGATTCCCCCAAAACAATTTCCATCCTTTCTTTAACCCTGACCAAGGGAGTGAATGATTTCAACAATGATCATTCTCGTCCCGAAAGCGAATTGTATGATGAATATATCGCCGAGATGACGACTGACCATGTCGTTGCCAGCGAACTAAAAGGCGGACGTGGAGGATTTACCCACTACAACTGCGCTTACTGCGGTTCCGGTCTCGGACTGTCCGGATGCAATGTCTGCGGTCACAAGTTTCGCGACGATCAATCTCGTTGCGGCTGGTCAACACCGCTTTCGCGCCGTCAAGTAGCACATCTTCAAGAACAAGGCCACATCTTCAAACAAGATCCCAAAATTGCCCTCCAAAAAGAAAAGGAAGGCCATGATAAATTTCTGGTGATGCACGCGGAGGCAGAGAAGCGGAGAAATAACGCTCACGCAGCATAAAAAGTGCGCTGTATTAAAAAAACAAAATCCCCAACTTGGTAAAACAAGTTTGGGGATTTTAATTATTTGGGCAACATTTTTTATAGAGAAGAGATGGGATGTAAATAGCAAAAAACTACCCTTTTTGAGGTAGTCTTTTTTATCCTTTTAAACTGTTAATTCAAACATCTAAACCATTATAAATCCTTACTTACTTATTATTATTGTAGATAATTATTTAATTTTTCAACTAGTTCGTGAACTCTAGTTGTGGGATTATTTTTATGGAAACTTCCGTTATCTACATCAACTAATAATTTTTTTGCATATTTTATTGCATTATTCTGTTTTGATAATAATCTATCATATGTATCTATTGAATTTTTTTTATATCCAAAATTAAATTCATTTAAAAAATAAGTGTTGAGTTTTTTTTCGTATTGTTTTCTATTGAGTGCTGTATTTAAATATTCGAAATGCAAAAGATACCAAAGCTCAAATGATTCATTGGAATATGCTAATTTATAGCCCAGTTTCTCTGCCTTATGAATAGCATTGTCAAACTCCTTTGGTCCAAAACTATCTCTATCGAACACACACCAAACTTCATCTTTTTCCTCAGCCAAAACGTTTTTATTATCATTTAAATATCCCTTTGAGTTAACTTCTTTCTCCGCCCAGCTAACCAAACTTACACAACTTCTTCCTTCACCAAAAGCAAATACTTTTGCTTTTGACAATCTAAATGCCCGAAAATAATTTGGCTCAGTCTTTTCCCCTTCACAAAAAATATAAAATATCTTATCACTTTTTAGTGATTCAGCTCTTTTTTTATATTTACCTGTTTTTTTCCATGCCTTATTTTGCGCCATCTAATTACTCGTTTAAAAAATTATCATAAATTATACACGGAATAGCGCCATATCTACCCATCATATATCCCTTTTCCAAAGATGCATCTTTTCTTGGTTTGTATTCTAATAGTGAGTATAAATCAGTTGAGCCATGTTTATTTTTTTCAGTAAACCAAAATTGATCCCTTCTGATAAAATCTAAATTTAACAAATTAGTATCATGAGTTGTGAAAATTAGCTGAGCATTGTTAGGATTTGATTCCTTTGAAATAAAAAGTTTAATTATAAACTCGGTCATTTTTGTATGTAGACTTGTGTCAATTTCATCAATAACTAGAACCTTTCCACTTAATAAAGTGTCAATAATTGGTCCGGAGAGATTAAATATTTTATTTGTCCCATCAGATTCATTAGTCTCTAATAAAAATTTTACAATCGCTTCAACCTGAATATTGTTCTTGTCATATTTTTTATGATGAGTAATTATGTCGCTTTTAGTCACACGAGTAACTTCTTTTTGGCTTATTCCCTTTTTTACTAATTGTTTTTTTAAT
>Ga0209749_1002813_pt1 | contig 10636 bp, 5 predicted proteins | sample EPASupsiteSAE347_FD_187267 | JGI IMG/M metagenome (GOLD analysis project Ga0209749, IMG submission 187267) | Bioremediated contaminated groundwater from EPA Superfund site, New Mexico - Sample SAE3-47 (SPAdes) (version 2) | ecosystem: Environmental > Aquatic > Deep subsurface > Groundwater >... | reverse complement strand
GATCACGCCCTCCTCGGGTTCGGCCGTCACCAGGCTGATTTCACGCAGGGCCATGTCGAGCGCCTGGCCGTTGGTGCTGAAAATATGGACCGTGCCGTCGTCGTCGATATCGATCTGCGTCCCGGTCAACTCGGTGATACGGCGGATATTTTTACCGCCCGGACCTATCAAAGCGCCGATTTTTTCAGGATTGATTTTAACCTCGTGCACGCGCGGCGCATAGGGCGAGAGCTCCTTGCGCGGTTCAGGCATGACGGCGGCCATGAAATCCAGAATTTTCATCCTGGCCGCGCGCGCCATTTCAAACGCCTGCTCCACGAGCTTCCAGTCCAGACCGCGGATTTTCAAATCGACCTGGAAGCCGGTGATGCCGTCGCGCGTGCCGGCCACCTTGAAATCCATGTCGCCGCAATGGTCCTCGGCGCCGATGATGTCGGTCACCAGCACGGCCTTGTTTTCGGCTGTGAAAAGTCCGATCGAAATTCCGGCGGCCGCCTTCCTGACCGGGATTCCGGCGTCCATCAGGGCCAGCGAACCCGCGCAGACCGTCGCCATGGAAGTGGAGCCGTTCGAACCCATGATGTCAGAAACGAGCCGCACCGTGTAGGCGTAGTCGGAAGGCATGACATGCTCCAGAGAACGCTCTGCGAGCGCGCCATGGCCGATTTCCCGGCGGCCGGTGAAACCGATTTTGCCGACTTCGCCAACGCTGTAGGGGGGGAAATTGTAATGCACCATGAAGGTCTTTTTCGGAAGGCCGCCGGTGATGACGTCCATCTCCTGGCTGTCATCCTGGCTGCCCAGGGTCACGGTCGCGAGGGACTGCGTCTCGCCGCGGTTGAACAGGGCCGAGCCGTGCGCGCGCGGAAGCAGGCCGACCTCGGCGCCCAGCGGCCTGATTTCATCGAAGGCGCGGCCGTCGATGCGCCGGTTCTGCTCAAGCACCAGCGCGCGCACCAGTTCGATGGTAAGCTCGTCGTACATGGCCCGGAATTGTTCGTCCTTCATTTCCGGGAAGGAGGAAAGCAAATTCGCCTTTAACGATTCCTTGATCCGGTTCTGGCCGGCCTCGCGCCGGATTTTATCCGGCAGAGCGAGCGCTTCCAGCAAATCCTTGCGCGCCAGGTTGCGCGCGGCGTCGATCAGCGAACGGTCGCCGGCCTGATCGGCTATCTTCTTCTCCGGCAGGCCGAGTTTGCTCCTCAGTTCAAGCTGGGCGGCGATCAATTTTTTGGACTCGGCGTGCGCGGCCTGCATGGCCTGCAGAAGGTCCTGCTCGGAAATTTCGCGGGCATCGCCCTCGATCATCACCGGCAAATCCGCCAGGCCGACGTAAATCAGGTCCAAATCGCTTTTCAGCCGCTCGGCGTTCGTGGGATTGAAAACCAGTTTTCCATCGATGCGGCCGACCCGCACCGCGCCGATCGGTCCGTAAAAAGGCAGCTCGGAAATGACCAGGGCGGCGCTCGCGGCCACAATGCTCAGGATATCGGGGTCATTGGCGCCATCAGCGGAAAGCAACATGTTGTTGATCTGGACCTCGTTGTTGTACCCCTTCCGGAACAATGGCCGGATGGGACGGTCGGTAAAGCGCGCGGTCAGAATTTCCTTTTCGGAAGGCCGCGTTTCGCGTTTGAAATATCCCCCCGGAAATTTTCCGGCAGCGTAATATTTTTCGCGATATTCCACCTGGAGCGGAAAGTAATCGATCCCCTCGCGCGGGGCGTCTGCTGCGGTTACGGCGGAAAAAAGGATGGTCTCGTCCAATTGGACCGTTACCGCGCCCTTGGCCTGCCTTGCCAGCAGACCGGTTTCGATGCGCAACTTTTTACCGCCGATTTCAACTTCAACGAATGTGGTGTTTTTCATGGTTTTTATATGATATGGTAATTAAGTACTCCGGGCTGTAGGCTGAAGGCTGTTAATGCCAGCATTCAGAGGGGTTATGTTATCACGGGCAGACGGCTCGGCCTACAGTCTGACTACCGCAGCCTATCCGCCGGAAGAACTAACGGCGCAATTTCAGGCGCTGTACGACGTCCTGGTAGCGGGCTTGATCCGTTCTTGCCAGATAATCAAGAAGTTTCCGGCGGGAGCTGACCATCTTAATGAGGCCATAACGGGAGTTATGGTCGTGTTTGTTGGCTTTAAGGTGGTCAGTCAACCTGTCAATGCGATGCGAGAGCAAAGCCACCTGTACGCCGGCCGACCCGCTGTCCTTGTCATGACATTGAAAGGCCTTCTTTATTTCGGACTTTGTTTTGTTTTCCATCTCTTTCTTTTTTATTTATTGTTGGAGCGCATTATAACGGAGGCCGTTTTTTTGTAAAGCAAGATTCTCTAAAATCTTTCTTGCTTGTTCAACGTCCCTCATAATCTGCCTCTTCAGGGCCGAGACCGCGGCAAATTTGCGCTCAGGGCGCATGCGTTTCAGGAAGAAAACCTCCATTTCACGATGATACAGGTTTTCGCAAATATCGAAGAGATGAACCTCCAGCAGTCCGGCGGCCGCCGTGTTATTTGAGCCAGTTTCAAAACTCGCTTCAGACCCACCCCGGCTTACGCCACCCCTCCGGTGGAGGGGATCATAACCTGTTGCTGCCGAAGCGGCAAGGTCCCCTCCTTTGGAGGGGTGCCCAAGGGGCGGGGTGGACTTCAGAGCGAGTTTTGAAATCACCTCTTTTGATTAGTTTGAACAGTAGCGTTAATGATGATCTCCCGCTTTCCGGCGCAAAATTTCCCTGTTTTGATGAGTTCAAACTCAGGATGGCTGAAGAAAAGATCTCAATATGGGGTTGTAATTCCAGAAGCGTTTTGTACGGAGTCTATGCTTTTCTCGAAAGGCTGGGGTGCCGTTTCGTTGAACCCGGCATCGAGGTTGTGCCCTCTCTGCCAACTTTGACTGTTGAGGCTGGCGAAATAAGGGAGAAAAGTTCCTTTCCCTTGCGAAATATATTCCGGGAAACGGTTGCCAAATTTCGCGAAACAGATGCCAACAAAAAGATATTTCAATTTGACTTTCTGGATCCGGAAAAACATGTTGCGCAAATTGATTGGATGGCCAAACGACGGCTCAATCATTACGAATTCTATGTGGATTTTTATCGCTACGATCTCTGGGAAAAGCATAAGCATTCCGTCTTGCAGGCGCTTTTGGACCGGGGATTTGAGATCGAGGTGACCCACCACTCCATTCACTATTTTTGTCCACCGGATGAAAACCACGATTTTGGAGGTTATGGACCAGAGACCTATCAAAGAAATCGGCAGGAATGGTACCTCCCCGCTTTTGAGTGTGGAAGCCGGGGCAGGTGGCAAACACGGATAGAGATCCATGAAGTCCAGGAGATTATCATCAAACGGTTGCTTGAATATTCCCGGCGAAATCCAGAGGTTGGAATAATCGGATTATGGCCCGATGATATTCCCATGAATAAGCCGTATAAAAATTTGAGTGTAACGGATGGCTATATGAAATTCTGGAATTTGGCTGGCGATGTTCTTGCCAGGGAGTTGTCGGGGAAAAAATTGGCGGTCATTGCCTACTTCGATCTCAAAACTCCTCCCAAAAACGTGATTCCCCGCCAAAATCTTCATTGTTGGTTCTGTCCAATGGAGGAAAATTACATGTATCCGATCGAAAACAAACGGAACAGAGTTTTCTTGAACGATTTGGAGGGGTGGATAAAAGCCATGCCGTCGCATCAGGTTGGAATTTTCGAGTATTACGGGTGGTCGACGCCCATGACACCTTTTAGGGAAAAAATGAAAAGAGATTTGATAAAATACGGTGAAATCGGGTTGGGTGGAATGTACGCTTGGTGTGGCTATACCTATAATATTCTTGGACAAGACTACCGTTGGGCCTTGGATCTGTATGTGCTAACGCATTTGCTCTGGCGCCCCCATGCCAACCTTCAAACCCATGAAGAAGACTGGGCAAATGCGGTTTTTGGGAATGCGGCAACTTATGTTTTGGAGTTTTACGATTTTCTTAAGAAAGCGCATGCAAAAGAGGCAAAAAATGGTTTGATAGATCGCCATCCCTGGGCAGATCTGGAAACATTACACAAGGCACAGGCAATTCTTGCTGTCGCAAGAACGAAAGCCGTATCCCCAGTTGGCAAAAGGCGAGTGGATCTTCTTGAGAAAACCCTCGCAAATAGTTGTTCTGAAAAAATCCGGCGTCGGAATTCATCTGTTGGGGAGGTTGATTTTTAAATTTCAGACCTGTAAAAGATGAGGAGGAATCTGTCAGATGAAGAGAATAACAATCAGCATCATGTCGTTATTGTGCTTTGTGACCGGCGGTTTGACGTCGGAACAGAAAATAAGGAAAACTTCTATGGATGACAAAATATTACAATCTCCTTCTTCGCAAAACACAACATCGGCCACAAAATCTATCAGAATGATGAAAACAAGCGTTTTGCCGGTGATTGACGGCGTTCTCGACGATGAATGTTGGCATGCTGTGAAAGAAGAACAATTTTTGGTTAATGCTGACGGCAGTGTGCCTAAAGAGCGAACGGAATTCAAGGCGGCCTATGACGACGTGAATCTCTATTTATGTTTTAGATGTTATGAATCGAAGACGGTGTTGATGAAAAAACGTTATCATGAACATGATGCCTTAAATATTTTTGAGGATGATTGTGTGGAGTTATTTATATCTCCAGACGGCAAGGGATATTATTACATAGTAATAAATTCGTTTGGTACATATACGGACAAGTACCTCAAGGATATTACGTGGGAAAGCAATAGCCGTATAGCGGTAAAGATGGGCGATAAACATTGGGATGTGGAAGTCGCGATTCCCTTTGCCAGTTTTGCTATCACCCCAGGCGTAAGCAATGTTTGGACTGCTAATTTTTGCCGGGAAGAACAGAGATTGCCGGAGTACACGGCCTGGTCGCCTACCGGCGGGGGGTTTCATCAAATCGGCAAGTTTGGAAAACTATGGAATTTGGAGTTGGAGGGGAGTACGTTCCGTGAGTTGCTTTATGCCGAAGCAATCCGGCGGTTGGACAAATTGAAAAAAGGCCTTTCCGGATTTTCTGCAAATCTTTCGACGGAAGCGGTGGCGAGGAAACATGAAGAATTACATAGGCATCTGACACTTTTATTCGCTGGCATTTCGGATGCGAGCGGGAAAAATTCCGATGATAAGGCATGGCAAGTCCTTTGGGAACAGCTTGAGGGAGTGGAAAGAAAGATGGGGGTATTTCAGTGTTTGTGCAGAGCGTACGATTTTTATGGAAAAGGCGTTGGAAAGGAAGCGGCCTTGGACTATGCGGTAGGTATTGTTCCGTCTACAGAAAAAATTTTCAAATATGAGCCATTTGCGGGTGATTTTACAAATTCCGTCAGGCTGTCTGCGGCTAGAGGGGAAGTGGAGGGTTTCCAGCTTGTGTTTGTACCGCTGGAGAAGGATATGGAAGATATAAAAATAGAATGTTCGGATTTGCTGGGAGCGAACGGGAAAATAGACAGGCAAGATATTGTCTTAAGTAAAGTCGGCTACGTGGAAACAAGGCCTCCTACCCTGTATACTGTTGAGAAATATGTGAAATTTTGGCCGGATCCGTTAATGCCTTTGCGCGGATTTGATGCGCCGATTTTAAGCGTTGAAAAGGGAACGGTTCAACCCATATATGTGGCGATTAAAGTGCCGGAGGGCAGTTCTGCCGGCAGCTATGAAGGCAAGATAACCGTCAAACCGGAAAACTGCTGCAGTGCCGTGGTGGTAAAAATCAGCCTTAACGTATGGAATTTCGCTATTCCTGAAAAGTCTCATCTCAGAGTCGTACAATGGCTTAGTCTATCATACCTTCGTTTTTTTTATTTCGGAGGACAACCTGTTCCTATGAATTTTGTCGATCCATTTTTGGAGTTTCTGCTGGAACATAAAATTACTCCGGTGCTTTTTCTGTTCGACTGCGCAAATATCTATATCGAAAAAAGCGGGAACTATTCCTTCGATTTTACTCCATTGAAAAGATTCCTGCTCGCCTATTGTCGCGAAAAACGGATCGATATTATTGAGCCGGAGCTTCCGGCACGTCTTGACAGTAATGATGAAATTGGAGTTTATGACAAAAAAAGCGGCAGGCGGACAACGGTTAAGGCGAAAGATATTGCCATTCCGTACTTAAAAGCCTTGGACAATTTTCTTAAGAGCGATGGATGGCTCGATAAAGTCGAGGCCATCTATCTCGTATGGGATGAGCCTGGAGCAAAAGATGATTTTGCCAAAATAGCAGAAATGGGAAAAAATTTTAAAAGATTTGCGTCTCATCTGAAGATATTGCAGACTACCAATGTTAAATTTCCCATCGCGGAACTGGAAGAGCTAGTGGATATATGGGTGCCGGAGATCACATCTTTCGACAAAGAAGCGGCCGAGAGACTGGTGAAAAAAGGTAAAACGGTCTGGTGGTATAGCGCTAACGCCGATCGTCATCCGTTTCCGGGAATATACATTGATTATCCCGCGCTTGATTGCCGGATTATTCCATGGATGAGCTGGAAGTTGGGAATAAGCGGCTGGCTGCATTGCTCGGCCAATCACTGGGGATATAGCAATTCCAACTTCGAAGTTGATCCCCGCAAACGTTGGCCGAACAAAACGTGGTCGGCGTCGTGGTATGCGGAAAATGACAGCCGTATTTCTAACGAGACAGGATGGGTTTATCCGGGATCGGATGGCCCGCTAAGTTCTATTCGTCTGGAGTCTTTCAGGGATGGGTTGGAGGATTATGAATATTTTTATCTTTTGAATGAAAAACTGGATGAGTTAAAAGAAATTGGGGAAGGAAAGGATCATATTTCAGGAGGACAGGTCAAAGCCTTGATTAAAGAGATAGAAAACACTCTCAAAATAGATGATGATATAGTCAAAAACAACCGTGCCTATACAAAAGATGTCGGCAAATTGCTGGACTATAGAGAAAAAATTGCACGGCATATTGAAGCGGCGGACAAAATTCTGAACCAAGACCGGCATGAAAGCAGATAAAATTTTTAATCTGGCAACAGGGAATACAAGCAAAAAATGCTCAAACGGACAATATTATTTACATTCCATTTCAGAAAAATATAATGAGGCCTCTTTAACAAAGAGGTTAATATGATTAAGTTGATAGTCTTTAATAACGCAAACTTATTTTTTTATACCATGACTTGCCTTTGTTTGGTTATAAACTGTAAGGCCGCCACATATTATGTTGTTCCCAGCAATTCGGCGGCAGCCAATCCCTATACCAATTGGGGGATAGCGGGTACGAACATCATAGACGTGGTGAAGTGCGCCATGACCAATGCCGCCCCGCGAACTGTGTATGTATCCAATGGTACATATTATCTGACCAATCAGGTTGCCATTACCAATGCGTTGACGCTTCAAAGCGTGAATGGACGTGACGTAACAATAGTAGATGGTAATTATCCGAACGTAACCAACAGATGTTTCAATATCTCTAAGGGCGCGATATTAGACGGATTTACCGTTCGGGATGGATACATTATAAATAGCGCCGGCGGAGGAATATATGCTGCTACGGGCACAGTTCTGAATTGCCGGATAATGTCCAATACGTCTACTAATCTGGCTGGCGTATATGGAAGCTGGGGTGGCGGGATATATGTAAATGATGGAATTATATCCAACTGTTACATCTTGGGTAATCTTGGGGGAGGAGAGTTAGGAGGCGGAATTTTTGCCGAGGGAACTTCATCGGTGATAAATTGCATTATTGCCAGCAATTCAGTATCTACCGCCCTTTCCCCCCGCTATACTTATGGTTGTGGAATAACTGCTAGGGGGAATGTAGTCATTGATCGCTGCACGATTTACAAGAACATAGACGCTAACTTAAACGGGATGGGCGGTGGCGTATACATGGAAAGAAATACAATTCTGCGCAACTCTCTTGTCTATGCCAATAGATCACAGCGTGGCGGTGGAATTGCTGTATCTGTTGCTGCGGATAGCGGGTATAATTGCAAAATTCAAAATTGCATAGTAATCAGTAATGTTGCTGATAACAATGGAGGAGGCATACGTCTCGATTGTTACTTCCCAAATACTGTTGATGTTGAAAACGTTATCAGTTATTTCAATTATAATGATTATGGCAGTAGTAATATATTGTGGTCGTCGGCTACCGGTTTTTATTATATTGTCAACAGTTGCATTGCCCCCACCAGCGCGTTGCCGCTTAGTTCGGGCGGATATTATTACACCGGCAATATCCAATCCGATCCGAAGTTCGTGAACAAGGACAGCAATGATTTCCATCTGGCGCAAGGTTCCCCCTGCATAAATTCCGGCACGAACGAGGATTGGATGACCGGTGCTGTTGATCTGGACGGCCATTCCCGCATTGACCGGTTTTCCGGAGTGGTGGACATGGGCTGCTATGAGTATCTTCCCGCCGGCACTATGTATTCCGTGCCGTAGACGTCAGGGGCCTGATAGGTTTCAGCTGTTTGGGTGTAGGTTTCTCTGTCCCCTTCAGGCGCTTGTAACTGCCAGATTTGGGGCGCAATAGAAACAATACAAGCCCCTTTCAACTTGAAGGGCTAAACTATTACCAAAAAATATCCATGGAAAATTGTTGACATTTATGTTGTTCTATTATAGCGTATCAATAGAACAGAGTAAATGGGGGTTTAAAAATGGCTCTAAATGCCGATCAGGTAAAATCATTTGCTATGTTGGAAGGCGCTGACCTCGTTGGTGTTGCGCCGGTCAGCCGGTGGAAACACGCTCCGCTTGAGCTCAGTCCGCAGGGGCTCATGCCTCTGGCCAAATCCGTGATTGTGATAGCCGTAAGTCTCACTGATGCCGGCACGGAACTTTCCGGCGTGGAAGATCCGCAAAAAGCCGGCTTGGGAGAGGTCACGGGGCTGGCATGGCTATGTCTGGATCATATTTCTTTCCGTATCGGCAAATTACTGGAACGCCATGGCGGCCAGGCCATGCCGATTGTTTGCACGTCTTTATGGCGTTATCGTTCATACAAGGGCGTGGATAACGGGAATGTTTTTTTGCCTGATATTTCCCATATCCATGCCGGCGCCGCGGCCGGGCTGGGGGATATAGGTTACAGCGGTCTGTTGATCACCCCGGAATATGGTCCGCGCGTCCGGCTTGCTTCAATAATAACAGACGTGGCGCTTGAGCCGGATCCGCTTTATGATGGACCGCTTCTCTGCGACCGCTGTAAAATGTGCGTCAAGGTTTGCCGCAACGATTGCGCCCAGGCCCTGTGCAAGGACGTGGATGGCGAGTGTACTGTGCAGATTGAAAACAAAGTCTGGAAATACGCAAAAATCAATAAATGGCGTTGCGCCTGGGGCGAACATTTTTCCCTGGATTTGAAAACCGTGCCCATTCCGGACAACGTGTCTGAACATGACGTCGTTAAGGCCATGGAACATAACGACGTTAAAGGCTGGCTCAATGGCCGCTGTCAGAAATTCTGCCTTCCGCCGCATTTACGAAGAAAGGATGCGGAATATTGCGTCCCATGGCGCAGGAAAAGGCAGTTTGGCGTTCTGAATGAATTTCCGAATCATAACCGCACCGTTACCACAGCCGTCAAAGGCCTTGCGATCAATAAAGGGGCGGACATGGTGAAAATCATTTCCGGCGCTGATTTTCAACAAATCACCGGTCTTAAACTTAAAGATTATCTGCCTGATGCCGCCACGGCCATTTTAGTGGGTGTGGATAACGTGATGGGCGCTCTTTCTGAAAAAGAAATCGCGACGCGCTATGTGCGGCCGGATTATCCGCATAAGGAAGAACTTCAGCAAAACATGCAGGAAAGCTATCTGCCTTCCGACATTGCCCAACAAAGAATCGTTTTTATCGGCATGGACATCGCCCAGCACCTGGAACGTTTGGGTTATTCTGTTTTATGTTGTATCCAGACGCTCGGAATATTTGCCGATAAAATAACTGCCTTTGTTGATCCGCAGATTTCAAGGCGCTTTGGACTGCTCATTACCAGCGCGCCGCTGCAGTCCGGAACCGAATCAGATATACAATCAAGTCAGTTGCAAAAATCGGATCAGAACCCACCCCGGCCTTCCGCCGTCGCTCAAGGAGCTATGGCGGACAGGTCGGCCACCCCTCCTGTGGAGGGGAACTCAGTGAGTTTAATGACAAGAGGTTATGCTCCCCTCCCTGGAGGGGTACGCGACCTGTCCCTCCGAAGCGATTGCGCGAAGGGGGAAGCGGGGGGTGGGTCCGACTTGTCCGTCGTAGTTCACCGCGATGAAGCGGAGGCGGAAGATGGCAGAAAAATACTTTCGCAGGTTGATCAATCAAATGTAATGCCGACTTGGCCCCAAAAATCTCCCAATAAAATTTTCGATAAAATCAAAGCCTTGGCGTTTCAGCATGGCGCGGATTTGATCGGCATAGCCTCCTTGTCCCGTTTGGATGAACTTCAACCCCAGCTTGAAATCGTGGCGCAATCCGAAAATCAGGATTATTTTACGGTGTTGGATGTTGGAAGACTCTCCAAGGGACCTTTTGATCCAAAGGTCGTTCCCAAGACCATAAAACTCAAGGGGCCGCGCGATTATCTGCCGGATGCAAAATCCGTGATTGTGCTGGGCA
>Ga0209749_1002810_pt1 | contig 10639 bp, 8 predicted proteins | sample EPASupsiteSAE347_FD_187267 | JGI IMG/M metagenome (GOLD analysis project Ga0209749, IMG submission 187267) | Bioremediated contaminated groundwater from EPA Superfund site, New Mexico - Sample SAE3-47 (SPAdes) (version 2) | ecosystem: Environmental > Aquatic > Deep subsurface > Groundwater >... | reverse complement strand
AGACCGCCGCTATTATCAGAATTATAATATTGGCAACCATAAACGCCAAGCCCAGAAACAGGCTCATGAACGCGTGACAGAATAAAAACGGTTCTTTTTTCTTTTCTGTAATTAACACAAGCCACGACGCCACAAACCAGAATGGATACGATAACGCGGCGATAAATTTATCTTCTTCATTAAGCGGCGGTAATATTTCTAGCACGGTTAACTCCTTGTTATGGCGCGGGCTAAAGCCCCGCGGCTACCCTATCTTGTTTTTAGTATTTCTATATTTTGTATTAATCCCCTGCTGTTATAAATATTAAGGGACAGAACGATGTTCTGTCCCCACATTTCCCCATTCCCTATGCCCTATTCTCTATTCCCTATTTGATTTTCTTTAACTTCATCGCTATGCTTTTGTACGCCACGGTTTCGGTATTAAGGCACGATTGCGGGTCAATTCTTTCGCCCGAACGCGTTACTTCATAATGCACATGCGCGCCTGTGGCTGTACCTGAAGAACCCACATAAGATATAACCTGTCCCTTGTTTACACTTTGCCCCACAGAAACAACCATGGTTGAGCAATGAGCGTATAATGTTTCGTAACCGTTGCCATGATCTATTTTTACGGCATAACCGTAACCCCCGTCGTAACCCGCTTCTATGACAACGCCGCTCGCGGTCGCGTGTATCGGAGAGCCGTATCCGGCAATTATATCAAGGCCTGTATGAAAATTGCTTCCGCCGTAAAGAGGGTGCGTTCTCCACCCGAACGCGGATGATATATATCCGTCAACCGGCCATCTGGACGGGATGGAGGCAAGTTTTTTAATTATTTTTACTTTTTCAACATTGGTTCTGTATTTTACGGCTTGTGTTTTAAGTTGTTCCTGGTCTTTTTTTGCTTCCTGAACTTCTTTTTGCAGTTCTCTTATTTTTTGCGCCAAAGTTCCTTCATCAATACCGCGGCGCGAAGCCTTTACGGAAATTTTATCTTTTTTCTGCGGCTTAAGGCCTACTATTTTTCTTACTTCGTTATCTTTTTTCTTCACTTCTTCAAGCTGCTTTATTATCTCTTTATTCTGTTTTTCCAAGAGTTCAGTAATTTGCTTATTTTGACTTTCAAGTTTTTTGTTTGCCATGGCAAGATGAATGGACGTTCTCTGCGACCAAATAAATAATGAACCGGCAAGCAAGGCAAACGCCGCAATCATTATAAAGAGATGTCTTAAAGTAAGATGATAGCTAAATACAAAATTTTTGCCGTGAGGTATTATCTTAATAACCCACGCTTTTGTGTCTTTTGCTTTTTTGCAAAGAAGTTCTTTTTCGTATTTATACGCTTTATATGCTTTTTTAAGCTTTCTTGTTATCGCCTGTATCATAAATCCCCCATTCCCGCCACAGGCGGGAAACCCTAAACTCGAAACCCGAAATTCTAAACAACAATGTGGAATTTTTGCTTTGCAAAAATTCATCCAATCACTAGCCCCTAACCACCAGTCCCACCAGTCCATAGTCCCTATTTTTAAAATAAAAAATGCCGCGCACCCATCTTTGTTAATATCATAAAAACGCTTCTTCTTAAAACAAGCTCCAACCAGGATATTCCGCGGCACATAAAATTTCTTACTTACCGTTGCTTCCTTCCGGACCTGGCGGGGTTTATAAGCTTTTATTGCACAGAGCCCGGTCTTCATCGCCGCCTTAAAAAGGCTGACCCTTCACAATATTACCGAGGATGGGAATTCGATCCTGCTATAGCGGATTGCAGGTTCAGGGCACCGCTAACTCCCCATCTAGCACGGCACTTCTGATTATTATATCCGCAAAGAAGCATCTTGTCTAGTGTTTAATCGAACACCTGTTCGCATAAATCCATTAAAAATCCCAAAAATCAGCTTTATTATTTTATACTATTCTTTTTGTTTTTAGCCCTGTCAAGATCTTTTTTGGCCGAAAAATAGTTAGCGTCCGCCTTTATGGCGTTCTCATAGCAGGCAATCGCCTCATTGAGGTAGTTGGCATCTCCCGTTTCATCATAAAGAGTTTCCAGCGTCAGGCCTAAAAAGCGGTGCGCCTGACGGTCCCCCGGGTCAACCTCTATCGCTTTTTTATAACACGCAATCGCCTCTGCCCTGTTCTCCAACGCGTCATAAGAATCGCCCATATATGTATAGGCTTTCGCAAATTTAGGGTCGGCCTTTACAGCCAGCTTGTATTCTTCAATTGCCTCTTTATATTTCTTGGCCACAAAAAAATCTTCGGCTTTATTAAAATGATTCATTGCTTCCTGATTTTCCGAGCCCTTGGTAACCGTCTGGCCGGTAATTATCGCGATCGCGTCTTTTGCTTCGGCTTTCTCAGGGTTTATTTTTAAAGTTTCCTCAAATTCTTTTTGGGCGCCCTTGATATCGTTTTTCAAAACATAAAGCCGCGCCAGATAATAATGGCCGTCTTCCAGATTGGGATCTATTTTTATGGCTTTATTAAAATCTTCTTCAGCGCCGATATAATTATTTAGGCCGGTCTTCATCCTTCCCTGTAAAACATATCCCCTCGCGCACTCGGGATTCATCGCCTGCGCGCATTTTAAAGCGCCGTCATAATTTTTTATAATCAGGTATTCCGCTCCTAAAAAATAAAGCGTTACGCCCTTGTAATCTTTTTTATCTGACAGGCAATAATCTATATAATCTATGAGTTCCGCATACAAAATCGCGCCGTTGTCATTTTTTCCAACTTGTTTTATTGCCTGGTCAAAGGCGCTTAGAAGAAACTCTTTTGTAATATCGTTTCTGTGTTCGGAAACAAGGCCGTCCCATCCGGATTTTGGCGAAGACGCAAACTTTTGTATCAGCTTGTCGTAGTTGCTATTCTGCGAAAAAACAGGGCACGCAAGCAGTAATGCTGCCGCCGCAAAAACTAAAAAAATCGTGCTGATCTTTCTTAATACCATAACTCCTCCTTAGCGAGCTTGCCTTCAGCTTTGCTCTGGACAAGCTGCTCGCTTATGGGGTCAGGCACATAACAAGTTTATATGGGGACTGTCCCGATCAGTGATCAGCCTGTGGACTGTCCCCATTAAACTTGTAAAGCCAGACCCCTCTTTTGATTTGCAAAAATTAAATATACAATACAAATAATCATTACCGGCAGGTGGAACCACAGCACCGTTTTATTTACCGGCAAAAATTTAAGCATAAGCGGCACAGCCACAAACCCCAAGCCAAATCCGGTCTTAAGTACAAAACTTGTAAGCGCGAATACTTTTCCACGCAAATCATCTTTAACCTTCTGCGCGTATGTAGCGTAAAATGTCTGATATGTGCCGTCGCCCAAACCCGCTATGAACGCGGCGAGGATAATAACATATAGAAACGGGGTCTGAAATATCATTATCATTCCGAATGACATGACTGCCGTAAAAAAAATGTATAATCTTTCGGGTTTAAGTTTATGCAAAAACTTGAGTTTATTAAGATAATAAATGCCGGCAATATTTCCGAACGCCCAAAACATAAGTATAAGCCCGTAATAATACATCGGGCTTCCCGGGTTAAGTTCTTTTGAAAATATCGGCCAGCCGATGTTATGCGACGCGGACGCGAAAGCGTCTATAAATAATATCGCCAAACAAACATATATGACTCTGGCGTTAGGAAGCGCGCCTATTTCTTTATATGAATTCACTATGTTTTTAAATGTCATCTTTTCGCGCGTCTTATGCGGGACATTAACATTGGTTTTAAAAGTTATGCTCATGAGCACAATCGCCGAAAACGCGTAGCTCGCGGCGTCAAGGGCAAATATCGCGTTATACCCGTTGAAAATCTGCTTGGCAAATACGGCGCAAAGCCCGGCTATCGCAACTACTATATTTTTGCCGCCGGAAAATATGGAATTTGCTTTTAATGTGTCCTCTTCGTTTAAAATAACGGGTATTGCCGCCTGAAGCGACACTTCAAACAAAGATGAAAATACGCCGATTAAAGCCATGAGAAAAATAATATACGGAACAACGAAAGGCTTCGGAATAAATATTAAAAGAAACATAAACACTGCGAGAATAATATCGGAAAATATCATGAGAAATTTTCTGTTAAACCTGTCGGCAATATCGCCGATATAAAAGGAAGCTATTGTTCCCGCGATTATTCTCGAGGCAAACGCTATTCCCAAAATTGCGGCGGAATTTGTAACTTCAAGAATAAATGTATTAATGGCTATCATATTAAGAAATGTGCCGAAGTTAGAAACAAGGCGCGCGGATATTACGCCGTAAAACGCTTTATAAGAATTACCGTTTTTTTCCATCTTTAAGATCTCTTTCAAGCTTTTTAATAGTATTTACCGACTGCTGATTGTAAAGATAACGCGCGTTTTTAACGCCGTGTTTTTTTAAAAACCCGTCTACATAATAAGAGCCAATTGCGTATGAAACCGCGTAATATCTCCATTCGGGGCCAAGATAAAAATTCATCCAAAATTTTTCGTCTTTTTTGTTAAAACCAAGCTCAGCCCCGATAATATCCTGATATTTCTTATATTTTTTCTTTAAAATAAACTTTGAGTACCATATATTATACAGAACAGCGTAAAGATATTTTGCCGCCAGTCCTTTTAGTCTTACTTTCGCGTCGAGAATGCCGCCAAATAATACGTCAACCGACATCGCCAGCCCTTCATTTATGATTGTCTCCGGCGAATAAAAAGTATCGAGAGTTACGCCCAAATCTATTTTTTTATTTCTAAACAAACTTTCTTTTACAAGATAATAAAAATGGTGGCCGGGTAAAATTTCGTGTCCTATTAGGTTTTTTATGTGAGAAAGGTCAAATTTATCGCGGAATTTTAATCCCATAACCCCCTTATAATTGCCTCTGTAATAATAATAACAATCCGGCATGCCGCGTTTGGATTTTTCAACAACAAGATTGAATTTATCAAAAGATTTCTTAATATCAAAGTCAAAATATTTGCCGAACGCCTTATCGTGGCTTTTAAAAATCGTCTTCACCTCGCGCGCGATAAAATGGTCGAGTTCTTTAAAGTTTTTAAAGCCGTGCCAATCCGAATCTTTCCTTAACTGCGTTACGGATAAATAGCCCGATTTTTTTAGCTCGCTGTACATTCTTGTTCTTGCGGCGCTAAGATTAATAAGCGGGGGGAGCTTGACGGCAAAAAGCGTTTCAACCGTTTTTTTGAAAGAATATTTTTTATTTTTAAAAACAAAAAGCTCAGCCTGTATTAACGCGGAATCTATGATGTCCCGATAATAAGTTCCGCGGAAATACGGAAACTCATCGGGAATAAACTTTTTTAATTTCCCGCGGACACTTAAAAGATAATTATACGCATCTTTAATTTTTATTTTTTTCGCTTCTTTTAAAATTCTGGGCGGGCCGAAATATGTATGAACAAACTCATATTCTTTGATATGGCTGGAAATGGCAAGGATATTTTTGATTATGTTTTCTGTAAGGGCGCGGGCTAAAGCCCCGCGGCTGCCATTTTTATTTTTCCCCTCTTCGCTCTTCACCCTTCCCTCTTCTCTCTTCCCTAATTTCCCGTTATTGATTTATAACAATATGGGGTTTCATATATTGTCTTACCCAGAGAATATGCCATGCCGAGGCATCCCGCCTTGCAGTCATCTTTTTTGTTGCATTGTCCGCATTTGCCCGTCATTTTTGAAGCGTCATATTTTCTTGTGTACGCGAACGCGTCATCGTCGTTCCATATATCCACGATGCTTTTCTCGCGCACATTGCCGGAAACGAAAAAGTCATCCTGCATCGAAAGGCATCCCTTTACATTGCCATCTGCCTCTATGCCCAATATATAGCACCCCGCGGGGCAGCCGGACCATTCGGCGTCTTCAAGTATTTTTTCGGCGTTGCCGTAACAATAGCCGAGTGAATCCGCGGTATATATTTTTATGTCTTTAGAATATTTTTTCTGCCACGAATAAATATCGTCTATTAATTGAATATACTGCTGATGAGTTATCAGCATTGAGTCCTTATTCTCGCCGGCCCTGCCGAAAGAATTCACCGTCTGCATCTGGCAAATTTTTATTTTGTTGTCAAGGTGAATTTTTAATATTTTTTCTCTTATGTCAAAATTATGCCGGTTAATTGAGATGACGGTACTGGCAATTAATGAATGTTTTTTACACCAATTAATGACCTCCAGCGCTTTCGCGAAGGAGCCGGGGGTCTGGCGTATATAATCATGAATTTTTTCGTCGCCGTCTAAACTTATCGCTATATGATGAACGCCGTTTTCTTTCATGAACACGACATCGTCTTCTTTTATAAGATAGCCGTTTGTTATAATGCACACTTCCGCTTCTTTTTTGGACTTATTTATGTGTTTTATAAGATCGCGCCAGCGCGGATACATAAACGGCTCTCCGCCGGAAAGCGTTATGTAATATGCTTTAAGAGAAATTAAATCATCTATGACCTTAAGCCATTCTTCGTGCGTTAAGTGATTTTTTCTGTTTTTTTCCGTAGCGGACGATCCGCAATGAATACACCTCATGTTGCAGGCAAGAGTAATTTCAAGCGCCGTCGCGTAAGGAAAATATTTATCTCCCTCATATACATTCATAAAATACACCTCTATATAACACATAAGGGCTGACCCTTTTTCGGGGCAGCCCTTATAATTTTATACAAATCTTAACTATTACCTTTTATTTGTTAGTCTATTGCCGGTTGATAATACGGCCGTACTGCTTTTTTCTTTTTCTTTTTCTTTTCCACTATATGCCCTCCCTCCATTTTAATTTTTATCTTATTTTTTATAATTTTAGGACAGCAAAATTTGCAGGTTTTATTATATCACACTTTGCCGCATTAGTCCAGAAAATTGGCCAAATTGTCAAGCCAAATTGGTGTTTTTTTCGCGCTACACTCTTTATTTCGTAATGCGCGGCAGTATTTTGTTTTTTATAAGCTCATAAAGTTTTTTGTCTTTTTCTTCCAAAACACCGTTTCTTCCGGACAAGAAAATCTGGGTCCCATACGCGATATATTCTAAAACAAGAAGGTCGTCTTCAGTAAATTCACCTTCCATGCGCACTTGCTTAAAATAATAAAAATAGAACATAAGCGGAACAATCATGGTATTTTTGTCCAGTTCGTACCAGCACCAGGTCGCGCTTTTTACAAGTTCGGCTTCTTCTTTTGAGTTTTTATCAATAATATATACCGGCCTTTTGTCAAAAGAATTCTCCGCCTCCCGCATCTTTTCTTCTTCGGATAAATTTTTATTTTCCGTAGATTCAAATATTTTTCTTCTTCTTAACTCTATTAACTTTAACCTGAGGTCTTTATTTTTTTTCATTTCCTCGTCAAGCATCGGCATAATTTGTTCTTTCAATACTCTCTGCGTCAAAAAGTTTTGACCGGCTTTGTTTGTTTCATAACACGAAAGATCGTCAAGCGCGTGAACGGCTTCATGGCAAAGCGCTTCCTGGAATAAGGCGGAATTTATTTTTCCTTCAAAAGTTGTGCATGGCAGCACTATAGTTTTTTCTTGAGACACATACATTGCTATATACCGTGAAACTGCTTTATCCATGGTTATTTCGGGGCACAGCGTAATCGCGAACAAAAAACTTGAATAATACATGAGTTTTTTTAAAATCAGCGCGTGAATTTTGCTTTTTTCGGCAAACTTCATAAGCTCGCCGAGAAGCTTTTCATAATATCTTTCCGCCTTGGCAGTATCTTCTTCGTTTTCGCATTTCCCAAGAAAATCTCCGATTTTAACCCATTCCTGAATACCCTTTTTTTCTTGAATAACATAAGTCCTATTAAGAATATTTCCGGCCACCGCTCTTTTGGCGTCATTAATTATGCTTTCTTCTTCGGCTTTTTCGGCCGCCAAAGAGCCGGGAGAATAAGGGCGCGATGGTGCTCTACGCGTAAAATTTGTAAATTCCGGTCTTCCTATTTGCATGGTTATATATTCCTCTCTATTTATTATACCTTATTGCTTAAATGCCCCATATCGGTCAAAAGGAGTATTTCGGCCGCCCAAATCACAACTTTAAGGTACGCCCTTAAAGTTGTGATTTGGGCGGTTTTGTGTTAAAATAACTTCATGAACAGATCGATTAGAACAGACTTTTTAGGCGTAATATATCATGTAATCAACCGCGGCAATAATAAAAATACTTTATTTTTTGACGACAAAGATTATAATGTGTTTTTAAAACAATTACGCGAAGTAAAAAAAGAGCACGACTTTTCACTTTACTGCTATTGCATTATGCCAAATCATTTTCATTTTTTAATAGAAACTACCGAAACCCCTTTGCCTAAAATAATGCACAAGCTTTTAACTTCATATGCTATTTATTTCAATTCCAGATATGAAAAAACCGGTCATGTATTTCAGGGCAGATATAAAGCAATGATTTGTGAAAATGAGCAGTATTTGTTTAAGCTGGTATCTTATATTCATCTAAATCCTTTAAAGGCAAATGTAGCAAACAATATTAATGATTACCGTTGGGGCAGTCATTTACATTATTCGGGGGCTGTAGAAAATAAACTTTTATCGCCGGACAAGCTGTTTTTGCGCATGGGATATCAATCTTTAGAGAAGGGGTACAAGGGTTATAGCCTTGCCTTTGAAGAATTTTCGCGGAATAATTATCAAAGGTATTCCGCGAAATATTTTTATAAAATTTCCCTAATGGATCTTTTAAAAGAAGTTGCTTCTGCGGCAAAAACATCCGAAACGGCCGTAATATCCGCCAATAAAGACAGGAGCGCGAATAATGCCCGGAAAATTTTTACCCATAAAGCAGTAAAAAATTACGGCTATTCTTTAAATGATGTGGCTGCTTTTATAAATAGAGATAAATCAGCCGTGTCCAGATATCTCAAATCACAACTTTAAGGGCGTACCTTAAAGTTGTGATTTGAGAAGAAAGATAAGAAGGAACATCTGAAAAACCATAGAATCTTGCGATATTATGATATTATGGATATGGATATTGTGATTACAGCTGTTGTTTTGGCGGCGGGAAAATCCGAAAGAATGGGCGGCGTTAAAGCCGTTCTTCCTTATAAAAACACGACTTTTATTGAGAATATTGTGGATAATATAAAAAATTCGGGAATAAACGATGTTTTTGTTGTGCTTGGCTTTAACAGGGAAAAAATTGATCCCTTTCTAAAAAACGCGAAAATCATAATAAACCCGCGCCCCGAAGAAGGACAGTTTTCATCGTTAAAAGCCGGCATTAAAAACTTGCCGGTAAAAACAGAAGCCGCTCTTGTTCATCTTGTTGATGTTCCCGCCGTTATGCCTGAAACATACAAGGCCGTAATAAACGCGCACAAAAACAATCCCGAAAAAATAATCATTCCTTATCATAACGGGCGTCACGGACATCCGGTAATATTCCCTAAAAAGTTTTTTACAGAGCTTTTAGATTATCCGCTCTCCAAAACCGCGCGCGATTTCATATACGGACAATCAAAGGATAATATTTTAAATATAGAAGTAAGCGACCCGGCAATATTGAAAGACTTTGACACGAAAAATGATTTAGAAGGGACTAGAGGCTGGGGGCTGGGGACTGGTTAATGGTAGAATTTTGTGCGCACGCGTACAAAATTCATCTATAAACGAGCAACTAGCAACGAGCGACTAGCAACGAACATTATGCAATCTGTTGGACAAAGCGTCATACGAAAAGACGCGTACGAAAAGGCGACGGGCCGGTCTAAGTTTGCCGCCGATTATAATTTTACAAATCAACTTTATGGCAAAGCCGTAACAAGCCCGTTTGCCTCCGCGAAAATAAAAAAAATAGATATCGCCGCGGCGCTGTCTATCCCGGGCGTAAAAGCCGTGTTAACTTATAAAAACATTCCCGGCAAAAACATCGTGCCGCTTGTTCTTCCTGACATGCCGTTTCTCGCGGAAAACGATGTAAAATTTTATGGCGAGGCCGTCGCGCTTATCGCGGCAGACACATTCGAGGCGGCGATTGAGGCCGCAAAAAAAATAAAAATAGAATATAAAACATTAAAACCCGTATTAACAATAAAAGAAAGCATCAAGCAAAATAAAATTCTTAAGGAATATAAAATCATAAAAGGTGACATAAACAAGGGCTTTAAAGAAGCCGATTTTATCCTGGAAAATGAGTATCATACGCCCTATCAGGAGCACGCGTATCTTGAGACAAACGGGATGGTGGCCGAATTAACCGATAACGGGACAATGACGGTCTTAGGCTCAATGCAGTGCCCGTTCTATGTGCACGACGCGGTATCGCAAATTCTCGGGTTCCCGCAAAATAAAGTTCAGATCATACAGGCCGCGACAGGCGGCGGGTTCGGCGGAAAGGAAGATGTTCCGTCTCTTTACGCTGGCTGGGCATCACTCTTAGCATATCATACAAAAAGACCCGTTAAAATCATTCTTTCAAGGGAAGAAGATTTAATTTTTTCAAGTAAGCGCCACCCGGGTTACATAAAATACAAAACAGGCTTTAAAAAAGACGGCTCGCTCACCGCCATAGATGTTGAATATTATCTTAACGGCGGCGCGTACGCGACGCTTAGCCCAATCGTCATGTGGCGCGGGCTAATACACGCGGCCGGCCCTTATAAAT
>Ga0209749_1002809_pt1 | contig 10643 bp, 10 predicted proteins | sample EPASupsiteSAE347_FD_187267 | JGI IMG/M metagenome (GOLD analysis project Ga0209749, IMG submission 187267) | Bioremediated contaminated groundwater from EPA Superfund site, New Mexico - Sample SAE3-47 (SPAdes) (version 2) | ecosystem: Environmental > Aquatic > Deep subsurface > Groundwater >... | reverse complement strand
GCGCCAATAGTCGGCTTTGTCCGGGCGATGGACGGTCTCATGGCAGCCCAACAAGTATTTGATGAAAAAACAAAACGGGAGTTAGGCGCTGACAAGGGACAAGAATGAATGAAAAACATCGCCCAACCTTGCACTTCACCAGAAAGCCAGGGCGTGGCGGCCGTACAAGCGTGAAAGTCTGTATTGCCCTGTCTTCTGGTGCGCTTTTCGTTATGGAGGAAAATCATGAAAAATATAGCAAGATGTTAGGTGCTATTGATCGTCAATAATTTTCGGTTGTCACCCCGGATAAAGTCTGGTGGATCGCCTGGGCGGCCTTGCGTCCCGCCCCCATGGCCAGGATAACGGTAGCGGAACCGGTGACGATGTCTCCCCCGGCATAGACGCCGCGGCGGGTGGTCTCTCCCGATTCTCCCTTGGTAATGATGTAACCTTTTCTATTTGTTTCCAGTCCCGGCGTCGTGGTCGGCACGATGGGGTTGGCCATCGTGCCGACGGCAACGACGACCGTATCCACATCGATGACAAACTCCGATCCGGGCACGGGAACAGGGCTGCGACGGCCCGAGGCGTCCGGCTCTCCCAGTTCCATCCGGATGCATTTGACCCCCGTGACCCACCCTTCCTTACTGCCCAGGTATTCGACCGGATTGGTCAGGAGGAGGAACTGGACCCCCTCTTCCTTCGCATGATGGACCTCTTCCTTCCGGGCGGGCATTTCTACCTCACTCCGCCGTCGGTGTGGGAGGGCGATGGCCGCGAGGCCTTCCCCTATCGCGATTCTCCTTGGATCATCTGAAAAAGATCCACCAGATCAACGCAAATACGGGAACCAGTAGGGGCAAGGAATACTTGACCATATATTCAATAAAGCTCGGTGTTTTTACCCCTGCATGTTCTGCAATTGATTTGACCATGAAATTCGGCCCGTTCCCTATATACGTCATGGCCCCGAAAAGGACGGCGCCCGCAGAAATCGCTTGGATATAGCGCCAGGAATCCGCCGCCAGCGGCTGAACGGCAGAAGGGAGAATCTGCAAGTGGTGAAGATCCGTGTCGGTCAGCGTTCCCAGCATTGCCTTCATGTGCATCGGATTATCGACGCTCAATCCGTGGAGACCGAAGGAGGCGCTCAGAAAGTTCAGATAGGTGGGCGCGTTGTCGAGGAAACTGGAGAGTAATCCGGAACACCAGTAAAAATGGGCTGGTGCAGCGATACCAAGCCTTCCGGCGTTTAACTCCAGCCAGTCAAGCGCGGGAACCATAGTGGCAAAAATGCCTGCGAACAGAATGGCCACTTCCTTGATCGGAACGAAGTTGAATTCGTTTCTTTCATGAACTTCCCGTTTGGTTGTAAAATAGCTCGCCGTTGCCGCGGCGGCCATGACGATCTCGCGAAACGGCTCATGAAGAAAGACCGCACCCACAATAATCAGAAGAAAGACGATATTATGAAGTCCTTCAACCAAAGCGTGCTCGCCCTCTATTTCGATTTCATGTTCCATTTCATCAGGAAGCTTCCGATAGTTGTGCCGGTCGATAAGATAAAAGATAAGCAGAACAGCCCCGGTAGCGAGCAACCAGATCATCCAGGTGCGGCCGATCACCCAGAAAAAAGGCACCCCTTTGAGGTAACCGAGGAAGAGCGGCGGATCCCCGATAGGCGTCAGCAAGCCCCCGATGTTGGAGATAATAAAGATGAAAAAGACGATGTGATAGCCGGAGATGCGGTATTTGTTGACACGGATGTAGGGCCTGATCAGGATCATCGAAGCCCCTGTCGTGCCGAGCAGATTGGAGATCACCGCACCGATACCCAGAAGAGCCACGTTGGCAAAAGGGGTCGAACGCCCTCTGATTCTGATGTGGATGCCTCCGGATACAATGAACAGCGATCCGATCAGGGCGATGAAACTAACATATTCCATACCCGTGGCAAGCATTCGCGTCCCGTTATCAAGAATAAAATAATAATAAGCAATAGGAATCGCCCCAAGGGAAAGAGAAACATAGGGATAGCGATGCTCCCACCAGCGGCTGCTTATGAACGGCATGAGGGCAATCGCCAGAAGCAGCAAGGTAAAGGGCGCGATCATGATGGGATGAACAGGGACGATAGCGTATTCCAGGGCAAAACTGCTGCCTTCCCAGGAAAACAGTATGACACTTGCGAATATAATTACATAAATTGATTTTACCGACATTTCATCTCCCGCAATCGGCAGTTAATTGAAACAGGCTCCGCCCAAACAATGAATTCCGAAATTGCCTTTATGAGCAAAAGCTAAATTCTGCAAAAATCACATAGAAGGTGGTGTAGCCGGGCGCCGTCTTTCCCGGTCCCAAGTGATAACGCCATTATAAATGACTTTGCTGTCATGGGTGATTTTTTGTACTATTTCCTCTTACTTTCACTGGTATAATTCTTCCTATCATTGTAAGGGAGGCGTGAACCGGGCCAAGTAGCACCCGGATCACGCTTGGCACAAGAACACGCTTTTTACATTTTCTATAAAGATTATTCGACAACTGCAGCAAAGTCACCCGCCATAAGTACGACATCCGCACACGTAATTACCTACATTGACATCTATTTTTTATAAGCTCCGCAAGTGAAAACATAATTATCCACTTTCTCCACATAAGCCGTTTTGGGCTCAATCTTTTTTGTTGTAGGATTTGTGAATTTGTAATCCTGCCAGCCATGACCTTTCGATTTGGCAATAGTGATCCTCTCTTTTATCATAAATACACCATCAGGATCTCTCATACCAATCATGTCCTTGCCAACCATTGCCTTATTAGCCCCATGCGCCAGGCATTTACCATCCATGTCATATACGGTTACATAAAGATCACTCTTAACAAACTGCCCTTTAGGGTTATTGATTTCCGCAAAGGTTTTATCTTTTCCATTGGCCTTGTAAAACGCAATGGCCTTCTTCACCAGCGCGTGAGCCTGATCCGTTGTCCCGGCTGCATACACTTGAGCTGAAATACCTACAGTAAAAAACACCAGAATAAAGATATACATCAGCTTTCTCATAGCCTTACCTCCCTTTCTTTTTTACCCTGTAACTTACGACATAATGTGAGCCATCAATTCCTCATTTCTTTTAATTCATTTATCAGGAGAGGAAGTGTCTTTTTTATATCTCCAACAATGCCTACATCCGCCATGCCAAAAATAGCTGCATGGGGGTTCTGATCAAGAGCCAGTACATACTTGGCCTTTTCAAATCCTGTTGTATAATGCATCGCTCCGGACGCGCCCAGACTAATGAAAAGTTTTGGACTTACAACTTTTCCACTCTGTCCGATCATCCGGTCTACCGGGACAAATCCTTTATCTGTAACCGGCCGCGTAGCTCCCAGCGCTCCGCATATAACATCAGCTAATTCTCTAACCCGGTCAATTTCACCTGCCGAACATACACCCCAGCCCGCGGCTATGACGATATCTGCACCTTCAAGAGGCAACTCGCAAGATGGGGCTTCATGTACTTCTATGGTTTTTGCCCTAAACAATTTATTGGAAAGCTCAACTTTTGTTTTTAGGAGTTCGAAAGGCCGTCCATAGACAGGCACAGGGCAATCGAAAAGACCGGGTTTCACCGTTGCCATTTGAGGTCTTTTTTCGGGACAAATGATGTCGATTCTTTTGCTGCCTCCCCATCCGGGGACGGTCTGATGCAGCAAAGGTTTACCATCGCGGTCTTCAATTCTCAATTCTATACAATGGGCGGTCAAGCCGGTGCCGGCTTTTGCAGCTACACGCGGTGCCAGGTCATCACCTATGTCGGTCGAACTAAATAAGAAGATTGACGGCTTATTCTCTTTGATAAGATCGGCTATGATGCTGGCATAAGCTTCACTCTGGTAGCAATGAAGTTTTGGATCTTCTACGGCATAGACCTTTTCAGCACCGTATGCAGCCGCCTCAGGCGCCAGAGCGCTAATTTCGTCGCCTACGAGCACGGCCGCTACCTTAGCTCCGATTCCGGAACCGAGAACAACCGATTTCCCCAGCAACTCCATGCCACCCTTAGTTATTTTGCCGTTCCGGACCTCGCAATAGACCCAGATTTCTCGACTGTAACTCATGTTACCTCCTTTTAAATAGCCTGCAACTCTTTTAATCTTGCTATCGCCTGCTTCACTATCTCTTCAGGAATGCCCTGAAAAACTTCATGACGACGATTTTGCTTGAATTCGGACATTTCCGCCATCTGTGTGGGAGAACCTGCTAATCCCACGTCTGCTGAAATAAGGCCGACTTCATTCAAGCCATATGTTTTGAGACTTTTGGACGCCATGTTCATGATCCCTGAAACGGTCGGAATCCTGGGATCGTTTGCTTCATTATAGACGGCAATCAGTGCCGGTAAAGTCACCTCTATTTTCATATAGCCATTCTCCAACCGTCGCTCCGCAATGAGATATTCGGGATTTTCAATCTTGAACGATCTGACGCCAGTTACATGCGGTATATCAAGATATTCAGCCAGTTGCGGTCCGACCTGTCTGGTTCCTGAATCGACCGTTTCGTAACCACAAAGAATCAGATCAAACTCGCAAAATTTCTTAATAGCGGACGCCAGTGTGTATGATGTCGCAACTGCATCTGCACCTGCAAACGCCCTGTCTGACAAGAGAATTGCTTCATCAGCACCCAGCGCCAGCGCCTCTTCCAGAACTTCCATGGATTGCGGAGGCCCCATGGTGAGTACGGTTATTTTCCCACCGTATGTATCCTTAATTTGAAGGGCTGTCTCGACTGCATTTAAGTCATTAGGGTTCATAATGAGCGGCACTCCTTCACGCTTCACCAATTTTGTCACGGGATCCAATGTAATCCGGTCAAAATAGAGCGGATCCGGAACCTGTTTGATGCAAACAATCAAATTCATAATATGACCTCTTTATCTAAAGTAATTCAGCCTTATTCGATCAGGACGTAATCGATCGTCCTATGGTCACCCGCATAGCTTCCTGGGTACCTCCGGCCGTAAGGAGTTCCAGCGCATCCCTCAGGAATATCTCGACACGGTATTCCGGTGATTGACCGTAAGCGCCCATCAACTGTTGCGCCCTGATGCAGTTCTTCAGGGCCATATCCACAGAATGCAACTTTGCCCTGGAAATTTCCGGCGCCATTTCCCGTGGGCTTTTCCCCCGATCAAGCATCCATGCGGCCAAATAACAGAGCCAGCGTGTGGCTTCTATTTCCGTGTTCATATCAGCCAATGCGAATTGTATAGCCTGGAGATTTGTAATCGGCTTGCCATAAATAATCCGCTCTTTACAGAATTTCAGCGCTCCATCATAAGCCCCCTGCATGGCTCCCAGGGCAACCCCCGCGGCTCCCGTCCTACCGATTGTGGATATGGTGGTTAAAGTCGCATTCATACCCTTTCCTTCTTGTCCGATCAGATTGTCTTTTGGAAGCCAGCAGTCAGCAAAAACCAGTTCGTTAACAGGGAGGCACCGAACGCCAGGCCGGGGCTCCCGCCTCGTTACCTCATAACCCTTCGTTCCTTTTTCAACATAAAAGACACTGAATTTATCTTCTGTCCTGCATAGAAATCCCAGGTAATCGGCAACCTCGGCATTGGTAATGAAGGTCTTTCTTCCATTGACTGTATATCCATGCCCATCGCGAACTGCCGTGGTCATCATGTTTGTGGGATCGGAACCGCCGCTTGCCTCCGTGACTGCGAAGGCACTGATTGTTTTGCCGCTACATAATCCCGGCAGTAATTTTTTCCTTTGATCTTCATTTCCAAACGACTCGATGGCAAACATGAGCAGATTGCCCGCCTGGAAAAAAACCCCAAGACTCGGAAAGACGCGGGACAATTCCTCTATAACAATCATCCGTGCCAAGTGCCCCATTCCATTACCGCCATATGATCCCGAGTTCACCAATCCGATCAAGCCCAACCGGCCCATTTCTTCGGTAATATCAAATGGGAATTCTCCCTTTTCATCGAGTTCCAATGCTCTGGGAGCAACTTTCTTTTCAGCAAACAACCTGACTGCCTTCCTCAACATTTTATGTTCTTTGCTTAACTCAAAATCCATTAACCCCTCCTCATCGATGTCATAATACTGTCTCGCACCAAGATATTGATGAACTTTATGAAAATTCTTTGCAGAATACCCCGCGGCTTGCCGCGGGGAGCTTCACTTATCCTGAAATTTACAAGTGCATCATCCCAAGTCCACATCGTTCATGACCCGTCAGCTTGTGAAAACCCGATTGACCATATATGGTAACACACAGCCATTCAGCGTTCCTCACTATGGCGACTTTAAAAAGAACACTGGCACTTACAGGGTATATGATGACCCCTTCCTCCGCCTCTAACGAAGCATGCACAACGGCATGCATTTCTCGCGTTGTTTTTTCTATCACCTTCTCATTTAATGCTGCCGACATAATGTTGCCGATTAACTTTGAATGAGCATCCTCTTTTTGCGTTATCCCTCCAATCTCTGTAGCTGCGCATCTAAAGCCTTTTTTTCTCAATATTGCTTTGATTATTTCTTCTTCCTCTCTGTTACAACTCATGGCTAAAATCAAAGCACCTCTTCCAATGGTCAGATTGCTGATCAGATCGATATTCTTCTCCATCAAACAGTCCTCCTTTTTATTTATTCTTGTTATGTAGACGGAATGAATATATAATCTAATTCAGCAAATACTTCTACATTGAGCATAAACAAGGACCTTACTTTCCAAAACATAAAAGCCGCCAGCATATCTCCGCTATCGGTAGAAACCCAGTAACCCGATTAAAAAAGCGGCTGGAACTCCGCACATTCCTGTAATCAATAACTTAGTAAAAAATTTGTTTTTGTCAGTTGCATCAGTAGCTGAAGCCATGGCTAACGCACCTAAAGTTGAAAAGGGACTAACGACCACCACATGAGCACCGACAACAATACCGGTAATCAGGGAACTTGCTGTTACAGTCCCCCCCATATGCTTAACAATTCCGGGGACGGTGGGGATAAGAGTCGGCATCACAACTCCCATTGCACTGGATGCAGCAGACATAATCCCGCCAGTCGCCGCCATGATAGGCGCAGCTGTGGTTTCGTTCATAAGCGCTGCAAGCATTTTGGACAAAGTCGCTATGCCGCCACTGAGTTTAACAACCTCAACCAAGACAGCAACACCGGAGACCATTAGTAATGTCCCCCACGGTACCGCCGCGATTGACTTGTTTTGATCGGCCGTTTTCATTAATAGTAATATAGCCGCTCCAGTTAATGACGTGAGGCCGATATCCCATTTGAAAAATATTATGCCGCAAACGACTAATCCGATAACGGCCAGGGTTATTTTTTGTTTCCCGTTAAAATCCGTCAGCTCTGTTTGTTCTTTGGCAATGCCCTTGAGCTTTAGCCCGCCAAACATCACATAGAAAATAACCCCCATCAGCGTACCGGCAGCCAACATACTCAGAAAAATGTTTGTACTTAGATCCAATCCCTGTTGTGCCGTCCATGTATTAGCGACTATACCAGACGGGGCAAGTGGCGAGAGTGCTCCCGCAAGCGAACCGGCAATTACCAAAGTGGCCATCAGCATGTCCGGAATATCATCAATTTTTGCTATTTCCATAGCGATGGGAAGCATGATAGCAGGAACAACGATCCCCCCTGGGCCCGCTGCCGATAGAATTGCGCACATAACAAAAAATATGATCGGCAACAGCTTGTTATTCCCCTTTGCCAGACGAGTCACTTTTTTTGCCAGTAATTCTAAGGTACCATTGACATTAGCGATGCAAAAAATAAACGTCATACCCATCAACATGATGAATAACTTGGTCGGCCAGCCGCCTATAATCTTACCAAATGGCAGACCAGCAACAAAATGGCCAACAATGAAGGCAAGGCCAAGACTTATCACTCCGGTATTGATGTTAGTCTTAAAGCCAATAATAATGGCCGCGACAAGCACAATAAGTGTAAATAGCTGAATATCCATTTTTATTTCCCCCTCTCTTGAATATTAATGCTTAAGCAACTTTCTGATGGCCTGTGGTTTGTGCCGGTGCTTGATAATATGCACTCAAGAATTAAAGAAAAACCTGAGTACCCTCCCTGCGACGAATACTTTCCTCTCTCTTCATTAATTCCACTCATACTGTTTCCCTTTTTTTCAAGTTGACCATATTAATCAAATCCCTGTTTAACGATTACACGATACCCTTTTGATGCAAATCTGCGATGTCCTCTTTTGTCAAGCCCGCGAACTTTTGAAGGACCTCGTATGTGTGCTGCCCTAAAATTGGTGCCGGCGCCTGTATTGATCCGGGAGTGCGTGACAGCTTGACGGGTATGCCGGCATATTTTAATTTTCCTGCTACCGGGTGCTCAATTTCAACGAACATATCGCGCGCCCGAAGTTGCGGATCTTCCATAACGCGATCTATGGAGTTGATCGGTCCGTGCGGAATACCTGTCTTTTCTAAAGCTGAGGTCAATTCAGATAAGGTCATTTTGGAAAATGCCGCTTCTAAAATGTTTTTCAATTCCTTATGGTTCTTGGTACGATTCTCTCCATTTACAAAAAGAGGATCAGATGCAAGCTCTGGTTGAGCAATGACATCTTTGCAGAGCAGCTCCCATAACCGCTGGCTACCGGCTCCGATGACTACAAGACCGTCTTTCGCACTGAATGAGTCAAACGGTGTGACAGAAGGGTGCCGGTTCCCCAATGGTTTAGGAACTCGTTGTTCCACCTGAAAGCGTGCAATTGCGTTTTCCAGTGCAGCAACTAAGCCATCAAACATTGCCACATCCACTTTCTGCCCTTTTCCTGAAACGTTACGATGATACAACGCCATCATGATACCGAACGCAGTATATAAACCCGGAATAATATCGCCTACCGATGTTCCAACCCTGCATGACGGACCGCCTTCGGGACCTGTAAGACTCATAATGCCGCTCATTGCTTGGATAACAATGTCATAAGCGGGTTTTCTGCTATAGGGCCCGCTATGCCCGAAACCTGAAACAGCGGCATAGATTATTTTCGGATTTACGGTTCTCAAATCCTCATACCCCAAATTCCATCGTTCCATAGTGCCGGGACGATAATTTTCGACGATTACATCAGCTTTTATAATCATCTTCTTTAGCAACTCTTGTCCCTCATGTTTCCGTAAATCCAATGTCACCGATTTTTTCCCGCGGTTTATACTCATGAAATAAGCACTTTCCTTACCGATAAACGGAGCAAAATTTCTTGAATCGTCTCCACTTTCTGGAGCTTCAATTTTAATAACATCTGCTCCAAAGTCGGCCAGCAACATGGTTGAATAGGGCCCTGATAAAACTCGTGTTAGATCAACTACGGTTATGCCATCCAATAATTTCATAGTTACTCCTTACATTTGGTTTTTTTGATCGGTCACAATTTTCCCTGAGCTATTGAATTCCTCTGCACTTCATCGCATGGCCATGCGGAAAATAAAAAAAAGGAGCTTCTCACAAGGATATATATCCTGCGTAATCGGCTCCCTAAGTCACTAAATCACTAATTGAGGAATCTACAATCTTCCCTCAATGCCTCGTCTTATTCATTTTATCAGTCTATACGGTTTCTTTTTCTCCTAATGAAAATAACTTCAATTTATATATTCGATTAATTTGAGATAAATATCGTTGCCAATTATTTTAACTTGCGTAGACAACAAAAAAAGGGAACCACCGCAATAAATTTCGCTTCGCGTAGGTTCCCTCAATCACTTTGTCTCTATTTAAGATATTTTGTTAAATATCTTAACCCCACTATGGCACATCTCTAATCATAATTATTTTCATTTGTCAAGACTTTTTTTATCACAAAAGCACTAATGTTTATGAAATCAACGAGGCCTTTGTCCCCCAGCCTATATCTCCTGCCGGGCCATGGGGTTCAGGAGACCGCTATTTTGCCGGGAGCTTCAACCTCTAAGGCTGAGCCATCGCTCTCGCTATCTCTTGATCTGAACGGGGGACTAAGTCAACGGCGGCAACTCCTTCATGAGTTGGAGCGCCGCAAAGCCAAACATTGAAATAGACGACATTATTAATAGATTCATACCATTACATACAAAGGCACTTAAAATGGGTTTTACGGCGGACAACCCTTTTCGTTATAAATTATCACATCACGAATAGGTGGACAGACACGGATCAAGATTTCCACCGTCGTTAGATTTTGTTGCTGGCCCCCGGAACGGCTCCCGATAAGGCCTGATGGATCGCCTGGGCGGCCTTGCGTCCCGCCCCCATGGCCAGGATAACGGTGGCGGAACCGGTGACGATGTCTCCCCCGGCGTAGACGCCGCGGCGGGTTGTCTCTCCCGATTCTCCCTTGGTGATGATGTAACCTTTTCTATTGGTCTCCAGCCCCGGCGTCGTGGACGGCACGATGGGGTTGGCCATCGTGCCGACGGCAACGACAACCGTATCCACATCGATGACAAACTCCGATCCGGGCATGGGAACGGGGCTGCGACGGCCCGAGGCGTCCGGCTCTCCCAGTTCCATCCGGATGCATTTGACCCCCGTGACCCACCCTTCCTTACTGCCCAGGTATTCGACCGGATTGGTCAGGAGGAGGAACTGGACCCCCT
>Ga0209749_1002808_pt1 | contig 10647 bp, 8 predicted proteins | sample EPASupsiteSAE347_FD_187267 | JGI IMG/M metagenome (GOLD analysis project Ga0209749, IMG submission 187267) | Bioremediated contaminated groundwater from EPA Superfund site, New Mexico - Sample SAE3-47 (SPAdes) (version 2) | ecosystem: Environmental > Aquatic > Deep subsurface > Groundwater >... | reverse complement strand
GACGAGGTGGCCGGTCAGGGCGGCCTTGACGGCGATGGCGGCGGTTTCCTGGTCGCGAATCTCGCCGATCATGATGATATCCGGGTCCTGGCGGAGAATGGCGCGCAGGGTATTGGCAAAAGTCAGCCCTACCTCATCATGAATCTGAACCTGGTTGATGCCCGCGATCTGATATTCGACCGGGTCCTCGGTGGTGACGATATTGACGTCTATTTTGTTTAAATCCTGCAGACAGGAATAAAGAGTGGTGGTCTTGCCGCTTCCGGTGGGGCCGGTAACCAGGATAATGCCGTGCGGCTGGACAATGGCGTACAGTAGGGAATCATAGGCTTTTTTGTCCAGTCCCAGGGCGGAAAGACTCGGCGCCAGGTTGCTTTTGTCGAGCATGCGCATCACGATTTTTTCCCCGAAAATGGTCGGCAGGAGGTTGACGCGCACATCGACTTCCTTGTTCAGCGCCTTGATCTTGAACCGGCCGTCCTGCGGAACGCGGCGTTCGGCGATGTTCATGTCCGACATGATTTTTATGCGGGAGATTATCGCCGACTGCAGGTTCTTTGGCGGACTCGGCACCTCGTAGAGGTCGCCGTCCACGCGGTAGCGCAAACGTAAAAACTTTTCCATGGGCTCGATATGAATGTCGCTGGCGCGGCGGCGCAAAGACTCAACCAGGATGGAATTGACAATGCGTATTACGGGCGCGCCTTCAGCGCTCTCCAGCATTTCATCGAGGCTTATTTCCTCCCTGACTTCGTGGCCGAGCTCGACCTCCTCGCTTTCCGCCATGTCCTTGAAAACATCCTCAAGCCCGGACGAAGCCTGTTCCAGGAATTTTTGCAGGACCTCCCTGACGTCCCGCTCGGAGGCAACCAGGGGTTCTATTTTCAACCCGCTTAAAGTCTGCAGTTCGTCAATATAGGCCGTGTTGAACGGATCTCCGAAGGCCACGGTCAGCGTTTTACCCACGCGCGCAATGGGCAGCGCCGTTGAACCGTGCAGCTTCTCGGCCGGCACCAGCTCAAGCAGTTGCGGATCTGGCGTAAAATGCGCCAGATTGAGCGGCGCCATGCCGAGGTATTCCGAGATAACCAGGGTCAGATCGGTGTCCGAAATGATTTTTTTTTCGACAAGATATTCTTCGATTCTTTTTTCCTCTGCCTTGGCCGAATCGAAAATTTGCTGAAGCTGGTCCGGGTTGATCAGATTGCGGCGCTCCAGAATAGCGCCGATCTGCCCGCTGAATGAATCGCGGTCCATGGTCATTTTTTTTACCGCTCCGATGTTTTCATCTTGCCTATTTGTATAAATGCAAATATTATAGTTCTCATATTATAAAAAACAAGGTTTTCTTTATATGGCCAAAATCGAAAAAGCCGGCGAACCGGCCGGAGAAAAAAAACAGACCGAGTCCGATATCTGGAACGCCATCGGGCAATTCGAAAAGATCCTGGAGGTAATGCCCAATGACCGCTTCTCGCTGGAAACCCTGGCGGATGCCTATGAAAAAATAGGCGATCACACCCGCGCCAAGGATTATCTGGTCCGCTACGCCGACGTGCTGGCCGATGAAGGCGACGAAGACGCCGCGCGAGAAATCCTGCCCAAGCTCAGACAGTTCGATCAGGCCGATCCGGATATCAAAGACGCCATCGTCCGCCTTGAGGGCTTGAAATCCAAAAAGGTGATGGCCGAGATCATCGACAGCGACCAGACCCCGGCCAGCCGCCAGGGGCACATTGCCGCGGAAATTTCATTTGCCTGGAACCTGCTGCAGGCCAAGAAGCTGAGCCAGGAGGACTATTCGCTGATTGTGCACGATTTGTCCGAAAATTCCGGCCATGCCGGCGAAACGCCGGTATCAACCCTGCACGCCCTGCGCGACCGCAATTATGCCGGCATAGACGACATCATGTCTTTCGCCGCGACGGCCTGCAATGTGCCCATGATTTGTCTCGCTAATTTTGAGCTTCAAAAAGAAACTTTTACCCTGCTCTCATGGGATTTTATGGTAAACCGGGGCGCGATCGTGTTCGAGACCCTGGGCAACGACATATTGGTTGCGATTCTCAACCCCTACGACAATCAGCTCAAACAGGATGTCGAGGGTCTGACCGGCCGGGACTGCCATTATTTCCTGGCGGCATCCGAGGATTTCGACGGCGCCCTGGGCCGGATCAAGAAATTACTGACCGAGAAAAATAATTAATAAACAAACCTGTTGACAGCTTTGATATTATAATGTATACGTATTCATAAACGGAAAAATGAAAAATATTGACCAGAAAGCCATTGCCAGGTTATGTGGATTCTCGCAGGCAACGGTATCCCGGGTTTTGCATCAAAGCAATTTTGTTGCTGAGGCTACGCGATATCGGGTTAAACGGGCGATGCAAAAATATGGATATGTTCCGGATGCGGCGGCATCAACCTTGCGGAGCGGTCGGAGTCGGATCGTGGTGTTTATGTTTCCTTCCTATCGTTACCTGGAGGCGGTCAACAATGTGCGAATTCTGTCCGGTCTAAGCGTCACGGCGAATAGGTACGGATATCGCCTAATAGTCGTGGCTTTCGAGAAAGGACAGGATTATAAAACAGCTTTTTCTTCTATCATTATTGAACGAAAGATAGACGGTATATTTGCAATTTTCAATGCGCCCAAGCCTGATGCGATCATGCAAAAATTTGTCCGCGAGCAGTCTGTTCCTTTCGTATTCGTTAATTCCAACCGCATGGAGGACGATTTGTATTGCGTTGGCTCGAACAATACGGAAGGGGTGCGGCAGGCGTGCGAGCATCTGATAGAAAAAGGACGCAGGCGGATTTTGTTTCTTGGGAAATATACAACTTCGCTGATTGCCATGGAACGGTTAAGCGGTTACCGCATGGCGCTCAAGTCTGCAGGTTTGAGTTATCGAAGAGAGGTTAAGTTGCCTGATATGACCGGTGAATCAGAGTATGGGGCAAGTACGGTAGCCGGCTTACTCTTGCAGAAAAATCGTCCAGACGCGATTATCTGCTATGATGACCATGTTGCCATGGGGGCCCTGAAGGCGGCATTGAAAACCGGCGTGAAAGTGCCGGACGAATTGGCCGTTATTGGTTTTGGCGGGATTTATGAAGGAGCTTTTACCTTGCCGGCTTTAACAACTGTATATGAAGATGGCTATGAAATCGGCAAAACGGCGATGGAGTTGATGGTGTCCATTCTCCAAAAACAAAGGCCGGAAAAGGTTAAGGTTAAAATTCCAACGACGTTGCTTGTTCGTGATTCAGTATAAACAATATAACCGGCATAGTTGCGTGACCGGCTCCAGCCATGGCGGATGCGGAAAGTTTAGGGAAGAGCAATGTAATTATGAACTCGCGCGAAAGAATAAAAAACACATTCAATTTCAAAGTGCCTGATCGCATTGGAATCTTTGACGCACCTTGGCCGGAAACAGTGGCGCGCTGGCGAATGGAGGGGTTGCCCGCGAACGTCCATGTCAATGAGTATTTCAACTATGATGTCGATGATTGTATCTTTCTCGACACTTCAATCGGGTTGAAGGAAAAAATCATTGCGTCCACTGAGGATTATATCACTTTTACAAACATGAACGGCGTGACCCATAAGGTCATGCGCGGACGAACCTGTGCTCCGTTTGTCCTGGATTATCTGATCAAGGATGAGGATGACTGGAAGGCTTGTCGAGACAACGTTGGTTTTTCAAGAGAAAGAATAAAAATTTACCACTGGGGCGAGTATGAGACGGTCACGGAAAAACGATTCGATCCTTCGATTTTTCCCGATTCATGGGACGCCACGGTCGAAAAGTACAAAAAAGCCAGAGCTCGGAATAAGTTCATATTTTTTGTGGCTAGCGGTCCATTCGAGAACACGCGTAATTGTATCCGCGCAGAGACGGTCTATATGGATATGATTGAAAATCCGGGTTATATACAGCGGATTTTCAAGGATTTTACGGATTTGATCGTAGATGCCTACGTGGAGTTATGCAAGATGGGGCTGGAAGCGGACGGTTTTTTTATCGCCGACGATATCGCTTATAAAAACGGTATGCTTTTTTCGCCCGACATGTATCGCGAGTTGCTATTTCCGTTTCATAAACAGCTTTGTGAATTTTTCAGATCAAAAGGCCTGCCGGTTATGTTCCACACGGACGGAAAACTGGATGTTTGCCTTCCGCTTCTGATCGAGGCTGGCATCACTGCCATCCAACCCATCGAGGCCAAGGTCGGAAACGACGTACGTAAATTAAAAGGCCTTTATGGGGATCGGCTGGTTTTCGTCGGCAACATAGATGTGCAAAAGTTGAGCGGCACGCCGAAAGATATTGAAGAAGAAATTGAAAGTAAAATTTTAGCTGTGAAACAGAATGGCGGTTATATTTACCATTCAGATCATTCCGTCCCGCCTTCCATAAGTTTTAAGAACTATCAACATGCCATAGAATTAGTCCGCAAATACGGCGGCTATTGATAGGTCACTTAAATGTAAGGAAACACAAGAGAATTATACCTCGGAGGTCCTTCCTGAAGGTAAGCTCGCATTATCTTTGGTAAATTTTGATGAAAATTTATTTTTTTCTTAAAAAGAAGCCTATTTTTCAGAAAAGAGGAGTGCATCTTGATTTTAAAGGGCTGCCTCCTCGATTTGATCGTCTTCTGGAAATTGCAGATTTATGCAGGAAACTGCGTGTTACGCATATTCTGCTAGAAATAGAGGATATGTTTCCATGGCAAAGATATCCGATGTTGAGGCGGAAAAATGCGTACACATTAAGTCAAATGAGGATATTCGGCGATAAATGTAATAAAAATAATATTGTCCTGATTCCGCTTATACAGTCTTTCGGGCACATGGAAAACACGCTTATCCGGAAGGAGTTTCTTAAATTTCGGGAACAGAAAGATGATCCCCGTGCCGTATGCCCATTAAAAGGCGGCGCCCACGAGATAATCAAGGCAATGATAGATGAGACCGTTAATGTTTTTCCTGATATCAAAAATTTTCATTTAGGGGGGGACGAAGTCGATATTTTCGGAACATGTCCTTCGTGCAAAAATTACATACGAATGAACGGAAAGATATCCCTATATTTAAAACAGATGGTTCCACTGCTTGATTACTTGAACGATAAATACCGGATACGCCCCATTCTTTGGCATGATATGATGATTTCATGGGGGATAAAAAACCTTTCCTGGTTGGCCAAAAGGGCTGATCTTATGTTGTGGATTTATGATCAAAAGACCTGGGTGCAAAACGGATGGAACCTGAAAATTCCCACCGAAGAAATGATTTCGAAATTTATCAAATCAGGCGTCAATTTATGGGGCGCCGGCGCTTATCGGTGCGGGGGAGAGGGCGTTGTTCCTGATATTTATAAAAGAACTGAAAATATCAAGACCTGGTGCGCGCAATCCGGAAAGATGCCGCTGAAGGGGTTTTTTATCACAGGATGGTCAAGAGGTAATTATTTAAGAGTGCCTTATGGGCCGTTTGAAAACGCGGTTCAGTCTTTATGCTTATGTTCGAAAATCATGTGGGACGGCGACTGCCGTCTTGAAGATGATGCCGAGGGAATAAATGAATATTTCGGAAAATTCATCAACAGGAAGATTTCATCCTTAAATGCGGATTTATTCAACTTGCTGGAAAAGCTGGACAGGGCATATCTGGTAATTAATGCGGACCGTGGTTTCCGGGAAGGGGGCGGCTCAAACATTAACGAGTTGGCCCAGTCGCTTGATACTTACGAAAAAGGATTGCTGAAATTCAAAACGATAAAAAAGAAAATTCTGAAAGAACTGAAACAATATGCATTTCCCCGGGACGCGGAGAAATGGATCGGAGCGTGCGAAAAAATGACATTCGAAAAATTCCACACAACATTGGCGAAATTAAAAAAATATCTTAAGAAAACAAATTCGAATGCCTCATAATATGGGAGAGCGATAAAACGCTATGAAAGTTTTTGTTTTTCCGGCCGAATATTCCGGAAAGTTTCCGCAACGACTGCCAATAGTGGTATTGGTTTGTGTTTTATTATTGCGGGTAAGTTCGTTTAATATTGCTAAATCAGCCGAAGATGATGAAGGCGGGCTGAACTTAATTGATAATCATGGGTTCGAAATGGTTGATGAGAGCGGAAAGCCGTCGCCATGGTTCATCCACAAATGGGTAAAGGATGATACGGAGTTCAAAATCAGCCGCCAAGCCCATAATGGGACAAACAGCTTTACCATGATCGGCGGGACGGGCGGGTGTCATGGCGATATAGGAATGACGGTTAAATTCCTGCCGAATACGGTCTATCGGTACGGGGCCTGGATAAAAGTTGAGGATTCCCATCTGATAAAATTCCAGGCGCTCTATTTTGAATACGCGCTTGGCGGCGCAGTGGAAGGGAAATATATCGTTCGGCCGGAAGGCACGGAATGTCGTTTTCTCGCGGAGGTTGAAAATTCCCATGATTGGAAATATTATGAAATAATCTTCAAAACTTCATCCAAAGTCAATCCGGGCGGCCTTAACGGTTGTATCCGTCCGATTTACCTTTTTGAGGGAAAGGGGCAGATATGGCTGGATGATGTCAAGCTGGAATTGGTTAAAGATAAATATGGGGGCAAATAACATGAAAACAATAAAGCGGATACTCCTGACCGGCATGGCTCTTCTTTTTTTCGTCCTTTTCTCAAGAGCGGAAAATAAAAGCGAGTATTTTAACGCAACCGCCGTTCCGTTTGAAATTCCGTCTTTCAGAAAAGAAAAGTTGACGTTGATCCGCGATGTCCCGATCAGGCTGGAATTTTACTTTACCAGGGCGGATTCTGAAAAATTAAAAGAGCCAAAATTAGTGTTTGAAATCCCGGATGACATACAACCGGAAGGTTTCTTCTGTGGAGAAAACATACGCCGGGTAAGCTGGCGAAGACTTAACAATAATATTCTTCAATACACGATTCATCTGGCGACGGCCGTGACAAATGGTTTAACTGTCCGCATGATCACCGGGTTTTCTCTTGTGCCTTCTCCGGACGGCGAAAGCGGTAATTTTGAGTTAAAATGGCATTTGGAAGACGGCAACAAAATTTTCCCTGCCAAAATTATTCCATGCGAAATTTTGTCCTTCACGCCCAAGGACGTTTCATCGTTACATATTCCGTTTGTTGCATATTGCGGCATCTACGAGAAAGATGAAAATTCTCTGATACATATCCGCAAAATCACGAGGATGTTAAAAGCATTTGGCATAAAACAGGTTATCGGTGGTTTCCCCGGTTTTGGCGAAATACCCCGCGAACGAAACGCCTGTGAAAAAAATTCTCTGGATTATGTAGGGTCATTCTATTACGACCGGGCATTGCCAGGGTTTCCCGACTTTATTCCGGATTTGTCTTCACCGGACAACCGGACCCGCGACATGGATCAAAAGCTGTATGAAAATTCGACCGATATCTGTCCGATGCTTAAGATTGCGTGCGATAAGGCCTATAATGACGGGTTCCTGGCAAAATGCGCGCAAGTCGCACGGGAATGGCCGACCAAGACTTTTTGCTGGAATTATGAACCGGATTGCAGCAATCCCGAATGTTATTGCGAAAGATGCCTTAAGGCCTTTTTTCAATTTGTGAAAAAGGATTTCCAGCCGCTTAAGCCAAAAGAAATTATTGGACATTATCCAAATGAATGGTTCCGGTTTGTGGTTTGGCGCCAGGCTGAAGTAATGCGGGTTTGGACGGAAGCGATGCGAAAGGCGCGCAAGGACTGTGTGTTGATTGCCTGCAGCCATGCGTTGGAAATTAACGAAAGAGACCAGCAACGGCAGATTGAACGCGGAAGGGGGGATTGCCGGGCTTACGATCAGTACATTGACATGCACATGCCAATGACATATGGCCATCCAGTGGGAATTTTCAATTTGACGGAAAAAATGACGAGTGAAGTAAGGAAACCGGTAGTGCCCGTATTGGGCATTTGGTATTGCGATTCCATCCCGAAACCAAGCCTCAAGTTGCGACCGAACGAGTTGGAGCTTGCGATTTTCTCGGCTTTGGCCGCTGGCGGAAGGGGGGTGGCTTTTTTTCCCGGGTATACGCTTTATACCGATGGCGCTTATTTGAAAGCAGTGAATGAAGCTGCCGCGAACGTGTTAAAGGTTGAGCCGTGGTTAATGTCCGGAAAAATTGTCAACACGATCCGGATTGAACCAAAACCGATAAAGACCTATCCCGCAAAAGTCGGCGATGAAAACCTCGAGACATGGTTTCCTGACTGGAAAACACTTTTCAGGTCGAGGGTTTTTAGCTTAAAAGCAGGGACACAAGACTCTTTTCTGGTATTCCTTTTCAACTATTCTGAAAAAGATGATTGTTATGTAAGATTGAAATTCCCAAAAATGGACCAGAATGATTACACAATCATGGAGCCATTCAAAGAGCGGTTGTATGCAAAATCGCGCGCCGTCAAAACATGGAAGGCCGCCGATTTGGAAAAAGGCATTATGTATAAAGTCCCGCCCCGCGACTTTACCGCGCTAACGGTTGAAAAAACGGGACAAAACAATCAATTTCGCGAGGAAATATATGAAGAACAAATCAACAGGGAATACGGCGAGTATTTGGCGGAATGCTTGATTCCTTCAGAATATCATAATGTGATCTTAAAAACCGACGGATATGTTTTTTTGCAATCTGAAATTCAAACGGCGGTTATTAATCAATCAATTGGCGGGCGGATTTGGGACTGGAATGTTAAGCAACAACGTCTGGTTAAACCGGAAGACAACCTGGTGTATGGTGGATTTGGCGGGCTGTGTTTCGATCTTTTTTCTTTTCCCGGCGATGTCGCATGGACTGGAGATGAAGATGAGCCCTACGCAATTAATGAAATTAAAGAAAACGCAGACTATGTGTCGGTAACGCTTGAAAGACGGGTGAGCAACGCCGCCTTAAAAGGATTAAGTATTGTAAAAACGTATGAGGTTTATTCAAGACTTCCCAGGATAACGTGTAATTATATATTTAGAAATGAAAGCGATAAAACAATAGAGTTTGCTTTCAACTCGCACCATACCCCGGATATTTTTTCCCGCTATCAGACGGAGACTTGTTTGTCCTTTCCGGCGAAATCAGGCATTGTGGAGAAAACGGAGATGTTGAAAAACGAATGTATCTTTCCGGACGGGACAGAAAGCTCGCCACAATTACAGACAAATAGCCTGTGCGGAAATTGGATTGCGCTCAAAAGCAAGCGGCTGGGTATTGGAATCCGTATTGCCTTTGAGAAGGAAAAACTCGAAAAGATCAATCTTCTGGGTAGAATCGAGCCTCCGGCCTTGAATTGGGAATATAAACATGTTTCTTTAAAACCTGGCGATCAATGGCAGGTCAAATTAATTTGTGAGTACCTTGATATTGCGCAGATAAAAACAGAATGTATATGAAATTATTTAGGAAAGGTTTTCAAAGAAATCTATAAAAAGATGCTTTTAAAGAATGCCGGCGCAAAAAATCTTTTCGGAGACCATAATGAATCAAGCCATATTGACAGAACATGGTTTGATGATGCGATTTTGGCTTCCATTAATGGAATTGCAATTTGATTATGCTTTTCAGTGTATGAGAAATGGGAATGGTAATTTGGAAAGCATCTTGCGAAATTTGACAATGACCTGGTTCTGGGTTCCCTGGTCTAAGGAAGACCTGCAATCTCAATTGCCGATGCAGCAACGCCGTTTATATCATGACTTGTTGCGGAACTTTACGGTTTGCTTTGAAGCGCATCGGGCCGATGCCGATTCTTACGGTTTCAGCGGCCCGAATTCTTGACTGTCAGGATTAATGGCGAACAAAACGATTATAAGGAGGGGAAATTTATTCATGGATAGATTGCATTACTTGAAATGGTGTCGGGATGAAAATCTTCCTGAACGAGCGCTGAAAACGCACCGTATTTGTGATTATATGCCGGGTCATGTGCGCTATCAATACGGCAGATATCCGGCAAGAGTTTCGTATTATCCTACCGGGGAAGATTGGCGATTGCTGGATCGTTATGCGGAAAATGGAATTAGAGCAATTCATCTTTGGCATTGGCATGGTGAGTGCGGATTGTTCGGTCGCGATGTTTATGAGCCGGTCAACAAGCAAGGATTACGCCGGTTTATCAATGAATGCCACCAGCGCCGCCTTAAGGTGATCCCATATACTTCGCCGGGATATCTGGACATGCATAGTCCCTCATACCGTCCTGAATGGAGTCGAGGTGTTGGACATGGGTGGGCTTCCCATATGGAATTGGACAGGTTGTGCCCCGGCAGTCCCGGTTGGCGGACATACTTTTATGGCGTTATTGAGCGCTTGATGGATGACTATGGCTTTGACGGCATTTACTGGGATGGCGGCATGTGGCTCCATAATCCCGGGTGTTTTAATCAGTTGCCTAATGACCATATTCATTTTGCCGATTTTGAACGTCAGGATGGCGCCCGACTCGCCAAAAACGTTGAGTTGAATATTATTATACATAGCGTCATAAGTAATTGCGCATGACAACCGACTGTGATATTCTCACAGTCATGAAAACCTTAACTATATCTGATCGCGAAAACATGATTCTGGCAATGCAAGACGAGATTC